>ERZ791914.180-NODE-180-length-73045-cov-7.118482_pt1 | contig 73045 bp, 72 predicted proteins | sample MGYA00510140_ERZ791914 | MGnify/ENA primary metagenome ERZ791914 (study PRJEB30046, sample SAMN00792079) | human gut metagenome | study: EMG produced TPA metagenomics assembly of the A metagenome-wide association study of gut microbiota in type 2... | reverse complement strand
TGTGCTGGACGAATGCCTTTCCCATGACGCCCTGTCCCGTGTGGCCTGCGAAGTGCTGGCCACCAGAGGGAAGATCATCGTGGCTGGGGAAATCACCAGCCTATTTGAGCCGCAAATCCCTGCCATCGCCCGTTCTGTTCTTCAAAAGGTAGGGTATGATCCGGCACGATACGCCATCCAGTGCCTCGTTCATAAGCAAAGCCCGGATATTGCCGCGGGGGTGGACTGTTCGTTAGAGCGCAGAAGAAATCCCTCTGAAGATCAGCCCGCCCTGCAGCTGGGGGCCGGGGATCAGGGCGTGATGGTGGGCTACGCCTGTTCGGAAACCCCGCAGATGATGCCTCTTCCGGTGGTTTTGGCCCACCGCCTCACCAGCGCTCTCACCGCAGCCCGAAAAACCGGGGTTATCCAAGGATTAAGACCGGATGGAAAAGCGCAGGTCACTATGGAGTACGATGAGGATGAAAAACCTCTGCGGCTGGATACGGTTGTCCTTTCGACCCAGCACAGCCCGGAGAAACCCATGGACGAACTCTGCTGGGAACTCACCGACAAGGTGCTGACCCCGGCGCTGCAGGCCCTGCCGCCGGATGAGGATACGAAAATCCTTTTGAACCCTTCCGGGCGGTTTGTGCTGGGCGGCCCGGAAGCCGATACCGGCCTCACCGGGCGAAAGCTCATGGTGGATAGCTACGGCGTGTTCGCTCCCCACGGCGGGGGCGCTTTTTCAGGGAAAGACCCCACAAAGATGGATCGTTCCGGCGCATACATGGCCAGATATATCGCCAAAAACCTTGTGGCGGCGGGCTTGTGCGAAAAATGCCAAGTCACCCTTGCCTATGCCATCGGCAAAGCCGAACCGGTCATGGTGGAGGTGGATACCTTCGGCACCGGCACGGTCTGCGCCGACGATTGTCTGGCGGAAGCGGTGCGGTTTGTGTTCGGATTGACCCCTGCGGAGATCATTTCCCAGCTGGGCCTTTTAACGCCAAGATACACACAGACAGCCGCCTACGGGCATTTCGGCAGATTGGAGTTCCCATGGGAGCGCACCGATCAGGCCAAAATCCTGCGGGCGGCTGTCATTTAACAGGAAAGGAGCCTCCCCATGCCCGGAGTAAGCGAAGAACAAATTACTGCCGCCAGACAAATGACCGCCATTGAATTTTTGCAGCGGTACCGCCCCGGAGAACTGGTCAAAGCCGAAAGCCGGGGTGAATTTCAGCTGAGAGCGCACGACAGCTTCAAAATCAACGAAGAAACCAGCTTCTGGCATTGGAAAAGCCGGGATGTTGGCGGCAAGACCGCCCTCGACTATCTCATTAAGGTGGAAGGGATAAAGTTTGTAGACGCGGTGCTGGCCCTGTGCGAAGAAAGTCCCGGCTACATTCCGTCCCCTTCCCAGCCGGAGCAGAAAAAGGAGTTTGCACTTCCTCCGGCAGCGGAGAATAACCGCAGGGTGTTTGCCTACCTTATGAAGCGCGGGATCAGCCGCAAGGTCATCGAAGCCTGCGTCCGGGCCGGGATACTCTATGAGAGCGCCGATTACCACAATGCCGTGTTCGTTGGAAAAGACGAATCCGGTACTGCCCGGTATGCGTTCCTGCGGGGTACCTACACCAAAGGAAAACCCTTCAAGGCAGAGATGTCCGGCAGCGAAAAAGCATACTGCTTCTGCCTTCCACCCGAGGGAAAAACCAGTCGGCTGGCGGTTTATGAAGCAGCCATCGAAACCCTTGCCCATCTGACACTGGAAGGGACTTCGGATAAATGGCGGCTGTCTCTTGGCGGAATCTATGCCCCCAAGGAAGGACAAGAAACGCAGTCCTTTTCCTTCAAAAAGCCGCCCGCGCTGGAAGCATTTCTGGGGCGGCACCCGGAAATTGAGGAAATCGAAATCTGCACCAATAGCGATTTTGCCGGACGATGGGCAGCCGGACATTTGGCAAAAGCCTATCAGGGCAAGTACCGCATTGTGGAGAACCTGCCGGGAAAAGATGGCTGCGATTATGCTGATTTAGCAAAAGAAAAGCAGGAAGAACAGGCCGCCCGTCAAAGGGCGGCCTGTTCCCGTTAGACAAAGCGATAAGCAAACAAGGAAAGGAAGATGCCTCTGAACGAAACGAAAGAACTGTCTCAAATTGTTGACGAAGCTATTTTGCCCATGGAACACAGCGGCGGGGATGGCTGGAGCATCCTGCATGGGGACACCCTGCAGATCATCCGTGCCTTCAAGCCGCAGGTGTTCGACGCCCTCATCACCGATCCGCCCTATGCTTCGGGCGGCTGGAAGCCGAGTGAGAAAAACCGCACCACCAACCAGAAGTACAGCAGCATGGACCCGAAGAACGCCCTGCCGGATTTTGACGGGGATAACCGGGACCAGAGAAGCTGGACGAGGTGGATGGCAGAGTGGCTGTCCGACGCCCGGAAAGCCTGCAGGCCGGGAGCGCCGGTCTGCCTGTTCATCGACTGGCGGCAGTATCCGTCTATCACCGACGCTCTCCAATGGGCCGGATGGATCTGGCGCGGTTCGGTGGTTTGGGATAAGATGACTTCCCGCCCCCAGAAAGGCCGTTTCCGCCAGCAGAGCGAATATGTAGTGTGGGGCAGCAACGGCCCCATGCCGGTAAACCGTCCTGTGGGATGCCTTCCGGGAGTATTCCGCTATGCCAACCCGCAGAACCGTACCCATGTCACCGAGAAGCCCCTGCAGCTTATGCGGGATTTGGTGAAAATCTGTGTGCCGGGCGGGCGCATCCTCGATCCCTTCTGCGGGGCCGGGACCACCGTTCTCGCCGCCAAGCTGGAAGGATATGAAGCTGTGGGCATTGAGGTTACCGACGCCTACTACAAACTGGGTTCCGACCGGGTGCGCTTCGCTTTGGAAGCCCACACCGAAGCGGAAGAAACCGCCAGATAATCCGTTGGTTGTCCACGTAGATGACCAACGGAAAACCAAACGGCAGGCTGGGCGTCCACGGGGGCAACCAACCTGCCGCTGTCATTTTATCAGATATATATAAAGGAAAGGAAACTCATCATGGAAAAAGCATTTGCCTACATCTGCGCTGCCTCCGACGCCGCGCCCCGCCTATTAAAACGCTACTGCCGCAAGGTTTATGAGCTCGGATACGTTCCCATCTGCCCGAAACTGAGTGAAGCGCAGTACCTCCAGCCGGACAATGCCGATGAAAAGAGGGATTTCCACAGCATCGCCCGTCAGAAGCTGGGCCGGTGCCGTATGCTGGTGGTGTGCGGGAATGAAATCAACCACAGTATGTCTGCTGAAATTGGAGCCGCTGAAAAGCGAAATCTCATCTGCACCACCCTTGACGGCCTTGCCAAGATCAAGGAAGCGGATGAAAACAGCAGCCTCTGATCCCGACGTGGTATTTTCCCAGCTGGTGACTGGTTTTGCAAGCATAGCGTTTGGATATCCAAACGCATCTTGGGGAGCACCCCAAACCCCCGCTTACCTGCACCGGCTGATTTTATTCAAGAAATGAGAGGTGAAGATACTGAAAGAAAAGCAATATGCCGCGTTCGCGGCAAACGCCAAAACACTGGACAGCCTGCGCCGGAATGAAGTAAGCTACGTCCCCGGCGTTTTTGAAGTGACAAAGGTCATCGTCCTGAACAAAGAGGATTTTGAAAAGCTATCGGAGGACGTCTCCCCGGAATACCCCTTCCTCAAGGATAACCGGGAAATCATGAGCGCCGATCCGGGTGGGTTGTTCCGATGCCTCATGGTGCGGGCCGAGGGGGAAAAAGAAAATATGCTGATTGCCCAAAGGAAGGATACCCTGTATCTTGGCTACGGCAGGGATTACCGCAAGGTAAACCTGCAAGGGGTACCGGTAGAACGCATTGCCTTGGAGGAACCGAAAGCCTATCAGGAGCACGCTGTATTCTATCACCGGCCCAGCCATATCAGCGACCTCAATGGGCAGAACCCACTGCAGCCTGTGCCGGAGCGACAAACCCGTTTTCAGGTGGAACAGGTGGTCATTTTATGCGATGAGCAGTTCCGGCAGTTTCAGGAAAACGGCCTTAAGGAAGATCAGATTTTCCTGTCCGATTACAGCGACAAGATGTGGTTTGATCCGGGCAGCCTTTGTTGGCATTGCGTACTCGTTAAGGGTGAAACCGGTAAAGAAGGCATTCTCGTGGATGCGGAAGGGTATTCTTACGCCCGATATGCGGCATTCGCACCGGATTGCGACAGGCTGCGCCTGCAGGATATCCCTGTCCATTACGAATACCCTGCCAGAGCGCCGGAGCAGAAAAAATCTCGTCACCGGGGGAATGCCAGATGAATCCAACTGAAAAAATCAATATCATCCACATCCCCCATGAAAACACTCCGGTAAAGCTTGAGTTTGAGTTCCTCGCTATGACTGTTCCATACCGGGAATTATACAGCCAATCCTTTCCAGAGTACATCCAAAAAATAGAGGACGTTCTGACTTATGATAAAAAACAGAACCTGTCCCACGGTGTGCTGGTGCGGCGCTTTCCGAGTCAGGAAGGCATGGTAGTTTACCGAAATAAGGTCAATCAACTGATTAAGTGGCAGGTGCAGGATATTTCCAAGCTGGGGCTTGTATTCGGAAAAGAGCACCTGCCCCCTCGGATTATAACCCCGCCAAGCAGAAAGCGTGGCAGGCCCCGGCGAGACGATGGGGAACGCTGAAAAGGAGTCTATATGAGAAAACGAAACCACATCATCCCTCTTCACCTGAACAAAAAGGAACTGGCGCACCTGGAAGCGCAGGTGAAACTGAGTGGTCTGCCCCGTGAGGAATTTCTCCGCATCCTCATCATGGGTGCGGAATTGCGGGCAAGGCCCTGCGACCACCATGCGGATCTGCTCCACAAGGTAGCTGGACTCTGCAACAACGCAAACCAGCTTGCCAAGGTCGCTAATACCTATGGGGAAGCCAGCCAGCAGGATATCGAAGAAATGACCAATCTGGCCCGTCAAGTATGGGAAGAAGTCAAGGAGAACTGGTAACCGGTGGCATACACCAGCGTGATCCCCGTGCACCGCCTCGACAACGCCATCGACTACACCCTCGATGAGAAAAAGTGTTCCCGCAGGGAAAATGAGGAATCACTGGAGGGGGAAATCGATAAGGCCCTGAACAAAGACAAAACCGAGCAGGACCTGTTTCAATCCGCCATCGGCTGTACTGTAGACTCCGCCTTTGAAGATATGTGCCGGATCAAAGAAATGTGGCATAAGGAGAAAGGCGTGCAGGGTTTTCATCTGGTGCAAAGCTTTGCCGCTGGAGAGGTTTCCCCGGAACTGGCCCATCAAATCGGGCTGGAATTTGCGGATCGGCTGCTCGGCGGGCACTTTCAGGCGGTGGTCAGCACCCATCTCAACACCAAATGCGTCCACAACCACATTGTATGGAATTCCGTGTCCATGAAAACCGGCAGGAAATACCGCAGCAATGAAAGAACCTATGTCACTGGGGTGCGGAAAATTTCGGATGAACTGTGTGTAAAGCACCATCTTTCCGTCATCCGTACAGAGAAATCGGAACGGGTTGCCCGCCCCTATGCCCAGTGGCTGGCCGAGCAGAACGGAGTGCCCACATGGAAAACGCCCATCCAGCAGGATCTCAATGCGGCGGTTTCCGCTTCCCTCACATGGAAGCAGTTCCTGCGCGCTTTGGAGCAGAAGGGCTATGCCTTTCGGTTTGACCGCAAATACCCCACGCTGATTCTGCCGGGCAGCGGGCGCACCGTCCGGTTTAAAACCCTGGGAAAACAGTATACCCCGGAAGCCATCCAAAACCGCATCCTGTATCCCAAGCCTCCATACCGGGCTGGGAAACAACCGCCAGCCAACCGCTTCCTTCTCCTTCTTGGGGAAACACAGCCCCGCAGGCTTTCCGGCCTGCGGGCCCTCTACTTTTCCTACCTATACAAGATGGGGGCGCTGCCCAAGAAACCCCGGTACCCAAGCTATGCTGTGCGGGAGGATATCCGCAGGCTGGACCAGCGGATCGAGCAGGCGGAATTCATTTTCAAAAACCACATAGAGGACCGGGGGCAGCTTCGTGCCATCCGGCAGAAAGCGGAAGATGAAATCGCTGTGCTGATAAAGGAGCGCCAGAAGCTCTACCGCTACGAACCCGGTTCCCAGCAGATCGGCCTCCTCACAGAGCAGCTCAAAAAGCTGCGCCATACCGCCAAGCTGTGCCGGAATATTGAAACCCACTCCATTGAGATGGAACAACGCCTGCAGGCGGCACGGTTGGAAGAACAGCAGCGCAAGGACAAGCAAGCACAGGAACAAAAGAAAAAGCAATCCCGGAATCGGGAAAATCCGAAAAGGAGATGAGCATTTGAACCAACGGCCTACAAGGGAACAGGTTGAATTCCTGCGGCGGCAGTACCCTGTCGGAACCCGCGTCACCCTGCATTCCATGGACGATCCGCAGACCCCACCGCCCGGTACAAAAGGCACGGTTTCCTATGTGGACGATATGGGGCAGCTTGGAGTGAAATGGGATACCGGTTCCAGCCTGTCTCTCATCCCCGGCGAGGACTCTTTCTCTAAGGAACCGGCAGCGGAAAAAACAAAGCATAAACGCTCCCATGATTTGGAGCGATGAAAGGAAGGTGAATTGACTGAACTACGGAAGCGATCCAGCCGACCAGATTGTCCGATTTACCCTTGAGGGCACGGAAATGGCCCTCAAGCTGTCGGGCATGGCGGCGAAAAACTTTGCGCTGTTTGTCTATGCCGTACTGAAGGATCAGAAGAAAACCCACGGCAAGACAAGGCTTGTGCGGATGCTCAAGGAACAGCGCCCGTTCAAATTCTTTAATGTCCCCACCGAAAACATGAAGGAGTTTGCAAAGGAAGCCAAGGTACACGGCCTTTTGTATGTTCCCATCCGAAACAAGAAAAAGGCTGACCGCATCGAAGTGGTGGTGTTCGCGGACGACGCCTCTAAGATCCAGCGCATTTTCGACAACCTCGGCCTTGACGCGGTCAAAGCGCAGGCAGGCGAAGCCACTATTGAGAAAGTGCAGGAACAGGAAAAGCAAGTTCCCACAGCCCCCGGCAAGACGGAAACCGTCAAAACCGAGCAGGGCGAAGTGGAATTTGAGGTGGGCGGCTTTGAGGACGATTTCAATATCGGCCCCGCCCAGCAGGACGCCGCCGCAAATTTTACTTCTGGCCGGGAGAAGGAAGCCGGGGAACCAGCGGAAAGGAATCCGTCCGCGCCTTCCTCGCCCAGCAAAAGCTCTTCGCCAGACTTAACAGGCCATAAAGAGCCGGAACAAAAGCCCTCGGTGAAAAAGCAGCTGCAGGAGATCCGGCAGGAGCAGGCGGAGAAGAAAGCAGAAAAATCCAAGCAGCAGGAGCGCCAGCACCCCACCCCCGGCCATGCCAAACAGAAGAAAAAGAAAAAACAGAAAGGCAGGTAATGCCCTATCGACTTATCCAGTTTCATCGGAAAGAAACAGGAACCGCAGCCCCAGCAGGAACAGCCGCAGCTGTCCAAAGAAGAATACGCCGCCATGAAGCAGGCTGAGCGTGAGGAAGTCTGGTCGAGAGTCAACGCGCAGGCCGATTCCGTGTTCAAGGATGACGAATCCATGAAAGGCTTTCTCAACTTCATGGCGAACTGCACCCCGCAGAGCACCCGAAACCTTCTCATTCTTTACGAACAGAACCCTGAAATTACCCACCCCCGCACCTTTGACAAATGGAAGGAAGCCGGGCGCTCCATCCGTTCCGGCGAGAAGGGGTACACCTTCTTTGCTGAACAAGAGTATGAAAAAGACGGCATCAAGGCGAACGGCTATACCATTACCAAAGCCTATGACATCTCCCAAACCAGAGGCCCCCAGCCTCTGCTCCCGCAGAAGCATCTGCCGGAGGAAATCATTGCCGCCATGGTGGAGCAAAGCCCGGTACAGCTTGCCATTTCCGACCAGCTTCCCCAAGGAGTGCAGGCGCAGTATGTTCCCAAGCAGCGCACTATTTTTGTCCGCAACGGGATGGATGAAACCGCCACCATCTGCGCCATTGCCAGAGAGCAGGCCCACGCCAGCTTCGACGCGGTGGGCAGCGGCTATTACCGGCAGGCGTATGCGGCCCAAGCCTACTGCGCCGCCTATGTAGCGGCACAGAAATTCGGGCTTGACGCCTCGGTGTTTCAGTTTGATAAGGTGTGTCACAGCTGCGCCCAGCTGACGCCGGAAGAAAAGCGCGGCTTTATAGGCGACGTCAAACGGGCGGCCTATTCTATTAACCGGGACGTCCAGAGAAGCTTCCGGGATTTGGAGCAGACCATCCAGCCGGATGAATTCTCTGTCGCAGCGCCCAAGCCCGCCAAGGCTTCCAAAGCCAAGGCGGAGAAAGAGCCGGAGCGATGAGCGCCGAGAATTTTCCGTTTGTTTTCTTTTGTCCGGTAGCTTTCCGCCATCCGTTGTGGTATGGTGTGAATGACAACAGAGAAAGGATGGGGTCGCTATGACAAAGCAGCGGATGGTGAAGATGACCGGCGGGGACCAAAACATACTGGCCAAGGCGCTTCGCAGCGCACAGGAAAAAGCAGGGCCGGAGCTATCCGGCCAGCTGCAGCCGTTTCTTGATAGAGTCCTCCGTATGCCAAAGCACAAACTGTACCTGAATGATGAAGAATACCAGTATGCCACGCTGTCCCTAAATGGGATGCGAAACGCTTATCTGGAAGAAAACCGTAGCTGCGGCGGGATTGACCGCCTCCTCATAAAACTGATGCAGGCAAAATACAGGTGTGCGCCTGCCCGATAAATATAGCTGATCCCCCGGAACCTGTGGGAATGTTCTCCCATAGGTTCCGGGGGATTTTTTTGTTTTTATGGAAAGGAAGGATTATAACCACAAAATATGTTGTTTCTTTATCCGGCGGTAAAGATTCCACCGCCCTATTGCTCCGCTTGCTGGAAGAAAAAATGCCGGTGGACGATATCCTGTTCAGCGATACCGGGCTGGAGTTTCCGCAGATGTATGAGCATCTGGAGAAGCTGGAGCGGTACACGGGAAGAACGATCATCCGGCTAAAGCCGCCTCACAGCTTTGAAACCTTTTTCTATGAGTATTCACCAAAGAGAAAAAATCCGGCGCTGAAAGGCTGCCGTGGTCTCAGCTGGCCCGGCCCACAGGCAAGGTGGTGTACCGGGCGGCTGAAGCATCGAGTTATGGACGCCTATATGCGGGAACTGCGGCGGGAATACACCGTCGTTCATTATGTCGGCATCGCCGCCGATGAAGCCCATCGCGTCCGGGAATTTCAGTATCCTCTTGTGGAATGGGGTATGACCGAAGCCAACTGCCTGAAATACTGTAAGGAGCGCGGCTTTGATTGGGGCGGCCTTTACGATATTTTCAGCCGGGTGTCCTGCTGGTGCTGCCCATTACAGCCCCTCAGTGAATTGCGGAAGCTGCGCATCCATTTCCCCGAACTATGGCAAAAACTCCTGTATATGGATTCCCATACTTGGCGGCAATTCCGAGCCGACTACTCGGCGCAGCAGCTGGAGTGGCGCTTCGATTTTGAACAGCAGCGCCAAGAGAAGGGGCAGTCTATCCGAAGCCGGGAGTTTTACCGGCTGCTGAAGGAACACCTTCAAGAGAAAGAAAGGGCGGGTGTCTCTTCGACGGAATAACGGCAAGAAAAAATCCATGGTGGGTGTGGCTGCTGCCCCTTCCCATCGTCTGGTGGGCAGCGCTGCTGACTGCCGGGTGCTGGAACGACGGGATGAACCTTGTGGATCTGCTGGGGAAGCTTCCGGCAGCTATGAACGCCCCTTTTTCCATTCACTGGACGGAATACTCCGCCCGGTGCCTGCTGTTTTTTACTCTTGCGTATGGAATCGCCGCCCTTGTGGTGGTTTCCAGCCGGAAGAATACCCGCAGGGGCGCGGAGCATGGTTCCGCCAAATGGGGCGACGTGTTCCAGATCGCCAAGAAATACCGGGATAAGAAGCACCCCAAGGAAAACCTCATCCTGACCCAGCATTTCCAGATGGGGATGGACGGCCACAAGCACAAGCGAAACACCAATGTGCTGGTCATCGGCGGTTCCGGCGCTGGCAAAAGCCGTTCCTATGCCATTCCCAATGCACTCAACTGCGGGAACTGTTCGCTGGTCATCTGCGATCCAAAATCCGAAATCCTGCGAAAAACAGGCGGGGCGCTCAAAGCGAACGGATATGAGGTGCGGGTGTTTGATCTGCTGAACCCAGACGCTTCCTTTTGCTATAACCCCCTTGCTTATGTGCGGGACGATAAGGATGTGCTGCGCCTGATTGAAACCCTCATCCAGGCGACCACCCCGCCTGGAGCGCAGAGCAGCGACCCCTTCTGGCAGAAATCCGAAACCGCGCTTCTGCAGGCCCTCGTCCTATACCTCAAGCACGAAGCGCCGCCGGAAGAACAGAACTTCGCCATGGTGATGGAGATGCTGTCCGCAGCGGAAGTGCGGGAAGAAGATGAAGAATACGAATCCCCGCTGGATATCCTGTTCGCAAGGCTTGAAATGCGGGACCCGGAGAGCATTGCTGTCAAGCAGTACCATGTTTTTAAGATGGGGGCTGGAAAAACTTTAAAATCCATTTTAATTAGTGTCGGCGTGCGGCTGTCTGCCTTTAACCTGCCGCAGATCGCAAGACTGACCTATGCCGACGACCTCCATCTGGAGGAAATGGGCGAGAAAAAGGTAGCCCTGTTCTGCTGTATTCCCGACAGCGATAAATCCCTCAACTATCTGGTAGGCATGATTTACGGGCAGCTGATCCAAACCCTGTACTTTGTAGCCGACCGGAAATACAAAGGCAGGCTGCCGGTGCCGGTTCATCTGCTCATCGACGAGGCCCCCAATATCGCCTTGCCTACCGACAATTTTCTGCCATGGCTTTCCACCATGCGAAGCCGCAACATCTTTTGCAGCTACATCGCGCAGAATATGGCGCAGATCAAGGCGCTGTTTAAAGAGCAGTGGGAATCGCTGGTGGGCTTGTGCGACGAGTTCCTCTACCTCGGCGGCAATGAAAAGGAAACCCACAAATATGTTTCTGAACTCATGGGAAAGGAAACGCTGGATACGAATACCTATGGCCGGAGCCGGGGGCGAAGCGGCAGCTTCAGCGTAAACGACCAGCAGACGGGCCGGGAACTCTTAACCCCGGATGAAGTGCGGATGCTGGATAACCGTAAGGCTATCCTTTTTGTCCGTGGGGAACGCCCCATGATGGATGACAAGTACGACCTGATGCGCCATCCCAATATCCGGCTGACCGAAGATGGCGGCGCTGCGCCCTACGATTATACGCAGGCAAAGGACGCCGCTGACGATATCGACTATTCCCCGGACCAGTACGACGATTTCGAACTGCTGGAACCGGAGGATTTTCTAAAACCATAACAATACACATTGAACTGGAGGAATGCTTCTGAAGAAAACACTGAATCCTTTTATCTTGAAGAAAAATCCCCAAAAGAACGATAAGCCTACAAACGCTTTGCCCCTCGGCAGAAAGGGGCGCTTCGGTTTTTCCGGCTATGTCGCTGTGGTGCTGTGCGCCTGCTGTTTTTCCACCACAGCCTTTGCCGCCAGCGATCCGCTGGGTGTGGTCAACAACCTCTCCACCTTCATCTTTTCCCTGATACGCGCCATCGGCCTGATCCTTTTGGGCTGGGGTGTGGTGCAGGTCGGTCTCTCCTTCCAGAGCCACGATCCCTCCCAGCGTTCGCAGGGGTTCCTCACCTTGGCGGGCGGCCTCGTGGTGACCTTTGCCAAGGAAATCCTTGACCTCATCACCGCTTGATTTCCTGTTTTCCAGTCAAGGGAGCGCCCAGTGGCGGCGCTCCCGCATTTTTTAGATGGGAGGTGACCAGCCGGAAACTGGATTATCGATAACTTAAATTCGGCGCTGGGAACATGGAACGACAAGCTGGCTGAAATCTGGACTTTGCTTACACAGGACCCCGCAACCTTTAAGGGCGGCGGGATCTGGCAGGTCATGCTGGACATCAACGGGGCCTTGAAAGCCATTGGGTACGGCCTGCTGGTTTTGTTTTTTGCAGTGGGCGTCGTCAAAACCTGTTCGAGCTTTACCGACCTGAAGCGCCCGGAAGCGGCCTTCAAGATGTTCATTCGTTTTGCACTGGCAAAGGCGGCAGTAGGATACGGCCTCGACCTGATGCTGGCTGTTTTCAAAATTATTCAAGGGATGGTTTCCACCATCATTACTCAATCCGGCTTGTCGGGGAGCAGCGGCACCACGCTCCCGCAGGAAATCATCGACAAGATCAACAACGTGGGATTCTGGGACAGCATCCCTTTGTGGGCGGTCACCCTGCTGGGCGGCCTGTTCATCACGGTGCTGGCGTTTATTATGATCCTGACGGTGTATAGTCGTATGTTTAAATTATATATGTACACGGCTATCGCACCAATCCCCATGTCTACATTCGCCGGGGAAACCACCAGCAATGTGGGCAAAAACTTCCTGCGCTCCTATGCCGGGGTGTGTCTGGAAGGGGCCATTATTGCGCTGGCCTGCATTATCTTTTCTGTCATGGCGGCTTCTCCGCCTGCGGTTGACCCCAATGTTTCAGCGGTAACCGCCGTTTGGAGTTATGTGGGCGAGCTAATCTTTAACTTGCTTGTCTTGGTTGGAGCCGTGCGGATGAGCGACCGGATCGTCAAGGAATTATTGGGGCTGTAAGGTTCCTCATAAAAACCAAGCAGGCCCTGCGGAAACCGCAGAACCTGTTTGGTTACTCGTGATCTAAAATCCATTGCAGAAGCCCTTGCCGGTCTGTTTCACCGGAAGCCACAGACAAAATAATGTCTATCAATTCCTGCTGTTCATAGTTGAGTTCAATCCCATTGACAGCCAGAAAAACCAGCATAGCATGAGCACCGATCCGCTTGTTGCCATCCAAAAAGGGATGGTTGCATATCAGGCCAAAACCCAGCTGCGCCGCTTTGGCCTGCAGGGATGGATAAACCGGTTCTCCGCCGAAAGTTTGAAACGGCGCGGCCAATGCAGATTCCAGCAGCCCTTCGTCACGAATCCCGTCGATGCCTCCAAATTCTTCAATCAGTGCAGAATGCAGGCCAAGGATCTGGCATTTTGACAAAGTTTTCATTTCGCCAGTTCCTCGTATGCGGTACGATTTTTGGCGATCAGCCGTTTGGAGACTGCCAGAATATCCTCGTCTTCCGCAATCTGCTCTTGCTCCGCTTGGCTGAATTCTACCAGCACATAGCGAGGGACATTATTCTTTAAGATCACGGCTGCACCGTTTTCATCTACCAAACGTGCGACGCGGGAAAAGTTCTGATTCGCTTCTGTAATGGAAACAAGATTCTTTGTGTTCACAGTCATTTCAAACACCTCCTATTTTTATTATACTCAAAAATAGGAGAAATACAACCTAATTTTTTTAAAAGGAGTGAAGCGATATCGAAGTAAAAGTGCCAAAGGAAATCCGGGATTATCAGGAGTCCATCTTTTTTGGGCTTTCCACCCGGCAGTTTATCTGTTCCCTGCTGGCTGTAGGGGTAGCAGTCGGTCTGTATTTTGGTTTGCGCCCGCTGATTGGCAGCGAAGAAGTCGGCTGGATGTGCATTCTCGGAGCCGCGCCCTTTGCGGCCTGTGGCTTTTTCAAATACCATGGCATGACTGCTGAACAGGCAGCATGGGCGTGGTTTAAGTCGGAATTTTTGTACCCGAAAAAACTGGTGTTCAAATCCGACAGCCTCTACTTTGACGCCATGAAGGATGCCATCGCCCAGGGGGAAAAACCTCCCCGCAAGAGGAAAAACCACAAACCCCAGCCACCAGCTGGGAAAGAACAATAACCTTTTCATTTTTCGCACTGAAAGGAAGGATGCCTATAATCAAAACGCTCAGTAAAGCAGCGAAAGCAGAAAAAGAGAAATTCACCATACCAAAGTCCGTACAGGACGCCATCCCCATCCAGCGAATCTGGGCGGATGGGATCTTTCAGGTGGGGAGCCGGTTCTCCAAAACTTTCTCCTTTACCGACATCAACTATCAAATCGCCAGCAAAGAAGATAAGACGGCGATGTTCCTCGACTACTCGGAATTATTAAACGCGCTGGATTCCGGCGCTTCCGCCAAGATCACCATCAATAACCGGAAGGTCAACAAAGAGGAATTTGAGAAATCCCTGCTGCTGCCCATGCGGGAGGACGGGCTGGACCATTACCGGAAAGAGTACAATGAAATGCTGCTCTCCAAGGTAACCGGCACCAACAACAGCGTGGTGCAGGACCGATACATCACCATCACAGTGGCCAAGCGGAATATCGACGAAGCCCGCACCTATTTCTCCCGTGTAGGCACCGACCTCATCACCCACCTTTCTCAGCTTTCCTCCATAGGCCGGGAACTGGATATCGGGGCGCGCCTGCAGATTTTCCGGGATTTCTTCAAGGGGAACGAGCCTGCCGCCTTTGCTTTCGACCTGAAGGAGCACATGAAGAAGGGACACAGCTTCAAGGATTGGCTGTGCCCCGATTCCATGGAATTCCAGAAAGACCATTTCCGCCTGAACGACCGCTGGGGCCGGGTTCTTTACCTGCAGGATTACGCCAGCTATATCAAGGATTCCATGATTGCCGAACTCTGCGACATGGACCGCAGCCTCATGCTTTCTATTGATATTTTAGCGGTTCCCACCGACGAAGCAGTGCGGGAAATCCAGAACAAGCTTCTGGGTGTGGAAACGAATGCCGCGAACTGGCAGCGGAAACAGAATGCCGCCAATAACTTCTCAGCTGTGCTGCCCTACGATATGGAGCAACAGCGCAAGGAAACCAAGGAGATGCTGGAGGACCTCACCAGCAGGGACCAGAGGATGATGTTCGGCCTTGTGACCTTGGTACATTTAGCCGACACCAAGGAGCAGCTGGACAGCGACACGGAAACCCTGCTCACCACAGCGCGGAAGCATCTCTGCCAGATGAGCGTCCTGCGCTGGCAGCAGAAGGATGGGCTGGACACCGTACTTCCTTACGGCCTGCGAAGAATTCAGGCGTTGAGAACCCTCACCACCGAATCCACCGCTGTGCTGATTCCCTTCCGGGCGCAGGAAATCCTCCAGAACGGCGGCATCTACTATGGGCAGAACGCTGTTTCCAAGAACATGATTGTGGCAGACCGCCGCAAGCTGCTCAATGGCAACAGCTTCCGCTTGGGTGTTTCCGGTTCCGGTAAATCCTTTAGCGCTAAAGAAGAAATCGTCAGCATTGCGCTTTCCACCAATGACGATATTCTCATTCTGGACCCGGAATCCGAATTTGGCTTTCTGGTGGAAGCCCTTGGCGGCGAGGTCGTCCGGGTATCCGCTTCCTCGGATACCCATCTAAACGCCATGGACATGGACAAAGCCTATGGGGATGAGCGCAACCCATTGATTGAGAAATCCGAATTCATCCTCTCCCTGTTCGAGCAGCTGGTAGGCGCGGGCAATGTGAGCGCCAAGGAGAAATCCATCCTCGACCGCTGCACCTATGATGTGTACCGGGAATATGTCGCCAACAACTACGAGGGCGAAGCGCCCACTCTGAAGGATCTGTACCACTCCCTCTTAAAGCAGCCGGAGCCGGAAGCCAGAGGGCTGGCGCTTTCCTCTGAACTCTTCATCACCGGCAGCCTCAACACCTTTGCCCAGCGCACCAACGTGGACACCAAGGCAAGAATCATCGCCTATGACATCCGGGAATTGGGCGAGCAGCTCATGCCCATCGGGATGCTGGTCACCCTCGATGCCATCTTCAACCGTGTCATTCAAAACTGGAAGAAAGGCAAAACCACATGGGTATTCGCGGACGAGTTCTACCTGCTGTTCCGCTATGAGTACAGCGCCGATTTCTTCTACAAGCTCTGGAAGCGCATCCGCAAGTACAACGGGCTGGTGACAGGGTTAACCCAGAACGTCGAGGAGCTCCTCCGTTCCGACACCGCCCGCCTCATGCTGGCGAATAGCGAATTTTTAATCCTCTTGAACCAATCCGCCACCGACCGGGATGAGCTGGCGGGGCTTCTACACATCTCCGAAAACCAGCTCTCGTACATCACCAATGTGGCGGCTGGCTGCGGCCTCATCCGCTGCGCCGGAAACATTGTCCCATTCGAAAACAGCTTCCCTCGAAGCACCCGTCTGTATCAGCTCATGACCACCAAACCGGACGAGGTCCTGAGAGGGGTGTAATCATACATGAAACTATATTGCATCAGAGGGCCGCCTTTGGCCCCTATTTGTGCAACAACCTGTTGCACGAATTTCGTGACAGGACGCGATAGGTTCTTAATCTCCAAACACAGGAGGTGCATTTTTGAAAGAAATCAAGCAAAAACCTGACAGCAAGAAACCCAAGCTGCTGGAGAGTGCAGCCAAGGCACCCAAAACCGCTATGAAGGATCTGTGGTTAAAATCAAAGGACAAATCCATTGTAGAATTAAAGGAAACACCCTTTGCCAGCCAGCGTGGGGAATCTTCCAACGCCCCGGCCAACAGCGCCGGGGACCAGATGCTGTCCGGCATGGAAACTACCGCCAAGAAAGGCGCGGATCTGACCTATCGGGGCGGGAAAAAGCTGGCCCAGACCACAGCCCGGAAGATGAAAGAAAAAAGAGAGGTTTCCCGCACCCTGTCGGAAGCGAAAAATACAGGCGGCAAAACAGCGGATGCTGCCAAGGATACCGTTTCCAAAATACGGACAAAGAATACCGTAGCCAAGTCTGTCAAGGGAAAGCCGCAGAAAGCAGTGAAAACCGCCAGCCGGTCTGTGAAGGGTGTGAAGCAGAGCGCCAAGGGAATCAAAACTGCCCAGCATTCAGCAAAGACGGCGCAGCAGGCAGCGAAAGCGACTCAGAAAGCAGCGCAGGCTACCGCAAAAGCGGCAAGAGCGGCGGCCCAAGCAGCCAAAACAGCAGCGAAAGCGGCAGTAACAGGGGCGAAGGCAGCGGTGAAAGCCACCGCCACTGCTATCAAAGCAGCTGCGGCCGCGATAAAGGGATTGGTTGCCGCTATTGCAGCTGGGGGCTGGGTGGCTGTGGTCATTATCCTGTTGATTTGTTTAATCGCCCTGATTGTCGGTTCCTGCTTCGGCCTGTTTTTTGGTTCGGATTCCACCGGAACCGGCACCAGCGTAACACAGGCGGTGTCTACCCTCAATGGGGAATATCTGTCTCACATTCAGGAGATAGAGGACGCCAATCCCCATGACCGGCAGGAGATCACCTCCAACGACGGAGTGCTCTCCATCAACTGGGAGGATGTTCTTGCTGTATTTTCCGCAAAGGTTACCGGCGCGGAGAATGGGGCGCAGGTGGCCTCGCTGGATGACGCCCAAGTACAGCAGCTGCGGGATATTATGTGGGAGATGAATGCGGTGTCTTCCAGCACCCATACCGAAAGCCATGAGGTGGAAGTCACCGAAGTGGACGAGGATGGAAAAGAAACCACCCATACCGAAACGGTGACGGAAACTATTCTGGAGATTACCATCACCCATAAAACCCCGGAGGAAATAGCCCGGCAGTACAGTTTTAACCCAAGGCAGAACGAATATCTCGCCTTAATGTCGGAGCCGGAGAACCAGAGTTTGTGGGCGGAACTACTGGGAGGTTACACAAGCGGCGGAGGACAGATTTTAAATCCCAATACTGATTGGGTAGGTACCAGCATATTCCAATGGCCTCTTCCGCAGAGTTACACCATCACTTCATGGTTTGGGTACCGGGAAGATCCCTTCACCGGGGAGATTTCCTACCATAGCGGAACCGATATTGGCGCTCCGGGCGGCACGCCCATCCTTGCGGCAGCGGATGGGACCGTCACCATAGCCAACGCCATCGACTCCTGGGGCGGCGGGTATGGGTACCACATCAAGATGAAGCACAACGATACCCATGACACCCTGTATGCCCATTGTTCCTCCATCTGCGTGACTGTAGGGCAGGAAGTGAAACAGGGCGAAGTGATTGGCTATGTCGGCACCACCGGCAATTCTACCGGAAATCACCTGCACTTCGAGGTCTGGCAGAATGGGGAGCGCACCGATGCCCTTGGCTTCTTCAAGGCAAAGGAGTAACGAAAACAGCAGCCTGTAAAAACAGGCTGCTGGATTTTCTATCGCAATTCCAAACTGTAGCCGACTTCACGGATACAGCGCAGATAAATCCCGGAATCCTTTTCCAAATTCATTTTGCGCCGGATTGCCTGCACATGATGGCTGACCAGCTTCCGTGCTTCTCCGTAATCGGGTTCTTTCCATATCCTTTCATAGATTTGGGTATATGTTAAGACACGGTTGGGATTTTGGAGCAGATACAGGAAGATCTCATACTCGGTTTTGGTGAGAGGGATCTCCTGCTGATCCCGGAAAACCTTCCGCTGGTTTAAGCAAACCTCAAAGTTTGGAAGGGATATCACCGGATGCTGTTCCTGCCCGTGCCACTCTATTTCTGGATGTTGCTTCAGGAAAGAAAGGAAATCCTCAAAGGTTTTATATTCCTCTTCCCGCAACTCCAAAATGATTACTTGTCCGATACCGTTATCTCCTTCATTCTACGACCACCTGTAGCGAACCGCAAAAGTTATCTCCTTCTAATGTAAGATAGTTATCTCCCGTATTCAGCGTAACAGAGTATGTATCTGCACCACTGTCCTCAGTAATGATTTTCTCCTCGTTTTTATCTCTCCAGTACAACTTAGCGGAGCCGGAGTCTATTGTTAATTTATAAGTTATGGTAAGGTCGTTTCCCTTATCACGATCTAATCCTGTACCGCCAAAGATGTATTCTACATCACTGAAATCTTCATATTCAGCGGAATAAGAGCCGGTATAGGTATCTTCACCTTTCGTTTTATCTCCCTGCAAATCTTTTTCCTCTGTAAGAGCGTATTGACTGAAATGGTGCAAAAGATCGTTAAATCCATTCAACACATCGTCTTTGGTATGATCGCCGCTGCATCCCGTCATACCCAAAGCTAAGCATAGCGAAAGCAAAACAGCGGTCAAAAGTTTCATGGTTTTCATAGTTTCACCCCTGAATAAGTCCCGGTATGGACATAGCGATGATCGCAATGGCGCCGACAGCGTAAATGCTGTTGATTGCAACACATACCTGCATAAGTTTTGATTTCACTTTTCCCTTGGTATAGGCAAGAATGGAAAAGATACCTGAAAAAATCATAAAGGCGGCGTAACTGAAAATCATAATCTCCGCTACAGGTGACTCCAATGCCCAATCGAAGCTGCGCAAAGGCAAGATTGTCCACGGAATGAACAACATAATGGTAGAAATAGCAGTTAAAATTTTGTTTTTCATAGGTTTTATCTCCTTTCAGATGCGCCGTATCGAATGCAGGACACAGCAAGTGCAAGTATTGTAATACCGATTGCCACCGGTAGCCACGGAAGCCACGCAATCTGTGTTTCATAGACGCCTTCGGCGGCTTTTCCGTACTCAATCATCAGTAAATAGAATGGGTAGCTCATCGGATAAGCAAACCAGATTTTTGTGTTTATCATCAGCACGGAGGGTACGATAGACGCCAATCCCATACCAACTGAGAAAATAGGTGTTTTGATCAAGGTGGAAATTGCCCAATACACTGCCGCCATTGGAATTGCAGCAATATAAATGCAAAGGACATTTTTGCATACATACAGCGGATCAAGGACAAAGTTATAATCCTGCATGCCTGTGGCAATCGCAGCGCTAGCGTAATACGCCCCAATTGCCATAACCATCTGCACAGCCGCCAGCATAATCAAAACGGTAAACTTTGCAAGGCACATCTTTACGGTGCTGATCGGCAGGGACAACATTTTCAAAATTCCTTTGTTTGTTCGCTCTGTTTGATTGAGCAGGACGGTGCAGATGACAAGCGACGCCGGAATCATAAACCATACCATACCCATAAAGCCCTGAATGAAAAAGTTGTTTTCAGGTGTGATCGGGACTCCCCTCACATCGAAAATCATATCGGAATTGATCACGCTCGGAAGCCACATCATAAGAACAGGGGCAAGCAGAATCAAAAATATTTTTGAGCGGCGGATCTTTGTAAGCTCCACACCTATCAAAGATGAAAAACTCATTCAAAGCACCTCCTCACCTTCAGATAAATCATTTCTACAATGCCAAAAAGGACGGTTTCCACTCCGCAAACAGACAAAAACAATGTTGTACGGCTATTCTCTGTTGCAGCAGCAAGCGTCTGATACGGGGAACTGAAGGGGAACAAACTCAGCACGGTATTGTCCTGTGGTAGAATGGAGAGTGTAAACACAAGAATCACACCGATGCCAAGGGACACCCACATATTTTTACAAGCTGACGCAATCACCAGCATACCCATAACGGTGGGCAGCGTAACGACAATTTGAAAGCCTGTGGTTTTGAGTATCTCCGCCAAATCAAAGGTGTAGCTCGGGAACCAATAGCTTGCACAACCGATTAACGCAGCTATTTCTATCACTACCATAGCGGACAGCAGCAATGCCGAAATACAGAATTTCCCTAAGAATATATTTCCCTGACGGATCGGAAGCACTGACATTTTCTGCATCCCGTTATCGGCATATTCCGTGTGGTACATCATACAAGCGCCGCAAATGGAAATGAGAATATTCAGCATCGCCATCATCTGCCAGTTTGCAGACATCAATATATCCATCGGATTTCCGGAGAGCGAAGTCATCTCCTCCGCTTTTACCATCATATAGACAACCGGAAAGGCGGCCGCAAGAAAGCCGCCTGCCAAAAACGCAGGAAGATAACCCGTGCGTTTCAGCTTTTTTGACTCTATGACAAGACTCATAGTGTACCTCCTCTCCGCTGATTGTCTTCATCAATCATAGCAAGGAAAGTATCTTCCAGATTATCAGTCGGGAATCCGGCAGCGCGGGCATTCTTCTTCAGGTCATCCATTGTTCCTTCAAACAAAAGGCGCCCGTGGTTCAAAATACCGATATCGTCCGCCATCAGCTCTACCTCGGGGAGCAAGTGTGAGGAAACCAGTACCGTGCAGTCATATTTCTGCGGAAGAGAGCGGATCAGGGTGCGTATCTCATGAATACCCACCGGATCTAAACCGTTTGTCGGTTCATCCAGAATGAGAATGGGAGGTCTTCCGATGAGCGCTCCTGCCAGCCCCAATCGCTGTTTCATGCCCAGGGAATATTTTTTGGCGAGCCGTTTGCGGAACTGTGTCAGACCGACAAGCTCCAGGGCATCGGAAACGCTGCTTTTGGGCAGGCCAAGGATTTTGCGGATGATCTCCAAATTTTCCTCTCCGGTCAGATTCCCATAGAAAGCAGGTGCTTCAATGAACGAGCCGACTTCTTTCAAAATAGAAACTCGGTCTGACGGATATGTTTTTCCGTCGATATGAAAGTTCCCGCTTGTCGGCTTTGTAAGGCCGAGAAACATTTTCATCGTGGTGGATTTTCCGGCCCCGTTCGGACCGAGAAATCCGTAAACGCTACCCTTGCGGATATGGAGATTTAAGTTAGACACAGCAGTAAAATCCCCATAGGTTTTCGTTAAATTTTGAGTTTCTATGATATTCATCTTGAGAAATCTCCTTTCCTTTACTGCCTTTAGTATACGATGGCAACCTTGTGCCAACCTTCTCTCTACCTTACATTTACTTTACATTTGGAGTGTATCGTCGAAAATCCAAAAGGATATGGTATAATATAAAAAAGGAGAGCTTTTGTTATGGACTATAACTACTTAAAATACAAAAAAATCCTCATCGTAGACGATGAGGTCGGATTGCTTGAAATGGTAACTTCTATTTTAGAGCAAGACGGTTTCAAAGAAATCAAAACTGCCGGAACAGTATCTGAAGCGCTATCTGTATGTAAGGAATGGAGTCCGGAGATTGCCGTCCTGGATGTCATGCTGCCTGACGGGAACGGGTTTTCTCTGTTTGAGCAGATGAGAGCCTTTACCGAAATTCCGGTGCTTTTCTTAACCGCTCGCGGCGAAGATGAGGATAAGTTAAAAGGCTTGGGACTTGGTGCGGACGATTATATGACAAAGCCGTTTTTGCCGAAAGAACTGCTGCTGCGTGTTGGGATCATCTTAAAGCGTTACTACAAAGGAGAAACGCCTGTGGTGCAGCTTTCCGGCAGCCAGATTGATTTTGACCGTGCCGAAGTCATAAAGGGCGGGGAACATTTTCCGCTTACTGCAAAAGAACACGATATCTTAGGAGCGCTTTACCGCAACGCAGGCAGGATTGTGACAATCGACCAGCTTTGCGAGGCGGCTTGGGGCGATAATCCATTCGGATATGAAAACTCGCTTATGGCGCATATCCGCAGGATTCGTGAAAAGATAGAAGTCAATCCTTCAAAGCCGGTATCCCTTATCACCGTCAAAGGACTGGGTTATAAGCTGGTGTTAGGGGGAAAATAATATGAGGGATATTACAAGACTTGTTCGGCGGTTTGTAGGAATCCTTCTTTTGAGTACCGTCCTGCTGATCGCACTGAACATCGCCATTATTGTTATTGTTTCTGCCCATCAAACGGCGAATGGCAGACCGTGGACGATGGCAAAAGAAACTGCTGCTGCATTACAGAAAACAGAGACAGGGTATCTTCTGCCGAATGAAATTTCAGACGAGTTAATTCAGGAGAATGCCTGGGCAATTTACATTGATAATGAAACAATGGCAGTCAAATGGCATACCGAGAATCTGCCCGATACCATTCCGTCCAGCTATACGATTTCTGATATTTCCAGTCTGACACGGGGATATATTGACGGATATCCTACTTATACCGGAGAAACAGAGGATGGATTAGTGGTTGTCGGATATCCAAAAGATCGGTTTTGGAAACATATGTCGCCGAGCTGGGACTACTACTTTATCAAAAATGCTCCTTCCATTGTGCTTATCGTCATTGCCGTCAATGTCTTTTTGATTTTCCTGATTTATATGATTGCAAACTCCAAGCTGCTCAAATCAGTCAGGCCAATCACGAACGGCATACAGGCACTCCCGTCAGGCGAACCTGTGTCGGTAAAGGAACAGGGGATTCTATCTGAGCTTGCAAAAAAAATCAACCGGACCTCCGGTATTCTTCAGGAGCAAAAGAGGGATTTGCAAAAGAAAGAAACAGCAAGAGCAAATTGGATTTCCGGCGTTTCTCACGATATTCGCACACCGCTTTCTATGGTGATGGGGTATGCCGGACAAATTGAAGAAAATGAAGCTTTACCGGAAGCAGACCGAAAAAAAGCAAGAATTATTCGCCAGCAAAGCATTAAGATGAAAAATCTGATTAACGATTTAAATCTGGCTTCAAAATTAGAATATAATATGCAGCCGATCAATCCGGTTCCTGTGAATCTTGTGGCGGTTGCCCGGCAGAGCGTTGTGGATTTTATGAATTTGGATATGGAAGAAAAATATCCGATAGAATGGAAAACCGCTGAAGATCTTACAACCTGCGTGATACAGGGCGACAAAGAATTACTCCGACGGGCAATCGGAAATTTGATTACCAATGCACAGGTTCATAACCCCGATGGCTGTGAAATATCGGTTTGTGTTGTAAAGGAAGATGCCGAATACAAAATCATTATTGAGGATAACGGCGTCGGTATTACCGATGAAAAGTTAGAGAAGCTTCGCAATACACCTCACTATATGATGAGTGACAGCGGGACTGACGAGCCTCGTCACGGTTTAGGGCTTTTGATTGTTGGACAGATTGTCCACGCACACAACGGAACAGTATCCTTCGACCACGGAGCAAACGGCGGTTTTGCCGTGACTGTGACCTTCCCATTGAATATATAATCCTTTATAGGAAAGAGTAATGATATATTCTAAGCGGTTTTCAGTACTGGTATTCGCCTGTAGGCCCCTATTGCAATAAAAAATCCGACAGTCTGCCTTTGCAGATTGTCGGATTTTCTATCGCAGTTCCAAACTGTAGCCGACTTCACGGATACAGCGCAGATAAATCCCGGAATCCTTTTCCAAATTCATTTTGCGCCGGATTGCCTGCACATGATGGCTGACCAGCTTCCGTGCTTCTCCGTAATCGGGTTCTTTCCATATCCTTTCATAGATTTGGGTATATGTTAAGACACGGTTGGGATTTTGGAGCAGATACAGGAAGATCTCATACTCGGTTTTGGTGAGAGGGATCTCCTGCTGATCCCGGAAAACCTTCCGCTGGTTTAAGCAAACCTCAAAGTTTGGAAGGGATATCACCGGATGCTGTTCCTGCCCGTGCCACTCTATTTCTGGATGTTGCTGCAGGAAAGAAAGAAAATCCTCAAAGGTTTTATATTCCGCTTCCCGCAACTCCAAAATGATTACTCGTCCTATGATATCACCTCCCGGTCTGTTGAATGATAGGAGTGCTCTAAAGTTACATAATCTATCGCTCTGAAAATGCATTTTGTCAACTACGGGTTGCGCCCTTGTTTTTCATAGGGTGAGCCCGTATTTAGCTGCTTTGCTATTTTCTCAATCAAAACACTTGAATTTTTTGCCTCAATCGGGATACCGTATTCATTTGCTTTATTGCAAACGGATAGCCTCAAATCATTTGTGAGAAGCATAAAACCGATATCGGGATAATTTTGATGAACATAGTTATACAGTTCAAAACCGTTTCCATCTGGCATATTCAAATCCGAACATACAAGCTCCGCTTGATCAGTTTCAAGAAATTGTTTTGCAGACCATACCCCGTCTGCTTCCGCAACTGAAAAACCATTTTTCTGGAAAAGTTTCGCTAATAGCTGCCGAATGAAAGAGTCATCGTCAACAAGCAAAATTGTTTTCATTTTCTTGCCTCTAATCTTTCTTCAGGAACAGGGAAAAGGTGCTGCCGTTTTCATCGGACGCCACCTTGATATATCCGTTCTGCTTATTCACAATATCACGGGTAAGATATAAGCCGATCCCTACGCCGTCAACCCCTGCCGACTGCTTTCCACGATAAAACCTGCTGAAGATCCTTGCCTGTTCTTCTTCGGGGATCCCAACCCCGTTGTCGGATATATCCAGTCGCAGATAGGATGGGTATTCGGTGATTTTTAAACCCACACCGCCACCGTTTGGGGTATATTTCACAGCATTGTCAAGCACATTGGTAATGGCCTCCGCCGTCCAGTTGAAATCGAGCAGGGCTTCAAAGGTCTGTTCGCATTCAAAGGTAATGGTGATGTTTTTTCCCCTCGCCTTGGCATAAACCGTTTTTACCGCCTGCAAAACAATATCGTTCAGACTGGTTCGTTCGGGTTTTAGACGGATAATGCCGCTTTCCAAACGGGACATTTTAATTAGGCTGTTTGTCAAAAAGGTCAGCTTTTCAAGGGATGTTTGCAGGGTGGCAATATATTCGTTTCTCTCCTCATCGGATAGCCCTGTATCACCGAGCAGCTGTGCAAAGGTGTTCGCCGCCGCTACCGGCGTTTTGATTTGGTGGGATATATCGGAAATCAAGGTCTTGATATGCTCTTTTTCCTGCGCCAGCATTTGATTCTGCGCCGTTAAAATATTGCGGAGCTTTAGAAGCTGGTGCTGCAGCCGTGCGGTCAGGGTGTCCTCGGCTTCTGAAAAGACCGTCCGTTCCTGCTGCTCCACCAAAGCCTCAATAAGCAGTGTGATCTCCTCCAAGAGGTTATCGTTATAGCGGTTGTGCAGAAAGTCCAGCAGGAATAGCAGACCGCATAAAAGCACAAAGGCAAAAGCGATAAAAAGCATACGGAAAAGAATGTCCTCCATAAAAAAGAACACACCGATAGATACCGCCGCTGTAGCAGCACCTGCCATTAAAATCAGTTTTCTGTAAATTCCAAAATGCTTCATCGTCATTCTCCAAAGGTATAGCCCATACCAAAAACCGTCACAATGTATTCCTGCTTTTCATCATTCAGCTTCTGCCGCAGCCGCTTAATGTTCACACGCACCGTATTGTCATCCACAAAGTTCCCGTCTATATCCCAAAGCTGTTCCAAAAGCATGGCCTTTGTAACAACCCTGCCCCTGTTTTCCATCAGATAAAGGAGCAGTTTGTATTCCGTTGAGGTCAGGTGTATTTCCTGTCCCTTCATCAAAACAAGGCGCTTTTCCTTATCTACTTCTAAATCCCGGTATCGGACGCGGGCAGTTCCGCCGCCGGTCCGTTTTAAGACCGCCAGCACCTTTTTCCGCAAAACTTCAATAGGAAAGGGTTTAGAAATATAGTCGTCGCAGCCCGCCGAAAAGCCCCCTAGCATATCTTCCTCGGTGTCGTTGGCTGTCAGGAACAAAACAGGTGTTTCAGCGGTTTCACGGATTTTTTCACAAAGGGCAAGGCCGCTGCCGTCGGGCAGGTTAATATCCAGCAGAAATAAATCATACTTTTGCTTTTGGTATTGCTGCAAGGCTTCCAGATAGCCATAGACTGCTGTAACCGTATGCTCGTCCTTTTTTAAGGCGATCGAAATGCCCTTGCTCAAAATTTTGTCGTCTTCAAGGAGAAAAATATTTGCCATAGCCGCAAAACACACTCCTTTCTCAATATGCAGAGTTGCGGGAACAGACGCAGCAGCGCTGCGTCCGTCCCGCAAACTCACTCAGTTATCAAAATTGTGTAGCCGCTCAATGACCGTTTCATTAGAAGTTGCCTTGTAAACAATCGCGGGAGCGCTCAGGCAGATCACAAAGATTGCCGCGATCAAACCAATGACAAGCGCAACAGGGTACTCAAACACCGCATAGTTTGCTATGTGGGGAACAGCGTCCGCCACCAGCAGCAGAAACGCATTGCCAAAAGTCATAATCAGCAGAGTAGAAATCAGAGCGTAAATACCACCTTCCAAGGTCAGTATCTTCATAATCTGCTTTTTCGTTGTGCCGATGCTTTCCATAATGGCAAATTCGTTTTTCCTTGCCACTACGCCGGTCAGCATTACGTTGACAAAGTTAATCAAGCCGATGACAATGAGCAGAATCGCCGCACCGTTTCCTAACAGATTGACAGAATAGAACATCTGATTAAATTGTTCTTTCTGATTCACGGCAGATTTTATCTGCCACTCCGATGTGGTCAGGGTACTGTTGATGGCCTGTAATTCGCTGTCAATCCGTTCCAAGTCATTTATATCCTTAATGTCAACGCCGATTGCGGAAATGATTGGTTCTTTTGTCAGGCGTTCCATACCCGCTTCGCTGACAAAGATAATATTGGGCACCATATTGATGTCCTTGCGCCTATCAATGCTATCGGAAAGATTATTCGAGTAATCGTCATAGTAAAAAGCTCCGCCGATTTTGAAATCGGTTGCCTTTCCGTCAGTGCTGTCGGCGGTCAGCGTCAGTGTTTCACCCACTAAAGCGGTATTGGGAGCGTTATATTCGGTATCTTTTCCTGCAATCGCTGTTTCGCCACGCTTGAATGCTTCCATGTCAATGGGCGTATCCGGATGCTTGGCATTGTATTCTTCCAGTGCCTTGTCATCGTCAAGCGTTGTGATATAGCAGCCGTACTCACCGGATTCAGCGTACCCTTTCAGCGTCTCTATCGTCTGTTCATAGGATTGCCCTTTGGACTTATATTTGCTGTCCTCATATTGGATTTTCATAAAGCCTTCCAAAGCGGTTTCATCAAAGTCAATGCCCGCCCAAACGGTCTTTTGAACATCCACATTTTCAATACCATTGACTTGCTTGATCTGTTCCACAAAGTGTTCGTCAAACTGCGGTACTTCCTTGTTGGGCTGTTCAGCCTGCTCAAACTGGATATCGTTGTACTCAAAGTGATAATCCATATATTCTTTAATAAAATTTTCGGCGTTCATACTTCTTATGACTCCGTTTACGCCTAAAATCATGGTGATACCCATAAAAAGGGACATAAACACAAGAATCGCACGTTTTTTGTCACGGAATACATTGTGGAACGCCATCACGTGCAGCTTACCGCCATTGGTAGAATTTCTGCTTTTCGTTTTCTTCGGCGCGAAGTTCTGGAATTTCAGCGCTTCCACAGGGGAAATTTTTGCCGCCGCTTTTGCCGGCGCATTGCAGGCAATCCAAACTGTTACCGCCGAAAAGAGGATAGACAGGATATAGATGGACGGGTGGAAGAACACCTCGGCATCCATTATCGACTTGCCCTGTTCAAAGCCCTCATTCAAAACAAGGGGAACAATTCCAAAGGAAACGGCGGTAGCTAACAAAAGGCCAATGGGGATACCGATACAGGCAAACTTAACCGCCTGACTTTTCACCAGCGATTTGATCTGCGCCTGTGTTGTACCCAACGTTTTCATCAAGCCGTAAAAACGGGTGTCCTTTGAAATGGAGATATACAGAACATTGTAAATGAGCAGATAACCGCTGCCGATAATGAAGAACACCAAAAGGATTACCATTGCAATAACTGAGCCGTTTGATGATTTCATCGAAACCGCACCGCTGAAAGACTGGTTTTCGTTTAATTCCACATCTTTTTGAATACGGTGAAAATCATCGGGCATTTTATTCAGCGACAAAGAGAGAACGCCGTCCTCTGCCATTGTATAGCCTGCGTTTTTACAATAGCTTTCTGAAACAAATCCCATTCCCGTGCCTGTATAGGAACGAAACCAGCCGCTTAATGTGAATATTTTTTCCTGCTGACCGTTTTTATCATAGTAGGACAGCGGAATTTCCATATTCAGTTTCGGGTCTGTAATACCGAGTTGTGAAAGGGCGTCTTCCGACAGCATGATTTCATTTTCGCTTGCGGGATATTTGCCCTCCAAATCCTTAATGGCTTCCTGATAGTGTTTTTCCCATTCGGTGGTGTCGTAATACTGGAGCGCAATGGAAAGCTCACGCCCCTCGTCGTTCTCCTCGGCAACCGAACCGACCATATACTGCGTACCGACGGTTTTGACATAATCCAAGTTCCGGATCTGCTGTTCCTGCTCTGCCGTCGGCATCGCAAGAGATACATTCGCGGTTGTACCGGCTGTTCGTACCTGCATTAACTTCATATTTTCCATATAGTTAATGCCCAAACTGAACACCGTGGTGATCATAAAGGTGGTGAGGACGATTGCAAACACCGCAAACAGGTTACGGGTGCGGTTTGCTTTCATCATGCCTTTTTCCACTCGCTTGACTGCGCTTTTATTCCGGTTAGCATGCATACTTCACACCTCCCGAAACAACCTTGCCGTCCTCAATGCGGATTGTGCGGTCTGCCATCTGAGCGATTTCCTCATTGTGAGTAATCATAATGGTGGTTTGGTGGAACTGACGGCTGATAGCCTGCATCAGCAGGATTACATCCATACTGGTTTTGGAGTCCAGATTGCCGGTCGGCTCATCAGCAAGGATAATGGCAGGCTTTGTTGCAAGCGCACGGGCAATCGCAACCCTTTGCTGCTGGCCGCCGGATAGGTTGTTCGGCATATTTTTAAGTTTTCTCTCCAAGCCGAGAGTTTGGATAATCTCTTTTACAAAACCTGTATCAGTCTTTCCACCGTCAATCTCAATAGGGTACACGATGTTCTCATACACATTGAGTACGGGGAGCAGATTGTAGTTCTGAAATACAAAGCCGATATTTCTGCGGCGGAAAATTGTCAATTCCTCGTCCTTCATTTTCAAAAGCTCTTTGCCCCGAATTGTGACGCTGCCGGAAGTGGGGCGGTCTAACCCGCCGATCATATTTAAAAGGGTGGATTTACCACTGCCCGACGTACCGATGATCGCAACAAACTCGCCTTCTTCTACAGAGATAGACACCCCGTCCAACGCATGGACTTCGCTTTCTCCGCTGCCATATATCTTGCGTAAATCTTTTGTTTCAAGGATTGCCATAACTAAAACCTCCAAGTTCTTTTTATGATTTTAGTATAGCGGCCACTTCTTACAATCTCATTACAATCCATACTAAAAATAAAAAGGGTATTCTGCAAGGAAATTTTCCCCGAACTCATCTCTACAACCGAGAGGGCATGGAGAATCTACCTATACTTTTCTATTCTATATTGTTCCACTACCTCATCACCTAAAAGGGTAATTGCTTTTTTCGGGCATAGGCTAATGCACCGATAGCACATGGTACAGCGGTCCTCCGGCACAGCTTTTTTATTTTGCAGGGCAAGATTTTTCATTGGACATACGGAAATACATTTTCCGCAGCCAACGCAATGATTGTCGATCTTTAGTTTTTTAGAATATCCATTGGTCTTTTGGTAAAACCAAAGTCTTTGTCCCAGCAGCCCAATAAAATGTGAAACCGGCGTAACGCCCTCTTTGGGATAAACACCGTTTGTGATCTGTAAGGCCACCTTCTCTATTTTTTCATCGGCCTGTGCGATAATGCGGCGGTTTTCGTCCATTGTCTTTTTTAATAGTTTACTGTCACAAACAGAGTCCGGCATACGGATATGTACTCCGCCTAAAATAGTTGCTCCATATTTTTTTAATATTCTTGCCGCACAACCAGCGCCGTCACCGCTAAAAGCTCCCATTGTTGCAATACACAGTATTTTCTTGTTTTTCCAGATGACAGCGTTTCTTTTAATGAAATCACGAACCATATATGGAGCATTAGAAAACTGTGTAGGATACCCTATGAAAATTTCTTCGTTTTGCTGAATTTCTGTAATGACATCAGGACTTTCCAGCGGAATGGCCTTTGCAGGTGAACTGATGAGGGACACCAGCCTTTCTACGCAATACTTTGTGTTGCCTGTGCCGCTTAAATAAATTCCAATCATACTATTCTCCTAAAATTCGCACCCAAAGATCTCGATTAAGTCTGCCAGCTTATCTTCCCATTTGAGGGAGTAATGAACATTTTTCATTGTTGCAAGTGCGGTAAGCCCTTGCACATAGGCGAATAAGGCAATTATCAAATCTTCTTTTTTGCTTTGTGTCATATTTGTACCGGCAAGTAAATCCAACACCTGTTCTTTGTAAATTGCAAAGGGCTGGTAGTTACTTTCCTTATCACTGCCAATATCCAAGTCAATTTGTATATTTCCTTGCTGAAAAAGAAAGTTAAAATATTGCGGGTGGCTTATAAAAAAGGAGATATATGCTTTCCCAAATTCCAACAGAAAATCGGGCGTGCCGCTATACTTAGAAACCGTATCTTGCAGCACTGCTGTAAATTGTTTTGTGATATGTAATTGCATTTCTTGAAGCAGCTCGTCCTTATTGGAAAAATGGCTATACGGCGCAGCGTGACTTACGTTGCAAGCCTGTGCCACCTTACGGAGAGAGAGTTGGTTGATCCCATTCTCGTTTACCAATTCAATCCCTTTTTCTATTAAGTCATTTTTCAAATTCTTATGATGATAAGGCCTTTTTTCCATAACCGTCCCTCCAATCTTTACAGTGTCTATATTGTAGCGCAAAATCTTTACATTGTCAACATTGATAGGGCGATTCTCAAATGAGCTGCAAATAAAAAATGGTAAAAGAAAACTGCTATGCAATAGGATGCACCTTTTGCATAGCAGTTTTTGTTTTGCCAGTTAATTGGCATTCGTTATAAGACTTCTGACTTCCATATGGCCATCTGCCATTTAAGAGTCAGAATATTTTTATTTAGAAAATTCCTTCATAACCAGATTTATAATTTCCTGCTGGTCTTTTGATAAACCGCCGCCCTTTGGTCTCGTGCTTTGCTTTAGTTCCTTTATCAGCCGATGAACCAGTTCACGCTGCCCGTCAGTTAAATCGTTCAGGAAAATCTGATCCTTCTTATCGAAGCCTACCAGATAATCCAGCGAAACACCATAAATATTCGCCATCGTAATAAGGACGTCAAGTGTGGGGACTTTGAGATTGTTTTCATAATTGCTGATCACTGATCCAACACGGCCCACTTGACGCCCAAGTTCATCTTGGGAAATGCCATGCTTCTCCCGCAGCATCCGCAAGTGATTCCCAAAATCAAACATCCCTATCACCTCACTCCGTTTTTGTATTTCGCGTATAGATATATTTTACCTTATTGACCTTCGCGTTCCGCTAAGTGTATAATAAAAGTATTTAGTGTTTTGCGAAGTTCATGCATACAGATTTTTTTGTTTTGCGAAGAAGGGTAGATGAAGATCGGATGATTACCTGCGTTTTTGCCGGACACCGGAAGATTTACGAACCGAATATCGGTGAAAAGGTCAAAAAGCACTGGAAAAACTCATAGAAATCAAAAGCCCGGTAGTGTTCTTAAACGTCGGGATGGATTGAATGGGATATGCACCAAAGCGTTTAAATACAAAAAAGCTATTGCCAAACTTTTTATGATGAAATTTTACTTCTGAAAGAAGTAGAATATACTTGTTACAAAGCAAAACTGCTGGCTGGCCAATCAGATGGATTTGTTATATCGATTGCCAGTACGGCGGAACATCCCAAACATATCAATATACACAGAAAAATCTCCAATTTTTAACGCAGCGAAAGGAGTATCAGGATGTCCAAACTAATTGTCATTGAATGCAGCGACGAGAAATCAGACCGCTTGGCTAAGCAAATCAAGGATATTGTTGCCGAATACGAATACCAACCATTTCGGGGGCCGGGAAAGGTTTATGAGTTCGGTCCGCTGCGAATTGACCAACCCCAACAGGAGGTTACTATCCACGGGAACTTTGTAAGTCTAAGCCGCCGAGAATTTCAAATTCTCGGCCTGTTCGCTTCCCATCCGAGTGAAGCACTGCCATGCGATTTTCTTCACAACGCGATATGGCCCCACCCGGACATGGAGCATGGAATAGAAGAAGTCATCGGACAAGTGGAAAGCCTGAAGAAAAAACTCCGACTGGAAACATTGGATGCCAACTGCCGGATCATAGAGGAAAACACGCAGCGAGGACCGGGATACCGGTTTGCTGTTTCGGCTAAATAGATAAAGCAAATGGAATATATGTCAAACTTTGTAGATAAATAGTCTATAAAATATGCGTTTGGAAGGTGATTAGAAGCTAAAAAGTAGGTTTCGTTTTGTATACTTTCCCCATCTGAATTAAATTGGGGGAATATGGAATAACAACACGACTTCCGCTTTCCCCATACAGAGGGGATGGCGGCGATGCGGCGAAAAACACCGCATACAAAAAGGGATGTAGTTTCACTTGAAGCTGCATCCCTTTTTCATTCGACATCATCTTATTGTTTATTACCATTTCACACCAATTTCGATGAAATAGCCTTACTATGCGCGTTCGCCTTTGGGCGGGTGCGCTTTTTTTATTTCTGCAAAAGGAGGTCATGGCTAAGAACTCATAGCGGCAGACCGCCGCCCCGACAATCTGAATTTTTCAAAATTTCAGATTGATCGGAGGAAACAGCCATGGCTTACAACAAAGCCAAAGCGGAGAGAGAATGGCTTCGCTGGAAAGAAGCAGAAGAAAAGAAACTCAGAGAACTTGGCGTGGATGAGGAAACCATCCAGCGCCTTCATACATACGATTGGGCGCAGTTCAACAAAGAGCGCCAGTACCTGCAGCGACAGGTAGAATGGTCTCCCTATATAGACCTCATTTCCGCGCAGGATCTGGAACTGCCCGTAGAAGATACGGAATCCCTGCTGGACAGCATCGAGGATATAGAGCTTTTTTCTTTATTACATAATGTGGACAAGCTCACCCTCGAAATTCTCTTCATGAAGATGGACGGATATGGCAGCAAGGAAATCTCAGAGAAAACTGGCCTTTCCGTAAACGCCATTGATCTGCGAATTTTCAAGCTCAAGAAAAAATTAAAAAAATTTTTATAAGCGGAAAGATTCCGGCCTTTTTCCTGGGCTATAGGGCGAACGGGGAAAAAGAAACGTTCACCTTGTAGCTTGAAAATCGAATACCAGCCATGCGGGTACGTTCCCGCCTGAGCGAGCGACTAAAAAGTTTGTTATACACAAACTTCGGAAAAAGCGCCATGACGAACCAAAGCAAGAGCTGCCTCCCTTTTATGGGACGGCGGCTGTTGCTCTTGGTTTCGAGCGATGCATTTTGACCGGAAAGAGGGGGTAGTTGCCCTTTTCGCCATGACCTTGGGCGGGGGATTATGATACGCGCTATCGTTTTGCCCACACGTCAGATGGGTTGGCCGACCTTGGGTTGTAATCAGCAAGACCTTTGGGGAGCCAGTGAACGGCTTGTCAACTGCAAGCCTGCCCGCATGGTTCCCAAGGTTGCCGGGGGGCGAGCTGCAAATACGGCACATCAAAATCAACCTTTTTATTTTATTCAGATTGCCGTTGACGGCGAATCCGTGCGGCGCAGGTTTTCTGCGCCGCATCAGTTTGCCGCCAACGCACAAGAGCAAATTGCTCTAAGGAGAATGTGCCGAAATGAACAAGCTACCTTTAAAGGAGCAGGCCCATGGGGAGATTGAACGGATCTTCCGAATCCTCCTGCCTCAAAACGGGCTGGCCGTGCGGGAAGAACAGATTACCCTCTGCCACGCCATGCTGGATACCCTGCTCAAAAACAATATCGCTTTATGCGACGCGGGTGTCGGGATCGGTAAAACCTACGCCTACCTGACCGCCTGCATTTTACTGAAAAAGTTTGCCCCGCATGGGCCTGCCGGTTCCCAGCCGGTGGTGGTTTCCACCTCCAGCGTTACCCTGCAGGACGCTATCATCGGGGAATACATTCCATTTTTGTCCCGGATTTTTCTGGAGAACCGCATCATTCAAAAGCCTATCCGGGCGATGGTGCGAAAAGGCAAGGAACGCTTTGTCTGCGACGTCCGTCTTGCAGGGCGGCTGGAAGCCGTAAAAGATAAGAAAAAGAATGCCCAGCAGATGAAAGCCCTGCTCTCTCTTCGCACCTATTATGATTTGGACTCGGTAACCGGTCTCAGTGGATTTGACCGGCGGCAGGTGTGCGTCCCCAAGGTTTGCGAGAAAACCTGTCCTTTGCGGAATGCCTGCCGGTACCATCAATACCTGAAGGAAGCCAGAAGCGCGGAGATTTTCGTCCAGATTTGCAATCACAACTACCTGCTGGCCGACGCCACCCACCGTTTGCAGGAGCTGCGGCCTCTTCTCAATGATTACAGGGCTTTGGTGATTGACGAAGCCCATAAGTTGCCAGACGCAGCCCGCCAGATGTATGGGCAGAGTTTGTCGGCGGAGGATTTCCGAGAGCTCTGCGACCTGCTGGCAAAAGAAAAATATATCCTCGCGGCCCAGCGGCTGAAAGAAAAGTTTGCTACCCTATTGGGTGCTATGTGCCGGGGTGAACTGCTGGAAGAAGCCCAACGTACCGCCTTTATTTTAACGCCGGATCGGGAAGCGGCCCTTCGGGATTGCCTTTCCCTCCTCCGGCAGCTTCAAAAACAGCTTGCCCCACACCTCCCGCAGTGGCTTCTTCACCGGCTGGGAACAACAGAGCAGGCCCTCGGCCTCTTTTTTACCGGGGATCGCAAATACATCCTCTACATTCAATACGACAGGGACGGAAGTCCCAGCCTCTGCGCCGCCAGCCGGGAGATGCCGGAGCAGCTGCGCCGGGCGCTGTGGCTGAAGGACATCCCCGCTATCCTGACCTCCGGCACCCTCATGGCTGGTGGCAGCTTTGAACGAACAAAAAAGGTCATGGGGCTGTCCGTGAACCAACGGCTGGAGGATTTTATTGCGGTTTCGCCCTTTAACTATGAAGAAAACTGCCTTCTTTACATCCCCGACAACCTGCCGAGAGCGCAGATGGGCAGCGAAAAGGAAGCTGAGTGTCTGGCAGAGCAGATCTGCCGGTTGGTGGAAGCCACTCATGGCCACACTCTGGTGCTCTTTACCTCCTATTCCCTCATGGGTGCTGTTTACAATCAGGTAAAGGACCGGCTGTCTTTTCCCTTGATGGAAGTATGGCGGCACTCGCAGGATGTCATCCATCAGTTCAAGCAGGCCAACAACGCTGTGCTGTTCGCAGCGGGTTCCTGTTGGGAAGGTGTGGACTTTCCCGGCGATATGGTGTCGTCGCTCATCATTGTGCGGCTGCCGTTCCCTGTTCCCGATCCACTGAGCGAAGCGGAACGGGAACAATATCCCACCCTGCAGGATTATATCAAAACCGTGGTCATCCCTGATATGCAGGTAAAACTGCGGCAGGGCTTCGGACGGGCCATCCGCACCGAAACCGACACCTGCGTGGTGAGCATTTTGGACCACCGGGCAGCCCCCGGTCAGCGGTATCACCAAGCTGTGCTGGAAACCCTGCCGAACCTTCGACTCACCAGAAAAATCGAAGATGTAGAAAATTTCATCCGGGCAAAGAAAAGCCCGGATTATTTTATGTCATAAAGGAGATTACCATAGATGAACAAAAAAACAGAAACGGCGGGATTTCCCTACCCAGACCGCCCCATGTGGTTATACAGCCGCAGCAGCGATAAAAGGATGTTTGTCCTGATTCAGCAGATGCGGAATCTTTTAGAGGAAGCCAATCATCGGGGATACACTGTCGTGGGTACCACGCAGGATATGGGGACCGGCAGGAGCACAGCTCGCATGGGCCTAAAACAGATGATGCAGGCGGTGCAGGGCGGATTCGTCCGCGCTGTGCTTGTGCGGGATCTCACCCGTCTGAGCCACGATCCCGCCATCCTGATTCAAATACTGGAATTTTTGCAGGATCACGATGCGGTACTGATCACCACCGAAAGCGACCTGCGGTATGAACTTTATGTCAAGGGGCTGGAAAACCGCTTTTTCCAGAGGGCAGCCCAAAAGGGCCTTCATTTGCCGTGGTGAATTTTCATGGCAATTCCCTATACCTTGCAGACCCCAAGCGAAAAGGTGATCAATGAAATCAAATACTTTGCAGCATTCTCCGCATTAAAACGGCTGTTAGAACAAGAAAAAATCACATTGGAAAACTGCCAGCTGGCGAATGTTGCTATTGCCGAAAAGTACGGCGTTTCACAACTCCATATTTAGTGGTTGTCGTGATAGCTATCCCAAACCGGTTGTGGTAGTCTTTGGTGTGACAAAAAAGATGTCCAACCGGAAAGGGGGTGGCAAAGGTGCCGCAGGTCAAAGTTATACAGCCAATAGCAGAACAAGCCAAAAAGCTGCGGGTTGCAGCTTACGCCCGTGTGAGCAGCGATTCAGCCGACCAGCTGAATTCCTTTGCCACCCAAGTAGACTATTACACCAGTTACATTAGGTCGAAAGAAGAATGGGAATTCGCAGGGCTGTATGCGGATGAAGCGGTCTCCGGCACCACAGCCGACAAGCGGGATGATTTTCAGCGCCTGCTTGCCGACTGCCGTGCCGGGAAAATCGACCGCATCCTCGTCAAATCTATTTCCCGGTTTGCAAGGAATACCATCGACTGCATCCAGACGGTGCGGGAGCTCAAGCAGCTTGGCGTTGCTATAGAATTTGAAAAAGAGGAAATCGATACCGGGAACATGGGCAGCGAAATGCTGCTGAGTATGTTGGGATCAGCCGCACAGGAAGAATCCCTCTCTATCTCGAAAAACCTCAAATGGAGCTATCGACGCCGGATGAAATCCAGCGATTTTATTACCTGTAATGCGCCACTCGGCTATTACCTAAAAAACGGCACATTGCTTCCTGATCCACAGGAAGTACCGATTGTCGAATACATTTTCAGTAGTTATCTTGCGGGAAAAAGCATGGAAGAAATTTCAAATGACTTAAATGCGCAGGAAACACAATTCATGCGAAAGAAGAAAGCAAGATGGTATCGCACGTCAATTCGATATGTTTTGTCAAACGAAAAATACATTGGGGACTCTCTTCTTCAAAAAACATATACGCCCAACGAGCTTCCCTTAGTAAATGTTCGCAACAATGGGCAGCTTTCAAAATTCTATATAAAGAACTCTCATCCCGCAATTATCCCTGTAGAAGTATTTGAAACCGTACAGGATTTAATCGAAAGTCGGGCAGTTTTTCATCAGCCCACTTCGGTTGCCGGTAGCTTCTCTTTAAGTGGTATCTTGAAATGCAGCATCTGCGGTTCGACATTTCATCGACACCTAAAAAAAGACATAGTAAGGTGGAACTGCTCCCAACACGCTAAAGATGCCAACCTTTGTCCAATGAGAGCTGTCACAGAAAAAGAAGCCTACCACATATTTTTGAACGTTTACAATAAGTTGCTGGACAATCAGGATATCCTAAAAGCTATGTTGAATCAGCTATTAGAACTGCAAACAAAGGTCATGTTTACAAGGCCGGACATTGTAGAACTAAACGAAAAAATATCCGAACTCATTAAGCAGAATCATTCACTCACAAGGTTGCGGACCAAAGGGTGCATTGATTCTGCTATTTTTATAGAGCGAAGCAACCGCAACAACCAAAAAATTGAGGAACTACGCCGGGAATTACGGCGACTTCAAGAGCCGGACGAGGTTAGCCGTATCGTTGACAACACCAAACTGCTTCTGGAACTGCTGGAAGAAGCCCAGCCTATGTTGAAATTTGAACCTTCCATATTCAAATGCATGATACAGAAAATCATTGTTTACCCGGAAAGATTCTGTTTTCATCTTATCAACGGGCTGGTGCTCGACGAGGGGAGGTGTTCGAGATGAAGAAAATACGGAACTGCCCCTTTGGTTATCAAATGCAAAATGGAGTATATATAGTTGTTCCAGAAGAGAAAGTCCTTATTCAAAACCTTTTTATGGGTTATTTGAATGGGGCATCACTAAACCAACTATCCGATATAGCCGAACAAACAGGTTTAAAATTCCGGGAGAATGCTACCTCATGGAACAAAAATATGGTATCAAGAATTCTGGATAATAAACGGTATTGGGACGAAGAAAAGTATCCGCCTATTTTAACTCAGGATATTGCCATGAGAGTGGCGAGTTTAAAGAAAAGCAAGGCATCGCCAAAATCAAAAATACCATTTATCCGAAAGCGAATGACTTGCCCATACTGTGGGGATATTTTACAACGAAACAGCAAAAAATCCCCTCGTGTCTATTGGGATTGCAAAGGTTGCCAAAACCGCTTCGGCCCCATTTCCGACAATGAACTGCAACAGGCAGTCACAGAAAAGCTGCTGGCTGTTTGTCGGAACTCACAGGTGGTGGAATTAGATCAGCAGCCCACCAACAGTCTATCCATACAGGCGGCCCGACTGACCAATGAAATCAATCAGATGCTGACTCAGCGTGAAGTAGATACAGACAGACTACTTTCCTTGATTTTGGAATGCGCTGCCGAAAAGTATAAGACCTGTAGCATCAAGGAATCTGACCACCTCACCATCAAAATAAAAGCTCTTTTTCAGGAGCATAGCAATGACGAGAAACTGGATCGGGAACTTTTCGAGCAGACCGTAAAACAGGTTATCCTGCAGCCGGATGGTTCCATACGGTTTCATCTGCTCAATGGAAAAACAGTTTGAAAGGAGAGAACCTCCCATGCCACAAAAGGTAGTCATGGAAATCCCGGCAAACCCCATGCTGGGAGATTTGCGAAAGCGAAAACGAAAGCTGAGAGTTGCGGCCTACTGCCGGGTAAGCACCGAGGAAGAAGAACAGCAAAACAGTTTTGAGGTACAGGTAGACTATTACACCGAAAAGATTACCCACCACGATGGCTGGCAGCTTGCCGGAATTTTTGCAGACGATGGGATCTCCGGGGTGCGGACCAAAAAGAGGGACCAATTCAATGAAATGATAGGGCTCTGCAGGAAAAAGAAAATAGACCTCATCCTGACAAAATCCATTTCCCGATTTGCAAGGAATACCCTCGACTGCATAAAGCACGTCCGAATCCTCAAAAGCTGGGGCATCCCCGTGATATTCGAGAAAGAAAACATCGACACCTCGAATATGAACAGCGAAATGATCCTGACCTGCCTGAGTTCCTTTGCACAGGCAGAAAGCGAATCCATCAGCGGCAACGTCACCAAAGGAATTCGCATGGGATACAAGCAAGGGCGGTTTGCCTTCCGTTACACCGGCTTCGCCTTTCAAAAGGGGCCAGATGGAGAACCTGAAATTATTCCCAAGGACGCCCAAACCATTCGCATGATTGCGCGGGAATTCCTGAATGGCGACAGCCTGAAAGGAATCAAGGAAAAACTGGAGAAAGCAAGCATTCCAAGCCCTGCGGGAGAGTCGAAATGGACAACACAGACAATCCTGCGAATCCTCCAGAATGAGAAATACGCTGGCGACGTCCTACTGCAGAAAACCTACACCTCCGATTTTTTGGAAGGAAAGGTAAAGAAAAATAACGGTGAACTCCCGCAATACTACATCAAAGACAACCATCCGGCTATCATCCCAAGAGAAATGTTTTTTCAAATTCAGGAGGAACTCGCCCGGAGAAGAAGCAAAAAGCCCGCCAACACCAAGAAAGCAAAAACCAACCGTGGCAGGTTCACCAGTAAATACGCCCTATCCGAAAGGCTGGTCTGTGGGGACTGCGGCTGCTACTTCCGCAGGGTAACATGGAATATCCACGGAAGAAAGCAAATCGTCTGGCGGTGCATCAACCGGCTGGAGTTCGGACCGAAATCCTGCGGGAATTCTCCCAGCCTTGAAGAAGCCGCCCTCCACACCGCCATAATGGAAGCCATCCGTTCTCTGGTTCATGGGCAGCAGGAAGAAATGGCTGCGGCGCTGCAGGATACCCTGATACAGTGCATCGCCGGAGAAAAGGAAGAAGCCAGCCCCATTGTCATAGAGAACAAAATCAAGGAACTGGAAACAGAATTTGACCGACTGCTGGTTTTAGCGGTTGACGAAAACGACATCATTGACTATAAGCTAAAACAAATCAGCGAAGCCATCCTCAAATTGAAGCAGCAGAAAAAGCGGATCGAATACACAGCAGAGCGTTCCGAGGTAATGGAATCCAAAACTAAAGAAGTCATGGGGATAATTTCCGCAGAGGACCTCGACCTAACAGAATACTCCGACGCCTTAGTATACCGTATCATTGAAAGAATCACCGTACTTTCCAAAGAAAAAATCCGCATCCGCTTTGTAGGCGGATTTGAGATCACACAGCCACTTCACTAAGAAGCAGGTACAGAGAAATACTGACAGATCACGTGCTGTCGGTGTTTCTCCGTACCTGCTTTTTTGTTTGCTAACTATATCTGAATATAAACAGGTTGTTTTTCGACATGTTTCCTGCTATAATTAAAAATGGATTATTATAGACAGGAGGGTCGACATGATAAAAAAGATTCATGTTGAGAAGTATAGAAAACTAGAAATTATGACTGTACCTCTAACACAGGAAGAATGGAAAAGACAGCGACAAATTTATCTGGAGCAAGACATATCCGAACCGCTACGCCTCGGATTTGCAACATTTTTTTTAAACCGCACTAATGTTTCCGGAGTAGTAAACGGAGGCATGGTGGAATACATAAAAAAGATTTTCCAAATACGGACTTGTCCCCTGTGTTACGCTTACAGTCATTAGGTTTAGTAATAGCTCAAACTGATTTATTGTGGGGTGATATGAAATCAAAAAAAGAAGTTTTTAGTTTTTATATAACTGATACTGGCAAAAAATTATGCGAAATTTTCGAGTCTGAATTACGACAACTTAGAAAAAATAAGTAGCAATAGAATTCGAAATTTTTATTTTCAGTGGGTATTATTTTATCAATGCGTTCCGGGTTCGGTTTTTATTTTGTGTTTTTACTCGGGTTTGTAGCGGGTATCTTTTTTGTAGCACAAACCCAAAAGAAGGCATCTGTCCAAATGCAGATGCCTTCTTTTCTTATACCCTTTTACTTACCTATGCAGCAAGAAGCCCCCGACCATTGGCCGGGGACTTCTTATTTGCTTTAGGTTACGCCTTGCGCTTCTTGCCCACCAGAGCAGCGCCCAGCAGAGAGGTCATGCACATGACCGTCAGCCACAGCGCCACACCGGCATCGCCGGTAGCGGGCTTGTTGGCATCCTCACTGGGCTTTGCGGGCTGCTCCGGCTGAGAGGGCTTTTCAGCATCCTTCTTCAGCTGGGCCAGCTTCGCCTCGGCGTCCAGCAGAGTCTGGTAGTTGCCCACCTGAGCCTTCTGCTCCTCGGTCAGAGCATCATAAGCACCACGGGCAGCCTTGATAGCCTCCTCGCTGTCCAGCGTCACCGTACCGATGGCATCGATCAGCTTCTCCACAGCGTCGGCAGCCTGCAGGTCAGCCAGCTTGGCCTCGGCATCCAGCAGGGTCTGGTAGTTCCCCACCTGAGCCTTCTGCTCCTCGGTCAGAGCATCATAAGCACCACGGGCAGCCTTGATAGCCTCCTCGCTGTCCAGCGTCACCGTACCGATGGCATCGATCAGCTTCTCCACAGCGTCGGCAGCCTGCAGGTCAGCCAGCTTGGCCTCGGCATCCAGCAGGGTCTGGTAGTTCCCCACCTGAGCCTTCTGCTCCTCGGTCAGAGCATCATAAGCACCACGGGCAGCCTTGATAGCCTCCTCGCTGTCCAGCGTCACCGTACCGATGGCATCGATCAGCTTCTCCACAGCGTCGGCAGCCTGCAGGTCAGCCAGCTTGGCCTCGGCATCCAGCAGGGTCTGGTAGTTCCCCACCTGAGCCTTCTGCTCCTCGGTCAGAGCATCATAAGCACCACGGGCAGCCTTGATAGCCTCCTCGCTGTCCAGCGTCACCGTACCGATGGCATCGATCAGCTTCTCCACAGCGTCGGCGGCATAGCCGGACAGCTTCAAGGTCACCTGAGGCAGCTGGGCCAGCACGTTGGCGGTGGTGGTACCGTACTGCATCCCCATGCCCTTGGCGTAGGTCACGATACGATGGGTGGGCTTGCCGGCGAAGCCGCCCACCTTGATGGCGCCGGTCAGCTCATAGGTCAGGCCCTCCTGATCCGCCGGAACGGTGATGGAGATGCGCTGACGGGCGGGATTGCCGCTGAAGTCATACACGCCATAGCCACCGCCGGGATTGGACTTGAAGGAGTTACCGTCGCCGTCGGTATAGTACAGGGAGAAGTTGTGGTTATACACACCCGACATCTTCTCCTTGGGGCTCACCAGCCCAGTGAACTGCAGCTGCACCGTCTCGCCGGGCTTGACCTCGGCATTCTCCGGCAGCTCATTGCCCTCGGCGTCCAGCAGCTTGTAGCTGACGCCACGGGCGGTGATGACCTGATAGGTGGCCACGCCGTCCTTCTCTACCCGGACGATATGGCGGCCGGTGGTGAGGTTCGCCACCGTCACGGCGCCGGTCTCGGCGTCCACGGTGACACCCTGAGAGGTAAAGCCGTTGAAGGTCATGGTCTTACCCACGGTGGAGCGAGCCACGGTAACGGTGCAGCCGCTCTCCGGAGTGAAGGTGTAGCTGGCGCCGTCGGTGCCCAGATAGAACAGGATGTCGTGCTCGGCATCCAACTGCTTCTGCTCCTCCTTGGTCACACTGGCATCCATACGATCCATGAGCATATTGGTCTGGATGGCGGTGCCGTCAGCACCCACGGACACCACAAACACACCGGTGAACTCCGGCCAGATGGCGGAGAAGGTCTTATCGGCGGTGCTGCTCTGCCCCTGCTTATGGGTCATGGCATCGTAGGTGACCTTCACCAGCGCCGTACCCTGATGGTTGGCGGTCATATAGGCCAGGCAGCTGTTGTCGGCATTGGGAGCGATGCTCACCACGTCGCTGGGCTTACCGTCGAAGTCCACCACCTCATAGTGGGCATCCGGCAGGGCGATCTTGGCGTTGATGAAGCCCTCGATCGCCTGCCAGTTACGGAACACATCCAGCTCATAGGTGTCGCCGGCGTTCATGTTCATGTAGCCCTTGGAGTTGATGTTCAGATACACATTGCCCAGATCGTAGGTGTTCTTATCGAACCGGCTGACGGTATCCTTGTTGAAATCGTCGTCCATGTGCAGATCGTCACGGGTCACGACGATATCCTGATCGGCGGTCCACTTGTTGAAGTCCCAGTAGGTCACGCCGTCGGGATTCTGCACCCGCACGAAGTGGTTCAGGTTGGTCTCCGGCGCCCGATAGGTCACGGTGACGGTGTCGCCGTCCTTGGTGGCGGTGCTGTCCTCCTGCGGACGGAGGAACTCATAGGTATAGTAGTTGCCGAAGGTACCCACGCTGACGGTAGAGCCGGCAGGAGCCGTCACCTTCACAGTAAAGGCCTTGGGTACGGAGATGGCGAAGGACTGAGCGCCGCCGCCCACCTTCGTGACAACGGTCTTGGTGCCAACGTTGTAATTTGCAGTGTGCTCCTCGGAGGGGACCAGGTTCACCGTCACGGTATCCGTCTCCACGAAGATACCCGTGGTGCGGAGGTTGCCGTAAACGGTGCCGCTGCCCAGCGTGGCAGTGCGCTTCACGCCGTCGGCGGTGGTCAACTGATAGTCGATGGTGTAGTCGGTGCCTGCCACCCAGCCGCTGTTGCGGGCATAGATCTCATAGGCACGCTGTACGGAAACAGAGGTGGTATCATCAGCGATGACCATCTCCATGCCGCCGTTGCAGTCCTTGTTGGCGTCGTAGCCCTCCACCCAATAGGTGCCGGAGGCCAGCTTTGCTGTGTACTTCAGCCCGTAGCCGTCTGCCATAGTGCTGATGCCGGACAGCAGATCCTGCGTCCCCTTCACGCCGTTCTTGTAGGTGTACAGCTTCAGGCTGTTCAGCTGTGCGTTGTGCAGGCCCTTCAGCTCCACCGTATGGACATTACCGCTGACCATCTTGATCTGCTCACTGGGGTTCATCAGCGCATAGGTCGTATGCGTGTGATAGGTGGCGGTGGTGGCCACCAGATAACCGGTCGCCGCACCCTCCACCACAGTGAAGGTCGCCTTGCCGTTTTCATCGGTCACCACGCCGTCAATGGGCTTAATGGTGCCGGTGGTCATATCCAGCCATGCCAGACCCACGCCCTCCAGCGGCTGGGCATTGGCCTGCGTGGCGTCGGGATCCAGTGCCTGTACCCCCTTGACGGTAACGGTGATGTCCTCGCCGGAGGTCATGGTCGCAGGAACCTCCAGCCAGGTGTAGTAGTCGTTCTGGTTCTCGGCGTCGCTGCCCACAAAGTAGTCCAGCACATCGCCATCCAGCAGCTTGGTATCCGTCACCTTGGGCCGGGTAGCGCCTGCCTCATTGGTGGGGAAGTCGCCGTTGATATAGAAGCCGTGGAAGCCGGTCTCACGGCCAAAGACCTTGCTCTCCCAATCGTTGTTGGGGTTGATGGCCAGATACTGCTTGGCCGTAGCGGGGGTAAACTTGTCGCCGTAGACCATCACGTGAGCGGCCACCAGCGCATCCAGCACAGAAACGCCCTCCACCTTGTCGGTGAAGCCGTACTTCTCGGCGGTATTGCTGGCCACCTGCACCTCGCTGATGCTCTGCAGATAGGCGTTGTCCGCCTGAGAGCGGATGGTCAGCCCCAGCGTCTCCACGGGCTTGCCCGCCACCTTGCGGATGTAGTCGCTGGGATTCATCAGAGCATACACGCCATCGCCGCTCTGGGCCACCAGATAGCCGGTGGCCTCGCTGCCCACGGTGAAGGTGGCCTGACCGTCCTTGTCCGTCACAACATCCTTGATGGGCTTGATGTAGCCGTCTGCGTCCACCCAAGCCAGGCCCACGCCCTCCAGGGGCCGGGCAGCGGCCTTCAGCTCCGCAGCATCCTTATAGCGATAGCCCTCCACGGCATAGAAGCCCTTCACCGTCACGGTGATGGCCTCGCCGGTCACCATGGTCTCCGGGACATCGATCCACGTATAGTAGTCGGAATAAGCATCCCCGTCGGCATAGAAGAAGAAATCCACCACGTCGCCGTCCTTGAGCTTGGTGTTGACCACCGTGGTGCCATTATAGCCGGGGCCGGAGGGTGCCTTGGTGCCGTCGTTGGGATAGCCGGCGTTGACATAGAAGCCGCAGACAGAGGTCTCCGTGCCGTACAGCTTGGTGATAAAGCCGCTGTTGCCGACCTCCAGGAAATTCTTGGCGGTTTCCGGGGTAAAGTCGTCGCCGAAGGTCAACTCGTGGGAGACCACCAGCGCATCCAGAGCGGAAACGCCCTCCACCTTGTCGGTGTAGCCGTACTTCTCCGCCTCACCGCCGGTAAGCTCACTCACCATGGGCTGGTGCAGCCATGCGCCGCCGTCCTGCGCCCGAACCAGCACCTTGGTATTGGTGGGAGTAACAGGCTTGTCGCCCGACTTCACCTTCACGTTGACGGTGTAGACCTGTGCCGGCTCATTATCGCCGTTCATATTGGGCCAGCTGGGGTCGCCGCACTTGACGGTGATGGTGGTACCGTCCACAGTGGGAACCATCGCCGTGCGCTTATACTCCGTCTCGCCCACATAGGTCCTGACCTGATAGTTCTTGTTGCTGGCGGTGGGGGTGACCAGCACGCTGTCGGTCCCCTTGTCCACCGTCAGGGTATACTCATGGGTGTCTGGGTCGAAGGCGGGGGACAGCTCACCGGCGCTGAAGGTCAGGGCCTTCACCGTCTTGATGTGATTGTCCCAGCTGCCGCCCAGGTCGGCGCCGTAGCCATTGCGGGTATACATGATCCGGATCTCGTCGCCGGATCCCAGCGTTCCGCCCGCCACGGTGAAGGCCCCAAAGCCGTAGTTGGTGAACCAATCGTTCAGGGTTCCCATCCAACCGGACATGGAGCCGCCGTCGAATTCACCCAGACCTTGGATAGAGCTGATGTAGTTGTTCTCGGCGCCTGTCTGCTTGTAGCCGTTCTTTTCCAGTGCCTTTACAATACAGCCCATCATGGTAGAATCTTCATCCAGATCTATCCATTCCTCCACCAGTGTCCCCTCCCAGGGAGCGCCCTCGGCTTCCGGGTAGGTGGTGTTCTCCACGATGACATGAACCTGTCCGTCGTGGTTGTCCGCCGCAAAAACGCTCATGGGTACCAGAGACAGTACCATCACCAGCGCCAGAAGCAGCGATACAATGCGTTTCTTCATTCGTTTTTGTCCTCTCTTTTACAAATTTATTTTGAAGGCAGATGCCCAAAAAATACAGTACACATAAGAGGAGGCAGGAGGGGTGGCTGAAACCCCTCCTGCCCTTATGGAAATGGACGGTTTGACCGCCCCTCGGCTTGCGTTTTTGTTCCATGCGGGCCTGTGGCTGCCGGCACCGCACGAAAAGCACCTCCTGTCCATGGTAGGAAGTCCTGTTTTCGCTTTTGCGCAATAAAAAAGCACGATCCAAGCGGGACCGTGCAAGCTGCAAAGCGTTTCACGATTCGGCTTCGGTGATGGCAAAACCAAGGCACAGAGCTCGGTGTATCTGACTTATCCTGTCTCAGCAGGCATCACAGTGACCAACTCGCCGGGCTTCTCACCCGATTCCGCCGCCGACGCACAAGGCGCCGGACGCTCTGTCCTTTTATTGACTTGATGCTATTATATATGCCCCGGCGACAAAAAGCAAGCACTATTTTTTCTTTTCGCCGGAACGGCCGCCATTCTACCGTGGAGAACGGATTGACACAAAAAGGCACAGGCTTTATTGGGCCGCCGAAAATTCTCTCATATGCTAAGCCTGTCATTCCGAGACCAGTCCGCAGGCTGGTCGTGGGAATCCGTTCCCTCTTTGCAGGTTTTCTTTTTCGTTCCGACGGGTGCTTTTCTTTTGTAGGGCCCGTGCCTCCGACGGCCCACTTTTCCCAGCAGTAGTTTCTTGTTTGCCTCCGGCGGCATGCTTTTTGTCAACAGCGACAAAAAGTATGCAAAAAACGCCGTTTGAAACCGATGGTTTCAAAACTTCCTTTACCTTCAAGCGCTGCATTCGTTATGGGCCGTAAAGGGAATTGACTCAGCAACCGACCCGCTGCCGCTCCCGCTCCGGCGAAGGGGCGTGTAGGTCTATGGTTGGGAGTAGGGATTCCCATAGCCAGCGCTCACACTCCTCGTCCCCACAGTAGAACAGAAATCTCTTTCAACCACCCGATCCAGCGGCAGCGTGAGTAGGAGCCCGCCACTTCCCTGCTTCGGCGGGATTTAGGATGCAACTCTTGCACACAAAAGAGGAAGTCTTGAAACCTTAGGTTTCAAGTGACACTCTTTGGGTACTTTCTGCTGCTACTGGCAGAAAGTTATCCGCCGGAGACAGCAAAAAAGAGAAGGATCATGGACCGCTGAAAGCTGCCTTCACAAATATAGCCCGCCATTGCAAAGCCAGTGCTCACACCGCCTGTGGCGATCCGTCCCCCACGGTAGAGCATCAGGCTTCTTCAACTGCCCACGTAGCGGCAGCGTGAGTAGAAATGCGCCACTTCCCTGCTTCGGCGGGATTTAGGATGCAGCTCTTGCACACAAAAGAGGAAGTCTTGAAACCTTAGGTTTCAAGTGGCGTTCTTTGGGTACTTTCTGCTGCTACTGGCAGAAAGTTACCCGTCGGAGACAACAAAAAAGAGAAGTATCATGAACCGCCGAAGGCACAAACGGAATCTTCGACAGACTTTTTGCTTGGGAACCCATCTCCGCATAGAACAAGAGACCGGCAGGGATGCCGGTCTCTTGTAAAAAGCCTTTCTTACCGTGGAACCGGTGCAGCCGGACGACGCAGGCAGAACATATCTCCCGCCTTTACAGATCCTCCTGCGTGGCCACCGCCGTACCGCCCAGCCCGAAGTCCTCCTCCACGCTGCCGCCGTCCCGGCGCAGCATGGTCTCCATCACCCGGATATCGCTGTCCACATCCATGGCGTCGGCGTGGTACAGGGCATCCAGCTGGCGCTCGAAGCCCGCCATGATGCTGTCCATGGTGCGGCGGATCTTCTCCTTTGCCTGGGTAAGGTTCTCGCCGCTGACCCCTGCCTCCTCGAAGTCGGCATAGGAGTCCAGCAGCTTCTCCGTGGTGGGCAGGTAATAGTTCAGGAAGGTGGCTGCCTGATTTTTCTTGGCGGGGTCCTCCTCCACCAGCTTCAGGATCTTCCCGGCGATCTCCTCCAGCCGGTCGATTTTCCGGCTCAGCTCCGGGTCTGCGATGCGGTCGTTGGAGCGGCGGATGCTGCGGAGCATCCCGGAGTAGCCCTCCTCCGCCTCCTGCGGCACCTGCGGAGCCTCGCGCTGCCGCTCCTGCCGTTCCTGATCCTCCGCCGCCTCATGGCTGCGGAACAGCATCCCCCGGCCCAGATCCAGATAGGCCTCCTCGCCCCACAGGCCCTTTTCCAGCATGGCCTGCAGATCCCGCTCCGCCCGGCGCTCGGATACCTCCGCCGCACGGGCCAGACTGGCGACCGAGATGCTGCTGCGCTTGCCTGCGATCCGCAGATAGGAGGCGTAGCGCCGGTGACGGCGGGTCATGGAGCCGCTGCCGATCAGCAGTCCGATGCCGCCGGCCAGCAGGCCCGTGGGATAGAACAGGCCCTCTAAAAAGTACTTCACATAGCGCAGCTGGAAGCCGTCCTCCAGCCAGAACAGGTTATCCGCCACACCGTTGAAGAACGCCACTGCGCCCACGATGGTCAGCAGGATACCGGCGATCTTCATCCTCTTGGCGCTCTTGGCGGAATACTGGGGCGTCTGCGTGACCTTCTGGATGGCGCTGCCCGCCTTGGTGGCGGCCTGCTTAGCCGTGGCCGACCCGGATTTCCGGCGTTTGGAGTCCGACAGCTTGGAAATCAGCATGATCAGGCCCACCGGCCACAGGCCGGTGCAGAAAAAGATACCTGTCATGATCCAGAAGCCCAGATCTATCCCGGAGTTGTCGTTCTTACTGCGGGAGCTGGTGCTGCTCCGAGATCTGGTGGTCGTGCTGCGGGAGCGTGTGGTAGTCTTGCCGGTGGTGCTTTTGATGGTCGTTGTTTTCCCGGTGGCGCTTTTACCGCTGCTGCTTTCGCCGGCAGTTGTCTTTCCCGTACTGTCGGCCGCAGCCTCACCGGCCGTAGCGGCAAAGGAGCCGCCGGTATGGACCTCGACGTTTTTCTCGCCGCCCTCCTTGGAGTAGCTGTAAGAATAGGTGTAGCTATATTCTCCGGTCTGGCTGTTGTCCTTGTCAGTCATGGGTGTTCTCCTCTCCCCGCTTTCTCAGCTTGCGCTTGTTGCCGTTCTCATCCACCACCCAGGTGTTATCCAGTTCCCGTGCCAGATTCCCCACCACGGTGTCGATATACTCCCGGCGTAGGGCAGCCCGCTCCTGCGTCTCCTCCGGAGTCAGCCCCTCCGGAGTCCTGGCCTTCTTTGCCAGCTCATTGATCCGGTCGATCTTCTTCTGATCCATACGATATTTACCCGCCTTTCCGCCCAAATCGGACGAATCCATATACCGAAAAATGTCCGTAAAACGTCCACAAAACGTCCAAAATATCCGCAATGTCCACAAAATGTCCCAAACAAGCCATCCGCAGCAAAATGATCCGCAGCAGGATATCCGCAGTCGGGACGGTGCCGTCAGAGGTAGCGCTTGACGGTGATAAACACCCTTCCCTTTTTCGTCTGATTCCCCACTTCCTCCAGCACGCACTTGCCAAGGCCCCGGAGAGTCAGCACGTCGCCCTGCACCACCTGCCGGTCCGGCTTCTGCCAGTCCGCCCAGTTCACCTGCACCTTGCCGGAGGTGACGGCCTCCGCCGCCTTGCTGCGGCTCAGGGAAAAGCCCACCGACAGAACACTGTCCAGCCGCAGGGAGGACACGGTATCCCGCAGCAGCTTCACCTTCTCCTCCGGCACCTGAAGCTCCGTGGGACCGATGGGCTGCACCTTCAGCCGTACCCGGCCGGCGCTGTCCCAGCTATCCAGCAGGAAGCGGCGCACCGGCTCCGTCACCAGCACATCCACCGACTGCTCTGCCACCAGAATATCCCCCACGGATTCTCTGGTAACACCCAGCCCCATCAGGCTGCCCAGCACGTCCCGGTGGGTCAGGCTGTTGGGTTCATAGAAGGTGGCCCGCAGAGCGGCCACGGCCTCGAAGTCCGGTTCCGTCTGCCAATCCGGCAGGAAGTGGGCCTGCCGGCGCTGAGCGGTGTCGTAGCCACCCCATAGAAGCCAGCCCTCCCGGACATCCAGCGCCCCCATCAGGCGGCGCACCAGCTCCTGCTCCGCCGGGGAGAGGAAGCCCGTCACCACCGGGATGTTCCTGCGGCGGCACTGCTCGTATTTGTCCCAGACCCTTCCCAGCAGCAGGCGCTCGTCACCGTTTGCCGCCAGTCGGTCCAACAGATCCCGTTTATCCATGGCTTTCCCCCAGATTCTGCGTGTGATACAGCCGGGCGTAGGCCCCGTTCTCCGCCAGCAGCTGGGCATGGCTGCCCTGCTCGGCAATGCGGCCGTCCTGCACCACCAGAATCCGGTGGGCGGAGCGGATGGTGGAGAGCCGGTGGGCAATGATGAGGGTGGTGCGGCCCTGGCTCAGCTGGTCAAAGGCCCCTTGAATTTTTGCCTCGGTGACGCTGTCCAGTGCCGAGGTGGCCTCGTCCAAAATGAGGATGGCCGGGTCCTTCAGGAAGATGCGGGCGATGGCCACCCGCTGCTTCTGGCCGCCGGAGAGCATGGCCCCCCGCTCCCCCACATAGGTGTCGAAGCCCTGAGGCATGGCCCGGATATCCTCCAGCAGCTCCGCCCGGTGGGCCGCCTGCTCCACCTCCTCGTCGGTGGCGTCGGGGCGGCCGTAGCGGATGTTCTCCCGAATGGTATCGGCAAAGAGGAACACGTCCTGCTGCACGATGCCGATGGCCCGGCGCAGGGAGCGCTGGGTCACCTGCCGCACGTCCAGCCCATCCACCCGGATGCTGCCCTCCGTGACGTCATAGAACCGGGGTACCAACTGGCACAGGGTGCTCTTGCCGCCGCCGGAGGGGCCTACGATGGCCACCGTCTCCCCGGCGGCCACGGTAAGATTGATGTCGTGAAGGACCTCGCTGCTGCCCGGATAGGTGAAGCTGACATGATCCAGCTCCACCTCGCCCCGGACCTGCGACAGCTCCACGGCGTCGGGGGCGTCCTGAATGGTGGGCTCCGTGGCCATCAATTCAATGAACCGGTGAAGGCCCGCAAAGCCGTTGGAGAACATCTCGGCAAAGTTGGCCAGCTTGCGGATGGGGCTGATGAAGGTGGTGATATACAGGCTGAAGGTAATGAGCCCCACATAGTCCATCTGCCCCTTCATGATGAGCCAGCCGCCCACGGCGATGACCGCCACGGACAGGATGCAGATGAAGAACTCCATGCTGGCGTTGAAAAGGCCCATCTCTTTATGAAAGCCACGCTTGGCGGTCTTGAATATCTCGTTGGCGCCGTCAAATCGGGTCTGCTGCTTCTCCTCATTGGCGAAGGCCTTGGTGGTGCGGACACCGGAGAGACCGGACTCGATCTCGGCGTTGATGACGCCGGTTTTCTGCTTGGCCGCGCGGGAGGCGGCGCTCATCTGGCGGCGGCGGTACATGACCACCACCATGAAAATGGGGATGATGAGACTCACCACCAGCGCCAGACGCCACTGGATGGAGAACATGACGATCAGGGCGCCCACGATGGTCACTGCGGAGATGAACAGATCCTCCGGGCCGTGGTGGGCCAGTTCCGTCACCTCGAACAGGTCGGAGGTCAGGCGGCTCATCAGCTGGCCGGTGCGGTTGCGGTCATAGAAGTCAAAGCCCAGCTCCTGCATATGGCGGAACAGATCCCGGCGGATATCCGCCTCCACCCGGATGCCGAAGGTGTGGCCCCAATAGCCCACCACGAAGCACAGAAAGGAGCGCAGCACAAAGGCCAGCACCACAATACCCATGACGATGAAGAAAGTGCGGTACTGCTGCTGAGGCAGCCACTGGTACATGGCGGTACGGGAGATCAGGGGAAAGGCCAGATCCACCAGAGAGATCATGAAAGCGCAGATGATATCCAATGCGAAGAGCCGGCGGTGGGGCCGGAAATAACTGAGGAAAATGGCCAGAGGCCGCTTGGTCTGAAAATCCTTGGTGGTCATGGTGCGCTGAATCTCCTGTTCATATACTTGCCGCAGCGCAAAAGGCGATGCAGATTTGATTTTTTATTATACCATGTTTTTTTCCGCATAGCAAGCGGTGGCCGGTGGGAGTTTTGATCGGAAGCAAATCAAAACCTCCGGCTAAGCCGGAGGTTTGACCAGGCCCTATAAGGGCCTATTACAGACGAAGCCCCTTAAGGGGTCCGAAAGGTCTGCCGGCCGCATTCCTTTCTCGGGCTACCCCTTAAGGGGTTTTTATCTATGCCTTGGGATTCTTACTACCCGTAAACGGGTCTATAAATTCCTTTATGCTAATCTGGTCAGACATTTTGTCCTCCTCCAACTGGTTCTGTATGTACGCCTTTATCGCTTTCTTGTTTCGGCCTACCGTATCCACAAAATACCCTCTTGCCCAAAAGTGTCTATTCCCGTACTTATACTTCAGGTTGGCATGTCGGTCAAATATCATCAGGCTGCTCTTTCCTTTCAGGTATCCCATAATCTGGGATACGCTGTACTTCGGCAGGATGCTTATCAACATGTGGATGTGGTCTGGGCATGCTTGTGCTTCTATGATTTCTACGCTCTTTTGCTGGCACAACTTCCGCAGTATGATCCCTATGTCCTCTTTTATCTTTCCATATATCTCCATCCGTCTATATTTCGGCGCAAACACCACATGGTATTGACAACGCCAACTGGTATGTTCTAAACTACTTGCATCTACTTCTTTCATGAATTAGTCTCCTTGTTTTTGTAAGTTTTGGTCGGCAAACCTCTTCCTTACTCTAACTCGGAGACTTTTTCTTGTCTACTTTGCCCCTCGCCACAGGCTATTTTCCCCCCGGCAGAGCCGGGGGTTGTCTTTGATGGCCAATGCGGAGACGGCTGCCGACAGGCATACCGGCAGCTGTCTCCCCGCCCCCTTACAGGGGTGTTTCCTTGTCCTCTGTCGGTGCTTTTTTCATGTCTTACAAAGCAAATTTTTTGCTGTATTCCTCGTAATAGCGGGCGAAGGAGTCGGATTTCATGTTCTTGACGCTCTTCAAATACTCGTGGGTATCGAAGGCGTCGGACTCCAGCTCGATCATGGCCACGGCGATATTGGAGCAGTGGTCTGCCACCCGCTCAAAGTTGGTGAGCAGATCGTTGAACACGAAGCCCTGACTCAGGGTACACACGCCCTTTTGCAGGCGGTCCACATGGTGCAGCTTCAGCTCGTCGCACAGGCCGTCGATGATCTCCTCCAGCGGCTCTACCCGGCTGGCGGCGGCCAGATCCCCCTCCACAAAGGCGTGGATGGAGAGGTAGAGGATTTCGGAGACGGCATCCTCCATCACCTTCAGCTCCCGGCTGGCCTCCTCCGAGAAGGCCATGCCCTTGCTGTGGATCTCCTGCGCCACCTCGGAGATGTTCAGGGCGTGGTCGGAGATGCGCTCGAAGTCGGAGATGGTATGCAGGTACTTGGATACCTCCTCACTCTGACGGGCGGTGAGTTCCTTACCGGTGATCTTCATCAGGTAGGTACCCAGCCGGTCCTCATAGCGGTCCACGGTGGACTCCGTCTCCGCCACGGCCCGGAAGCCCTTGTCGCTGTACTGATGCACCAGCGCCATGGCGGCCAGCAGATTCTCCATGGCGCACTGAGCCATGGCGTCGGTGACCTGACGGCTCTGCTCGATGGCCAGCGCCGGGTGCTGCAGGAAGCGCTCCTCCAGACGGTCCATCTTCTGGCGCTCCCGGCTGCTCTCGGAGTCGTCCGGCACCAGCATACATACCAGCTTCTCCAGCAGGCCGATGAGGGGCATCAGGGCCACCACCGTGGCCAGGCGGAACAGGGTGTTCGCCAGAGCGATGGACACGGTGGTCATGGTGGTATCCATGAAGTCAAAATGCACCACGGCATTGACGGCATAAAAGATGCAGCCCCAGATCACCACGCCCAGCACGTCGATGAGCAGATAGACGAAGGCCGTGCGCTTGCCGCTGACGTTGGCGCCCAGCGCCGACAGCAGCACCGGCACCGCAGCGCCAATGGCAATCCCCATGATAATAGGAAGGGCAATTTCAAAGGTGACGGCTCCGGTGGCGGCCAGCGCCTGCAGGATACCCACGGCGGCGGAGGCACTCTGGATGACGCTGGTGAACACGATGCCCACCAGAATTCCCAGCAGAGGGTTTGCGAAGGAGGTCATGGCGTTGATGAACACCGCACTCTCCCGCAGGGGCTCCACGGCGCCGCTCATGGCGGTCATTCCGTACATCAGCACGGCAAAGCCCAGCAGGATCTCCCCCACATGGCGGGTGGTCTGCTTCCTGCTGATCATCCGCAGCAGGGTGCCGATGGTGGCCATCAGGGCCGTCAGAGTGGAGGTGCTCAGCAGGGCCACCCAGCCGCCGCCGGAGAGGTTGCTGAGGCACAGCACCCAGCCGGTAACGCTGGTACCCAAGATGGCGCCCAGCACGATGCCGATGGCCTGATTGACCTTCATCATGCCGGAGTTGACGAAGCCCACCACCATCACCGAGGTGGCGGAGGAGGACTGGATCACCGCCGTGACGCCGGTCCCCAGCAGGACCCCCTTGATGGGCGTGCTGGTGAGGTTATACAGCACCAGCTCCAGCTGATTGCCTGCCACCTTCTTCAGTGCATCGCCCATAATGGACATACCGAACAGGAACAGGGCCACGCCGCCCAGCAGGGAAATAAAATCAGAAACGCTCAAAACGCATTCCCTCCCAGTTTATTTGATTCAACAGGATATAGTATAACGTAAAAAACTCCGGCTGTCGACAGAAACTATGGAATAATTTGTGGAAAAAAGCATAAAGATTTGCAGCGGTTCTATACCCCTCCCACAGAAGTTTCCCGGCAAACGGAATGCAGCCTTGTCATACGGGGCAGACTATGGTATAATACTCTATCATAAAATTACGCTGCCGGTCTATGGGTCCGGCAATCTTGTGAGGAAGCATATGAAACACGGACTCATCGTTTTTCTGGTATCCATGGTCCCCCTCATCGAGCTGCGGGGCGCCATCCCCTACGGCGTGGCCTACGGGATGCCGCTGTGGCTGACGTATCTCATCGCCATCGTGGGGAATATGCTGCCGGTGCCGTTTATCTATCTCTTCGCCCGGAAGATCCTTCTTTGGGGCAAGGATAAGCCTGCCATCGGAAGGTTCTTCACCTTCTGTCTGGAAAAGGGTGAGCGGGGCGGCCAAAAGCTTCAGGCGAAGGCCGGCCGGGGCTTGTTCTGGGCTCTTTTGCTGTTCGTGGGGATCCCCCTGCCCGGCACCGGTGCGTGGACGGGAACTCTGGCGGCCTCTCTGCTGGATATGGGTTTTAAGAAGAGCGTGCTGGCCTGCATGGGCGGTGTGCTGCTGGCCGGGTGCATCATGGGCATCCTCAGCGTGCTGGGCGTGTCTGCCTTTGGCGCTGTGGTACAATAGTTTTTCACAATGGGACTTTTTCTTATCATTCAGAAAAAGTCCCATTTTTATACAAATAAATTATTTTTGCAAATTAACAGACAATGTGTTGATTTTCACATTAAGATGTGCTAAGATAACGGACAATTTCAAGTCAGCCTCTGCCGAACGGGCCGCTACAAGGGCCGGACGGCATATGCTTATAGATCCATTCACAAGGAAAGGCGGTGACGACCATGTATCTGGAGCTGGTGAAGCAGGTATCGCAGGTGGAGCAGGAGACGGAAGCCTCCGTCCGTCAGGCGGCCCAGCAGGCTCAGCAGATGCAGGAGGAGGCGGAACGCTCCGGACGTGCGCTGGTGGAACAGACACGCCGGGACTTGCAGCAGCTGGAGACCCAGCGCCGCCGGCAGGCGGCGGAGGACGCCGAAGCAGCCCGGCAGCAGGCGCTGCGGGAGGTTCAGGCAGACTGTGACGCCCTGCGGCAGCAGGCCGGGGCCAAGATGCCTCAGGCGGTAGACACCATTCTGAGAAGGGTGGTGCAGGAGTAGTGGCCATTGTGAAAATGCAGCGGCTGCACCTGTTGGCGATGGAGGCGGAGCGGCAGTCCCTGATGGATGCGCTGCTGCAGTTCGGTCGGCTGGAGATCCGGCAGACGGAGGATCTGGCGGCGGATCCGGACTGGGCGGTGCTGCTGCATCCGGAACCGGCGGAGCTGGTTCGCTGGCGGGAGGCCTCCCGCCAGATGGAGGCGGCGCTGTCGGCGCTGGGCAGCCGGGGTCTGAAAAAGACCGGACTGTTTGCCCCCCGCCCCCGCATCAGCCAGAGTCAGTTTCTGGATGAGGCGGCACTGCGGCAGCAGCAGGCGCTGGCAGCGGAGATCCTGGGCCATACGGCCCGCAAGGAGCAGCTGACCTCCCAGCTTCAGCGTATTCAGGCCCAGCGGCTGTCGCTGGATCCGTGGGCGGAGCTGGACGTGCCGTTGGAGCTGCACCGCAGCGGCCAGCTGTCGGTGATCCCCGGCACCATGCCCCTGCGGTCGGATATCCAGCAGGCAAAAAACGCTCTGGAGGAACAGCCGGCGGAGCTGGTACAGGTATCCCTGTCGCCGCAGCAGCAGTATCTTCTGCTGCTGGTACATCAGGCGGCGGAGAGCGCAGTGCTGGAGGTGCTGCGGCCCTTCGGCTTTGCGGCGGCCTCCTTCGGTACCCTCACCGGTACGGTGCAGGAGAACCTGCAGCGGCTGGACGATGAGGAGGAGCAAACCCGGCAGGATCGCCGGGCGGAGGACGCGGCGCTGGACGCCCTGGGAGGCCGTCAGCCGGAGCTGAAGCTGGGTCTGGACCGTCTGAATCTGCAGATCCAGCGGGAGGATAACCGCCAGCGGCTCCTCACCGACGGACATATCTTCTATTTGGAGGGCTGGGTGCCGGAGGCAGACACCGCCCGGCTGGAGCAGCTGCTGGAGGGCTACTCCTGTGCGTGGGACCTGCGGGTCCCCACCGAGGAGGAGTATCCGGAGGTGCCGGTGACGCTGAAGAGCAACTGGCTCACCCGGTCCATGACCTGCATCACGGAGCAGTACTCCATGCCCGCCTATGACGGCGTGGACCCCAACCCGGTCATGGCCCCGTTTTTCATCCTGTTCTTCGGCATGATGATGGCGGACATGGGCTACGGCCTTCTGATGATCTTTCTGCCGCTGCTGTACCTGAAAAAGGCACGACCGCCGGAGAGCAAACGGGGCTTTATCGAGCTGATCCTGTGGTGCGGCATCGTGACCTTTATTTTCGGCGCTCTCACCGGCGGCTTCTTCGGGGACTTCATCCCCCAGCTGTGCAAGGTCATTGACCCGGCCAGCACCTTTGAGCTGCCCAGCCTCTTCTCGCCGCTGAACGACACCATGGCCATCATGGTCGGCTCCATGGTGCTGGGCGGCATCCAGATCCTCACCGGCATGACCATCAGCGTGGTGAAGAAAACCAAGGACGGCCACTTTGCCGACGCCCTGTGGGACGAGATCACATGGTGGGTCATTCTGGCCGGCGGGGCCATGGCGCTTCTGAAGGTGGGCAGCGTGGCCGGTGTGCCGGTGGTGCTGGTCATCGGCGTGCTGATGCTGGTATACGGCTCCGGTCGGGGCAAGAAGAGCTTCGGCAAGGTCACGGGGCTGGTGAGCGCCGTATATAACGGCGTCACAGGCTTTTTCAGCGATATCCTCTCCTATGTGCGTCTGATGGCGCTGATGCTGTCGGGCGCCGTGCTGGCGCAGGTATTCAATATGCTGGGCGCCACCACCGGGAACGTGGTGGGCTTCGTGGTCATCGCCCTCATCGGCAACGCCCTGAATCTGGCGCTGAACCTGCTGGGCTGCTACGTCCACGATATGCGTCTGCAGTTTCTGGAATTTTTCGGTCGGTTTTACAAGGAGGGCGGCAAGAGCTACAGGCCGCTGTCCGTAGAAACACAATATGTTGAAGTTATGAAGGAGGATAATTGATATGTATGATTTTCTGAACGCCATCGGCGGCATGGGTTTCGCCATTCTGGGTGCGGCGCTGACGGTGGGTCTGTGCTGCGTGGGCTCCGCCAAGGGTACCGGTCTCGTGGGTGAGGCCGCCGCCGGTCTGGTCAGCGAGGATCCCGACAAGAGCACCAAGTGCCTGATCTTGCAGGTGCTGCCCGGTACGCAGGGTCTGTATGGCTTCGTGGCCCTGTTCATCGTCCTGCTGCAGGTAGGTCTCATGAGCGGCACTCCCGTAGATCTGACGCTGACGCAGGGCATGTCCTTCTTCGCCGCCTGCATCCCCACCGCCATCGGCGGCTGGCTCTCCGCCAAGTTCCAGGGCCGTGTGGCCGCCGCCTCCGTGGGTATCGTGGCCAAGCACCCGGAGGCCGCCACCAAGGGCCTGATCTTCTGCGGTATCGTGGAATTCTACGCTATTTTGTCCCTGGTGGCTACCATCATGCTGGCTACCAACATTCTGTAAAACGGAGCAGGCCATGAAGGGACTGGAACGGATCACCCAGCGCATCCAGACGGATGCACAGGGGCAGATAGAAGCCCTGACGGCGGCAGGACGCCGCCAGGCACAGGAGATCACGGAGAAGTACGAGGACCAGGCCCGGCAGCTGCGCCAGGCGGATCAGGAAAAGGCCGCCCGTGATGCCCAGCAGGACCAGCGGAGAGCCCAGAGCGGCGCCGACCGCACCCGCCGGGAGCAGCTCCTCGCCTGCAAGCAGCAGCTCATTGACGATACCTTCCGACAGGCCCGGCAGCAGCTGACGCAGCTGCCCCGTGAGAAATATGTGCATCTGCTGGTGCAGCTGGCGGTGAAAAACGGAGCCGGCACCGAGGAGATCATCCTCTCCCCGGAGGACGCACCGCTGGGGCAGCAGGTGCTGGAGGGCGCCAACGCTCAGGGACGGCACTTCCGCCTGTCTGCGGAGCAGCGTCCCACCGGCGGAGGGCTGATCCTCAAGCAGGGCAGCGTGGAGTGCAGCTGCACCTTCCCGGAGATCCTGCGGCAGCTGCGGCAGGAGATGTCCGGCGAGGTCGCCGCCATCCTGTTTGACTGAGAGGGGGCTGCCCTTTGACCAAGAAGTATCATGATACGGAATATCTGTATCTCAGCGCCTGTATCCACAGCTGGGAGACCCGGCTGCTGACCCCGGAGCGCCGGGAGCAGCTGCTGTCGGCTCCGACGGACCGGGATGCGGCCCGTGTGCTGGAGGAGATGGGCTGGCCCGCCTTTGACCCGGAGTCGGAGGCGGCGCTGGATCAGGCCGTTGGCCGGCGGCGGGAGGAGCTGTTCGCCCGTCTGGGCAAGGATATGCCCGATGCACGGATCCTGGACGTTTTCCGGCTGCCCACGGACTATCACAATCTGAAGGTATTGGTAAAGAGCCGGGGCGAGGACTGCCGCCGCCTGCTGATGGCAGGGGGCCGATGGGACCCGGAGCAGCTGCTGTCGGACTACCGGCAGCGGGAGCTGCGGGACTTCCTCCCTGTCGAGACGGCACAGGCCGTACAGCAGGCCCGTCAGGCTCTGGCAGAGACCGGCAACGGTCAGGAGTGCGATCTTGTGCTGGACGGCACCTGCTTCCGGGAGCTGACCCGGCTGGCGGATGCGGTGGACTGTCCCGCCCTGACGGACTATCTCCGCACCCGCATCGACGGCGTGAACCTGTGCAGCGCCGTGCGGGCCCACCGGCTGAGAAAAGGGCCGGACTTTCTGCACAAGGTGCTGCTGGAGGGCGGCAGCGTTCCTCCGGCAGCGCTGGAGGAGGCCGCCCCTGCCGATCTGCGGGAGCTGTATGCCGCCACGCCTCTGCGGGAAGCCGCCGGTCTGGCGGAGGGTATCTGCGCCGGAGGCGGCAGCATGACGGCGCTGGAAAAGCAGTGCGACAACGCCGTGCTGCGTCTGGCGGCCAAGGCCCGCCGCACCCCCTTCGGCGTGGAGACGGCACTGGGGTATCTCATTGCGGCGGAAGCGGAGCTCACCGCCGTCCGCACCATCATGACGGGACGCCGGGCGGGACTGTCCGCCGACGCCATCCGGGAAAGGCTGCGTGATATTTATGGCTAAGATCGCCGTCATCGGTGACCGGGACAGCGTGCTGGGCTTCCGGGCTTTGGGGCTGGAGGTCCACACCGTGGAGGACAGCACCGAGGCCCGCCATCTGCTCCGTAAGGCTGCGGAGGAGGGCTGTGCGGCGGTGTTCCTGACGGAGGCGCTGGCGGCTCCCCTGCAGGAGGAGATCGACCGCTATAAGGAGGCGCTGACCCCCGCCATCGTATTGATCCCCGGCAAGGGTGGTTCCCTTGGGCTGGGGGAGACTGCGCTGCACAACGCCGTGGAGCGTGCCGTGGGCGCAGACATCACTTGAAGGGAGCGTAACTATGGGCAAAGTAATCAAAGTCTCCGGGCCGCTGGTGGTAGCCGACGGCATGGCGGACGCCAACATGGCGGACGTGGTGCGTGTGGGTCCCAAGCAGCTGATCGGAGAGATACTGAATATGACCGGCGACCGGGCGTCCATTCAGGTCTATGAGGAGACCTCCGGTCTGGGGCCGGGGGCGGAGGTGGTCACCACCGGCGCTCCCCTGTCCGTGGAGCTGGGGCCGGGGCTGATCGAGAGCATTTACGACGGCATCCAGCGCCCGCTGGAGGAGATCCGCAGCATGGCCGGGGCTCACATCCCCCGTGGTATTCAGGCCCCGCCGCTGCCGGAGGATAGGAAGTGGGATTTCACCCCGGTGGCCAAGGTCGGCGACGCCGTGGTGGCCGGAGACGTGCTGGGTACCGTGCCGGAGACGGCCTCGGTGCTCCACAAGATCATGGTCCCCCACCGCATGGACGGCACCGTGGAGTGGGTGGCAGAGGCAGGAGAATACACCATCCGGGATGTCATCGCCAAGGTGCGTCTGGCGGACGGCTCCTTGAAGGAGCTGACCATGGTGCAGAAGTGGCCCGTCCGTGTGGGGCGGCCCTATCGGCGGAAATTCCCGCCCTCTGCGCCGCTTCAGACCGGCCAGCGGGTCATCGACACCATGTTCCCCGTGGCCAAGGGCGGCACCGCCGCCGTACCCGGTCCCTTCGGCTCCGGGAAAACGGTGGTGCAGCATCAGCTGGCCAAGTGGGCGGACGTGGACATCGTGGTCTACATCGGCTGCGGCGAGCGTGGCAACGAGATGACGGACGTGCTGCGGGAGTTCCCGGAGCTGACGGATCCCCGCACCGGCGAGACGCTGATGAAGCGGACGGTGCTGATTGCCAACACCTCAGATATGCCTGTGGCCGCCCGTGAGGCCTCCGTATACACCGGCATCACCATCGCTGAATATTTCCGGGACATGGGCTACGCCGTGGCCGTTATCGCAGATTCCACCTCCCGCTGGGCCGAGGCCCTGCGTGAGATGTCCGGCCGTCTGGAGGAGATGCCCGGCGAGGAGGGCTACCCTGCCTATCTGGTGAGCCGTCTGGCCCAGTTCTATGAGCGGGCCGGTGTGGTGCAGTGCCTCGGCAGCGAGGAGCGCACCGGCAGTCTGACGGCAGTGGGCGCCGTGTCGCCTCCCGGCGGCGACCTCAGTGAACCGGTGGCTCAGGGTACCATGCGTATCGTGAAGGTGTTCTGGTCGCTGGATGCGTCGCTGGCCTATCGGCGGCACTTCCCGGCCATCCACTGGCTGAACTCCTATTCCCTGTATCTGGACTCCCTGCGCCCGTGGTTCGATGAGCATCTGGGGCAGGCGTTCATGCAGAACCGTGACCATGCCATGCACCTGCTGCAGGAGGAGAACGAGCTCAACGAGATCGTCCAGCTGGTGGGTAAGGACTCCCTGAGCCCCAACGACCAGCTGACGCTGGAGATCACCCGGATGCTGCGGGAGGACTTCTTGCAGCAGAACGCCTTCATGGACGTGGACTCCTACACCGGCTTCGACCGGCAGGAGCGGCTCATGTCCCTGATTTTAGGCTATGAGACGCTGGGGCGTCAGGCCCTGACCCGTGGCGTCACTGTCCGGGATCTGGCCCATCTGCCGGCCCGTGAGGAGATCGGCCGGGCCAAATACGAGGAGGAGAGCACTTGGCGCTCCGCCTATGACAAGATCGAAGCGGAGCTGCAGAGCCAGGTCCGTGAGCTGGAGCGAAAGGCGGGTGAGGAGCAATGATGAAGGAATATCGCACCATCCGGGAGGTCAACGGGCCTTTGATGGTGGTGGATCAGGTGGAGGGCGTCACCTATGACGAGCTGGCGGAGATCCAGCTGTCTGACGGCACCCTGCGCCGGTGCAAGGTGCTGGAGGTCAACGGCGACCGGGCCGTGGTGCAGCTGTTTGAAAACTCCGCCGGCATCAACCTGCGGGACTCCAAGATCCGTTTTCTGGGGCATCCCCTGCAGCTGGCAGTGTCCGAGGATATGCTGGGCCGTGTCTTTGACGGCATGGGCCAGCCCATCGACGGCGGCCCCGCTCTGCTGCCGGAGAAGTATCTGGACATCAACGGTCTGCCCATGAATCCCGCCGCCCGTGACTACCCCAATGAGTTCATCCAGACGGGCATCTCCGCCATCGACGGTCTGAACACCCTGGTGCGTGGTCAGAAGCTTCCCATTTTCTCCGGATCCGGTCTGCCCCACGCCCGTCTGGCGGCTCAGATCGCCCGGCAGGCCAAGGTGCTGGATGACTCCACTCCCTTCGCCGTGGTGTTCGCCGCCATCGGCATCACCTTTGAGGAGTCGGAGTACTTCGTCTCCGAGTTCCGCCGCACCGGCGCCATCGATCGGACGGTGCTGTTCACCAATCTGGCCGACGACCCTGCCGTGGAGCGTATCGCCACGCCCCGTATGGCCCTCACCGCTGCCGAGTATCTGGCCTTTGAAAAGGGAATGCACGTGCTGGTGATCCTGACGGATATCACCAACTACGCCGAGGCGCTGCGGGAGGTATCCGCCGCCCGGAAGGAGGTTCCCGGCCGCCGTGGCTACCCCGGCTACCTGTATACGGACCTTGCCACCATGTATGAGCGGGCGGGCCGCCAGCTGGGCTGCCCCGGTTCCGTGACCATGATCCCCATTCTGACCATGCCGGAGGACGACAAGACCCACCCCATCCCCGACCTGACGGGCTATATCACCGAGGGACAGATCATCCTGTCCCGTGACCTGTACCGCAAAAACATTCAGCCCCCCATCGACGTGCTGCCCAGTCTGTCCCGCCTGAAGGACAAGGGCGTGGGCGAGGGAAAGACCCGTGAGGATCACGCCCCCACCATGAACCAGCTGTTCTCCGCCTACGCCTCCGGCAAGGAGGCCCGTGAGCTGATGACCATTCTGGGCGAGTCCGCCCTGACGGATACGGATCTGAAGTTCGCCAAGTTCGCTGACGAATTTGAAAAGCGCTACGTCTCGCAGGGCTTTGACACCGACCGCTCCATCACCGAGACGCTGGATCTGGGCTGGGAGCTGCTGCGCCTGTTGCCCCGTGAGGAGCTTAAGCGCATCAAGGGCGACATGGTGGATAAGTATCTGCCCAAGGAGGACTGATCGCTATGGCGGGAAAGACCATCAATCCCACCCGCATGGAGCTGACCCGGCTGAAGGCCAAGCAGAAAACGGCCCTCCGGGGCCACAAGCTCCTCAAGGACAAGCGGGACGGCCTCATGAAGCAGTTCATGCAGGAGGTACGCCGCACCCGTCAGCTGCGTAAACGGGTGGAGGAGGGCCTGGCGCAGGCCAACGCCGCCTTCACCGTAGCCAGCGCCGTCATGTCCCCGGAGATGCTGGAGCAGGCGCTGATGGCCCCCCGGCTCTCCACAGAGGTGACGGTGGACCAGCGCAACATCATGAGCATCGCCGTGCCGGTGTTCCATCGGGCGGAGCAGGAGGCCCAGCCGGATCTGGCCTGCTATGGCTTTGCCCAGACCAGCGGCGAGCTGGACGATGCTCTGCAGGCCCTGAACCGGGTGTACAGCGATCTGCTGGAGCTGGCGCAGGCGGAAAAGACCGTTCAGCTGCTGGCGCAGGACATCGAGCGCACCCGCCGCCGGGTCAACGCACTGGAGTATGTGGTGATCCCGGAAAATCAGCGGAACATCCGCTACATCACCATGAAGCTGGAGGAGAATGAGCGGGGCAACACCACCCGGCTCATGAAGGTCAAGGACATGGTGCTGCAGGATGCCCACCACTACAAGTCATAACGAAAGAAGCGGAAGGCTCTCGCCTTCCGCTTCTTTGTTGATTCGCTGCCATCGATGGGATCGCTGGCAGCATCATTCCCCCTCGTACTCACTGAGGCCCAGCTGCCACCGGTCGGCCTCAGCCGGGCGGGCGGTCAGCCCCAGATAATAGGCATCCAGCTCCGTCAGCTGGCCGGTGATGCGATCCATATCGCCGTTGATGGTGTACATGATATCCTGTGACCCCGTCTCCTTGCAGTAGTCCACGTAAGCCTGTGGGATCAGCCCCCCGGTATAGTACAGATCCGGGACCCCGAAGGCGTGGAGCAGCTCATGTGCGTAGGCAGATGGCGGCTCATCCACAGGGCCTGCCGCCCGGAGAAACAGATTGACCAGCTCCGTGTCGCAGGCCTGACTGTTCAGCCGTCCCAGCGACCAGGGACTGGGCGTTCCCTCATAGGGCGTGTTGAAAAAGAAAAAGTACACCACATTGTCTGCGTCATACGCACGCTTCAGCGCCTCGGTGGGGATGTTCTCCTGAATATAACCGGCCTGCACATCGTACATGGAGCCGTCTGCACGCACCAGCGTCTCGGTGAATTTGGCGCTGTACCGCAGATCGGGGTTCTCCTTCCAATCGTAGAAAAATTCGGCCGTGACGCCGTATGGTTTTACGGCATCCGTCAGCCATTCCGTGGCGATGCGGAGGTGCTCCTGCGTCTGGTCTATATCGGCAGCGTCCGTTGTCTCGTCCCAATGGGTAGCGGCATCGTCGGCAAAAATGGATACCACCAGCGTCCGGCCATGGATGTAAGCGGCAGAGCCGTGGGCCGAGACTGCCTGATCCGGCTCCTCCGGGGCCTGCGAAGGCTCGGTCTCCTGCGTTGGTTCTGGGGTCTCCGGCTGGGTCTGCACCTCCGCCGTCGGCAGCTGGGGCGCTTCCCTCCGGGCGCAGGCCGCCATCGTCGTACACAGCAGCATACACAGAAGCAGCCATAGGATCCGTTTCTTCATGTCTACTCTTCTCCTTCGTTGATCCCGTCTATTTTCCCACATCCCACTCTGCTTGTCAACCGACGGAGTATTCCTCTTATTTTACTTTGTTTCTCAGGCAGCTTCAATTATGTCTATTCTGTAAATATACAGGACACTATTGGCCCGTCAGCTTGATTTTCATCACTATGTCTGTTAAAATAACAGCAGTTTGACACGCCGCAGGAGGGCGGCGATCGCAAGAAAGGGGCGGATGGAGAAATGCACGGTTTCTGGCGCTGTGCGCTGTATCTGGCGGCGCTGGGGGTGGCGGCCCATCCGCTGGGGCAGGCCCTGCCCCGCAAATGGTTCTGCGCCGAAAAGGCCCCATGGCGTTCCGCCCCCTGGGAAAAGGGTGGGCGCATCTACCTGAAGTTGGGTATCCGGAAGTGGAAGGATCATCTGCCGGATATGAGCCGCCTGATGCCGGACATGGTCCGAAAGGATTTGGGCAGCGACCCGGCGGTACTGGTGCAGGAGACCTGCGTGGCCGAGTGTGTCCACTGGGCGCTGACGCTGCTGTCGGCTGGAATTTTTTTCCTGTGGCGCAGCGGCTGGGCGGCGCTGCTGTGGCTGGTGTATAATGTGCTGGGGAATGTGAGCTTCATCGTCATCCAGCGCTATAACCGGCCGAGACTGCAAAAGCTTGCGGAGAAAACAAGGAGGAGACCTGTATGAAAGTGCTTCTGTTCTCCTGTTCCACGGGGGGAGGACACAACTCTGCCGCTGCGGCGCTGGCTCAGGAGCTGGAGGCCCGCAATGTGGAGAGCCGCACCTATGACGCCCTGCAATTCCTGCCCAAGTCCACAGCCGATCTCATCAGCCACGGCCACGACTTTGCCTATCGCTATGCCCCCAAAATTTACGGTGCAGGCTATCGCCGGGAGGAGAAGCACCCCTCCAGCCTGTTCTATGAGCAGAGCATCCGGGGCATCGGCCCTCTGTATGAGGAGCTGATCGATCAGGCACCGGACGCTGTGATCTGCGTCCACCTGTTCCCCGCCATGATGATGACGGAGCTGCGATGCAGCTATGGCGTCCGCATCCCCACCTACTTCGTGGCCACGGACTTCACCTGCTCTCCCGGTGTGGGGGATCTGCAGGTGGACGGACTGTGCATCCCCCACCGGGACCTGATCCCGGAGTTCGTGACCGCCGGACTGCCGCAGGAGCGGCTCTTTCCCACCGGCATCCCCGTTGGGCAGCAGTTCCTGCATCCGGAGAGCCGGGAGGAGGCCCGCCGTGCGCTGAATCTTCCGGTGGATGGCCACATCCTCACGCTGGCCTGCGGCAGCATGGGCGCCGGACCCCTGCGTACCACCGCTCAGAAGGTAGCGGAGCTCATGGGGCCGGAGGATCTGCTGGTCACCATCTGCGGCAGCAACCACCGGATGTATCAGCAGATGCAGAGCGATTTCTTCCGCCCTGTGGATCGGGTGCGGGTATTGGGCTATACCCACGAGATGTTCCGGTATATGTACGCCTCGGACCTGCTGCTGACCAAGGCCGGGGGCCTCACCACCGCCGAAGCCGTGGCCGCTGGAACGCCGCTGCTGTACCTCAACGCCGTCCCCGGCTGCGAGAGCCACAACATCGACTTCATGACCCGCCACGGCTGTGCGCTGGCGGTCAGCAGCGACGAGGAGCTCCAGCCCATGCTGCAGGGCATCCTCTCCGGGGCCATCGACCCCCGGAGCATGGTGGCCCGTCGGGCGGACTTCCCTACCGCATCCGCTGCCGCCGTCTGCGATTTGGCCCTGCGCCACGCAGGTGCGTAAAATCACAACAGAACGAAACCCCGCAGGCAGTGCCTGCGGGGTCCTTTTTGCTTCAGGAGCGAGGGGCCGCATCCGTGGAACCGGAGAGGTGTGTATTTGGCGTGTTTTTTCCGCATACCGGCCAGCATCAGCCCCACGATTTGGTGATGACGCAGGGCAGCATGGCAGCCAGCTGCGGGGCAAGACGGGGCGGCCCGTGCCAAGGCTCTGGGCGGCGATGCCGATGAAGCCACGACCGGAGATCATATGGCGTCTATCAGATAGCAACATGGTGATCCTCCGCCTTTACGATTGGTCAAAGATCGTTCTCTTGACCGATTCATTCGTTTTCAGGAAAAAACTTCTCTGCGATCCCTGCAAAAATTACCAGCCGCCGCATCGCATATTCGTCCACCGCTGGGAAAAGCTATGTGTGCGATACCCAACCAGCGCAAAAGCGCAAATCAGACATGAAAGGAGAACGACACAATGTCCAGTAAGAACAACAACAAGCTGAATATCCCCGAGGCCCGTGCCGCCATGGATAAGTTCAAGATGGAGGCTGCCAACGAGGTGGGCGTGAACCTGAAGGAGGGCTACAACGGCCACCTGACCTCCCGTGAGGCCGGTTCCGTGGGCGGCCAGATGGTCAAGAAGATGATCGAGTCCTACGAGAAGAACCTGTAACGCAGGCCATACGCAAACCCCCCGGAGGAGGCGGCCCAGCCGCCCCCTCCGGGGGGTCCTGTTCAGCAGCTATACATCCGCAGCAGAAGGAGGCCCTGCGGGGCCTCCCTCTGCCGATTCAGGCTTGGCGCAGCTTCTTCTGCCCCAGACGGCGCAGCTTCCGCACGTCCGCCTCCGTCAGCGCCACCGGATAGCAACGGGCCAGCAGCGTGGCAATGCGTCTCTCCCGCCAGCCGTACTCCGAGTAGCGCAGCAGATCCTCCAGGAGCTCCTCCGGCACAGCGGCCAGCTCCTTGTCCGTCAGCATTTTTCATACGCTTCCTTTCGTCTTTGCGGAGCATCTCTGCCTGATTTCTCTTTGATTATATAATCGAACGATAAAAATTTCAATGGGTTTTTACCATTTTTTGTGAATTTTTCCCATGCCAGAACGCAGGGGAACAGAAGCCCACGGCCCATGACGGGAATTTTTGCTGACAAAGGTGAAAAGCTGTGGTATACTGGAGACACTACATCTTAGGAGGTACGTATGCGTATCAACTGGTTCAAGGATGAAAACAATCTGGTGTACATCAATGGGGCCACGCAGCTGGCGGAGTTGGAGCGGACGCTGCACTTTCCGGGGCTGGAGGAGGCCGCCAACGAGCTGCGGAAGCATCCCACACCGGAGGGCTTCACCATCAAGGGGCATGGCCGCACCAGCGGCCGTCTGTTCGTGCCGGATCTGGCCTTCGGGGAGCATATCCAGATGGGGGAGAACATTTTCTTCTTCATGGGCGAAATGCAGGAGTGCTATGTCATCTACTGGCTGGATGCGCCGGTAGTGGCGGAATAAACGGACATACAAAAAGACCGCCGGGATGTCTCCGTGAGACATCCCGGCGGTCTTTTTTCACAGCTTCTCCTGTGGCAGCTCCAGCAGCACGGAGGCGCAGAACATTCCGTCTCTCGGCTCCAGTCGGCACACGCCGTGGTACTTCTCAGCGATGCTGCGGACGGAGGCCGTCCCCAGCCCCAGTCCGGCATGCTTGGTGGAGAGGAATCCGCCGGTGGTGCGGCGCACTGCGCCGGTGAAGGTGTTGTCCACGGCGGCGCAGAGGGTGTGGGCATCGGCGGTAATGCGGACCACAATGCGGGGCGATGCCTCCTGCATACAGGCGGTGAGGGCGTTTTCAAGCAGATTGCCGAACAGCACCGTCAGATCCGGGTCAGCGACGCCGGTATACTCCGGCAGCTGGGCCTTCACGGAGAACTCCACCTGCTGGGCCGCCGCCTGCTGGGCAAAGTAGGACAGTACGGCATTGACGGCGGCATTGCCGCAGAATTGCAGCTGCCGGGCGTCGGGCAGCGTCTCCTGATACCGATCCAGATACGCCTGCATGGCGTCGTAGTCCTTCCGCCGGAGGCAATCCTGCAGCAGCGCGATGTGGTGGCGCACATCGTGCTTGGCCTGCCGGGCCTCGGCAATACGTTCCTGCAGGTTCTCGTATTGCAGGCTCTGCATGGCCAGCGCATAGTTCTTCTGCTGCAGGGCAACCAGCTTCTCCTGCTCCAGCACCAGTCGGGCCACCACATAGTACACCAGCGCCGCCCCGGTGTTGATGAAAAGCAGCACGATGGTGCTGCTGGGCCGCAGGGCGATCTCCAGCCCCGTCAGGTTGGTGTTGCCGTAAATGACGTAGTACCAGATAAGATAGAAGGTGGCGGGGATGAGCCACAGATAGCGCCATGCCAGCCCCGATGTCTCCTGCTCCACGGCGGGCGTATAGACCTTCCGGACATACAGCAGCAGCGGCAGGAACAGCACCGCCTCCACCGCCAGCATCATCAGGGCGAAGGACCATCGGTAGGACTGCACCGCCAGCGCCGGGAACAGCTGTCCCTCCAGGCACTTGGCGGCGATCACCACCAGATTGGCCAGATTAGAGATCATCAGCAGGGTAAACAGCGTCTTGCCGGGATAGGCCCGCACCGCCAGAAAGTAGAACACGGCGTACAGCCCCGTGCTGACGGCGCTGAGAAGGCTGCCCCGCCCCGGCGTGAAGAAGGCAGCGCACAGGCCCAGTCCCATTTGCAGCAGCGTCAGCACTGCCACCAGCGCCGCCGCCACCGCCGGAGAAAACCGCAGTCTCCGCCGGAAGGGATAGAGGGCCATGGCCAGAAAGGGCAGGAAGTTCGTCAGCGAATAAACGCAGACCTCCAGCATCCGATACAGCGGCGGCATCAGTCGACACCGTCCTTTCGCAGCCGGTCAAAGCGGAAGGCGGAGTATGCCTCCTGCACCTCCCGTAACCTCCGGCGGCTGATGGGCAGACGGGTGCCGTCCTTCAGCAGGAACACGTCCTCCTGCCGGCCAGCCACCTCGTGGAAGTTTACCACCACGCCCCGGCAGATGCCGCAGAAGCACGGATAGGCACACAGCAGCGGCTCCACAGCAGCAAAGGAGGTCCGCAGGGTACGGTCCCCATCCTTGCAGTGCAGCGTCACCCGGTGGCCGTCGGAGGCGGCGTAGCGGATGCTCCGCAGCACCACCTGACTGCCGTCCGGCAGCCGCAGCCGGCGGGAGCGCTCCAGCGCCTCCAGATCCAGCCGCTCCAGCATGGCCCGGACTCCCTCCGGCCGGAAGGGCTTTCGCAGATAGTAGCAGGCCCCCACCTCATAGCTCTCGCTGGCGAAGTCGTTGCTGGAGGTGGCGAAGGCCAGCCGCACCTGTCCGTCATCGGCCCGCAGCCGCCGGGCCACCTCCATGCCTGTGGCGCCGCCCATGTAGATATCCAGCACCACCAGCTCAAAGGCGCCGGGCCGCCAGTCCGCCAGCAGCGCTTCCCCACTGCCGTAGTGGGAGATCTCCGTCTCCCGGCCCAGCTGCTCGGTGAGATACTGCTCCAGCTGCGCCAGAGCCCTGGGATCATCATCCACCAGTGCGATCTTCATAGGCAGTGCTCCTCTCTGCATGATACTGTCTCCATCATACTCCGTACCGAGCGAAAAAACAAGAAAAATGATATACCCTGCCCAAAGCTGAAAATTTTTCTGAAACCCTCTCGCTTTTTGCATTGGGATGTGGTATGATACCGAACGTATGGTACATATCACAACAGGAGGCCATGTTACATGGACATTTTCGATATTTTAGGCCCGGTGATGGTGGGTCCCTCCAGCTCCCACACCGCCGGAGCGGCCCGCATCGGCAAGATGGCCCGTACACTGCTGGGCGGTGAGCCGATGGAGGCCAGAATTCACCTCCACGGCTCCTTTGCCGAGACCGGCTCCGGCCACGGCACCGATCGGGCGCTGGTGGCGGGTCTGCTGGGCATGAACCCCGACGATATGCGGATCCCCTTCGCCTTTCAGGAGGCGGAGAAGGCGGGTCTGCACTTCACCGTGGATAAGATCGACCTGCGGGACGCCCACCCCAACACGGCGGTCATCGAGGTCCGGGACGCCCACGGCAAGCAGCTGGAGCTGCAGGCCGCCTCCATCGGCGGCGGCCGCATCGTGGTGAATAAGCTGGACGGCATTGACGTCAGCTTCACCGGAGACTACAACACGCTGGTGGTCCGCAACCACGATGAAAACGGTGCTCTGGCCGCCGTCACCACCATCCTCAGCCAGCTGCGGATCAACGTGGCCAATATGAGCCTGTGCCGCCACAAGCGGGGCGGTGACGCCCTGATGGTCATCGAGACGGATCAGCACATCAAGCCCCATCAGGTGAGCTTTCTGGCGGAGCTGCCGGGCATCCTGTCGGTGACCTACTATGATAAGGAGGATGAGGACCATGTCTCTTGATTCGATGGCGGATATCCTGCACTGCATGGAGCAGGAGGGCAAGGAGTTCTGGGAGGTGGTGCTGGCAGCGGACATGGAGGAGCGGCAGGTGAGCCGGGAGTCCTCTCTGGCCAAGATGCTCACCACATGGCAGGCCATGGTAGACGCCTCCGACAGCTATACCGGCGACCGCCGCAGCGTCAGCGGGCTGGTGGGGGGCGACGGCCTGAAAATGCGCCAGTACGCCATCCGGGGCAAGGCCATGTCCGGCGGCTACGTCAGCGAGGTCATCGCAGAGGCCCTCAGCATGGCGGAGTCCAACGCCTGTATGCGCCGCATCGTAGCGGCCCCCACGGCAGGAGCTTGCGGCGTGCTGCCGGCCGTGCTGCTGCCCCTGTGCAAGTATGAGGAGTTAAACCAGCGCCAGATTCTGGAGGCACTGTATGTAGCCAGCGGTATCGGCGCCGTCATCGCCTATCGGGCCTGCATCGCCGGTGCTGCCGGCGGCTGTCAGGCGGAGATCGGCACCGCCAGCGCCATGGCGGCGGGGGCTCTGGTGGCCCTCCGGGGCGGCAGCGGCCAGCAGATCTGCCACGCTGTGGCCATGGCCCTGAAGAATCTGCTGGGTCTGATCTGCGACCCGGTGGCGGGTCTGGTGGAGGTTCCTTGCGTCAAGCGCAATGTCGTCGGCGCCGTCAACGCCGTCAGTGCGGCGGATATGGCGCTGGCGGG
>ERZ791914.167-NODE-167-length-75151-cov-41.902645_pt1 | contig 75151 bp, 66 predicted proteins | sample MGYA00510140_ERZ791914 | MGnify/ENA primary metagenome ERZ791914 (study PRJEB30046, sample SAMN00792079) | human gut metagenome | study: EMG produced TPA metagenomics assembly of the A metagenome-wide association study of gut microbiota in type 2... | reverse complement strand
ATAAAGATTAAATTAAAAGAAGCTAATATCTGTTATCTTTTTAATAACATTTTTATTGGCAACATTTTTAAGTGGAATCTTATGTTCAGTAATTGCTTGGGGCACCAATTGACACACAAGTTCAATTTGAGTTTTTTTAGAACCAGCTCCATAAGATCCACTATGAGGGTTGAGAATAACGTTGTCCATTTTTAATAAAGGATCGTTTGCTTCAATTGGTTCTACTTCTTCAGTATCTAACCCGGCATAACGAATTTCCCCTTTAGCTAAAGCCCATGCCAAATCTTCTTGATTAATCACTGGACCGCGTGACGTATTAATAATCATTGAAGAATTTTTCATTTTGCGAAAAGCTTCCTTGTTAAAGATATGCTTTGTCTCAGATGTTAAAACAACATGAATAGAAATTATATCACTCTGTTTAAGTAGTTCGTCAAATGAAACAAAACGGACATCTGAATATTTCTCTTTGATTGAATTTGAAATATATGGGTCACAAGCAATGGTATGTGTTCCAAATCCACCATGAAAAATATCATGTAAATGTCTAGCTGCTTGGCCAAATCCAAAAAAGCCAAGTGTCATTTCTCTAACATCACCTGGAAGTAAGTATTGACATTTAGGCCAATTTCCTTTCCGAATCTCTCTATCATAATATACTGTATTTCGAATTAAGCCCATAATCATTGCAGTTGCTAAATCAGCAAGTTCTTTGGCACAAAAACCTGGGAGATTTAAAACAATTTTATTAAGGGCGGAAGCAGCATCTAAATCAATTGAATTAACTCCTGCACCAAATCTTTGAATAAATCTTAGATGCGGTAAAGCAGACATAACTTTATTAGTTAATGGTGGATTTCCTGTTGCTAAAATAATATCTGCTTTTTGACAATAATTAATAATTTCTTCCTCTGAAGTCAGATGAAACGATTCAAATTCAATTCCTGAATCAGTATATGCTTTACCAACTATTTCTAATTCTTCAGGTTTTACACTTCCATAATTTTTATCAATAACAATAGCCTTCATGATGAAAGTTCCTTTCTTATTCGGCTTCCTTAAGTTTTTCAGCTTGACGGCTCTTTTTTACAGTATAAATAACAAACACCACAGCAACAACTAAAAATGTTAGCGATATCGGTCTTGTAAAAAATACTGACATATCTCCGTTACTAGCTTGAAGAGCTCTTCTTAAATTTTCTTCTGTCATCTTTCCTAAAATGAATCCAATGATTAATGGTGTCGTTGGAATGTTTAGTTTTTTTAGAAAAATTCCTAGAATTCCAAAGACTACAACACACCAAACATCAAATAATCTAGAATTACTAGCATATGCTCCAACCACACAACAAGCCATAACAATTGGTAATAGAATGCGTTTCGGAATATCTAACAATTTAACGAATCCTTTTAATGCACCTCTTTCAACAATTAACATGACCACATTAGCAATAAGAAGTGCTAAAAAAATCCCATAAACATACACTCCACTTTTTTGAAACACAAGTGGGCCAGGTGTAATGCCGTGAATTGTCAAACCTCCTAATAAAATTGCCGAAACTGTATTTCCAGGAATTCCCATTGTAATTAATGGAATCAAAGATCCTCCAATTACAGCATTATTGGACGTTTCAGAAGCAATAACGCCGTCCACAATCCCTGTTCCAAATTTTTCAGGGTATTTTGAAGCATTTTTAGTAGCTGTATATGAAAGTAATCCAGCTACATTTCCACCAATACCCGGTAAAATACCAATTCCAATACCAATAAGAGAACTCCGAATCATATTGCCAATTTGATCTCTGAATTCTTTCATTGTAATACCAAAACCTTTTACTTCATAATGTGCTTTTTCATAATTATCATCAAGATGTTTACGGTTAAATCCTGCCATAATAATATCTGTAACTGCAAATAAACCTATTAAGATTACAACGATATCAAATCCATTTAGAAGTTGGAAGTTATCAAATGTAAACCTTTCCAAAGAATCAATTGGTGCCATCCCAACCATAGAAATCGCGATTCCAAAAAGCCCTGACAATAATCCTTTTAATAAAGAGTGTCCTGATAAACTTGCAATAATTGTTAATGAAAAAACAGCAACAGAAAAATATTCTACTGGCGTGAACTTGATGGTAATAGCAGCTAAATATGGTGAAATGAAAATTAAAGCAAAGATACTGATAAGTCCTCCAATGAACGAATATAAAATACCTGCGCCTAGTGCTTTACCTGCTTGACCATGCTCTGCCATAGGAGCACCATCAAATACTGTAGCAATAGATGAAGGGGTCCCTGGAATCTTTAATAAAATAGCTGAGATAAGCCCTCCAGAAATACCCCCAAGATATAGACCTATGAGAAGAGATAATCCATTAATGGGACTCATTCCAAAAGACATGGGTAAAAAAAGAACAACTGCCATTGTTGCCGATAAACCTGGAATTGCGCCAAAAATAATCCCAACAACAACACCTAATACGATTAATCCTAGACAACTAGGTGTAAAAACTTGTACACAAGCATCAAGAAGCATAATATCTTTCACCTCCTTAAAAATCTAGGATTCCACCAGGAAGCTGCATCCCTATGATATTATTAAAAACAATATATATAACTAGGGTAGATATGATGGAAATTATACCAAAAAGCAACATTTTTTATTTGTTTTTGTACTTAAAATAATCATTTGTATAAAAAGATAAACAGCTGTAGAAATTATAAAGCCCAATTTTCCAAACAATGCAACATAACTACAAATACAACAAATCGTCAGCATTCCTCCACATCTGTCACTTGATGCTTCTTCTGTACCTTGTTCATTTTTCTTTTTAAATGATATAGTTGCCTCGATTAACGAAATAATCATAATCGTAATGGCTACAATTTTAGGAACGTATCCAGAGCCTAAATCTTTGCCCACCAAAGGTTTGATGGGCAAAGATTGATAAAATAAAAATGCTCCTAAAAGAAAGAAGAAAATTGAACAGATGATATTTTTCTTTTTTTCTGTCATATTATTTTTCTCCTATTTATTTTTTGCTTTTTTAAAATATTTTTTATATTCCGTAACGTCTTTCTTATCTTCCATTGCTGTCTGTTCTGCATTTCGATAGTATGGGGTTGCATAATACTTAGCAAGTTTATCTTTAAATTCTGGATCCTGTGTGATTTCTTTTATTGCATTATCTAATTTATCTACAATTGCTTTATTTGTTCCTTTCGGAAAACGAAGTTCATACTTTTTTGTTAAAATAATGTCATATCCTTGTTCTTTAAAAGTAGGAATATTATCCATCCCAGCGACTCGCTTTTCAGCACAAATTCCCAAAGGAATAAAATCACCTTTTTCAACATAATCTCTCGCATTAATGTAGTTTACAACTAACACATCGGCTTGATCTCCGATAAAAGCAGCCATACGAGCTGCAGAACCCACACCAACATCCAGAGGATTTAATTTTATTCCCATTAATTCTTCCATTTTAGCTAAAACATATTCATTATCACTTCCGTACGTTACTGCATATCTTAATTTTCCAGGGTTGGCTTTTGCATAGGTAATAAAATCTTGTAAATTTTTAAAGCCAGAAGATTTTTTAACCAATGCAACATATGTAGTATCTTGGACTGCAGTTGCTACATCCGTAAAATCGTCTGTATAAGAAAATTTAGCAAAATTTGAAGCTTCAGCAATTAATGCTGCTCCCGTATGAGTGAACAATAAATTATATCCATCAGGTTTCGCTGCCATAACAGTTTTAGCGGCAATCATTGCTCCTCCGCCAGGCATATTGACAATTACAAAATTTTGTTTAAATTTATCTGTAAGTTTCTGTGCAATTAAACGGCCATATAAATCCGTATCTCCGCCTGCTTTATATGGAATCGTTATAGTTACATTTTTAGTAGGCCACTTTATATTTTTATCATTATTTACGGTTTTATTACCACATCCAGTAAGTGTTAAGCAAGCAACCATCATGAAAGGCATAATTTTTTTTATTGATAGCATTTTTTTCTCCTTTCTCTTAAATAAAATAAGGTCTCTTTTAAATTACTTCACATCCTATTTTTTTTAAAAGTTCTTCAACCCACGGCCGTTCATACAGGCCATCCTCAACAATACGTTTGTATATTTTCTCTTCCTTTGTTTGAACTTCCTTCGTGGCTCTCGCCAAATATTCTGCATCTTTGGGCCGGATAAATAATACACCATCTGCGTCTCCCACCACAATATCACCGGGATACACTATTTTATCGCCAATAACCACTGGGACATTAATTTCACCAGGGCCATTCTTATACGGTCCATTCGGCGTATTGCCAACTGCATAGATAGGAAAATTTTCCATTTTTTCAAGTCCATCACGGTCACGAATGGCTCCATCACAAACAATTCCTTTAATGCCCCTTTTTTTACAATAAGTTGCCATCAATTCTCCAAATATAGCCCTATCGCAGAAACCTCCTGCATCGATTACAATAACGTCTCCCGGTTCAGCCATGTCCATTGCTGCATGAAACATTAGATTATCTCCTTGTGGAACTTTTACTGTAAATGCACTTCCTACTAAGTGTCCTCTATTAACTTCAGCAATATTTGCTCTAACAGCAGCGATTCTTCCCATATTATCATCGATATTAGCCACCGGCATGTTTGTGAATAGTTCAATAATCTTAGGATCAACTCTACTGATTTTTCTTATAATTTTGCAATTAATACTCATTTTATTCCCTCCTTAGTTTTAAAAAAAAGAATTTTTGTATTTTTCAGATTCTTTATTTATTATTTTAAGCAGTTAAAAATAAAAAGCTACTATTTTATTCACTATACATATTATAACTTATCAGTTATAATTACAGTCAAAGGTTAATCAATCAAGTATTATATTCTTCAATTCTGTATTTGAAAGAGATGAAAATATGAATAATATTAATATCGATTACTTTATAACAATTGTAAATGAAGGGAATCTAACTAAAGCTTCTCAAAAGCTTTTTGTTTCTCAGCCATCTTTAAGTCAGTATATTCACCGCTTGGAAAATAAGTTACATACAAAGCTATTTAATCGAACTACTTCTCCCCTTACTTTAACTTATGCCGGCCAACGATACTATGAATATTTACTACAAGTCAGAGATATGAAAAAAAGTATTGAAAAAGAGTTGTTAGATATTAATCAAGGACTTGCCGGCGTTATACGATTAGGAATTACTCTTTGGAGAGGTGCTTGTGTACTTCCTCAAATATTGCCAATATTTTTCCAAAAATATCCACATATAAAATTTGAATTTTTTGAGGGACGAGGTGTCAAAGTAGCTGATGCATTACGAAACGGTGAACTAGATTTTGCTATAATGAATGTGGTGCAAAATAACATATATGATGACTTAGACTATGATATTATTACTATGGAACGAATATTATTAGCTGTTCCTACAAATCACCCTGCGATAAAAAGAATAATAAATAAAGATATGTTACTTCATGGATTTCCAACCTGTTCTTTGAAAATATTAAACCATATACCATTAATTTTTTCTAAACCAGAACAACATATCACGAAAGCTGTCAATTATACTCTTTCTCAGTACAATGTAAAGCCAAATATTTTACTTACAACAGAAAATCAAACAACTTCAATTAATCTCGTTTCATCAGGAATTGGTTGTGCATTTATCCCAGAAATGGGTGCCAAAGTATGTCAGCGCCCTAATAAAGTAACTTATTTAGCCATTAATCTTCCAACTCTAATTTGGCCATTAGCGGCTGTATTTAAAAAAAATTCCTATCTCCCAAAAAGATGCAAAATTTTTATAAATATGGCAAAAACAATATTATCTCTTGATAAATTAAACAATGAAGCTCAAGAAAAAATTATTTTTTGAGAAAAATTAAAATATCTAATATGTTTAACTGTTAGATTGGGATTAAACTAGCCACTTTCAATCAGTCAAAAAAAAGTATTTACTACTTTTTTTGTAATATTTAAAATTATATAAGGAAATTAAAATAGAGCCATAATCTTATATTTATAATTAAAAACCAGCTTATGGCTCTCCCCTCTTAATTTCAATTGAAAATTATCTTACTCGATTACACAATTAAAGCGGAAACTCTCTGTTTAAAATAAAACACCACATAAGTATTGTCCCCATGCTCAATACAGTAGATAATATAGTTAATTGTGTTGCAAATTTCACATCACTTTTGTATCTTGCAGCAAAGATAGCTGTTGTAGCACCAGCTGGCATCCCTGTCATTAATATAGCGATACCTGTTCCAATTGAATCCAGTCTAAATATCCTACTTACCAGAAGAGCAATAGTCGGTAAAATAACTAATCGTAGAATACTATAAAGCACACTATCTTTATTCCAAATTGAGTGTAAAGGTATTTCTGCTAGAATGGTTCCCACTATAAACATGGTAACCGCTGCATTACAATTTCCAATATATTTAACTGTCATAGACAGGAATTCTGGAAGTCTTATTTCGAATAGTATAACTAGAACCCCCATATAAACAGCTATTAAACAAGGATGTGATAGTACTTTTTTTATTAAGATTTTATTATTGTGTTTTTGTTTTATAAAATAACTAGTTCCAACCGACCACATAATAAGCCGCAATGGAATCAAAAAGACAGAAGCATATAAAGTCCCAGTAGTTCCGTAAACACCTTCTGCTATAGGATAACCTAAAAAGCCACTATTACACACCAAAGTACCATATTGAAGAACTTTTTTACGTTCTTCAGGATATCTATTAAACAAAAATTGATTTAATCCAATAAATACAATCTCTAGTACTGCCCCTGCTAAAAATAAATGTCCAAAAGTAAGTAATATATTACCTCGAAATGGTGTTAAGCATGATTTTAATATATTACAAGGGATGATCAAGTTTATACATAAATCTGTTAAAAGACTCCTACCATCATTATCGACTAGTCCTTTTTTTGTTAAGAACATTCCAATAATAATCATGATAAATAAAGAAATTTGTAAATTTGCCAAACGCAACATATCCACGAGAAAATACACTCTCTTTACTTTATATTTTTCATCACCCACCGGGCTGCCAGATCATAGAGCCCGGTGGGCAGAAGGGTATGAAGTGCCAACAGCAGGTAGGCATCCTTGCCGCACAGATAGCGGGCCTGGGGCTGGGCCGCATTTACCGCCAGGAAGATGGTCCTGGCCACTTCTGCCGGACTGGTAAGCCATTTTTTGTCATAGAGCCGGTGGATCCCCCGGGCGGCCTGTTCCGCCAGTCTGGCATAGGGACCCCGCCGGGCAGAAGCCGCCAGATGGTCCGCTGCGATATGGCCCCAGGGTGTCCGGACCAGACCCGGTTCCACGATGCTCACCCAGATGCCTTGGCCGGCCGTTTCCATCCGCAGGGCGTCGCTCAAGGCTTCCAGCGCATATTTACTGGCATGGTACCAGCCTCCGAAAGGTCCGGTCAGCCTGCCTGCAATGGAAGAGATCATGATCACCCGGCCCCGGTGCTGCCTGCGGAAAAGAGGAAGCACCATCTGGGTCAGCCGGATGGCTCCGAATACATTCACATCCAGCTGCCGCTGGGCTTCTGTAAGAGGGACATCTTCCACAGCTCCATAGGATCCGTACCCCGCATTGTTGATCAGGATATCCAGCGTCCCCTGCTGGTTCAAGATCTGCTGCAGGGCATTCTGACAGGAATATTCCTTGGTTACATCCAACACGAGAGGGATCACTCCATATTTGGATAACTCCTGGAGCTTTTCCAACCGCCGGGCAGCCCCATAGACCACGTGGCCGGTTTTAGCCAGAAGGATGGCCGTTTCTCTGCCGATCCCGCTGCTGGCTCCCGTTACCAGCACCACTTGCTGTTCCATACCTTCCCCTCCTCTACTTTTCTCCCCGGACTTCCGGATACGGCCGGATGGCCGGCTGGTCCTTTCCGTGAGGGGCCAGGTTCTTTCCCATCCAAATCATATGGTACCAGCGGTTGAATTTATACCCGCAGTCCTTGAAGATGCCCACGGGTTCGAATCCCAGATGGGCGTGGAACTGGGCGCTGTTGAAATCCAGGTATTCGTCCGGCTGTTCCGGATAGCCGATGCAGGCATACACATCCAAGATGCCCATTTTCCGGAGCGCTTCCAGCAGTGCATGATAAAGCTGTTTCCCCACACCCTTTTTCCGGAGGGTACGGTCCACATAGATGCTCAGTTCTGCCGACCAGTCATACGCCGGCCGCCCCACAAAAGGGCCAGCATACGCATAGCCAAGGATACGGCCCTCCTGTTCCGCCACAAAATAAGGATACCGTTCCTTTGTATGGGCAATGCGCCGACAAAATTCTTCTACGCTGGGCACCTGGTATTCAAAGGTAATCACCGTAGATTCCACATAGGGCGCATAGATGGAACGGATGGCAGCAGCATCGCTGCAGGCAGCTTCTCGGATGATCATATCATGCATGGGTATTCCCCCTGTTTCTATAGTTGATGGTTTTATTATAGGCCATTTCCCGGACAGGGCGCAAATTTTTCCCATTCTGAGACCATCCCATCCAATGTCTTGGACTGGCTTTCTTGCGGAAAATAGGTTATGATGGAAGGAAGAATGCGGAAAGTTCAGGTTTCTAAGGGGAGGTCTTTGTATTGATCAGTCATATTGCTGCCATTTCATTCAGTCCCACCGGACAGACAGAAACGCTGGTCCGTTCTTTCAGCCAACAGCTGGCCCAACGCTTTGAGCAAGAAGGCGTGACCCAGTCTTTCCATTCTTTCACGCTGCCCCAGGATCAGGAAGCCCTGCAGTTTTTCGGGCCCAACACCCTGGTGATTTTTGGTATGCCCACCTATGCAGGACGTATTCCCAACAAGGCCCTGCCTTTCGTACAGAAGCTGTTTTCCGGGGATTCCAAGGAGCGGACCCCGGCCGTAGCGCTGGTCACTTTTGGCAACCGGAATTATGACAGCTCTCTCACTGAACTCCGGGATGAACTGGAAAAAAAGGACTTCCGGGTGTTTGCCGCCGGTGCCTTTGCCGCGCCCCATGCCTTTGCCGCCATCGGGAAGGAACATCCCACCCAAGCGGATAAAGAGAAATTCCGGCAGCTGCTGGACCGGGTGGAAGAACGGCTCCGGAGCGGAGAGCCTCTGGAAAGAGTGAGTATCAACGGGGATGCTCCCGTGGCTCCCTACTACATCCCCCTGGGGGAAGACGGGCAGCCTGCCAAGTTCCTGAAAGCCAAGCCTCAAACGGACCTGGACAAATGCGACCATTGCGGAAAATGCGCCGCCGTATGTCCCATGGGGTCCATCGATCCGGAAAATACCGATGAAGTCCCCGGCATCTGCATCAAATGCCAGGCCTGCATCAAATATTGTCCAAAGGGAGCCAAATATTTCGATGATCCCCGATTCCTGTCCCATAAAGCCATGCTGGAGAAGCATTACCAGCGGACGGCGGAATCGGAAATATTTTAAAAGGGGTGCTGCTGACGCAGCACTCCTTTTGCCTCGGGCCGAGAGCCGCGACCGGAGCATATTGCCTCCGCAATATGCTCCTTACTTCATCCAATACACCCGATGTTCCTTCCGCAGGGGAGCGATAGGGATATCTCCTTCCACATATCCCACCACGCAGTGGCCGATGCCTTCGTACTCGCCAGTGACGCCCAAGGTCTTCAGCAGAGCCTTGCCTTCCGGCCGTTCGAATTCTTCCTTGGCCCGGTGGATCCAGCAGCTGCCCAGCCCCAGGGAATGGGCGGCCAGCATCAGGTTCCCCATGACCAAAGACCCATCGTATACCGCTGTAGGTCTGGTCTTATCCGCCAGGACGATGAGCACCGCCGGTGCTCCATAGAAAGGATCGAAATCCGGAGCCCAGCCTCCGATTTCACAGTTCAGCTTGCTCAGCCGCTTCACCATGGCCGGATTGGTGATGGCCAAGATGATGGTATCCTGAGTGCCTTTTCCGCTGGGAGCATAAAGCCCGGCCTTGATAATTTCCTTCAAGTCCGCTTCCGGCACCGAATCCGGTTTGAAGCTGCGGATGCTCCGGCGCAGCTGCATGGCTTCCAGTACTTCATTGTTCATGATATCCTCTCCTTTACTGATCTGTTCTGCTGTCATGATACCATACCTGCTGATCCTTGGCGCCGTTCTTCTCGAAAAGTTCAAAACTTTTTCCTTTGACAATCTTCTCTGAATGTGACATGCTAAGAAGATAGGATATGGAACAAACAGATGTTGATCTGAAAAGGAGGCAATTTTTATGGCATTGTTAGCAAAAATCCGTGCGGCTGGTCTCTCCCTGCTGCTGGTCCTGTCCGCCGGCTCTCTGACCCAGGCGGCTGCCCCGGTGGACAAAGCCGTGGTGAAGGATATGGTCCGCTCTCAGAGCGTCATGGCCAAAGAAAAATATGTCCAATATGAGATGAAAGGCACCCTGTTCAGCCCCATCGGGGTAGGGAACCTGATCCTCACCGGAAATGCGGTGGAAGAAACGGACAAAAAATCCACCCGGATGGAAAAGCTCAGCGGCGATCTCCATGGGTCCGGAGAACTGACCCTGCTCACCGGCCAGCAGACCATGAGCCAGCCCATCGATGCTTATTTCTTCGCAGAAAAGGGCCAGCTGACCCAGTACGTCAACAGCGGCAAAGGCTGGGCCAAGGCAGTCCGTCCCTACACCCTGCCTCTGCTGCCCAACCCGGACAGCAAAAAAGCTGAAAAGGAACTGCTGACATACCTGTCTTCTGCCAAGGTGGCCAAGGACACCAGCCGGGAAAAGACCCTGGAAATCACCCTGGACGGCCAGAAGCTGGCCAACAAAATGGCCCAGGATCCGGAATTCAAAAAGCAGAAGGATGCAGAACGGATCCAGTCCTTGGTGGCCCAGGTGAAGGACGTCCCCTACACGGTGGTGTTGGATAAAAAGACCTACCGGGTGAAACGGCTGGGCATGGATCTGACCCCAGTGCTCCAGACCACCGGCGGCTACTTCCTGGATGCTGCTGCCAAGGCCAAGAAGATCACGCCGGAACAGCAGCAGATGTTCACCAGTCTGCTGGGCAGTTCCACCCTGGTCTTCGCCTTCCAGTTCGACTACCAGCAAGGCAAAGAAGTGACCCTGCCGGCAGCGGTGGAAAAGGCGGCTAAAACGGCAGAATGAAAAAAGGGACTGTGAAAAAATGAGAAATCATTCTTCACAGTCCCTTTTTGTCACTGGTCAACGGTCACTGGTCACTGGCCGATGGAAAGAACCCGTGGCTGACGGGTTCTTCCGAATAAAAATAGGAATGTGCCTTTCTTTTAATCCGTTGCTTGTCTTGGTTTCTTCTGGAGAGGCAAGGACAAGCCAAAGGCGCGTCTGAGCCAGCATCATACAATGAAAGGCAGCCGCAGCCCGGCTGCCTTCCTTCGTCCAGTGACCAGTGACAAGAGGCCAGTGACAGGGTTGTTGCACACAACACGCAACAACCCCTTCTTTTTTATCTTTTCAGCGTTCCTTCCGACTGGGCCACGATGACCGCCGTAGCCGCATCTCCCACGATGTTGGGTACACAGCGGGCCATGTTCAGGATCCGGTCGATTCCTGCCAAAAGGCCGATGGCTTCCATGGGCAGGTTCACCGAACTGAGCACAATGGTCAGCATGACCAGCCCGGACCCGGGAATTCCCGCCGTCCCGATGGAGGCCAGAGTGGCGGTCAGCATGATCATCACCTGCTGGGTAAAGGTCAGTTCCACCCCGAAGATCTGGGCCGTGAACACCACTGCAACCGCTTCATAGATGGCCGTCCCGTTCATGTTCATGACGGCGCCGAAGGGAATCACGAAATTGGCGGTTTCCTCATCCACCCCCACTTTCTTTACACAGGCCAGATTCAGGGGGATGGTGGCCACACTGGAACAGGTGGCAAACACAAAGGTCATGGCTTCCTTCATGTTCTTCAGGAATTTCAGGGGGCTGACCCGGCCGAACACGCCCACCATCAAAACAGCCTGGACCACCAGCAGGTACACTACAGCACACAGATACATGGCCGCGATGGTCTTGATGTAGGGAATCAGGATGGCCGTCCCGTTTTTCCCCACAACGGAGGCCATCAGTCCCAGCACCCCGTAAGGAGTGAATTCCAGAGCCATATTGGTGATTTCCTTCATCACTTCCTGTCCTGCCCGGCAGCAATCCAGAAGGGATTTGCCCTTGTCACCCAGTTTCAGCAGGGCGAAACCCATGACCAGAGCGAAGAAGATGATCTGGAGCAGATTCTGTTTGGCCAGGGCCGCAAAGATATTCACCGGAATGATGTTGATCACCGTATCCAGCATGGAAGCCGGTGCCTGTCCCTTGGGCTGGGGAGCCGCCACGTTGCTCAGCTCCACCCCGGCACCAATGTTCATCAGGTTGCTCACTACCAGCCCCAGGACAATGGCCAGGGCCGTGCTGACCAGGAAGATGATGACTGTTTTGATGCCGATCCGTCCCAGCCGTTTGCCGTCTCCCACATCCGCCGCAGCGCAGACCAGCAGAGTGAATACCAAAGGTGCCACCACCATGGTCAGCAGGTTGGTCAGGATGGTCCCCAGGGGCTTCAGGATTTCAGCACGGGGCCCCAGGACAATTCCCAGGATGATACCCAGGACAAAGCCGATCATGATCCGGGTGAAAAGGCTCAGCCGATTCCACGGTTTACAAATAAATCCCATTATTCATCGCTCTCCTTTTCCCTTTTTCCATCAGACAAACCGGCACACATGATCCACGGCAATATCCGAGAAGCCGAACGCTTCTGCTTTGGTCATTTTGCCGTTGCACACATCCTGGATCACCTGGAGCATATCTTTGCCGCATTCCTTGAAGGTCTTCTCGCCCCGGACAATGGCGCTCACATCCACATCAATGTTGTCTTCCATTTTCTGATAGGTCCGTTCATTGCCCGTCACCTTGATGACCGGAACAATGGCATTCCCGGTGGGTGTTCCCCGGCCGGTGGTAAAGATCACCGCATTGCAGCCCCCGGCCACCATGGAGGTTACGGAAGAAATGTCGTACCCGGCCGTATCCATTACGATGGCACCCTGGCAGGAAGGCCGTTCCGCCTGCTCCAGCACTTCCACAATGGGACGGGTACCGCCCTTGCGGATACAGCCCAGGCTCTTTTCGTCCAGAGTGGACAGGCCGCCTGCCTTGTTCCCCGGGGTGGGCTGTCCGGCCCGACAGTCCTGCCCGGCTGCCAGCAGATGGGCTTCGTAGTCTTTGCAGATCTGGATGATCTGGTTGTGGATATGGGGAGTAGCGGCCCGTTTGGCCAGTACATGTTCCGCACCGATCCATTCGATGGATTCGCTCATAATGGTGGAGGCTCCCAGATCCACCAGCAGGTCGCTCAGTTCTCCCACAGCCGGGTTGCTGGCAATACCGCTGGTGGCATCGGATCCGCCGCATTCGATGCCCAGCAGCAGATTGGAAATATCGCACAGTTCCTTCTGCTGGAGGGCCGCTTCCGCTGCCATCTCCCGGGCTGCCCGAACAGCCTTTTCGATGGTTTTCAGGGTGCCTCCCTCATCCTGGATACCAAAGGAAACAACCGGTTTGGAGGTCATTTTTTGGATTTTGGCCTTCAGCTCCAGATGGGGCACGGTTTCACATCCCAGTCCGATGATCACCACCCCGTACACATTGGGGTTGCAGGCAAATCCTGTGAGGACCTTCTGGGACATGGCCGTATTGGCCGCCACATCAGAACATCCTGTATTGAAGACAATGTTCACAGCCCCTCTCACCTGGCTGGCCACGATCCGGGCGCTTTCACTGCCGCAGGCACAGGTGGGCAGGATCAGGACATGGTTGCGGAGGCCCGCTCTTCCTTCTTTTCTCTTGTATCCCCAAAATTCCATGATTTTCCTCCTTATTCTTTCACAAATTCCAGTTCATAATCTCTGGGTACACTGAAGATGTTCCGGTCAGAAACCCAGTGCCCTTTTTCGATGGTCTCCAGGGTCTTTCCCAGCAGTTCTCCATATTTGACCACTTCCCCATCCTGAGGAAGATCCACCAGGGCAATCTTGTGGCAGAAGGGAATGTCTTCTTTTGCTTCCAGGGTTTCCTGTTTCCCGTCTTTCAGATACACCACCTGATCCCCTTTCCGGATTTCGGCCACACAGGTGACCACATTGTCCTGGTCGTCCATCAGCAGTCCATTGATTTTCATGCTTTTCCTCCCCTTCGGAATTCCTTGATTTTTCTTATATTTACAATATCATTCTTTTACTATATAATCCAATTTATCATATATATAATTCTATAAATTAGTTTTATAAGAAAAGGTGGATTCCATGAAGGCCGACTATGAATACATCTACACCATTTATCGGGAGGGCAGTTTTACCCGGGCCGCAGAAAAACTATTTATCACCCAGCCTGCCCTGAGCATCGCCCTGCGGAAGATCGAAGCCCGGATCGGCATGCCTCTGTTCATCCGGAACCGGCGCCCGATACAGCTGACCCCAGCCGGTGTCCTTTATTTGAAAGTCATCCGGAAAATGCAGCACCTGGAAAAAGATCTGGACCGGGAAGTCCAGCAGCTGAAAGATCTCCAGACAGGCAGTCTCACCATCGGAGGGAGCCATTATATCCTTTCTTACAAAATCCCCGACCTGCTGACAGCCTTTGCAGAAACATACCCCAGGATCCAGCTGAAGCTCATTGAAGAAGGTTCTGATGCCCTTCTATCCCTTCTGGAAAGAGAAGACCTGGATCTGACCTTCAGCTGCGATCCAACCATCATCCGGCGCCACAGCCATCACTACCGGGCTTTTCAGGACCAGATCCTGCTGGCTGTGCCCCGTTCCTATCCACTGCCTGATCCGCTGCTGCCCAGTGCCCTGACCTGCCAGGATGTGCTGGAAGGCCGGGCCGGTCAGCCGGACTGTCCCTCCCTCCCTTTGGCCCGATTCCAGGATCTGCCCTTCATCCTTCTGGCCCCAGGAAACAACCTCCATCAGCGCTGTCAGATCCTGTTCAGGGAAGCCGGCTTCACTCCCCATGTCAAACTGATGCTTTCCCAGCTGGCCACCGCATACCGTCTGGCAGAGCATGGACTGGCCGCCACCTTTGTCAGTGATGCCATGGTTTCTCGGGACAGCGAAACCCTTTTGTTCTTCAGGCTTTCTGATCGGGAATGCATCCGCACCTTCCATGCCCTGCTGCCGGACAGGGAATTTACCCCATACGCAGTCCGGGCCTTTATCCAGCTGCTGGGGAAATAAAAGAAGGGGGTGTAGAAAATCCACACCCCCGGTCGCGGGTTGCGACCAGAGAGGCTGTGAAGAAGTGAATCTTTTATTTCTTCACTGCCCCTTATTTTTTATGCAATTTGTTCCAGAAGCTTCTTCAAAAACTCATACATCCTGATGGTGCTCTTTACACTGAGCCTTTCCTGGGGAGAATGGAGGTCCCAGCAGTCGGGGCCCAGGGAGATGGCGTCCAGGTCCGGTTTCTTCTCGATCAGGCATCCGCACTCCAGGCCGGAATGGATGGGAGTGGCGTCCATTTTTTCTCCAAAGGTTTCCTCATACACCTGCTGGACCAGGGGCGTCAGCCGGGAATCCGGATCATGGGGCCAGCCGGGATAGGCGGCGAATTTCTCGCAGGTCCCCCCCACCATCTGGGCCAGGAGATGGATCTTGTCCCAGATGTATTCCGCCTTGGACCGGAAGGAGGTGCGGATCTCGTAGACCACCACCAGCCGGTTCTGTTCCCGTTCCAGACGGATTTCTCCCAGATTGTCGGAGCTTTGGACCACCCCGGGCACGGCGGCGTTCATTTCCGAGATCCCGTTGGGAGACAGCACCAGCACCTGGATGAACTTGTCCGTCACTTCCCGGGACACCACCAGTCCGTTGTCCGGTCCCTGGGTCTCTTCCACGGAAATCTTCAGATTAGCAGCCACGGCCTTGTATTCCCGGCGCAGATCTTCCGCTGCAGCGTTCACCGCCTGGAGGAAGGCTTCTTCCTTGCCCCGGGGCACCAGCACCACCGCTTCCCCATCCCGGGGAATGGCCAGCCGGAAGGTGCCTCCATGAAGGGAAGACAGCCGGAGGGGCATTTCTTTCCGGGCGGACAGGAGCATCCGGATCAGGAAAATATTGGCGTTTCCCCGGCCCCGGTGGATGTCTTCCCCTGAATGGCCTCCCTGGAGCCCTTCCACCTTCAGATGGAAGAACCGGGACCCTTCCGGCACCGCTTCCCAGGTCACCGGCAGGTGGAAGTTCACCCCGAAGCCTCCGCAGCTGCCGGTTACCGAATGGCGTTCCACCGCATTGTCGATGTTCACCAGGTAATGGGACCGGAAATCACTGGCGTCCACATTCTGGGCCCCGCTAAGGTCTTCTTCCTCGGCGGTGGTCAGCAGCACTTCCAGTTCCGGATGGGCAAAGGACCCGTCTTCCAAAAGGGCCAGAGCCAGCGCCACCCCGATGCCGTCATCGGCCCCCAGGGTGGTCCGCCCTCCGGTGGACAGGATATCCCCCTCCAGTTCCAGATGGATGGGATCCTGCAGGAAGTCGTGTTCCACCCCCTTTCCCTTCTGGCAGACCATGTCCAGATGGGCCTGGAGCATGGCCCCCGGCCGGTTTTCGTATCCGGGGGAAGCCGGCTTCCGCAGCAGCACATTGTTCCATTCATCCTGACGGACGGCATAGCCTTTTTCCCGGGCCCACTGGAACAGGGCATCGCTGAGGGCCTTTTCCTTAAAGGAAGGGTGAGGGATCTGGCAGATCCGGGCAAAGTGCCGGAACACCGGATGACGGAGCAGTTCTTCCAGGCTGCCGAAATTTTTTTTTTCCATCATACTGCCTCCTTGTCAGAACGGACCATAGTGGATCTGGACGGCGATCACCATGAACACCATGGCCACCACGCACCAGATGGCAAAGAGAGGCGCCAGCCAGCGGAACCATTTCCCGAAGGAGATGTGGGCCATGGCACAGGCGGCCACCACTTCCCCGCTGGTGGGCGCAAACACGTTGGTGAAGGCATCCCCCATCTGGAAGGCCAGCACAGCCGTCTGCCGGGTGACCCCGATGAGATCCGCCAGCGGGGCAAACAGAGGCATGGTAATGGCCGCCTTGCCGCTGCCGGAAGGCACCAGCACGTTGAACAGATCCTGGACGATGAACATGCCGCAGGCACTGAGGGTGGGCGGCAGCCCGTTCAGCAGGCTGGCCATGTAGTGGATCACCGTATCCATAATGTGGGCGTTCTGCATGATCAGCACCGCCGCGTTGCACATGCCGATGACCAGGTTGGCGAACAGCATGTTGCTGCAGCCAGCCAGGAAAGCATCGGCGATTTCCCCGGAGGACAGGCCCCCGATGATCCCGGCCAGGATCCCGCACACCAGGAACAGCCCGGCCATTTCGTTGATGTAGAAGTCAAATTTCAGTACGCCCAGGACCACGGCGCCGATGGTGGCCACAAAGAGCACCAGCACCAGTTTGTGCCGGAGGGTGATCACCGGAGTTTCCTGGAGTTTCAGATGGCTGTTGTACAGCAGGTCTTCTTCCCGGACCGTACTCAGTTCCGGATTCTTCCGGACTTTGTTGGCATACCACATCACATAGGGAATGGTTACGATGTTCATCACCACAAACAGCACAGCCCGGAGTCCCATACCGGAAAACATGGGCAGACCGCAGATGCCCTGGGCCACCCCGATGGTGAAGGGGTTGGTCATGGCTCCCGCATAGCCCACCGGCGCCGCACAGAACACAATGGCAATGGCGGTCAGAGAATCAAACCCCATGGCCACGGAAACCCCGATCACCAGAGGGGTGAAGGCCAGGAATTCTTCAAAGCAGCCGGCAAAGGCGGACAGCAGGCTGAAAAGCACCATGCACACCGGGATCATCATCAGTTCCCTGCCCTTCATTTTTTCCACCACATTGGACAGTCCGGCATTAATGGCTCCGGTAGCGTCCATAATGGCGAACATGCCCCCGATGATGAACAGGAAAGAAATGATTTCCGCTGCGTTCTGGAGTCCCAGGGTCAGGGACTGGAACAGATAAAAGGGGCTCACCGGCTGCTGCTGGATGTAATGGAAGGTGGCGGGATCCACCACTTCCTTGTTGAGGACGGGGTTCATCACCCGACTGTATTCCCCGGCCGGGACGATGTAAGAGGCCAGGAAGGCCAGGAACATGATGATGCCCAGAAGGACCATGGGGTTCAGAGCATGGAGCTTGAAGCCTTTTTTCTTTTCTTCCGCCATTTTGTACCACTCCTTTTTCAGACTGTCTGATCACGGTTGCCCCGGGTGGTTTCCCCGGGTCTGGCTGCTGCCAGGACATAGTCGAAAATGTGCAGGAACTGCTTTTCCAGAAGGGGCCGGTCCAGGCAGCTGCCCAAAAGGCAGGCCCGGTGGATGTAGCTGCCATGGAGAGCCACGATGATTTCCAGGGTTTCCGAGGCCCGGTCTCCGGCCACATACCCTTCTTCCACTAGGCTCTTCATCATTACCTGGTCCCGTTCCACCAGGGTGCCCCGGACCACCATTTCCCGGACATCCGCAGGCAATCCCTGGAGTTCTTCCGGGAACAGGTCCAGATAATAGACCTGGATCACATGGCCCAGTTTGGCGCTGTACCGTCCAAAGAACATGTTGTAGAAGATTTCCGGGAACCGGAAGGCTCTTTCATTGAAGCAACGGTAGATGGTCCGGTACCGTTCCAGGGCAGTCATCTCCGGTTCCAGGTGCCTGGCCAGGCTCAGCAGGTAATCCCGGAGGAAGCACACCGATCCGAACAGGATCAGTTCGTCCAGGTCCTGGAAATAGTTGTAGAGGGTGGCACTGTTGTACCCGGCCTCGGCGGCGATCCGCCGGATGGTCACTCCGGGGATTCCCTCTTCCTTGAGGATTTTCTCCGTGGCTTCCACAAAATACATCATGTTCCGCTTCTGCCGGAGAGTCAGTTCCTTTCGCTGTTGTTTTTGGGTTTCCTGATTCTGGTTTTCCATATGGGGCAGGGCACCTCCTGACTGCTGGTCCTGATTCCCGTTCCGGGAAGATGGTTGACAATTTTTCAGGCCGCTTTTATAATATAGCTAATTTCTAATCATGATTATATTTTAATCGTGATTAAACGTCAAGTACGAATTTTTCCTCATTGGAAAGGAGGGTATCCCCATGCCCCGTCTCCCTGCCCTGTCCGGCAGCGCCCTGGTCCTTCTGGGAGCTGTCTGCTGGAGCCTGAATTCCCCTCTGGTGAAGTATCTGACCCTGGACCCCTTCCTGATCTGCGGACTCCGGTCCCTGATCGCCGGGCTGGTGCTGTTGCCTTTTGTGCGGCCCCGGGAAATCGCCTGGAACCGGTACCTCTTGGCTTATGTCCTGGCCTACTGTGCCCTGTGTCTCAGTGTGATCGTTTCCCTGTCCCTGACTTCCGCCGCCATTGCCATCGGCATGCAGTACACCGCCACCATCTGGCTGTTCCTGCTGTACTGGTTCCAGACCCGGTATTTCAGCCGCCGGGCCTTCCTGCCGGTGGCGGTGATCATGTCCGGGGTCGTGTGCTTTATGCTCTCCGGAGGCAGTGGGGATTCCCATCCTCTGGGGAACCTGATTGCCCTCACGGAAGGGATTTTCTTTGCAGGCATGAGCCTGGCCTCCAAAAAAGCCACCCGGACCAATGCTCTGGGGATCACCGCCATCGGGAACCTGTTCACCGCCCTGGCGGTGTTTGTCCTGTTCCCCACCGCCCGGGCTGCCCTGCCGGCCATGGACGGCCAGGAATGGGGGCTGATGCTGATCCTGGGGGTGGTCCAGGTGGCCGGGGGCTACGGATTCTTCAATCTGGGGGTCCAGAAGATCCCCGCCCGGAAGGCTTCGGTGCTGGCCCTGTGGGAAATGATCCTGGGACCTTTGTGGGTAGCCCTGTTCCTCCACCAGTACCCGGGCCCCATGGTCCTTGCCGGCTTCGCCATCATCCTGGCAGGGATGGTGCTGGATGCAAAAGGGGCTGTGAAAAAATGAAAAATCATTTTTTCACAGCCCCTTCTTTCATCCCACCAGCACCCCCAGCTTTTCCAGGGCCTTGTGGATGGCTTCCATCTCTTCTTCTGTTTCGGTTTCCACCAGATGGGTGTGGACCCCATTGGACATGCTGGACAAAAGAGGCGCCTTCGTCTTTTTCATCCGCTGGATATAGAGCTGCACATCCCGCCGGGATTTCAGATTCAGTTCTCCCTCCATGAAACCATACACCTCATGTTCCACCACTACATTGTGGACAATTCCCCCGTTGTCCACAATGGCATCGAGCTCCGCTTCCACCAGCTCTGGACCATGTTTGCACAGGAAAGATTCCTGACATCCGTGTTTATGGAAAGCGTGGAGCTGGTAGCCCCGGGGTGTGGATATGACCGGTGTCCCGCTGGCCCGCAGCAGTGCGATATCTCCTACGATGATCTGCCGGCTGACCTGACAGACCCTGGCCATCTCTGTTCCCGTAACCGGTTTAGACGCTTGCTGCAGCATTTTTAGGATTGTATCTCTGCGTTCTTTATTTTCCATATGCAACCCCCCTGACGTATACATCTTCTATTGACTGCTATCCATTATAAATGAATTTTTCTAAAAATTCCACATTCCCCGACTTTTTCTTTCTCTCTTGTAATGACCCTGCCCCTATGCTAGCATAAAGAAATAAAAAATCCTATGGCATTCACGGGGAGGTACTGTTTTGTAATGCAGGAATATAAAAGCAGATGGTCGGTTTTCGCCATGTCTCTTCCAATCTTCATCGAAATCGGTCTCCAGATGATGGTCCCCAACATGGACCAGTTCATGCTCAGCCATTATTCCCAGGATGCGGTGGCAGCTGTGGGAAACGACAATATGATCGTGAATATGATCATCCTGACCCTGTCCGTCCTTTCCCAGGCGGCCACCATCCTGATTGCCCATTACCGGGGTGCAGGAGATATGGGAAAAGCCAGCCAGGTCTGTTCTGTTTCCCTGGGCCTGAATCTTGGTCTGGGAGCCTTGATCAGCCTGGTACTGTTCTGTTTTCCCGGCTTCTTCCTAGGGATCTTGGGTGTCCCGGGAGAGATTTGGACAGAAGCCCAGCTGTACCTGCGTTGGATCGGACTTTTTGTCATCGTGCAAAGCGCGTATATGGCTTTCATCGCCTTTCTCCGCGGCTTCGGCCTGCTCCGGGAAACCATGCTCTGCTCCACCATCATGAACCTGCTGAACATCGGGGGAAACATGATCCTGATCCACGGCCTGGGCCCCATCCCCTCCCTGGGGGTAGCCGGGGTATGCATTTCCACCAATACGGCTAAGACCTTGGGACTGCTGCTGGTAGTACACATTCTCCACAAAAAGACCCCCCTGCGACTTTCTTTCGCCCATCTCCGCCCTTTCCCCCGCAAGACCCTGGGCAAGCTGCTGTACCTGGGCATCCCTTCCGCTGGGGAAACCTTTTCTTACCAGCTGTCCCAGACCACCATCATGACCTTCGTGAACCTGTTCGGCATTGCCGTGATCACCACCAAGGTCTACGCCTACATCATCGCCATGATCAGCTACCTCTATTCCCAGGCCCTGGCCATGGCCACCCAGATCCTGGTCAGCTATTTCAAAGGAGCGGACAATAACGGGGAAGTGGACAAACGGGTCAAATTTACCATCCTGATTTCCATGCTCCTTTCCGGCAGCCTGGCCGTCCTGGTCTACACCCACAGCGATGCTGTCTTCTCTCTCTTTACGGAGGATCCGGAAGTCCATACCCTGGGCAAGATGATCCTTTTCGTGGACATCTTCCTGGAAATCGGCCGGGCTGTGAATATGTGCATGGTCATGGCCCTGAATGCAGCTGGAGATGTGAAAGCGCCCATCACCATCGGGATCATTTTCATGTGGTGCGTTTCGGTCCTGGGCAGCTGGTATTTCGGCGTCCATCTGCTCTGGGGCCTGGTGGGCATCTGGATTGCCATGGCTATGGATGAATGCGGCCGCGGCCTGGTGTTCTTCTGGCGCTGGCATCAGGGAATCTGGCGGAAAGCCCTGATTTGATCCTGCCCCATCTCCTGCTGCGCCTTATCCCATACAGAAAACCCCGGACAGTCCATGTCCGGGGTTTTCTGCTGTGCCGTCTGGGCACAGGTTCCGTTTGTAGGGTTCTATTAGATAATGCCTCTCAGTTTCAGGGGTTCTGCCAGCGCATTCAGAGCTACGATGTAAGCACCTACCCGCATGGTGGTGTTGTATTTCTTGGCTGCATCATACACATTCGCGAAGGCTTTGACCATCATTTGTTCCTGTCTGTCGATGACTTCTTCTTCCGTCCAGAAGTATCTGTACAGGTTCTGTACCCATTCAAAGTAGGATACGGTTACGCCGCCGCCGTTGGCCAGCACATCGGGAACCACAGGGATGCCTCTCTTTTCCAGGATGGCATCTGCATCTGCGTCCGTCGGGCCGTTGGCTGCTTCCACGATCATCTTTGCTTTGATCTTGTCGGCGTTCTTGCCAGTGATCTGCAGTTCCAGAGCAGCAGGGATCAGCACGGTGACATCCTGTTCCAGCACTTCTTCGTTGCTGATGGCTTTTGCGCCAGGATAGCCTTTGATCACGCCGCCGTTGTTCTGGGCATATTCTTCCACTTTATACGGATCGAAGCCATTGGAATCATAGATACCGCCGCTGATATCGCTCAGGGCTACGATCTTCAGGCCTTTGTCAGCCGCACATTTAGCGGTCCAGGAACCTACGTTGCCGAAGCCTTGGATAGCCAGGGTGGCATCTTCCGGTTTGATGCCTTCTCTCTTCAGCAGTTCCAGAGCAGCCGTTACGACGCCCCGGCCCGTTGCAGAAGTCCGTCCCAGGGACCCGCCCATGCTGACGGCTTTCCCGGTGATGAAGCCAGGAGTGTACTGGCAGTTGATCTTGGAGAATTCATCCAGCATCCAAGCCATGATCTGGGCATTGGTGTTCACGTCCGGAGCAGGGATGTCTTTCTTTTCCCCGATGATCGGAGCAATCCGGTCGATGTAACCACGAGTGATTCTTTCCAGTTCACCCTTGGAGACTTTCCGAGGATCTACGATGATGCCGCCCTTGCCGCCACCGTAAGGCAGTCCAGCGATGGCGCATTTCGTGGTCATCCAGAAACCCAGGGTCTTTACTTCGTCCATGGAAACGTTCTGATGATACCGCACGCCGCCCTTCACAGGCCCCAGTACCGTGCTGTTCTGGGAACGGTAGCCGGTGAATACTTCTACATGGCCGTCATCCATCTTTACAGGGATGCTGACTTCCAGAGTACGTTCAGGTTGGGAGATAACAGCCTCAGCGTTGGGATCCAGATTAATCAGTTTGCTTGCTTTTTCCATAGGGATTTTTGCCATTTCAAACAGACTCATTTGTAACGCCTCCTAAAATTGTATCTATTGAACCCTTACAAAACCCTTACGATTGCATTATAGCACGATTCAGAAATAACTGTTTATTTTTTTGTATTTTGTATACAATTAATCAAGTGTGGCTTTCCTTGCATTTTTTTTGGAATTTCGTTATGATTGGAACAAACAGCAGTTTGATTTTCTTTCCAAAGGAGGTATTTTCCTGTATGGACAAGATTGCAGTCCTAAAAAAGTATTTTGGATACACTTCTTTCCGTCCGGGACAGGAGGTCCTGATCGATGCCCTGCTCCAGGGCCGGGATGTATTGGGGATCATGCCCACCGGGGCCGGCAAATCTCTCTGCTACCAGGTCCCAGCCCTGCTCTTTCCTGGGATCACCCTGGTCATCTCGCCGCTGATCTCTCTGATGCAGGATCAGGTCCAGGCACTGGAAACGGCTGGGATCAAAGCGGCCTACATCAACAGCGCTCTTTCCGGCCGGGAATTCTATACCACCCTGGAACAAGCCCGTGCCGGAGCCTATAAGATGATCTATGTGGCACCTGAGCGATTGGAAACTGAGCTGTTCCGGGATTTTGCCAAAGAGGCGGATATCTCCATGGTGGCCGTGGACGAAGCCCATTGCATCTCTCAGTGGGGACAGGACTTCCGTCCCAGTTACACCCGGATCCTGGATTTCCTGGAATTCCTTCCGGAGCGGCCGGTGGTGGGCGCCTTCACAGCGACCGCCACGGAACAGGTGCGGGAAGACATCCTCCAGAGCCTGGAACTGCATCATCCCCGGATCCTGGTCACCGGGTTCGACCGGTCCAATCTGTATTTCGGGGTGGAACATCCCCAAGACAAGGATGCCTGGGTTCTCCGGTTCCTGAAAGATCATCCAGATGACAGCGGCATCATCTACTGTTCCACCCGAAAGAATGTGGACAATCTGTATGACAGCCTGCGCAGCAAAGGGATCCCGGCAGCCCGGTATCATGCAGGCATGAGCCAGGAAGAACGGCAGAAGGCCCAGGAGGATTTCCAGTACGACCGGGCCTTGGTGATCATTGCCACCAACGCCTTCGGCATGGGGATCGACAAATCCAACGTCCGCTATGTACTCCACTACAACATGCCTTCCTGCCTGGAAAACTACTACCAGGAAGCCGGACGAGCCGGCCGTGACGGAGAGCCTTCCCAATGCATCCTGCTGTTTTCTCCCCAGGATGTGGTCATCCAGCGCTTCCTGCTGGAACACAAAGAATCCAGCGAAGTCTTGGAAGAAGTGGAAGAAGCCAATCTCCGGAAGCTCTATGCCATGGAACATTACTGTCAGACCACCAGCTGTCTGCGCCAGACCCTTCTCCATTATTTTGGTGAGGCCGCCCCTGCCCGCTGCAATCATTGTTCCACCTGCAACGGTGAATATGAAGAGATCGACATGACAGAAGAAACCAAAAAAATCGTGAAATGCATCCACGAAGCCCGGCGTCCTTACGGGATCACCCTGATTGCCAATACCCTGGCAGGGAGCCGCTCCACCCGGGTGGAGGAAACGGGCCTTGCCCGGCTGCGGATGTTCGGTGCCCTGCACCAGTATTCCCTGAAAGAAATCAAAGAAATGATCCAAAATCTGCTGGATCAGGGCTATCTGCTGATCACCCGGGACAAATACCCGGTTCTGAAGATCGCAAAAAAGATTTGGGAGCTCCAGGATACTTCCATCCGTGTGCTGCTCCGGAAGGAAGCAGGCTCCCTGTCCAATGGCAAATCCGGACGGAAAAAGAAAAAAGACCTTCCGGAACTGGAACTGCCGGAAGGCTTTACCCAGGAAATGGGTGCCGAACTGTTCGGCCGGCTCAAGGCCCTGCGGAAACATCTGGCGGAAGAGGCCATGGTGCCGCCCTTCGTGGTGTTCGGGGACCGGACCCTCCATGAGATGTGCCGCTGCCTTCCCCGGACCCATGAAGAATTTCTCCAGGTCACCGGGGTAGGACAGCATAAGGATGAAAAATACGGTGATGCCTTTCTAGAAACGATCAACGCATTCTGCAGGGAAAAAGAGGTGTGAGACAACCCATGGGTTGTTCCACACCTCTTTTTTAGCGAAACTGTTCATAAATCTTTCCGAAATCGATCCCACCGATGCTCTTTCCTTGGTAAGCCTTGGGCAGGGCCTCTACCACTCCGGCCAGATGGGAAGAAGTGATCCCGCACTGGATGCTGAGCCAGGCCTCCAGGAAAGCCGCCAGATGGTCGCATCCCTTCAGCACCCGGCCATCCACTGGGCTGTACTCATCCTTGTTGTACTGTTCCGGGATATCTCTCTCCAGCAGCCGGATCTTTCCGTTTTCCCAGATCCGATTCTCGAACTCATGGACGGTAAAATTCAGGATGTCTTCATGCCAGCTGGCGGGAAGCAAAGGCAGCAGGATCTCTTCCATCTGCCGCTGTTCGATGTCCTTGATCAGTTCCTCCAGTCCTTCGATGGAGCGCTTGATGGGAGAAATGATGTCCCGGGTCAGGACTTCCGGCAGATCGTGCCACAGCCCTCCCAAAAAGTCATTCACCAGCCGGGCTTTACAGGCCCCCATGGCTTCTCCGCAAAAATATCCCATGATGGCTACGATCAGCACATGGCCCATGACAGAAGTCTCCGGCACCCGAGGAGACTGGGACCAGCGCTTCTGGAACCGCAATTTGCCGATTAGATCCACGAACTTCCGGGTTTTCCCGTTCATGGCGATTTTCTGGACTCCGGCCAGATTGTAATGGTCTTCGATTTCATCGGCAATCCGCTCCCGGATCTCTTCCACCCCGAAGATTCCCTGATTCATATGATAGATGATCCGGAATTCCCACTCTGTAGCCAGATAATGGGCAGCCCGGATCAGCTGCTTTTCCAGAGGATGGCTGTCTCCATCCAGGTACTGCTGCATTTTGTCCATAAAAGCACTGCCCTTTAAGGACGGGACCCGGCGGACCAGTTCCTTGTAGACCCATTGGTTCAGCTGATGGCCGCTTTTCCTCATGAGTTCGTGGAATACCGGCGGTTTGATATCCGTCAGCACCACCCGATGGAGGAATTCGAAGATGCCCCCTTCCACCAGCACCTGCCAGTCCAGGCTGGCCCCATGGTCCTGTTCCTCATACCGGGCCAAGACATAGAGGATCATCATCTTATGGGCCTGCTTATCCAGTTCCGTAAACCCCTGGGGCCGGATATGATCGTTCCAGCGCTGGATATAGGCCGCTTCAAAAATAAACTGGATCAGATCCCGGGGCAGCGGGATCCTTTTCTCTTGAGCCATGCAAGCACCTCCTCGGACAAGTTGCCACAATCCATCATATTCCATGGGAAATATATCCTGATTGTATCATATTTATTTCATTCCAGCCAAGGGAGTCCCTGCAGGCTATTTCTTCCCAGCCGCCAGTGCCAAATTCCGCAGCAGGATCCTTTTCCCCCGCCAGGCAAAGGAACGGTCTCCGTAGGCTTCCCGGAACTGCCGGTTGGTCATCGTTTCCAGCTTCTCTTTTTCCAGGCGAGGGATCCTGTCTTGGTGGAATTCCGGCAGCGGAGTTTCCTTTGCCCGGGCATTGTAGGGACAGCATTTCTGGCATTCATCACAGCCGAAAACCAGCGGAGTTTTCTGGATGATGGCAGTTTCCTCCGCTGTCAGTTCCCCCTTTTTCTGGGTCAGGTAGGATTTGCAGCGGCGGTACTCATACTGCCCGGACTGGAAACAATCCCCCGGACAGTTCCTGCTGCAGGCGCCGCAGTGGAGGCATTCCCTGTGCCGAGGCGTATCCGGCACCAAGGGCAGGGTGGTCAGGACCGCCCCCACAAAACACCAGGAACCGTACGTATCGTTGATCAGGCAGCCATTATCCCCCAGGAATCCAATCCCGGCTTGGACCGCCAAGTCCCGTTCCGCCAAAGGCGAAGTATCCACAATGGCCATCTGCTGGCTTGCCGGGGCCTGCGCCTGGAGCCAGCCGGCAATTTTCTCCAGATACAGCGGGACCACTTTGTGGTAATCGGTCAGCTGACAGTAGAGGGAAAGATTGCTTTCCTCCACCGGCGCCAGGAAATAGGGAAAGAGCACCACTACAGCTGCCCGGCAGCCAGGGAGGAGCCGGGCCAGATCGTACCGTTCAGGGCCTTTGCCAGCTGCCAGGGGACACACTTCCGGCAGGGGATCAGGCACCGGCAGCCGGCCAGGGGCGATTCCCACTTCCGTCAATCCCAGCCCCCGGCAGAAAGCTTTCAAATTCTCTTTGTCCATGGTATCTCCCCCCTTACTGCATAGGGCCATTATACCATAGTCCCTTATAAAAACTCCTTCACATGTGCATTGATCACCTGGCCCATGATCTGTTTCATGGCCACATCTCCATGGAGTCCATCCAAGGCCATTTCCGTGGGGAGCTCCGGCCCCATGGCTTCAAAAGGTGCGGCCACGTCGATATGAGGCTGGGTGCGGATGTAGGCATTCACTTTCCGGAAGGACTCCTGCCAATCCCGGTCCGTCGGTTCATCAAAGGCCTTTCGGATATTCTCTGGATTGATGGGAGCCAAAGTCAGCAGCACCGGTGTGATCCCGTTTTCCCGGCACAGGGCCTGCAGCGTCTTCAAGTCGGCAATGACTTCGTCCGGATCCGTTCCATCCCGCAGGCTGTTGGAACCGCCCATGATCAGGAGGGTTTTCAGGCGGAAGGGCAGGACATCCCGCCTGAACCGTTCCACCATCATTTCACTGGTATCTCCGCTTTCTGAGAGATTGACCGTGGGCACCGTAAGGTAATGGGCATAGCTGTAAGCAGCATCTGTCGGGCTGAAGGAAAGGTGCCCGCCCCCGTGGGAAATGCTGTCCCCGTAGATCCCCACTTCCACCTGTCCGGAAGGTTCCAGAGAAACCTTTTCCGGCAGGCTCCATTCTCCCAGCGGACGGCCCCTGCCGTCCATCCCCCGGACCCGCCAGTAATACGTCCCGATCCGGGGCGCTTTGTCATAGAGATCCGTCAGGGTGGTGGTTTCCGCATAGACCCGGTGCCGGGAAGGCAGGATTCCTTCCGTCTGTTCCGGCATCTGGTCAAGGACTTCCACTTCATACTGCTGGGCACCGGGCAGGGCAGTATACGAATAGACCGGATACAATAATGCCATGCCATTTTCTCCTTCGGTGCGGCTCCGGGGCACAGGGGCGTCCCGCAGTTCCCGTACCAGGGTCGCCTGCAGTTCTTTCGGCTGGGAATAACTGCTGATGGGATTTCCATCCAAATCATAAGCCCGTACCCGCCAGAAAAGAGGCAGGCCGTCATCCAGGGAAGGCAGTTTGCCTTCATCTAGCAGGATCCGGTTGGTATAGATCTCTCCATTCCGGTAGACCGCTCCTTCCACCGGCTGTTCCGGATCCAGTTCCTCCGGGACCTGGGAGAAGATTTCCAGTTCATACCGGACCGCCTGGAGATTTTCCGGCCACTGGAGCAGCCCCAGACTGAGCCCGCCCTGATTGTACCGTACCAGATAGCGGGGAACCCGATGCTGCAGAGGGTTGTCCATCTGTCCCAAGAAGATTCCCGGCAGCATGGCTCCGATCAGCAGCCAGCGCCAATATCCTTTTAAACTTTGCTGCAGCATCCTGCTCCCCTCCTTTTTCGTACGCCCATCATAACAGGCGCCTATGAAAAAGAAAGCACAAAGCTGTGAAGTTTTTGGCACAAAAAAAGGCTGGTGCCTGAGCACCAGCTCTTTTTTATTCACCCTTGATGGTCTTGATGATCAGCTTGTTCACCATACCCGGGTTGGCTTTGCCCCGGGATTTCTTCATGACCTGGCCTACCAGGAAGCCGATGGCCTTGTCCTTGCCGGCTTTGTAGTCGGCTACGGACTGGGGATTGGCGGCGATGGCTTCGTCCACCATAGCTTGGATGGCCCCTTCGTCGCTGACCTGTTCCAGGCCCAGCTTCTTCACCAGATCTGCCGGAGCTTCATCCTTCTTCAGCATTTCTGCAAAGACTTTCTTGGCCAGTTTGCTGGACAGCACACCTTTCTTGATCAGGGCCACCATCTGACCCAGATGAGCCGGAGACACGGGGAATTCCCCGATGCCGCAGTTGTTGCTGTTCAGGTAAGCGGATACATCTCCCAGGATCCAGTTGGCCACGCCTTTGGCGTCGTCAGTTTCCTTGGCGGCTGCATCGAAGTATTCCGCCATCTTCTTGTCAGCCACGATCAGTTCTGCAGAATAGTCATCCAGCCCTTTCTCATCCATGAGACGGGCCTTCCGGGCATCCGGCAGTTCCGGCAGTTCGCTCTTGGCCTTTTCCACCCATTCTTTTTCGATGATGATGGGTGCCAGATCCGGTTCCGGGAAATACCGGTAATCGTGGGCTTCTTCCTTAGAACGCATGGAGAAGGTCATGCCCTGGGCATCATCCCAAGTACGGGTTTCCTGGACCACATGGCCCCCGTCTTCCAAGATTTCCTTCTGCCGTTCCACTTCATATTCAATGGCTCTTTCCAGGGCCTTGAAGGAGTTCAGGTTCTTGATTTCTGCCCGGGTGCCGAATTCCTTGGCCCCTACAGGCATAATGGAAATGTTGGCATCACAGCGCATAGAGCCTTCCTGCATCTTGCCGTCGCAGACCCCAGTGTACTGGAGGTACGCCCGGAGTTTTTCCATATAGGCACGGGCTTCCGCCGCAGACCGCATATCCGGTTCGGATACGATTTCGATCAGCGGCACACCGGCCCGGTTGTAGTCCACTGCAGAGAAATCAGAGGTGCTGATGGAAGCACCGGAATGGACCAATTTCCCGGCATCTTCTTCCATATGGATCCGGGTGATGCCGATTCGTTTGGTTTCCCCATCCACGTTCACGTCCAGATGCCCGTTCAGGGCGATGGGCTGATAGAACTGGGAAATCTGGTAGGCTTTGGCCAGATCCGGATAATAGTAGTTCTTCCGGTCGAACTTGCTGTAGCGCTGGATCTCGCAGTTGACGGCCAGGGCAAACCGCAGGGCAAATTCCACCATTTGCTTGTTGATGACGGGCAGAGCCCCGGGCATGCCCAGGCACACCGGGCATACATGGGTGTTGGGGGCACCGCCGAATTCCGTAGAGCAGGAGCAGAAAGCCTTGGTCTTGGTTTTCAGTTCTGCATGGACTTCCAGACCAATTACGGTTGTATATTCTGTCATTATTTCAAACCTCCCAGAGGTGCCACGGCTTTATGGAAATCCGTAGCCTGTTCAAAGGTATAAGCTGCCCGCAGCAGGGTTTCTTCGCCCAGGGCCTTGCCGATGAGCTGTGCCCCCACCGGCATGTTGTCTACAAAGCCACAGGGAATGGAGATACCGGGCAGACCGGCCATGTTCACAGGAATGGTGGTCACGTCCAGCATGTAGACGGTCAGAGGATCCATCTTGGCATCCAGAGGATAGGCCACCACCGGGGAGGTAGGAGTCAGCAGGAGATCGCATTTCTTGAAAGCTTCCGCAAAGTCCTGGCGGATCAGAGTCCGGACCTGCATGGCCTTGTTATAATAAGCATCATAGTAGCCGGAGCTCAGCACATAGGTCCCCAGCATGATCCGGCGGCGGACTTCCTTGCCGAAGCCTTCCGTACGGGTCTTGCGCATCATTTCCGGAGCACTTTCTGCAGCCATTTCCCGGAAGCCGTACCGGACACCGTCGAAACGGCCCAGGTTGGCAGAAGCTTCTGCCGGAGCGATGATGTAATAGGTAATCACGGCATATTCCGTGTGGGGCAGGGAGACCTCGATCACATGGGCACCCAGTTCTTCGAACTTCTTGGCGGCCAATTTGATCTGGGCTGCCACTTTGGGATCCGTGCCTTCCCCGAAGTATTCCTTGGGCAGGCCGATGGTCAGGTCCTTCACATCTTGGCGCAGGGCCTTGGTGTAATCAGGGACCGGTGCATCATAGGAGGTGGAATCATGGGCATCCAGGCCGCTGATGGTGTTCAGCACCAGGGCCGCATCCGTCACATCCCGGGCAATGGGCCCGATCTGATCCAGGGAAGAAGCAAAAGCCACACAGCCGTACCGAGAAACCCGGCCGTAGGTGGGTTTCAGCCCTACGCAGCCGTTGAAGAAAGCCGGCTGCCGGATGGAACCGCCGGTATCAGAACCCAGGGACCAGATGGCTTCCCCGGCTGCAATGCTGGCTGCGCTGCCGCCGGAAGAACCGCCGGGCACCCGGGACAGATCCCAGGGATTGTGGGTAATCTGGAAATGAGAGGTTTCCGTGGTGGACCCCATGGCGAATTCATCCATGTTGGTCTTGCCCAGGAAAATGGTCTCGTCTTTCCGCAGGTTTTCGATGACATGGGCATCGTACACCGGCACGAAGTTTTCCAGGATCTTAGAGGCACAGGTCATCCGTACCCCTTTGACGCTGATGTTGTCTTTGATGGCACCAGGGATCCCAGCCAGGGGTTTGATGGTTTCCCCGTCAGCGATCATCTTGTCCACCTTGGCTGCCTGGGCCAGAGCATTTTCCTTGTCCAGGGTGATATAGGCCTTGACCTGGTCTTCCACTTCATCGATCCGGTCATAGACCGCTTTGGTCAGTTCCACAGAGCTGATTTCCTTTTTGACCAGCTTGTCGTGGAGCTCATGTGCAGTTTCTCTGTATAAAGCCACTGTTCTGCCTCCTCTTATTCGATCACCCGGGGAACTTTGAAGCCGCCTTCATATTCCTCAGGTGCATTCTTCATGGCGTCCTCATGGGACAGGCTCACCACAGGGACATCTTCCCGCAGCACATTGCTGATGGGAAGCACATAGGGAGAAGGCTCGATTCCCTGGGTATCCACTTTCTTTAAGATTTCAGCATAATTCAAAATCTGGTTGAACTGCTCAACAAACTTGTCCATTTCATCGTCCGGAACATTTAACCGGCACAGATTTGCGATATGCTTTACATCATTGACTGTAACGCTCATTTTTTCACCGCCTATCGAAAATCTATTCCAGCAGGCTATCAGGGCCCGCCGGAACCAGTTTTACCAAATGATTATATCACAGTCCCTTCATTTAGAAAACCATTTTACCCCGCTTTCCCTGTCTGCAGGCCGTTTTCAGGCACTTGACAAATTCCCTTGGAACAAGTAATGTATTCCTATAAAAATACTATGTGTTCGCGGCACGATCGTGCCTGCAAGGAGGAAAAAATCATGAAATTCACCACTGCCTGTATCCATGGAGGCGGCCCCAACGATGCCACGGGGGCCGTTTCCCCTGCTCTGTATCTCACATCCACCTTCGCCCATCCCGGCTTGGGAGAATCCACCGGCTGGGCCTATACCCGGGAATCCAACCCCACCCATGCCAGACTGGAAAAAGTCCTTTCCACCCTGGAAGGGGGCACCGATGCTCTGTGCTTTTCCTCCGGCATGGCGGCCATCGATGCGGTGATGCGGCTTTTTGCCCCCGGCGACCACCTGATCACCGGTTTCGACCTGTACGGCGGTTCCTTCCGTCTGTTCCGGACCACCTACGAACCTTTGGGGCTTTCCTTCACCGCCGTCCACACCAGCGATCTGGAAGCCGTGGAAAAAGCCATCACTCCGGCTACCAAGGCCATCTACTTGGAAACGCCCACCAACCCCACCATGGAAATCACCGACCTGGAAGCCCTCAGTGAATTGGCCCACAAACACGGGCTCCTGGTGATCGTGGACAACACCTTCCTCTCCCCCTATTTCCAGCGTCCCCTGACGCTGGGGGCGGACATCGTGCTCCACAGCGGCACCAAGTACCTGGCCGGACACAATGACTTGCTGGCCGGTTTTGTGATCAGCCGGGAACAGGATACGGCCGCCCGGCTGCGGACCATCTACAAGACCACAGGGGCCGTGCTCAGCGTCTTTGATTCCTGGCTCATGCTCCGGAGCCTGAAGACCCTGCCGGTGCGGATGAAACAGCATCAGGAAAATGCCCTGTACCTGGCCCAGTGGCTGGAAACCCAGCCCCTGGTGGAAAAGGTCCTCTATCCCGGCCTGCCCGGTCATCCGGGCTATGCCATCCAGAAGAAACAGGCCAGCGGCTTCGGGGGGATGATTTCTTTCTATGTGAAATCGCCGGAAGCCGCCAAGACCATCCTGGGAAAGATCCAGCTGATCCAATTCGCGGAAAGCCTGGGAGGCACCGAAAGCCTGCTCACCTATCCCATCACCCAGACCCATGCGGACCTGACCCCGGAAGAAGCGGAAGAAAAGGGCATCACCCACACCCTGCTCCGGTTCTCCGTAGGCCTGGAAGACAAAGAAGACTTGCGGGACGACCTGGCCCAGGCCTTCGATCAATGTAAATAACAAAAGAGCTGCCGCGATGCGGCAGCTCTTTTGTTATTTTTCCAACAGCCGTACGGCTTCGTCCCCCACTTCTTTGGTGGTGGCGGTGCCGCCCATATCCGGCGTCAGGACCTTTTTCTCCACCATCATGGTCTCGATGATGTCGATGAGTTTCTTGCCCCAGTCCTTGTGCCCGAAGAAATCCAGCATCTGGCTGGCGGACCAGATGGATGCCAGGGGATTGGCCTTGCCCTGGCCGGCAATATCCGGCGCACTGCCATGGATGGGTTCGAACATGGACGGATACTTCCGTTCCGGGTTCAGGTTGGCGCCAGCCGCCAGGCCCATGCCGCCGGAAATGGCCGCCCCCAGATCCGTCAGGATATCCCCGAACAAGTTGGAGCAGACGATGATCCCATACCGTTTGGGATCCTTCACCATGAACATGCTGGCCGCATCCACCAAGTAGGAATGGGTTTCTACATCGGAATATTCTTTCCCCACTTCTTTGAAGATCTCATCCCAGAACACCATGGAATAGTTCAAGGCATTCCCTTTGGAGATGCTGGTGAGGGATCTGTGTTCCTTCCGGGCCAGGTCATAGGCATACCGGATGATCCGTTCCGTCCCGAACCGAGAGAACACGCTGTCCTGGATCACCACTTCCCGCGGGGTGTCCTTGTACAGCCAGGCACCGGCGCCGGCATATTCCCCTTCACTGTTTTCCCGGACGAACACCATGTCGATGTCTTCCCGCTTCACACCGGCCAGGGGGCAGGGAGCCCCTTTCAGCAGCTTCACCGGCCGCAGGTTCACATACTGATCGAAGCTCTTGCGGATCTTGATCAAAAGTCCCCGGAGGGAAATATGGTCAGGAACCCCAGGATAGCCCACTGCACCCAGGTAAATGGCATCAAAATGGGACAATTGTTCAATGCCGTCTTCCGGCATCATTTCCCCGTTCTTCAGATAATATTCACAGCCCCAGGGAAAATAGATGAAATCAAAGGCAAAAGACCCATCCAGCTCCGCTGTCCGGTTCAGCACCTTGATGCCTTCTGCCAGTACTTCTGGGCCGATCCCGTCCCCAGCGATCACCGCAATCTTGTAGATTTTCTTTTCCATACACTGTCCCTTCTTTCCACTGACTTTCCAATAAGTATGGACGTGATTCCTCTTTCATGATATTACTATAATACAGAAATCATCTTTTGTGAACATTCTGTCTTTCAGGAAGACAAACTTAAAGTTTGGAAAATCTCAAAATCCCAGGAGGGGATTCCCATGTCCATTACGCCGGAACAGATCCGTTATTTCATCACCGCCTGCCGGTACCAGAATTTCACCAAAGCTGCCGCAGAGCTGCATCTCACCCAGCCCGGTCTCAGCAAGGCCATCCGGGAGCTGGAGGGGCAATGCGGCGCACCGCTCTGGGAGCGGAAACACAACGCCCTGACCCTCACTTCTGCCGGACGGGTTTTCTTGGAACAAGCCTTGAAATTCCAGGACCAGTACGAACAGTTGGAATATACAGCCCGCTCTTTGGGTTCTGGAGAGTCCCTGCTGCGGATCGGCCTGGTCCCCATGTGCGGGAATACCATTTTCCCCGCCCTCCATCGGGAGCTCCAGGAAGCCTGGCCTCAGCTCCGCCTGTTGACTACGGAAGCCACAGGTCCCACCCTCTATTCTCTCCTGGACCAGAAAGAAATCGATCTGGCCCTGTGTGTCACCAATCATCTGCCGGAAGCCCCCTACTCCTGCTGCGTACTGAAAGACAGCCGGCTCATGCTCTTTGTCCATAAGGACCATCCCTTGGCCCGCCGCTCTGAAGTGGACCTGGAAGACCTGGAAGACGAACCTCTGGTACTGTTTACCGACCAATTCGGCCAGACCCGCTATCTGCGCCGCCTCTTTGCCGCCTGCCAGATCCATCCCCGCATCCTCCACCAGACCACCCAGGTATTCACCATCTTGGAATACATCCGGCACAAGGCGGCTGTGGGCTTCCTTTCTGAAGAATTCGCCCAGGACGAAAAGAACTTGGTGGCCATTCCCGTGAAGCAGATTGCCACCGGCCACGTGAATTTTGTCTGGAACCGGGATCCGGAGCAGTTCCCGGTGCTGAAGCAGTTTTTGGCATTTGTGGAAAAGAGGTGGCCCCGGCAGGGGCAGCAGGACCCGTCACTGCTCTCCAGTCGGGAAGCTCTATAGCTCAAAAGAGGGGCTGTTGTACGCAACGTGCAGCAGCCCCTTCTCTTTCGTCCTGTATTCTCTTACTTCGCCATCAGCTGTGCCACCAATTGTTCCAGCTTGGCGATCCGCTGGTTCTGTGCCTCCAGTTCCCGGTCCTGGCTGGCCAGACGATGGATCATGGCCTGCCGGTCCATACCCGCATAGGGGCTGTTTTTCCCCAGTTTCACGCTGATCCCTGCATTGACCATATTTTCTCCATTGCCGAAGTTCCCGGCCACACTGAACATGGTCCGGGCATCTGGGCGGTAGAAGGCCCCTACAGCCATGGCATTGGCATCCCGGTAGTTGCCGAAGCCCAGGGCGAAGTCCCATTTGTCATCGGGATTGAAATCCTGGGGATGGAGTGCTGCCAGAGCTGCGGCCCCGGCCCCCACTTTGTTCAGACGGCTGTCCAGGTTGGAGATCCGGCCGTTGACCTGGTTGATGTTCCGGGTATTTTCTTCCACCCTGTTTTCCACGCCTTTCAGCTGCCCATAGTTCACTCCATCCGTCTCTTCCGTTCCCGCTGCTACATTGGTGATTTTTTTACTGCCGGCATCCAGCCCATCCTTTGTCATAGAAGGACCGCCGGCAATGGTTACCCCATCAGAGGAAAGTTTCGTTCCCCCTGCGGTTACGCTGTCCACGGCAAGGTCTTTTTTCAGATTTACAGAAAGGGTATTCCCTTCCACTTTGGTTGACAGGTTCTTCCCATCTCCTGCGACATGCAGGGTTTCCGAAGGTTTGACCGCTGCAGACCCCTCATCGGCGGCAAAATTGGTGGCCTTGGTTTCTGCCAAGATTTCCAAGGGTTTCCCGTTCCCCGGGACTGTTTCCTGGGAATCGCCGGATCCAGAGCCCGTACCTTCTGTCTTGGGTTCCACTTTTGTGCTGTCGGTCGCCGTTTCTCCCCCAGTCAGATTGGCACTGATGGTATAGCGCTTGCCTGCAGAATCTTTTTCGATTTTGATGCCGTCCCCTGCCAGCAGTTCCAATTTGGGAGCCGCATTTTCCATGGCAGCTTTCAGCTGTGCCACGTTCACCGCATCCGTATCCGCATAACCTGCAGCCACTCGGGTGATCTGCCGGGTATGGGTGCTGTCCCCTACGGAGACGGCCGCCCAGGAAGATTTCCAGACAGAAGAATCCAGGGTGCTTGCCTGCTGCGTCCCAGGGTCCCAGCCAAAAATCCCTGCCTTCGTGTCGGCAAGGGAACCGGCACCAAGAGCCACACTGCCGTCAAAAGAGGCATTGGCGTTGAAACCCAGGATGACCGTTTCTTTATGGGAAGTCGTCAGCGGCGTTTTTTCCTCTCCATTGCCTACGATTACGTTATTGGTCTGGTCTTCTGCCACGGTACGATAATCGCCGATCACCGTATTGGAATCAGCCCCTTTGCTGATGGTGACGTTTTGGCCCAGTACCTTTACATGGCTGGCATCGGTAATGGAACTGTTGAACCCATCCAGGTAGTTAAACTCTATTTTCTTGAAAGTCGTAGATTTCATCTTGTTGCCGACGCCCATGATCTGCGAATGGGACGTATTTTCTGCCTGGTTGGCACCGCCGATGACCAAGGTGGCACCGCCTGCGCTTTTAGCAACCCCATCCATCAAAGTTTTCTGCATTTCTGTGACGGAATCAAAATGCTTACTGTATGCAGAAGCATCAAAATAACTGTTGGAGCCTTTGACACTATTTCCTGCACCCATGACGATGGCACCATTGCTGTTCGTCACTTTATTGGCAGTACCTGCAATCATATTAGCGATACCGCTGCTGCTGCTTCCTGTCATGGATTCATTGGAATTGAAGGTACCGATAACCGTGGCAAACGCATTTTTCGTTGCGTTGCGCAAGGTATCACTGCTATTTTTTGCTTCATACTGACTGCTCTGCACATTATAGCTGCCGATGGTCGTAGCAAAACCACCGCCCGCATAGGAATTGCTGCCCAGCGTGGTAGACGCTACTCCAAACTGCCGCAATTGGTCAGCCGTGGTATCACCGATGGCAATCTTGTTTACTTCCAAGGTATGGGCGCCGATTTCAATAGCTCCTGTGCGGGCATAAGAATTCGTCCCTATGGCAATGGCTTCCGGCAGATTCTTTTTTGCATGATCGTTATCATGGATGTGCATGCTAAGGAAACCTTGATGGACTTTTTCTCCGAAGGAAAGCATAGATTCCTGGGTCCCGCCGCCGATAAAGACTTTGGCGTTCTTGCCGATGGCGATATTGGTCCCGTCGTTGGCCGGGCTGATATCGTAAGCAATGGGCTGGGCACCTTTCTCCACAATATCTTTTTCTGCCGCCATGGCCGTACCGGCCATACCCGTCGCCAGGACAGCCGCCGCCAAGAAGACATTCCCTCCTTTTACGACTCTTTCTACAGATACCCTGTGTTGGATCCTTTTCTGCTGGATTTTCTTTGCAAAGTCTGCTTCCATAAGTTTCTCCTTTGTAAAAGATTTTATTTTCTGATTTTTCTATTTTATCGGATGGATATGATTTCATATTCTTCCTCGATTATAATATATAGATAGATATGTGTAAAGTTATTTGGTTAAATATGTATGAATATATTGTCTAAACTGGTCCATACAGGTCTGCAAAAAATAAGAAGGGGCTGTTGCACAGAACGTGCAACAGCCCCTTCTTTCCTATTCGTCTTATTTCATCACCAGCTGGCTCAGATCAGCCACCTGGTTCACTTGTTTCTTGACCTGGTTCAGTAGGGCCAGACGGTTGTTCTTCACCTTTTCGTCCTTGTCCATGACCATCACCGCATCGAAAAAGGCATTGACGGGAGCAGCCAGCTCATCGTTGGCGGCCAGCAGGTCGGCGTACTTCCGGTCGGCAGCCAGAGGAGCGGTAGCGGCAGCCACTTTTTCCACGGCTTCGGAGAGGGCTTTTTCTGCGGCATCCTGGAACAGGGTAGCATCCACAGGGGCTTCCACCACATTGTTCTTACTGATGTTTTCCACCCGGGTGAAGGCCTGGATGCTGTCGGCGGCTTTATCCGTTTCCAGATAGGCAGCCAGGGCATCGGCCCGGACGAAGATATCCGCCAAGTCGTCCAGCCCCGGAGCGGCCAGCACCGCATCTACCACGTCATACCGGACCCCTTTGTCCAGCAGCATGTTCTTGGCCCGCTGGGCGAAGAAGTCGGCCACTTCATCCAGCAGTTTGGCTTCGTTTTCCACGTCCACCGGCAGGTTCTTCAGGGTTTCTGCCAGTACGGCCCGGAGCGGGAAGTGGACCCCGCCGTCGGCCACGATGTTCAGGATGCCCAGAGCCTGACGGCGCAGGGCGTAGGGATCCTGGGACCCGGTGGGCGCCATGCCCCGGCTGAAGGTGGCCACGATGTTGTCCAGTTTGTCCGCCACAGCCAGGATCCGGCCTTCGTTGCTCTGGGGCAGTTCATCGCCGGCAAACCGGGGCATGTACTGTTCCCCGATGGCCTGGGCCACTTTCTCCCCTTCGTTGTCCAGGAGAGCATATTCCTTGCCCATGGTGCCCTGGAGTTCGGTGAATTCCGTCACCATGCCGGTGACCAGATCTGCCTTGGACAGGAGGGCGGCCCGTTCCACGGCCTTGGCATCCGCTTCCAGACCGGTGGCTTTCACCAGTTCATCGCACAGCTTCTGGAGCCGTTCCGTCTTGTCATACATGTTCCCCAATCCGTGCTGGAAAGCCACTTCGTGGAGTCCTTCCCGGTGCTGGGCCAAGGATTTCTTCCGGTCATTGTCGAAGAAGAACACTGCATCGTCCAGACGGGCCCGGAGCACCCGTTCATTCCCGTGGGTCACGATGTCCAGATGTTCCTTGCCGCCATTCCGGACGGTGATGAACTTGGGCATCAGTTTCCCATCCTTGTCGAACATGGGGAAGTACCGCTGATGATCCCGCATGGGGGTGATGATGGCGCAATCCGGCAGACGCAGGTACTTGTCATCGATATGGCCGCACAGAGCCGTGGGATATTCCACCAGGAAGGTGACTTCTTCCAGCAGGTCCGGAGAAATGGCGGCTTTGCCTCCTTCGGCCACAGCCAAATCTTCGATCTGTTTCCGGATGGTTTCCCGGCGTTTGTCCACATCCACCATGACGAAATTGTCTTCCATGGTCTTTTCGTAGGCAGCAGCGTCCGGGATGGTGATCAGATGGTTGCTCAGGAACCGATGGCCCCGGGCCTCTCTGCCGCTCTTCACATCGTTGGCTTCCACTGGGATCACCTGGTCATCCAGGAGAGCCACCATCCAGCGGAAAGGACGGACGAAACCGAAATCATAATCCGCCCACCGCATGGTCTTGGGGAAGTTCAGAGAATGGAGGATGTCATCCAGGATGGCCGGCAGCAGGTCGATGGTCTTTTTGCCTTCCAGATGTTTTACGGCGTACACATAGCCGTCCTTCTGGACCAGGTCCTTTACATCCACCCCCTGGCCCCGGGCAAATCCCTGGGCGGCACGGGTGGGGTTCCCGTCCTTATCAAAGGCGATCTTTAGAGAAGGCCCCTTGCTTTCCACATTGGAATCTTCCTGTTTTTCCGCTACCCCTTCCGCCAGGAAAGCCATCCGGCGGGGAGTCCCGTATACTTTCACCGTGCTGAAGGGGATCCGGGCTTCGGCCAGCTTCTTTCCGGCCAGTTCCTTGTATTCCTTCAGGATGCCGGGCATGTATTGGGCCGGCATTTCTTCCGTTCCGATTTCATATAATAAATTTGCCATATCCATTACCCTCTCTTCAGCATGGGGAATCCCAGTTTTTCCCGTTGTTCCACATAGGCCGCCGCACACAGCCGAGCCAGTGCCCGCACCCGGGAGATGTAGTTGGTCCGTTCGCTGACGCTGATGGCGCCCCGGGCATCCAGCAGGTTGAAGGTGTGGGAACATTTCAGCACATAGTCATAGGCCGGCCGGATGTTGCCGGTGAGGATGACCCGTTTGGCTTCCTTTTCGTATTTATCGAACAGGTCGAACAACAGGTCGATGTCGGCGATGTCGAAGCTGTACCGGGACTGCTCCACTTCGTTGGTATGGAATACATCCCCGTAGGTCACATCCCCCACCCACTGGAGGTCGTAGACGTTTTCCACCCCCTGGATGTACATGGCCAGCCGTTCCAGGCCGTACGTGATTTCCACAGCCACCGGTTTGATGTCGATGGAACCCACCTGCTGGAAATAGGTGAACTGGGTGATTTCCATCCCGTCCAGCCAGACTTCCCAGCCCATGCCCCAGGCGCCCAGGGTGGGAGATTCCCAGTTGTCTTCCACGAACCGGATATCATGTTCTTCCGGATGGATGCCCAGTTCCCGCAGGCTTTCCAGGTACAGTTCCTGGATATTGCTGGGGGACGGCTGCATGATCACCTGGAACTGGTGATGCTGGTACAGACGGTTGGGGTTGTCTCCGTACCGGCCGTCAGCAGGACGGCGGGACGGTTCCACATAGCATACGTTCCAGGGTTCCGGCCCCAGTACCCGCAGGAAGGTGGACGGGTTCATAGTCCCGGCGCCCTTTTCCACGTCATAAGGCTGAGCCATGATGCAGCCCTGGTTGGCCCAGTACTTCTGCAGGTTCAAAATGATGGTCTGAAAATCCATTTTCTCTCCTCCTATACAAAAACTCCCGTCTCTGTAATATAGACAGGATACTCTACATTACAGGGACGGGAGGTTGTTCCGCGGTTCCACCCTGTTTGCCGCCCGAAAGCGGCCTCTCTTGTGAAGCAAACGCTCAGGGATGCCAACCCCCTCATTGCGTGATTACAGAGGAACTATAACAAATCAGGGGGAAGTTGTCAAGATGCTTCCGTCCATCCGCCTTTCTTTCAGATCTTCAATATATATTTTTTGATGATTTTTTGGCCGTCTTCCAGGACTTTCTCCAAAATACGGATCTCATCCTGGTTGAATCTGGGAATATAAGGAGCCATCTCTTTCCTCTTCAACAAATTGCAGCCGTGGAACAGTTTGTTATATATTTTGTCGATGACAGGACTCTTCCTGTTGCCGATGAAATTGACCCCGACCGTTTTGGTCATATCACTTGTTAAATTCCAGAAGTCCAAGATGTTCGCCAGTCTGCTGCTGCCGATCTGCAGGTGGTCCATGCCACATATATATCCATTTTTTGTATCGACCTTGATTCCTTTGGAAAGTGCATACTGCTGTACTTCAAACTGGCTGTCAAAGGTTAGGATAGCCTGCTTCCCATCACAATAGATCCTATCCTTGTGATCTGTCATCCAAATGCAGTATTTCATGATATGGTGATATTTGAATCCAAGAAGATAATACTCCATATTCTGCCGTCCTTTTCCATGGCGTATCAAAAAACTCCCCCTGCCCTGACACAGCGTCAGGACCGGGGGAGTTCCCACAGTGTTGCAGTTGGTGGGCCCACAAGGATTCGAACCTTGGACCAACCGGTTATGAGCCGGGGGCTCTACCGCTGAGCTATAGGCCCAATGCAGAAATTATATACCAAAAATCCGATTTCTGTCAATTCTCTCCTAGCGGACTGCCGAACATTCCTGGGCATGTCTCCACAAGCAGGCCCGCCTCAGTCCAGATCCAGGAAATTTTTCATGATCCGGCTCCCTTCCGGCGTCAGGAAGGATTCCGGGTGGAACTGGATTCCGAAGGTGCTGCTGTTTCCGGCCTGGACCCCCATCACTTCTCCGTCGGACGCCCTGGCAATGATCCGGAAGCCTTCCGGGATCTCTTTTTCCGGAACGGTCATGGAATGGTAGCGCATGCCCTGGATTTCTCCAGGCAGTCCTTTGAAGAGAGGACAGTCCGTGGCAAGGGAAATCTGGGAAGCCCGTCCCTGCATGATTTCGTCCAGATAACTCATAGAAGCCCCATAGGCGCTGAGGAGCGCCCGATACCCCAGGCAGATTCCCAGGATCGGCACCTGCCCCGTAAGCGTCCTGATCATCTCCCGGACCATCCCCGTGGCTTCCGGCTGGCTGCCCCCTCCAGAAATCACGATATGGTCGGGCTGCAGGGCCTGGAGCTCTGCCACCGGCATCCGGTCGTTGCGGATGATCCGGATGTCCCTGCGGTAATGGCCGATGAGCTGGAACAGGTTGAACACACAGCCATCGTAATTGTCGATCAATGCAATCATTTCTCCGCCCCTCCTTTATCCAGGGCACTGGCTTCATACAGAGCCCCTTCCATGGCCATGGCCTTGTTCAAACATTCCTGGTGTTCCTCTTCCGGGACACTATCGATGACAATGCCGCCTCCGGAACGCACAGTGACTTTTCCGTTTTTCAGGAAGGCGGAATGGATGAATACGCAGAAATCTGCATCCCCTGTCAGGCTGATCTGCCCCAAGGTGCTGCCGTAGATCCCCCGCCGGTTCTTTTCGATGGCATTAATCAGTTCGCAGCCATGGATCTTGGGCGAACCGGACACCACACCGGCAGGCACCGTCATATCGATCACATCCAGGGCCGTCTTGTCACTCCGCAGCCGGCCAGTCACAGTGGTGCCGATATGCATGACCCGGGCACAGCGGACGACTTTCAGATAATCCCGGATGCCGATGGAATCGAAATCACAGACGGCACCGAATTCGTTCCGGGCATCATCCACCAGCATATTGTGCTCATCCAGGGATTTCTGATCCGCCAGCAGTTCCCTTTCATTCTTTAGGTCTTCCTCCTTTGTTTTGCCCCGGGCTGCCGTCCCGGCCAGGGGATTCATATAAAGCTGTCCCTGCTGCAGGGTGATGGTGGCTTCCGGAGAAGCGATGGCACATTCTGCGTCATCACTGCTGAAATAGCACATATACCGGGTGGGATCCTTTTTCCGCAGCACCCGGTAGGCACTCAGGAGACTGCCCTGGGCAGGAGCCGTCACTGCATTGGACAGCACGATCTGGCAGGTCTCTCCTTTGCGGATGTCCTTCCGGGCCTGCTCCACCATCCGGATGTAATCCTGGAGCTGGAACATGGGCTGGAAGCTGCCGGTGATGGCAAAAGGCGGGACCCCATCCCGGGGCGCCTCTTCCAGCATGTTTTCCATTTCACCCAAAGTGAAGAGGGCCTTCCGGTAATTCTCTTCCAGGTGATCCGTGGCGATGTTGACGATGAGCAAAATCTCCTGCTGCTGCCGGTCCAGGACAAAGAGCCTGTCAAAAAAGAACAGATCCATATCCTTGAACTGTTCCGGATTGGCTTCCTCCCACTGGATTTCCGGCTCTGCGTATTTGATGTATTCATAGGCAAAATAGCCCGCCAGCCCGCCTGTAAACGGAGGCATCCCTGCTGCATAAGGAGCCTTGTGGGCCGCAAGGACCCCGGCCAGTACCCGGGAAGGATCTTTACAGGGATAGGAAATCCGTGTCCCTCCCTGGGCCACAGTCATGACGCCGTCGGTACAGGAAAATTCCAGTGCCGGGGCGAACCCGATCACCGCATACCGTTCCCAGCGGATCTCTTTTCCGGTGTCCACCGTATGGTCCATCACATAGACCTGTTTGCTGAGGCTCCGGGCCATTTCAGCCAAATCTTCCACCGTATGTCCCCCCGCCGGTACCCGTTTCACCACCGGGACCATACCATAACCAGGGGCCATCTTTCTGCATTCTTCCAAAGAAGTCGTCATTTCTCTCCTTCTCCTTTCTTACACCATGCCTGCCATAAAGGCGGAAGCCAGAGGATACCCGATGGCTGCTGCCAGGATAGCCGAAAGGACGACCACCAGATAGCCGTATTTCAAGAGCATATCCTGCCGCACAAAACCTTGTCCGATTCCAATGGCCACCAGGGGTTGGGCCGAAGGCGTCGCAACGGCAAAGGCCCCGGCATAGCTCACAAGAGCCGCCAGCGCAGCACCGTTCATGGTGCCTCCCGAGGCCACAAAAAGAGGCAGCCCGATGGACAGCACCAGGGTGATGGAAACCAGGTTCGAACAGATATTGGTCATCAAGGCACACAGGAGGATCAGGAAGAATACGCAGACCAGGGGCGACACTCCTGCGATGAGGGGCTTCACCGCGGCCCCGATGTAGGTGGTGAAACCGATCTGGCTGTTGGAAAGAGCGCTGGACAGAGCCAGCACCGCCGCCGACATGATGACACAGACCCAGGATACCCCATGGGCCAGGGCATCGGAATAATCCATCAGGGGCTTGCCTTCTTCATCAGTGAGGATGCACAGGACGATGGTCCCCAAAAGGGGCGGCATGGTAATGCCAAAGCTGCTGATCCATTTGGAGATCCCTGGCAGGAAAGACATGGTCAGGCTGGGCAACACCCACAGGGCCACCACGCACAGGAACACGCCGCAGACGATGGATTCCTTCCGGCCCACCGGCGGCATGCCTGCGGTCAGCTTATTGATATCCAGATCGGCCAAGGGGCTCATATCCGGTTTCAGCAGGAACCGGAACAGGACCAGCATCAGGATGAATACCAAGATCCCCACCGGCATGCAGGCTCCCATATAACTGGTATAACTGATATTCTGGCCGGTGGCCGCTTCATACAGTCCCAGCCCCAGGATGGGCCCATCATGGGCAATGGGAGTCATGCCGGACCCCAGGCAGCAGGCCATGGTCTGTCCCACCATGATCATGGAGGCCAGCCGGCTGCCCTTTTCCAGATGGAGCATGGCAAAGATTTCTTCACTGATGGCGATATAAGTCACGAACAGGACCGTAGGAGACATGATCCAGGCCGCCACCATCATGGACATGAAATAAAAAGTGCAGAACCACCAGGGGCTGCGCCGGGCCAGTTTCCGGGTGATGAACCAGACTGCCACCCGCTTCATGAAAGGGGTCCTAGCCAGAGTGTAAGAACACATGAAAGTAAAGATCAGGAACGTAACGATCTGGGACCCTACGGAACCGGCCAAGATCTTGCTGAAATTCAGCTCCGGGATGAAGGCCAGGGCTCCCAGGCACAGGGCGCTGGGCCAGTGGACCCCGATTTTCAGCCAGAGGATCAGCGTCCCGATGAACAGCAGGAATACCTGCATGGCAGAAGCCGGCATGCCCGCCGGTCGGGGAAAGAAACGTCCCAAAAAGATCAAGATCAGTGACAGGAGGATCAATCCTGCCCGTTTGCTATTTTTCCCATCCAATATCAACACCTCCTATAAACTACCTTGCTACCTATTGTGGCGGGAAAAGTATAGAATATAAGCAAAGTATAGGCTTCTTATAAGATTTTGTAAATATGATCAGAAACATTTTCTATGAAAATCTGATTATTAAAATGTTTTTTGTAAATACATGAAAAAAGGCTGCTGTACATGATATACAGCAGCCTTTTTGTATTGGATAATATCCTTTTATTCCAAGAATTCCTTCAGTGGTTTGCTCCGTTTGGGGCTCCGGAGTTTCCGCAGGGCTTTGGCCTCGATCTGCCGGATCCGTTCACGGGTCACGCCGAAGTACTGGCCCACTTCTTCCAAGGTCCGGGTACGGCCGTCCAGCAGGCCGAACCGCAGTTCCAGCACCCGGCGTTCCCGAGCGCTGAGATGCTCCTGGAGCACCTTGCCCAGCTGTTCCTGGAGCAGGGTGTAGGAAGCAGCATCTGCCGGTGAAGGGGCTTCCTGATCCTCGATGAAGTCTCCCAAATGGGAATCTTCCTCTTCCCCGATAGGAGTTTCCAGAGAAACCGGTTCCTGGGCGATCTTCTGGATTTCCCGGACCCGTTCCACAGGCACATCCATTTCCTTGGCGATTTCTTCCGGTGTCGGTTCCCGTCCCAGCTCCTGGAGCAGCTGCCGGGATACCCGCACCAGTTTATTGATGGTTTCCACCATATGCACCGGGATCCGGATGGTCCGGGCCTGGTCGGCGATGGCACGGGTAATGGCCTGCCGGATCCACCAAGTAGCATACGTACTGAATTTGAATCCTTTGTTGTAATCGAACTTTTCAACAGCCTTGATCAGCCCCAGATTCCCTTCCTGGATCAAATCCAGGAACAGCATCCCACGGCCCACATACCGTTTGGCAATGCTGACCACCAGCCGGAGGTTGGCTTCCGACAGGCATTTCTTGGCATTGTCCCCACAGAATTCCATCCGGTGGAGCAGCCGGTTGAACCGTTTCTCCTCCGTTTCGATCTGCTGCCGGGTCTCGTCATCCACTTTTTGGTGGCTGGCTTTTTCGTCGACCACCGCAAAGAGCTCCTGCAGCGTCCCCAGGCAGCTGTTTTCAGCTTCTTCTCCCGTTGGATCCGGAGCATTCTTCTGCACATGGGCGATCTTATACTTGTTTTCCTGCAGCAGCCGATGGAGCCGCTTCTTTTCATCCATGGTAAAGGCGCTGATCAGCTTCTGATACTGGTCAAACTCCAGCACATGGCCGTCGCCAGCCAATTTCTGGGCCTTCCGGTAGGTCAGGGAGACGCTCCGGTTGTCCACCCAGATGCTTTCCTTGGTCAGCAGTTCATTGGCCTCTTCCAGCAGTTTCCCGATGGAAAGCCGTTTGTTCACCGGCTCGAATTCTCCCTCCGGCTTTTCTCCCTTCAGGATGGCCTTGGCCTGGTTGCCTTTGTCAGCCCGTTTGGCCAGCTTGATTTCATCGTCCCCGGCCAAAAGAGGCACCCGGCCGATTTCCTTCAGATACATGCGGACCGGGTCATCCACGATGACCCCTTCCGGAACGGACAGGTTGGCCAGTTCCGTTTCGTCCACCTTCAGCTCTTCTTCATCGATGGTCGCCGGTTCTTCATCCTCGGACCCGTCATCGATCACTTCAATGTTCTTCTCTGCCAGTTTGGAATAGATAGCATCCATCTCATCCACAGAGACAGCATCTTCGTTCTGCAGCCGGTCCTGAATCTCCTTATAGGTGAGAACGCCATGATTCTTTTTGGCCAGCGCTTCGAATTCCGCTAAGTATTCCGCCGCGGTTTTGGGCTTATCTTTCTTGCCTGCCTTACTCTTGCTTTTCGTTCCTGAACCCGCCTTTCCCGTGGTTTTTGCCGCCTTCTTCTTTTTGGGAGCAGCCTTGGCTTTCTCCACTGCCGTGGGCTGGGCCTCACTCTGTCCTTTCTTTGCTGCTGCCGTGGCAGTCAGCTGCGGCTCCAATTCTTTCTTTTCTTTTTCAGTCATTGGGGCGTTCCCTCCTTTCCTGCAAATGAGGAAAATCCTCCTGTTCCGGATTTATACCGGAGCTGTTAATTTTCCTATCTCCAATTTTATTCGCCGGCATTCCTCTAATTCCTGCAAAAATTTTTCATTTCCCTCTTTTTCATACTTTTCCGCCAGTTGGCTGTGTTTTTCATATTCCCGGTCCAGGGCCGCAATCTGCAGCCGGTTGAGGCAGTCCGTCAGGATGGAAGGCAGCGTGCTCTCCTGGACATTCAGGCTCAGGATCCCTGTCAATTCTGCCGCTCCCGGTCCGTCCAGGCGGGAAAAGAGATCCCGGGGATCCTGGAAAGTCCCGTTCTGGACCATCTGCAGGAATACCGTGAAGATTTCCTGCCGGGCCGGCGTGGTAAAGGAATCCACATGGGCGATCCCCTCCTGTCCTGGCTGGGGCGGTATCCCCTGGAGGAACGCACGGAGCACCAGCCGTTCTGCCTGTTCCGTAGGACTGGACACTTTCACGGTCCGCTGGGTCAGCCATTCTGGGTTGTACTTTTTCCCTGTTTCCTGATGGGTCAGTTTCCGGTATTCACTCTGGATCAGCCCCTCCTCGATGGACAGGCGGCGGGAAAGATCCCGGATCCGTTCCCCCACTTCTACATCGCTCTGGCAGTCCAGGAAGAAGGGCAGCACCCGGTCCACGGCCTCCACTTTGCCTCCCAGGGTTTCTGTGTCACATTCCCCCAGCACCGTATCCACCTGGTAATCCATCCCCGGACGGGCGTTCCGCATCAGCTCTTCAAAAGCTTCCCGGCCTTCCTTCCGGATGAATTCATCTGGATCCTTCCCGTCCGTCACATGCATCACCCGGCATTTGAGCCCGGCCCGAAGGGCTAGGGGGATGGCCCGCATGGCAGCCGCCCGGCCGGCCCGGTCACTGTCGAAGCAGAAGATCACTTCCGGTGCCAGCCGTTTCAAAAGAGCCGCCTGGTGTTCCGTAAAGGCCGTCCCCATGGAAGCCACCGCCCAGTCGATTCCTGCAGCATGGAGGCTGATGGCATCCATATGGCCTTCTACGATCAGGGCCTGCTGCCGTTTCCGGATGGCGGCAGAAGCCCGGTCCAGGCCAAAGAGCAGATTCCCCTTGTGGAACCAGGCTGTTTCTCCCGTATTCATGTATTTGGCCGGAGATGCATCCTTATCCAGGATCCGTCCAGTGAAGCCCACCACCTTGCCCCGAGGATTCCGGATGGGGATCATCACCCTAGCCCGGAATTTATCATAAATGCCATTTCCCCGCTGCCGCTGGCTCACCAGCCCAGCCTTGAGCAGCACGGCCTCCGAGACACCTCTTTTTTCCAGGGCCTGAGATAAGGTATGGAAATCCGGAGGCGCCATCCCCAGATCAAAGGAATCGATGATGTCCCTTCCGATTCCCCGGCCGGCCAGATACTTGAGTCCTTTTTCCCCGTACCGGGTATTCACCAGGCAGGAATGGAAGAAACGGGAAGCCAGATCGTTGGCTGCCATGACTTCCTTTGTTTCCTTTTCCCGGGCGATTTCCTGGGCCGATTTGGCCCGTTCTGGGACCGGGATCCCGTACTTTTCCGCCAATTGTTTCATGGCATCGAAAAAGGACAGGTTATCCCGTTTCATCACATAGGAAAACACATCTCCCCCTGCGCCGCAGCCGAAACAGTGGTACAGCCCTCGGGCCGGATCCACCGTAAAGGAAGGTGTCTTTTCTCCGTGAAAGGGACAGCAGCCCCAGTACCGGCTGCCCTTCCGCTTCAGGTCCACGGTTTCCGAGACGATGCTTACGATGTCCGCCGCCTGGCGCACCTGCTCTTTGAAATTGGCAAATTTCTCTTTCATATCATCCATGGAACTCATCCTTATTCTTTCCTGCAATACTGTATCTATTCGACAAAAAAGAAGGAATTCCTGCTTTTACAGGAATTCCCCTTGACAGATTCAATTTTCAGGATTCATAGTCAAAGCGTTTCCGCAGATATTCCAGGATCAGGCTGGCGGTTTCTTCGATGGCCCGGTTGGACACATTGATGATCATGCAGTGGAGCTGCTGCATGATGGCCCGGGCGTATTCCAGTTCTTCCTGGATCCGGTGGATGTCCGCATAGTTGGCTCCATCGGTGAGCCCCATGGCCTTCAAGCGGGCACAGCGGATCTCATTGAGCTTGTAGGGATCGATCAGAAGGCCGATGATCCGGCTGGAAGGCACCTTGAACAGTTCCTCCGGCGGGGGGATCTCCGGCACTAGGGGGACATTGGCCACTTTCAGCTGTTTATTGGCCAGGTACATGGAAAGCGGCGTCTTGGACGTCCGGGAAACGCCGATGATGACCAGATCCGCTTTGGCCAGGCCCCAGGGATTCTTGCCGTCATCATATTTGATGGCGAATTCCACTGCCGCCACCCGTTTGAAATACTCATGGTCCAGGGCATGGATCAGACCGGGCTGGTTCTTGGGCAGCAGGCCGGAAGTCTTTTCGATGGCCTTCAGCACGGGCCCCAGGATGTCCACCACTTCCACGTCCAGTTCTATGGCCTTCTGGGCCACCGCTTCCCGCATTTCCGGAGAAACGATGGTGTAGCAGACAATGGCATTCTGTTCCTTGGCTTCGGTAAGGATCTTGTCGATCTGTTCCACACTCTTCACATAGGGAACTCGGATGATATCGAATTTTTCCTGGACAAACTGGCTGGTGGTGGCTTTCACCACCGATTCCGAAGTTTCTCCGATGGAATCTGAAATGGCATAGATGATCGGTGCTTTAGCTATGATAACTCCCTCCTTTTCCTTCCGCCAATTCTACCAGGAGCCGGGTAAAATTGGTCTTGGTCACCCGGCCCACCAGCTGGAGCCGCCTATGTTCCTCATCCAGAGGCCGCACCACCGGCAGGCAGTCGATTTCGTGATCCACCAGCCGCCGGGCAGCTGAGGCAGCCGGTTCTTCCGGGCTGGCCGTGACGATTTTGCTCAGCGGCGTCATCACCATGGCAATGGGCAGTTTGTGGAGATCGGACCCGGGATTAAGGGCCGCTTTCAGCAGGTCCTTCCGGGAAACGATCCCGTGGAGCAGCCCTTCCGGTCCTTCCACCACAAATACCGTCCCCACATCTTCCAGGAACATGGTGATGGCTGCATCATAAGCGCTTTTGTCACTGCCCACCACAATGGGCACGGACTTGATGTCTTCCACGGTAATGGAGGACAGTTCTTCCTGCAAAAGCCCCAGGGTATTTTTCCCCGTGTAATAATACCCAACCCGGGGACGGGCATCCAGGATCCCGCTCATGGTCAGGATGGCCAGGTCCGAACGCAGGGCAGCCCGGCTGAGCCCCAGTTCCCGGGCAATGGCTTCCCCTGCCACAGGCCCCGCCTGTCGGACGATTTCCGCAATCTTTTTTTGTCTCTCGCTGAGAGGAATGGGACTCATCTCCCTTCCAATGGATTCATGGCTTCATTATAGAAGAAAAAACGTTCGGGTGCAAGAAGGGGTGCCGCACATGCAGCACCCCTGTCATCAGCCATAGAGTAAAGGATCCTTTTACCAGGCCAATTCTTCCTCGTGGAGGTTCCGGCCCCGTCCGGTGAGTTTGTCCAAGATCAGACGCTGTTCCACCTGGGCCACCATCTTCCGGGTGAACTTCACGGCATCCGGGTTCACGGACATGCTGTCGATGCCGCTCTGGACCAAGAAGGCAGCGAACTCTGGATACACGCTGGCAGCCTGTCCGCAGAGAGATACCGTCTTGCCATCTTTATGGGCCACTTCGATCAGATGGCGGATGGCCCGTTTCACGGCCAGGTTCCGTTCATCGAACAGATGGGAGATCACGTCATTGTCCCGGTCGCAGCCCAGGGTCAGCATGGTCAGATCATTGGATCCGATGGAATAGCCGTCCACGAACTGGTTGAACTGGTCCGCCAAGATGATGTTGGCAGGGATCTCCGCCATGAGCCATACCTTGAAATCCGGTCCTCTGTGGAGTCCTTCCTCCGCCATGATCTCCACCACTTTCCGGGCTTCGTCCACCGTGCGGCAGAAGGGGATCATCACGTTCAGGTTCTTCAGCCCGTATTCTTCCCGTACTTTCCGGACCGCAGCGATTTCCAGCCGGAAAGCGGCGGTGTACTTGGGATCATAATACCGGGAAGCCCCTCTCCAGCCCAGGAGAGCACTGGGTTCATGGGGTTCGAATTCTTCTCCGCCCTTCAGATCCCGGTATTCACTGGATTTGAAATCGCTGAACCGGAGGGTCACCGGCCGGGGAGCCATGGCGGCACAGACTTTCCGGAAGCCGTCTGCCAGGGCATCCACCACCTTTTCTGGATGGCCGGATTTGATCAGATACAGCGGATGTTCATGGATGTAGGTGGTCCAGATGAATTCTTCCCGCATCAGGCCGATACCATCGCAGGGCAGGCTGCTGTATTTTTCCGCCAGGGCCGGATCGCCCAAGTTCATGTAGATCTTGGTGCCGGTGACCGGGAAGGTTTCCTGGGCCACGATTTGGGTCTGAGGTGCAGCAGCTGCAGCGGCTTTCTTCACCTGCAAGTTGCCGGCGAACACCACTCCGTTGGAAGCATCCACGGTGATTTCATCTCCAGTATGGAGCAGGCTGGTAGCTGCCGTACCCCGGCTCTTGGTCCCGACGATGCAGGGGATGCCCAATTCCCGGGAAACGATGGAGGCATGGCAGGTCATACCGCCGCTGTCCGTAACGATGGCCTGGGCTTTTTTCATGGCCGGCACCCAATCCGGAGCGGTCATTTCCGTGACCAGGATCTCCCCATCCTTGAATTCATCGATATCGGAAGGATCCTTGATCACATGGACTTTGCCATAGCCCATGCCCGGGCTGGCTGGCAGTCCTTTGACCAGTACCTTTGCACTCTTTGCATCCTGTTCTTCCATCTTTTCCTCCGCCTTCTTTTCCTTGTTTCTCCGAGACCATACGGTTTCCGGCCGAGCCTGGAGGATCCAGATCTTCCCGTCCCGTTCATCGATGCCCCATTCCATATCCATATAGCAGCCGTAATGGGCTTCGATTTTCTTGGCATATCCGGCCAGTTCCAAGATCTGCTGGTTGGTCAGGGTCTGACGCTTCCGGTCCGCTTCCGGCACCGGCACTTCTTCCGTATCCCCACCCTTCTTCCGGACCAGCATCACATCCTGTTCATTGACGGTGGCGGAGAGGATCTTCATGTCTTCTTTGGAAACGATGTAGGTATCCGGGGTGACGATGCCGCCCACTACATATTCGCCCAAGCCCCAGGCCCCTTCGATCATGATGTTCTTATCGTCCCCGTTGGCCACGTTCACAGTGAACATGACCCCGGCGGCCTTGGAGAACACCATCATCTGGACCACGGCAGAAAGAGCCAGGGACAGATGGTCATAGCCCTGCTTTTCCCGATAATACACGGCCCGGTCCGTAAAGCAGGAAGCGTAGCATTCCTTCACCTTGGCGATTACGCTGTCGGCTCCCTGGACGTTCAGATAGGTATCCTGCTGTCCGGCAAAGCTGGCATCGGGCAGATCCTCCGCCGTAGCGCTGGAACGGACGGCCACATAAGGCTGAGCTTCACCCACCTTGGCAGCCAGTTCCCCGTAGGCTTTCCGGATGGCATCCTGGAGATCCTGGGGCATTTCCTGTTCCATGATGGCAGCCCGCAGCTGGCCGCACACCGTACTCAGCTGTTCATTGTCCTCCACATCGGTAAGGCTGGCCAGCAGGCTGCGCATTTTTTCTTCCAGCCCGGTGGCTTTGATGAAATAGCGGTACGCGTAAGCCGTGGTGGCAAAGCCATAGGGAACCGGCACATCGGTCTTGGAAGTCATTTCTCCCAAAGAAGAAGATTTCCCTCCCACAATATCCACGTCTTTCCGTTCCAGCTGTTCGAACCACAACAAATATGCTTTGGACTTATCCATGGTATACGCTCCTTTGCTCTACGCTATTGGCGGATATTTCTTCAATATAGTGTATACTATATCACTATGATGTAGCATAATCAAGAGAAAATTTGGGGGGTGTGAAAAGATTCACACCCCCGGTCGCAGGTCGCGAGTCACGGGTCGCGAGCCGTGACCGAAAAAATTATCTTATTTCTCCCGGTGCTTTCGTGTGGGCGAATGCCTTGCCCACTGCTTTTTCCGCCACCAGATAGGTGTGGTTCACTGGATCAAATACCAGGGGACGGAGTTTGGCGGGATCGATTTTTCCGTCGGTGAGAATGCTTTCGTCGGCGCTGACGTTGAGGATCTCGCCTACCAGCCGTTCGCTTTCCTCATCGTAGCTCTTGACCCGGCATTCCAGCACCATGGGCAGTTCGGCGATCACCGGTGCGTTTACCCGGCTGGATTTTTCCACATGGAAGCCAGCCCGGGCCACTTTATCCGGCACCTTGTTCCCGGAAACCAGCCCCAGGTAATCACAGGCCGCCAGCTGATCCGTCGTAGCCATACTCACGGTAAAGGCTCCTGTTTTCTTCAGGTTGGCCACAGTTTTGTGGGACCGGGCCAGGCAGAAGGAAATCTCCGTGTCGTTGCTGATGCCGCCCCAGGCCGCATTCATCACATCCGGGACCCCGTTTTCGTCATAGGTCCCGATCATATACACCGGCTGAGGATACGTCAATGGTTTTGCGCCAAAATCTTTCCGCATGGAAATCACACTCCTTTGGTTCCATTATACCACAACTGTCACTTTTTTCGGCACAGCAGCCAAAGGAAGTAAGGAGCCCCGAAAAGAGCCGTAATGATCCCCACCCGGATTTCTCCTCCCGGCAGGACCATTTTACCCAGGGCATCGCAGAATACCAGGAACACCGCGCCCCCCAAGGCACTGAGCGGCAGCAGGGTCCGATGATCCGGACCGGTCAGGAGCCGCAGGCTGTGGGGCACCAATAGTCCCACGAAGCCGATATTCCCTCCTGCACAGACAGCCAGTCCCATCAAGAGAGAAATCCATCCCAGGAACAATTTCCGCCAGAAAGGCGCATCCATCCCCAGGGACAGTGCCTGTTCCTCTCCCAGGCTCAGGACATTCAGCTGCCTCCCCCAAAGGCACAGGACGGCCAGCACACCGGCCAGCAGCGGCAGGATCCCTTTTACCTGGAGCCAGGTCCCTACTCCTAGGTTGCCCAAGGTCCAAAAAAAGTACTGGCGCATCACCGCATCCGGGGCAAAGCTCAGGAGTCCTGCCGTCAAGGCTCCGCAGAACAGGCTGACGGCCACACCGGCCAAAAGCAGCTTCACTCGGTCCGTCCCGCCACGGACACTGCCCAGGATGCCTACCACAAGAGAAGCCAGTCCTGCCCCGGCAAAGGCACCCAAAGGCAGGAACCAATAGGCTTTTTGGGGAAGACCGGTCAGCAGCAGGATCACCGCCCCCAAAGAAGCCCCGCCGGAAACCCCCAGGATGCCGGGATCTGCCAGCGGATTCCCGAAAATCCCCTGGAGGGCTGTGCCGGAAGCCCCCAGAGCCGCTCCCGTTCCCAACCCCAAAAGCAGCCGGGGGAGGCGGAGATTCCACAGGACATTCTGTTCCAAAAGGCTCCACCCTCCATGGAACGGTCCCCAAGGAGAAACTGGGACCTGCCCGCTGAACAGGGATAAGAAACAGACTGGCACCAGCAGCAGCCAGAGCACGATCCAACAGCGCTTGAACTTCATGGAGTACCCCCTTTGGCAAAGAAACAAACAAAAAAGACGTTCCCCGCCGGGAGCGTCTTTGCTTTTTATATGATGCAGTTCCATCCTCACGAGTGCATGGCCCATAGGGGATTCCTACGTATTGACCTGGTAGCGCCAACGAGAATCGAACTCGTGATTTCGCCTTGAGAGGGCGACGTCTTAGCCGCTTGACCATGGCGCCAAGATAAAAAAATGGCTCCGGGACTAGGGCTCGAACCCAGACTAGAAGATCCAGAATCTCCTGTGCTACCATTACACCATCCCGGAAGAAAGCTTACTTGATTATTATAGCATGTCTGAAAGAAAATGCAAGAAGTTTTTTGCTTTGGGAAAAAGAAAACCACCGCTTCCGCAGTGGTTCCAGTTTCAAGATAAAAAAATGGCTCCGGGACTAGGGCTCGAACCCAGACTAGAAGATCCAGAATCTCCTGTGCTACCATTACACCATCCCGGAGTAAATACTCTTGCTCTCTCAAAGAGTACTTTTATAGTATACGGCGGAACCCTGGAAAATGCAAGGACTTTTTTATTTTCTTTTTCAGATTTTCATCCCTGCCGCAACGTTGGAATCCTTTCTTTTTACATTATGATTCCAGCAAAAACTCCAGGATATTTTTCTGTGGAATCCCGTCCTCTTCCTGAGGCAGCGTATCCAAGGTCAGCAAGGTCTTTGGATAATTGTCTCGGATCTGCTTGAGCGGCGCGATTTCTCTTGCAAAAGTCCGCGGGTCCATCACACTGGCTGAAACCTGATAATACTGCCGTTCTCCGTCTCTTTCGGCAATGAAATCCACTTTCAGTTCATTGACTTTACCTACATACACCCGAAATCCCCGCCGAAGCAATTCCAAGTATACGATGTTTTTCAGGATATGGCCAATATCTGACCGTCTGTTTCCCATCAGCAGATGGCGGAACCCCATATCCACCACATAGTATTTTTCCAAAGATTTTAGCTGTTCTTTTCCCCTGATATCATACCGAGACGCCTTGTACAGAAAAAAGGTGTCTTCCAGGGCTCTCACATACCGTTCAATGGTCTGGGAGGACGTCTTTCGTCCATGGGAAACCAGATATCCCGCAATTTTGGAAAAGGAGACAAGATTCCCCACATTGTCCACCAGAAATCGGATGATACTTTCCAACAACTCGACATCCTGGATTTTTTTCCGCTGGACCAGGTCTTTCAGGAGAATAGTAGAATAGATTCCCTGGAGATAATCATATCGGATTTCTTCCGCTTCGATGGACGGCAGATAAGGAAAGCCGCCCCAACTGTAATATTCCCTCCAGGCTGTAGCTGTTTCTTTCCCGGTCAACTGCTGATATTCTCGAAAAGATAAGGGCAGCATCTGGATCTCTACAAAACGGCCGCTGAGCAAAGTGGCCAGTTCGCCGGACAACAGCCGAGCATTGGATCCCGTAATGTATAAGTCAACCTGAGGCCGGACATACAGAGAATCTACAGCTTTCTGGAAGTCATCTACCAACTGAATTTCATCCAGGAAAACATAATTCGTTTTTCCCGGCTGCAGCCGTTCAACAATAAAGTCATGGAGCTTATGATATTCCAGAAGCGGTTCATATTCGAGTTTTTCAAAGTTGATGGAAATAATTTGACTGCTTTCCACTCCCTGCTGCTGGAGCTGTTCCTGGAACTGCTGTAAAAGAGTGGACTTTCCGCACCGACGTACTCCCGTAACAACCTTGATAAGTTGTTTATCCTGGAGTTTTGCCAATTTTTGTAGATATTGCTGTCTCAAAATCATAAGACTCACTTCCTTTCTTAAATTCTATCATAAAAAAATCGAAAGTTTTTAATATGAAAAATAAAAACTTTCGATTCTCCTTATTTATTATTTTCTATATTAAAAACTTTTAATCTGAAATCTTCTCCGTTCAGAAGTCCCGGTAATCTCTGTAGAGCAGCCGGCTTACCAGGCCTGCCGGAAGGAATCTTCCATCCAGGATGGTTGAGATTTTCTTGGTGGATGGTAAAATAGAATCAGCAATATGGCAGTAACCCCTTATTTTTCCCTATAAGGAGAATCTCTATGTTTGAAAATTATCCTTACTTTCTCTTGCTGGCCGAAGAAAACAACGTGACCCGGGCAGCCGAAAAGCTCCATATCACCCATCAGGCGCTGAGCCGTTATTTATCCAAACTGGAACAGGAATGCGGGGTAGCCCTCTTCCACCGGAAGCCGCAGTTTTCCCTGACTCCGGAAGGCCGGGAATTCCTTGATACCGTACGCCAGGTGGAAGCCCTGGAAAACAGTCTTACCCAAGCTTTTGCAGAAAGCAAAAAGGAAAATGCAGGAATCATCCGTCTGGGAACCACGGAGGGCCGCTTCCGGATCCTGATGCCCAATCTGATTGAAGAATACAGTCAGCTTTTTCCCAAAGTACAGCTGCGGGTAGCCAGTGCCAATTCCTCGCAGCTGAAGGAAATGCTGCTGAACAACCAGCTGGACATCATTATTTTGGGTGCGCCCAAAAAGCAGTCCCATTTCATCCAAAGCAAACTGCTCATGCGGGAAGTCCTTTATCTGGTCCTCAGTGACGGCATGCTGAAAAAATACTTCCCGGATACGTATCCAGCCTGTATCGATGAATTCCGCAAAGGAGCGGATCTGCGGAAATTCACCCATATTCCCTTTGCCTTCAACCTCCCCCAATACAATTCTTCCCAGATGCTGAACCGGCTCCTGCAGAAACTCCAGATTTCCCTGAACTGCGTCCACACCTCCAGCCATCCGGATCTCCATCATATGCTCACCACAGAAAACTACGCAGCCAGCTTCTGTCTTTCCATGTACCTTCCCAATCTGGCAAGGATCAACAGCCAGACGGATAACAAGCTCCATGCCTTCCCCATCAAAGATTTGGACGAGACGAATCCGGTCATGCTGGAATTCCGGAAAGAACGGCACTTTCCCCTTTACGGAGAAGCACTGCTCCGCCTGATCCGAAAACAGTGCACCTTTTATGTGGATTTCAATCCGGAGAACATCCTATCTTATGAAAATGAACAACAGACCTGATTCTAATCGGATCTGCTGTTCATTTTTTATTGTACTTCCAAATGGAAAACTTCTTGCACTTTTTTATTATTTAATCTTAAACTTGCAGTCGCCAGTCTCTGCCAAATCTTTCAAGTTTTGGAAAGAGATTTCTACCATGTTGGTCACCGCTTCATCAGTGTAGGAGCCCAGATGCGGGGTAATAAGGACTTTCGGATAAAGGGACTGGAGTTTGGCCAGGGTCTGGTTCGGGATTTCCCCATCTCCAAAATCCTTGCCGAAGATATCCGCTTCATCGATCAGGGTATCCACCCCAAAGCCATTCAACTTGCCGCTTTCAATGCCTTCAATGACAGCTTCCGTATCCACCAGTTGGCCCCGGGCAGCGTTGACCAGGATGGCCCCGTCCTTCATCTTGGAAATGAATTCCCGGGTAACGATTTTCGGGTCGCCGGCGGTGTAACGGGCATGGATGGAAACGATATCGCACTGGGGAAGCAGTTCTTCCAGAGGAACCTGGGTGCAGTAGCTTTCGATACCTTTGATCTGGAACATATCATACCCGATGACATGGGCACCCAGACCGGCATACAGGGAAGCAGCCACCCGGCCGATCCGGCCTAGGCCGATGCAGCCCACCGTGCAATTGCGGATTTCTTTGGAGAATTCAAAGCTGTCGATGATGAAGTCCTTTTTTCCGGAACGGGCCGTTGCATAAGCCATATGTCTCAGCAGCATCATGGCATGAGTCACAGCCAGTTCTGCGATGGCGTTGGGAGAATAGCCCGGGACGAAAGCCATCTTGAAGTCCAGTTGCTGGGCATAGGGAACATCGATGTGTTCGTAGCCTGCTGTTCTGGTCAGCAGGTATTTCACGCCTAGTTCTTTAAAGATATCCAGATTCTGTTTGTTGGCAAAGCAGTTGCCCCGCAGTAGCACAGCATCGAACCCTTTGGCCATTTCAGCAGATTCTTTCGTATTCAAATAATCAGGAACGAGTTCCAGATCATAGCCGAAGTTCTTGTTACAAGACTCAAAAATGGGCAGTTCCACGTCTCGTACACCATAACACAAAACTTTCATTGGCCATTCCTCCTACAATACTTCTAAATCAAACATATAGCTTTCTGGTGAAAAACAGCCAGGTCATACTTAGTTATTTTGGGTATGATTCTTCCCCTGCCGAGTGGGCACATCCAGGATCAAATCGCTGGCTTTCCCGGCTCGGAGCAGATAACTGTCCGTGGGATGACCCAAAAACTCAGCCACATGGCGGCTGATATCCATCAGCTGATCCAGATCAATGCCCGTGGCGATCCCCATTTCTTCGCACATATGGACCACATCTTCACTGGATACATTTCCGGCTGCTCCCGGCACAAAGGGGCATCCCCCCGTCCCGGCAAAACTGGTATCGAACTGGGTGAACCCTTCGCTGAGTCCGGCCAGGATATTGGCGATTCCCAATCCCCGTGTATTGTGGAAATGGAGCCACCAGGTACAATCCGGATATTTTTCCTTCACGGTCCGGCAAATATCGGCCACCTGGGAGGGATAGGCCATGCCGGAAGCATCGGACAGACTGATTTCCCGGATGCCCACTTCCCGATAGGCTTCGATGATCTTGCACACCACACTGACTGGAATTTCCTTGTCCCAGGGAGATCCAAAGGCCATGGAAATGGATCCAGAAATTGCGATTCCAGCATCTTTTGCCCGTTCCACACAGGCAGCGAAGCGGGCGACGCTTTCAGCGGGGGTGCAATTCAAGTTGGCCAGATTATGGGCAACGGAGGCAGAAACATTGAGCTTCACCTTTTTGCAGCCACAGGCGATGGCCCGCTCCACCCCTTTCAAGTTGGCAATCAGGGCCCGGTATTCCACCCCTGGTTTTTGATTGATTCCCTGGAACACTGCATCCGTATCTGCCACCTGGGGCACAGCTTTAGGGCTGACGAAGCTCCCCACCTCGATGACCGGGAAGCCAGCAGCCGTCAGCCCATTCACATAGCTGATCTTTTGTTCCGTGGTCATCATTTTTTTCTCATTTTGGAGCCCATCCCGAAGCCCCACTTCACACAGGCGGATTTGTTTTGGATATGTTAAAGTCATCTTTTCTCCTTCTTTCTGGAACTTATTGATACCCTACTACAACAGCCAGCATCATGAACAAGGTTGCAAAAAGAAACCAAAGTCCAAATAGCTTCCCCATAAATTTCATCCATGTTCCATATCCTACTCCACAAGCAGCTAAAAAGGCCATCAGGCTTGAAGAATGAGGATAAATATAATTGCTAAGTCCATCTCCATAATTCAGTGCAAGAATAGCAGTTTCTGCACTCATTCCAATCAAATCTGCTACGGGTAAAAATACAGGCATTGTAACATTAGCCTGTCCGGATCCAGACGTAACGAAAAAGTTAATAACGGTATGAGCCCAAAACATCATTGGAGCTTGAAGCAAGGGTGGGAAATGGCCTAAAAGACCGGCTATATAATACACTACGGTATCTAGCACATGTCCAGCACTCATGGCTATTGCGACTGATCTTGCAATCCCAATCATTATGCAGGCGCCAATAATAGTTTTGCAGCCAGCTACAAAACTCACACACATTTGATTTGGGTTTTTCTTGCCGATGATAGACGCAATAATACCTGTGGCTAAAAAACATACGCCCGTTTCTTCATAACTCCATTTCCAATTAGAACAGCCAATGATCAATGCTATGACTCCAATGGTCAAAGCCATTAAAACCAATACATGATTTTTATTCATCAAAGGAAGTTTTTCCGGATCACCTGGTTCTACAATATTAGGGATTCCATAACAATAACTCTTTTCAGGAGAAATCCTTACTTTTTCAGCATATCTACATACAAACCATATTGTTAAAACCAAAATAATAACAAAACCAACCCAGCGAAATCCCATGCCATGATATAGCGGCAGACCGGCCATCTCATTGGCAATCGCTGTAGTACTGATGTTGAGCATTCCACAGCTTGAGCCAAAAGAAGAAGATGTTATAATAACGGCAGCTGCTGTTATTGCATCATATCCCATCATTAAGCATAACATTAATACAACTGTACTAAAGGGAATAAAATAATTCATCTGGATAGGGACACTCATAATCCCAAAAGCTATCATCATGACAATGATGGTCATCCTTGGTGTCTTGCTGAATTTCGTTGCCAAGACTCTCATCAAAGCATGGATGGACTCTGTATCGATAATCATCTGTACGCCGCCGGCAATGAAGAACATGGTAAAAATTAATTTTGCCTGTTTTACAAATCCTCTGTAAATCAAATTCAGCATATAGATAGGATTTACTGGAGTATTTTTTATAAAATGGAACCCATTGGGATCAACAACCTTCTTGCCCGCAGCATTGATGATTCTGCTGTATTCCCCGGCCGGAATCACATAAGTAAAAATACAAGCCAGTAACAAGATAGCAATGACTATAAGATATTCATGGATATGTGGAAATTTTTTCAACAATGACTTTTCATTTTTATCCGGGCTGGACATATTTTCGCTTCCTTTCCGCTAAAATTTTGCTTAATTTAAAAGTCTATTTGTCGATAGACCACTTTCCCATCCCGCATAGTAAGTTCTGTACGAATTAATTCTTCTCCGTTTATTTTTTCCCCTTCAAAATCACTAAAATAGACCGAATGCGGGATGATACGATGAATTGCAATGTCAGCACATGTCCCTTCCTCCAAGCTTCCAAGGTTTAGTCCTTCTTTTAAGAACCGTGCCGGATTTGTTGTTACTCTACGGATGATTTGGGAGAAGGATAGACCTAATGCAAGATATTTCGACATAATGTAAGGAAGGGAAAACACTTTTCCGGGTGCATATACGCTTTTAGTCGTTAGGTCGGTGCTAATAATATCTGGTAAAAGGCCTTGTAACAGGCAAGTTTTTGCTACTTTGAGGCTAAAATGGTTTACACCATTGGCTGCATCAAAAATAATTCCTCGTTTTTGATGCTCGATTATTTCAGGAACAACTTTTCCATCACGTACTACACATTCTCCTTTGCCTTGATATACGTGCGCATACACATCTCCTGGCCGTAATAGCTGGGCAATCTGTTCCACTGGAACCGGTGGATTCGTAGTATGGACCACGACTGGACAATGCATTTTTTCTGCGATTTGGAGCATTGCCTTCATAGGCTCTAATCCTCTGCCCTCAACCAATTCCGTGCTCTGTCTTACTTTTAAGCCGAGTAATTGATCTCCATATTTACTTAAAAAAGACATAATTTTAGAGGTCTGAAATTTACCCGGGTCAAGATTTTCATGATACGCAGTCGTGCTCAAGCCAGTGGGAGATACATTCAAAAAAGCTTTCACTCGCAGTCTGCTTGATAACGTAAAAGCCCGAAAAGCTTCGTAATTTGCCGTACCCGATGTTCCAGCATCAACTACAGTCGTAACACCAGTAGGAAAATAAGTTGCTTCTCCTACAAGTCCCAAATCTGAGATTTTAGATCCAATATGACAATGGAAATCAATCAACCCAGGGGTGACTATGCACCCACTGGCGTCGATTATTTCTTTGGCATCCTTTCCCTGTACAGCTGTAATTTTCCCGTCTTGGATACCAATGTCCTGGATTTCATCAATATTCCGGGTCGTGTCAATAACACGGCCGCCTTGGATTAAATAATCTAGTTGGCTCATTTTCCCTCTTTTATGCTCATTAAATAATCTTCTTGTCCTTCAGTTCCTGCAGTTTTTCTTCACTGAGCCCCAGCAGTTTCCCGTATACTTCCTCATTGGCCGAACCCAGTTTCTGTCCTGGCCACCGGATGCTGCCCGGCGTTTCGCTCAGCACGGGTACGATGCCCGGCATCTTCACATGGCCGAATTCCTCGCAGGGAACGTCTACGATATCATGACGGGCCTGATACTGAGGATCCTCGAAACAGTCTTTGATATTGTATATGGTGGAAATCGGGACTCCGGCTTTGCTGCATTTCTCTTTCAGTTCGTCAAAGGTATGGTTCTTGACCCAGGCGGTCACCGCGTCCATAATGGGTTTAGGATCCGCCAGACGGTCTTTGGCCAGGGCATATTTGGGCAGCCATTCTTCCCGTTTTTCCATGGCATCGCAGAGATGTTCGAACACCGGGTTGGTGCTGCAGACGATGATGACATATTTGTTGTCTCCCGTTTCAAAGGTCCCAATGGGGCAAGACGCTCCGCTGGGCATGGGACTGCGCTGTCTGATCTTGCCCATCAGATCATATTCGGCAACCATAGCTTCTTCCATGCGGAAAATCCCTTCATACAGGCTCACATCGATTTCCTGGGCTTTTCCTTTCAGGACATCCCGATGATACAGAGCCATCATGGTCCCGAACGCCGCATAAAGGCCGGCCACATAATCTGCCAGGGCAAAAGGAGGGCTTACAGGGGGGCGGTCCGGATATCCCTGCATATAGGTGTAACCGGAAAATGCCTGCAGCGGGGTTCCCAACCCGGCCAATTTTCTGTAGGGTCCGGTCTGGCCGTAGCCTGTTACATGGGTCACGATGATATCCGGGTTGACTTCCCGCATTTTCTCCACACCGATCCCCCATTTTTCAAGGGTCCCTGTCTTGAAATTTTCAATGACCACGTCGCTTTTTTTGACCAAATCCAGGAAAAGCTGTTTCCCTTCTTCGTAGTGGAAATCCAAGGTCACGCTTTTTTTATTTCTTCCCATACTGGGCCAGCGGATGCTCTTCCCATCCTTCAAAGGCCCCATGGCCCGGAACGCATCTCCCCGTCCCGTCATTTCCACTTTAATGACTTCTGCCCCAAAATCTGCCAAAAGCCCTGCTGCCCAGGGAGCAGCAATGACCGTGGCGATATCCAGTACCCGCACACCTTCCAGTGCCTGTTTTTGCATATGTCCTCCTCCTTGTTCCATTTCCAGATTCCTTATTGTATTCAGTAAAATTTGCTGCGCGCTCCGCAAATTTTATCTTTTTGTTTACAATCCTACTATATCCAAATTTACGGCAACTGAAAAGCAATAGTAAATTTAATATTGCAAATTATTTTTGCCATTAGAAGTATAAAAAACGGGGATGTGAAAAAATGATCCTTCATATTTTCACATCCCCATTTTTTGTTTTCCTCTTAAAAACAGTTTTCAATCCAAGATTTTTTCCGGTCGGAAGTCCAGGTAGTCTCCAGAGACCAGCCGATACCGGATTCCATTGTGGAAACCCAGGATACTGTCCTGGAACTGATTCTTCCCATGGCAGTGGGCATAGATCACCTGTTCCGCTCCGTATTTCTCCGCCATCCGGGTAAAGACGCTGTCCTCTTCCAGGATATTGGTGGGCGGATAGTGAAGGAACACCAGGAACTTCCGGTAACCCGCTTCCCAAGCCTGACGGAAAGAATCTTCCAACCGGATGGCTTCCCGCCGTACCAGTTTCTGAGCATGTTTTTCCGCATCCTGGTCCCAGCTCAACACTTCTCCGGTAAAACGGTTGATCAGGAAAGGCCCTTCGAAAGTGAAGCCTTTGGTCCCTACCAGGGCATACTCTCCATAAGCCGCAAAATTATTCTGGAGGAAGAACAGTTTCCCGGCATATTCCGTATTCAGCACATCTGTTTTCTGGGCTTCCCAGAACATATCATGATTTCCCCGGACGAGGATCTTCCGGCCTGGAAGACGGGCGATGAAAGCCAGATCCTCCCGGCACTGGAACAATTTCCGGCCCCAGGAATGATCCCCCACCAGCACCAGGGTGTCCTCCGGTTTGATCAGATCCTGGCAGTTTTTCCAGATTTTTTCTTCGTGGCGGACCCAGATGGGCCCCATGGCGTCCATGGATTTCTCCGGCCGCTGAAAAGCCAGATGAAGATCCCCCAACGCAAAAAGTGCCATCTGTTCCATCCCCTTTTCTTACTTCAATTTCACCAATTCATACGCTCTTGTCCCCAGCCCGATCTTTTCTCCGTGTTCCAAGGTAGTGGCCCAGTCTACCCGGGGATTGCTGTCTAGGAAATGATCGTGATGGCATTCCCAGCCCTTCCGGGCCAGATGGTCCGCCAGCTGGCTGTTAGGCAAAGGCTGTGCCTTCTGGCAGGCATCAGCGCAGGCTTGGTCCAGGGCGATGGGATCAAAAGAAGCGAACATACCGATATTGGGCAGGATGGGGGCGTCGTTTTCCCCGTGGCAGTCACAGTTGGGAGAAATGTCCATCACCATATTGATGTAGAAGCAGGGACGGCCATGGACCACTGCCAAGGCATATTCCGCCATTTTCCGGTCCAACAGCTCGTTGGCATCCCACTGGACGCTCTGGATGGCATCGAACCCACAGGCACCGATGCAGCGGCCGCAGCCGGCGCATTTTTCTTCATCGATGTGGGCTTTGTGATCAATGTAAGAAATGGCGTCACTGCCGCATTCTTTGGCACAGCGGCCACAGCCCCGGCAAAGCTTTTCATCCACCTTGGGTTTCCCGGAAGAATGCTGTTCCATCTTCCCGGCCCGGCTGCCGCAGCCCATGCCCACGTTCTTCACCGCTCCGCCGAACCCAGTGGCTTCATGGCCTTTGAAATGGGCCAGGCTGATGAATACATCCGCATCCATGACGGCGCGGCCGATTTTGGCCTTCTGGATGTACTCCCCTCCGGGAACCGGTACTTCCACTTCATCAGTGCCCCGCAGTCCATCCCCGATGATCACCTGGCACCCAGTGGTAATGGTGTTGTACCCATTGAGGGCTGCACAATCCAGATGATCCAGAGCGTTCTTCCGGCTGCCGGGATACAGGGTGTTGCAGTCGGTAAGGAAGGGTTTGCCGCCCCATTCTTTTACCAGGTCTGCTACAGCTTTTACATACTGAGGCCGGATGGTAGCCAAATTCCCCAGTTCCCCGAAATGCATCTTGATGGCCGTGAATTTCCCCTGGAAGTCGATATCTCCCATATGGGCCGCCTTACACAGCCGCTGGAGCTTGTCCAGGGCGCTGGTGCCCACCGGACAGCGAAAATCCGTAAAATACACTTTTGCCTTTTCCATTTTTTCTCTCCCCTTACTGGATAACCGGGAGCACTCCCGCTATCCGCTTTTTTCCAAAAAGCCGGGCTGGTCCCTCTCGGGTTCCGCACAACCTGCAGGTTCCAGTCCGGTCTTTTTCAGTGATGGTATTTTTCTTTCCGCATGATCTTGAAGGCCCGGTAGATCTGCTCCAAAAGCAAGATCCGGATCATCTGGTGGGTGAAGGTGAGGGGTGAGAAGCTCCACCGGAAATCTGCCCGCTTCCGCAGGGCATCCGTGTAGCCAAAAGGTCCCCCGATCACAAAGGTCAGATGGCTGACCCCTTCCACCATCCACTGTTCCATTTTTTCCGCCAGCTGGGGAGACGAGATTTCCTTCCCCCGAAGGTCCAGGAGGACCACAAAACTGTGTTCTGGGATCAGTTTCAAGATCCGTTCCGTTTCCTTCTCCAGCACCTGTTCCTTCACCGCCGGAGACGGATTCTCCGGCATCTTCTCCTCCGGGATGCAGCGGGTTTCCAGCTGGCAGTAGGCCCCCAGCCGTTTGGTGAACTCCTGTTCCGCCTCCCGGAGATAATTTTCTTTCAGTTTGCCTGCGCAGGCCAGCGTGATCCGAATCATTGCTGGCTGTTCTGCTGGGGCATTTCCGTCAGGGTCACGATCTTATTGACCTCTTCGTCCCCCCGGAGGATGGTCACAGGCACCTGCTGCCCCACCTGGCATTTGCCCAAAGCGTCCCGCAGGGCGGCTACAGAATCCACCTTAGCACCATTGAACTTAACGATAATATCATTTGGCCGAATGCCTCCACGATATGCAGGGCCGTCTTGAAACATCTTTACGACGAACAGCCCTCCTCTCAGGTCCAGATCAAAGCCCAGACGCTGCGCCAGGGTTTGATCCAACAAGCTGACCCCCAGATAGGGACGGACCACCCGTCCTTTTTCCGCCAATTCCTTCAAGATGGGCTTGGCTTCATTGATAGGAATGGCAAATCCGATGCCCTCCACGCCGGAAGCGGCGATTTTAGCGCTGTTGATGCCGATGACCTGGCCGTCCGCATTCACCAAGGCCCCGCCGGAATTCCCCGGATTGATGGCGGCGTCGGTCTGGATCAGCCGGAAGCGCCGTTCTCCCATATCCAGGGAACGGTTCAGGGCGCTGATGACCCCTGCGGTCACACTGCCCCGAAATTCCATGCCCAGCGGGTTCCCGATGGCAATGGCCGGTTCGCCCACCATCAGGGAGTCAGAATCCCCGAATTCCGCCACCGGCAGTTCCTCATCCGCATCGATTTTCACCACCGCCAGATCCGTATTGGGGTCCGTCCCCAGCACCTTCCCGTTGTAAGTCTTTCCGTCAGGCAGGCTCACCACGATTTCCTGGGCCCCAGCCACCACATGGTTGTTGGTGGCAATGAGGCCATCCTTGCTGTAGATGACCCCGGATCCGCTGCCCTGTTCCACCAGCTGGGTCCGATTGAAATAATCCCGGACCAGTGCCTTGTTGGTGATCCCTACCACAGCCGGTCCCACTTTCTTGGCAGCCTGGACGATGGGGGTATTCCGGGCCGCACTCATGCTGGCTTCAGCTTTCTTGGTCTGCTGTTCCTGTGTGGATACAGCCGGCTTCGTTTCGGTCTTACTGGCTGGCTTGTTGCTGGCCAGGCCGCACCCAGCCGTCAAGAAGCTGGCGCTGAGAGAAAGAGCCACCAGCATGCTCAAGGTTTTCTTCGTAATGGTATGTTTCATGATTCCACTCCTCTTCAGCGGACATTGCTGACCATTTCCTGCTGCTGGGCTACATACAGCTGGATTTCCCTGGTACGGGGACACTCCCGGAGTACATCCCGCACAGTCTGGTACGCAATATCCGGCGTATTGTTCTTTTCACTGAGATGGGCCAGGAACACTTCTGCCGGCGGTTCCGCCAGGGAAGTGAGGAACTGTCCCGCCGTCCGGTTGGACAAATGGCCTTCTTTCCCCAAGATCCGCTTCTGCAGGGCCGGTGGATAAGGACCGTGGCGCAGCATGTCCTCATCATGATTGGCTTCCAGGACCATGACCGCTGCACCTTCTGCCGCCAGTTCCACGGTTTTTGTGATGATCCCGCAGTCCGTCAGATAGGTGCATTTTTCGTCTCCATGGAAGATTTCATACCCCACCGGATCGGCTGCGTCATGAGGGATCCGGAACGGTTCGATCCGCAGGTTCCCCATGCTGCAGCTCCGGGGAATCACCCGCACCTGAGGCCGGGGCAGCAGCCGTCTTACAGGGAGCTGGGCCCAAGTCCTTTCATTGGCAAAGATCGGGACCGTACTGTAATGCCGGGCAAATACATCCAATCCGGCAATATGGTCCCGGTGTTCATGGGTCAGGAATACCCCGCTGAGGTCCTCCGGTTCCAAGCCACAATCCTTCAGTCCCTGGACGATCCGCCGGCAAGAAATCCCTGCATCGATCAGGATCGCCGTCTGGCCGGCCCGGATCAGGGTGGAATTCCCCCTGCTCCCGCTGGCCAGTACATCCACTTCAAAATCAGTCATCGTCATGGCAACACCGTTCTATACAAAAATGTCGGGGCGCCCTTCTCATACCCCGCTATTATACTTACTATTATAGCAAAAACCCTGAAAGAAATGTAAAAAAACACCGAACTCTCCAGGAGTCCGGCATTTTTTCTTCTGAAATTCAGTTCTTCTCAGGCTGGCAGTCCGCACATAAGCCATAGAAGTAAAACTGATGGCCCTGGACAGTGAAGCCCGTTTCCTTTGCCACCATATCCTCAATGGCTTTGGCATCCAGATGGGGCACATCACAGACCTTCCCGCATTTCATGCAGCGGATATGCGGATGTTCCATCACGTTTGCATCATACCGGAAGCTGTCCTCCCCGGTGTTCAGCACCTGGATCACATGCAGCTTGCTGAAGATTTCCACGGATTTATAGACCGTCGCAAAGCTCATGGTAGGATATTTCTCCTTCACTTTGTTATAGATCATCTCTGCCGTAGGATGTTCCGTTGTATGGGCCAGCATATCATAGACAGCCAGTCTCTGAGGCGTTACTTTGCAGCCGTTGTCCCGGAGCAATTTCGCCAGTTCTGCAGCAGTTAACGTAATCAACACCTCCGTTCCCTTATTTTAATTACACTTTTTGATAATGATTACTATAATTAATATAGCTTTTTAAATGGTTTTTGTCAACTATTTTTTATTTTTCAGAAAGCCGGATACAGCGTTGATTTTTGCCTTTTCAATAATAGTTATTAAATATTTTACATTTCCCTTACGCGTCCCTGCTTCAAATAAAAAAAAATAAAATCCATTCCAAGTCAGTAAAACTTTACGGACTTGGAAGGATCATTGCGTCTTTGCAGATGGACAGCCAATGAATATCTTTTTTTAATCTTGGATAGTCACCGGCATCCCCACATAGGCCACCTTTTCCAGTTCCCGGAGATGGCTGTTGTCCAAACGGACGCAGCCTTCCGAAGCATCCGTGCCAATAGAAGCTGGGTCATGGGTCCCGTGGATTCCGATACCGTCCCAATTGCCCTGGCTCAGGTCTTCCGTATCCAGGCTCAGGAACCAAGGCCCGTACGCTCCCTGGATCTCTCCATTCCCGTCTCCGAAATCATGGGTCCAGCCGGAAGCGTCATCGATTTCGTCGATGGCAAAAGTCCCTACAGGCGTCATATTGTCTCCCCGCCGTTCCTTCTGGCCCAGGCCGCCTTTCCCGATGGCACAGCCCCAGGTCCGGACTACTGTATCTCCGTCCTTCACATACAGTTTATGATCACTTTTATCGATCAGGATGGAATATTTCTTTCCCTGTTCCAGAGGCTGCACTGCTGCAGGCTGGGGTGCGGTCTGCTGAGGATTTTCATGCTTTTTTTGGAGGCTTTCCACTGGGGTTTCCTTCTGTTCCGGCAGTCCAGAGGCATCTTTTTTCATCGTATCCGTCTGGTTGGCTGCCGGCTTCTTTACCGGCACGGTGGGACCCGGCGCCCCCACCCCTTTATAACCCAGGGCAAAACAGCCCGTAAGCAGCACCCCTAAAAAGACCAAGGTGCAGACTCCCAGCATGATTCCTTTTCTTCTGTGGTTCTGGGACTTTTCCGTCCTCTTTTGCTTTCCGTCCATAAAACAATCCCTCTTTCTTCATGTAAGCCTTATGATACCATCCGCCGTATCTCCCTGCAATCCCCGGACTTTAAATTTTTTAGAAATTCCTCTTGACAAGTGTATCGAAAAAGATTACTATACAGGCAACGTTGAAAATCGTAAGGCAATGACCAAAACAAGTACACTTCAAAAAGTGGCACAGAGAGCGCGAATCACCGGCTGAAAGTTTGCGCCGAAGCTTGAGGAGATGGAATGCCTTTGGGAGCCGAAGGCCTGAACAAAAAGTAGGGTCTTCCGGGGAGCCGCCGTTATCGGTATGAGTGGCAGCTGGGATCCAGCTGCAATCAGAGTGGAACCGCGAGAAGATCGCCTCTGTGAGGAGGCGGTCTTTTTTTGTGTCCAAAGGGGAGGAAAGACTTATGTTTGCATCCATGCGCAATGATATCCGAGTTATCAAACAACGGGATCCGGCCGTAAAGAATACCCTGGAAGTCCTGCTTTGCTATTCCGGACTCCACGCCATCTGGGCCTATCGGATTTCCCATTTCTTTTATCAAAGATCCTGGTTCGTCACGGCTCGGCTCATTTCCACTCTGGCCCGGCTCCTGACTGGTATCGAGATCCATCCCGGTGCTCAGATTGGGGAAGGACTCTTCATCGATCATGGTTCCGGCATTGTCATCGGGGAAACCACCATCATCGGCAATAATGTTTCCCTTTACCAGGGAGTGACCCTGGGCGGCACCGGAAAAGAAAAAGGGAAGCGGCACCCCACCATCGGAGACTATGTGGTGGTGGCCTGCGGTGCCAAAGTCCTGGGTTCTTTTACGGTGGGAGAAGGAGCCAAGATCGGTGCTGGCAGCGTAGTGCTGAAAGAAGTCCCTCCCTATGCCACTGTGGTAGGCATCCCAGGCCATGTGGTAGCCCGGAAAGGCGTGCGGGTGGCCCCGGCCCATTCCGAACGGGATGTGGACCTGAACCACAACCGGCTGCCGGACCCTATCGAAGACCAGATTGCCGCCCTGGAAAAGCAAGTAGCCCTGCTAAAACGGCAGGTCAGCGACCTGCGGGCCCAGCAGGAAGGCCCAGCCCTGAAACAGGTTGTCAATTTCCGCTGATCATTCAGCCAACTTCCGAAAAAAAGTGCTCCGGTACTTTTTTTCGAGACGGATATCCTAGTATTTTCCTTGGAAAAGGAGGTTTTCACTTTGCCGCAAAATTGGTGGAAAAAGCCCCAGGGACCCCGATGTTGAAGTTCCCTGGAGAGCAAGTTGAGAAAGCAGCTGTTGATTGACAGACTTTAAATTTATGGAATCAAAGGAGAGATCATTATGTCTAAAATTTATACAAGTGTATTGGATCTGATTGGCCACACCCCTCTGCTGGAACCGGTAAAATTCGGTGCTGATAAAGGTCTCCAGGCCCGTCTGCTTGTGAAGCTGGAAAGCTTCAACCCGGCGGGTTCTGCCAAGGACCGGATTGCCAAGGCCATGATCGAAGATGCGGAAAAACGGGGCGTGCTGAAAAAAGGCGGCGTCATCATCGAGCCCACCAGCGGCAACACGGGCATTGGCCTGGCAGCTGTAGCAGCCATGAAAGGCTACCGGGCCATCATGGTGATGCCGGAAACCATGTCCATTGAACGGCGGAACATGATTGCCGCCTACGGAGCAGAAGTGGTGCTGACGGAAGCCAAGAAAGGCATTGCCGGTTCTGTAGAAAAAGCCAAGGAACTGGCCGCCTCCATCCCCGGCAGCTTCATCCCGGAACAGTTCGACAACCCGGCCAACCCGGCAGCCCACAAAGCCACTACGGGCCCGGAAATCTATGAAGACACCGACGGTGCAGTGGATATTTTCGTAGCCGGTGTGGGTACCGGCGGTACCCTGACCGGTGTTGGGGAATATTTGAAGGAAAAGAAACCTTCCGTAAAAGTGGTGGCTGTGGAACCGGCGGATTCTCCTCTGCTGAGCCAGGGCAAACCCGGTCCCCACAAGATCCAGGGCATCGGCACCAACTTCCTGCCCAAGACCCTGAACACCAAGATTTACGATGAGATTCTCACTTCCACTACGGACCAAGCCTACGAAACTGCACGGGACTTCATCCATCATGAAGGGTTCCTGATCGGGATTTCCGGCGGGGCTGCCCTGTATGCTGCCGTAGAAGTGGCCAAACGACCGGAAAACAAGGGAAAGACTCTGGTGGTGCTGCTGCCGGACAACGGAGACCGGTATCTGACCACTCCTGGATTTTTGAAGAAGGAAGACTAAAAAAGGGGGCTGTTGCGCATGCAACAGCCCTTTTTTTACGGATTCTCTTTCAGATAATCCGTCCAGCTTTGGGTGATTTTTCCCTGTTGGAGTTCTTTTACATAAGTATAGAACTGCTTCAGCCGGTAGATTTTGTGGTCGTCGATGGTCTGGCGCCACCCTTCCTTATGGGTCATATTGAGCACATCCTGTCCCCCCAGGGCATGCTGCCGGGAACAGATGGTTTCCAGGCTGTCCTGCTGCCCGTTGAGCCAGATATCCCGCATGATCATATAGGCGGTGGTCCGGCCTTTCCCGGCCTGGCAGTGGAAATGGAGCCAGGCATCTCCCGGCAGGGACCTCTGCCACTGAAGGAAGGCATCCACTTCTTCCGGTTCCGGCCAGGTATGGTCCGTACTGGCAAACCGGGCATAGCCCAGGCCGAACAGAGCCGCCGCCTGCTGTTCCGTCAGGGCCGTCTGGACTTTTTCCGTTCCCTTATAATGGGGCTTTTTCTTTTTGTCCAGATGGTAGTAGGATGTTTCCCGGTTTTCCTCCTTTTCCAGCCGCCGTGCTTCCTCCTGCCGGATGGCGGCATCGGATTTCCCCACATTGGCCCAATTGTTGTCCCCGTACCAGCTTACCGCCGTGCCGTTCAGGTATCCATGGTCCTCCTGGCGCAGGTCCACCAGGATCACCTGTTTTGGCTGGATGCCCTGTTTCTGCAGTTCCTGGGTCAGCGCCGCCAGATTCAGGATGGAAGGCTGGCCGCTGCCGCTCATGCGATTGACGGCATCCACCCGCCAGGACCGGGGCAGACGGAGTTTGTTGGCCGCATCCAGACGCCACACATAGCCCTTGGAAGGTTTGACGATGTTATCAAGAGACGGTGCTGCCGCCAGGACCATCCCGAGAGAAATCTGGCTGAATACCAGCACCCCCGTCACGATTTTCCAAATCTTCATCTTACCCCTCTTCCCTCTGCACTTACCCTTTTATCCATCCGAACTTCCGGCAGGCATTGAGGATGCCTCCCTTGTCGTTGTCGTCGGTGATGTAGTCCGCCCGTTCTTTGATTACCGGCCGGGCGTTCCCCATGGCCACCCCGAAAAAAGGCTTCCGGAACATGGTGATGTCGTTGAGCCCGTCTCCGAACACCACTGCATCCTTTGGATCCGCTCCCATAAGGCCCATGAGCTTTTCGATGCCGGCCCCTTTGTCCACCGGTTCCACCAGCCAGGTGTTGTCGATGAAGGGCAGATGGGGCAGCTGCCGCCGGTCCGCCGGTTCCGTACCCGGCTGTTCCCGGACGTACATGATTTTGTACACCTGGTCCAGGCTGCCGATGTCCACCGGCTGGACTTTGGTGTTCATGTAATTCCCCGGATCTTCCCGGGGATAGTCCGCATAAGGGGTATACCGGTCCAGGGTGTTGTCCAGCACCACGGACCAAGGCTGGTTCCGTTCCGTCAGTTCCCGGAGCAGGGCCTTAGCCGGTGCCAGGGGCAACCCCTCCATTTCCAGGATCTTTCCATCCACGGTCAGGCTGTTGCCCCCGTCGGCCACCATGGAACGGATGCCATGCTTGGCCGCAAAAGCCGCCGCATCACACTGGAGCCGGCCCGTGGCCAGAGCTACAAAATGCCCCTCCCGCTGGAGTTCATCCACACAATACTGGGTGTCTTCCGGCACCTGCCCAGTGATTCCCAGCCCCAGGGTCCGATCGATGTCAAAGAAAAAATATTTTTTAGCCATAGGTTCCTTCCTTTGTCAGTGATAGCTTTACAATGATTTCCTATTATAACACAGTCTCACACCAAAGGAGACCATCTGCCAGGGCAGATGGTTTTAAACGTAAAAACCGCAGGCCGGGAAGGGCTTGCCTGCGGCGAGCCCCTCGTATAATAGAGTTGTACCAGATATTCTCTTT
>ERZ791914.151-NODE-151-length-80515-cov-23.990430_pt1 | contig 80515 bp, 67 predicted proteins | sample MGYA00510140_ERZ791914 | MGnify/ENA primary metagenome ERZ791914 (study PRJEB30046, sample SAMN00792079) | human gut metagenome | study: EMG produced TPA metagenomics assembly of the A metagenome-wide association study of gut microbiota in type 2... | reverse complement strand
TCGCCTACAGCGATGCCGTGACCGTCACCCGGGAAAACCTGTACACCGGCGAGGACGGCAAGCTATGGCTGAAATACCGCCGTAAAAAGAACGAGCTCCGCGCAAGCGTGAAGCTGCTGCCGGAAGCCGTCGCCCTGATAGAAAAATATCATGATGACAGCAGGGATACGCTGTTCCCGATGATCCACTATCCGAGCATGAGAAACCACATGAAGGCGCTGGCCGTGCTGGCAGGGATAAAGGAGAACCTGTGCTACCATGTCGGACGCCACTCGTTCGCCTCGCTCGTCACCCTTGAAGCGGGCGTTCCGATAGAGACCATCAGCAGCATGCTGGGGCATAGCAACATACAGACGACCCAGGTCTATGCCCGCGTCACCCCGAAAAAGCTCTTCGAGGACATGGACAGGCTTATCGAGGCTACCGGAGATTTGAAACTTGTTCTATAACCCATAAACAATAAGAATCATGAGAAGTACCTTTTCCATACTGTTCTATATCAACCGCGGCAAGATAAAGGCTGACGGAACCACGGCGGTCATGTGCCGCATCACCATAGACGGCAGGAACACCGCCATCACCACCGGGATATGCTGCAAGCCGGAAGACTGGAACGCCCGAACCGGGACCATACGTACGGTAAGGGAAAATGCCAGGCTGCAGGAGTACCGGAAGTATATCGAACAGACTTACGAGGAAATCCTGAGGACACAGGGTGTCATCAGTGCGGAGATTATCAAGAACCGGGTGACAAGGCAGTTCGTCGTTCCGACACACCTGCTCCGGATGGGCGAGATAGAGCGTGAACGTCTCAGAATACGGAGCAGGGAGATCAATTCCACCTCCACCTACCGGCAATCACTGTATTTTCAGAAGTACCTGACGGACTACCTTGCTTCACTGGGGAAGAAGGACATCGCCTTTGAAGAAATAACGGAAGACTTCGGCAGGAACTACAAGGCATTCCTTATCAGGAACAAGAATTTCAGCACCTCGCAGACCAACCGCTGCCTCTGCTGGCTGAACCGCCTGCTGTATCTTGCCGTGGACAACGAGATCCTGCGCACCAATCCGGTGGAGAATGTCGAATATGAGAAGAAAACCGCGCCCAAGCACAAGTATGTCACCCGTGAAGAGATGAAAAGGATACTGGCCATGCCCCTGAATGAAGGACGTGCGGAGCTGGGCAGGCGTGCATTCATCTTCTCCTATTTCACCGGACTTGCCTATGCCGACATCAAACAGCTCCATCCGTACCATATCGGGACGACGGCGGAGGGGCGGCGGTTCGTCCGCATCAACCGGAAGAAGACCGGGGTGGAAGCGTTCATCCCCCTGCACCCGATAGCCGAGCAGATACTGTCCCTGTACAATACCACCGACATGCACAGCCCCGTATTCCCGTTGCCGAGCCGGGATTCCATCTGGCACGAGATACGGGAAATCGGCGTGATCCTGGGGCGGCACGATGACCTTTCGTACCATCAGGCCCGGCACGGGTTCGGAGTCCTGCTCATTTCAGAGAGCGTATCCATCGAAAGCATAGCCAAGATGATGGGACACTCGAACATTTCCACCACACAAGGGTATGCCAGGATAACGGAAGAAAAAATCTCAAGGGAAATGGACAGACTGATGGAAAAGAGAAGCCAAAGCCGCACACATTCCGGCTCTGACAGCCAATAACCATTTCGCAGCCGCCTGCTTCCTCGCCGTCCATGAAGTTAGTACAGACTTCATTGAAAGTGAAAAGGTCGGGCGGCCGTGCCGTTTCGGGCAGAATCTTCCTTTGCAGGCAAAGCGTATTCAGCCCGAAAACCTTTCCCCTTTCACGTCTGTACAAGGAAGGCTGACGGCAGCGGAAACAAGCGACCGACGGAAAAGTCGATACAACAAAAGAAACAGCATACAGACAGTAGGAAACTACCGGTCCGTATGCTGTTCAGATTTTCTATAGGAGGGCGTTTTTTTGAAACACAATGAAAAAGGCAGGCGGCAAACTGCGCTCTCTCCAAAAAATCAATCTTTTTTTTCGACCACCTGCCAATATCCGCCCTTGTCCGGCTGAACTGCTTCTGTCTTCATTCGCTGTTTTTAGAGAAATAATTCTGAGATATAAAGTATCACAAGTGATTTGACAACATACATTTAGCCGGTTTCCTCCTTATATCTGCTGCATTGTGATTTCATTTTTGTATTACTTGCCATTGCCATTATTGTAAATGACATCCAAAAATTCTTCCGCAAGTCTTATATCTTTAATTCTTATAATATTGTCTTCTTCCGTCGGATAGCCAAGGATATTGATACTGCCATACCAGACGGAGGATTTGTCCATAACACATGAACATAATGATAATTCAGGTACAATCTTTACGAACAACCCCTGTCTTCTGAGATAATCCGACTGTTCATTTTCTGTCAATGTAAGAATGGCCACTTCAATACCATCTCTTTGGAGTTCTTTCAAGATATTGACAAATTTATTTCGTTCCATATGATAGAGCTTAGGGGAAGATATCACAATGGATTGTCTTGAGGCTTTTAATTCTTTTATAAACGGATGACAGAATGTTATGCCGTTAAAAATCTGTTCTTCATGCGGAGACGACTGTAAACCTTCGGTTGCATCAAACAATGTCTGACAATCCTTGGAAAGTACCCGATAGCCGATGACGGAATAGCCTTTGAGCCGCTTGCGATACATGCTCTCACAGACAGGTTCATGTATATCGATATAATCATAGATACGGACATCGGCTTTCCCTTCGTTCTCCCGGTGCAGACGGCCTGCATACTGGGCAACCAACCCTTTCCATGATATAGGGAGGGCTAAAAAGAGCGTATCAAGCCGAGGATAGTCAAATCCTTCTCCTACATATTTTCCGGTAGCGACTATTACAAGAGGGGAATTTTGCGGAATGTCATGCAATCCTTGCAGGATTTCACGCTTGCTTTTGGCTGTTCCTTCTCCCGTCAGTTGGATGACATGTGAGATATGCGGTTTTAACATTTCGGAAAGCAGCTTTACATGCGATGTCCTGCCGGTCAGGATAATCGGTGTCCTGCCTGCCGTTACTGCATTTAACACATCCTCCACGATGAGCGTATTCCGTAATTCAGACTCTGCAAGCGATTGTGACAATAAGGCGAACGACTGCCTGTTTTCAGTTACAGAGCGATAGGATGTGAATCTTGGAACAAGATAACGCAGGAATGACTGCTTCTGTATCTGGGTCTTGGCATCTGCCGAAAAGCGGATTGGTCCGCACTGCATGAAGATAATGGGTTGCAGTCCGTCCTTGCGGATAGGTGTGGCAGTAAGTCCATAGACATGATGTGCCGTAATATGTTTGAGCACATTCTCAAACGTTATGGAAGAAACATGGTGGCATTCATCCACGATCACCATCCCATATTCCCGTACAAAAGGTCTTACCTCGCCATTTTCAAAACATGATTGCATAAGGGCGATGTCAATGACTCCGTGCAAGGTGTTTGAGGTTGAATCCAAGCAGCCTATGGGAGAAAACACTTTTTTCCTGCCACGTTTTCTTGACGTGGCAGGCTCGGCAAATTCTATCTCAAGAAAGTCGGTAAGGCGTTCGTGCCATTGCAGGAGCAGCGCTTTGGAATGTACCAGCACGAGTGTGCTTACCTTTTTTCGGGCAATCAGAGCAGCTGCTGTTACTGTTTTCCCAAAAGCGGTCGTTGCCGCCAATACCCCGTTCGTGTATGGCATTAAGGAATTGATGGCATCAAGTTGCTCGTCACGTTCCTTGCCCTTGAATGCAACGGCAACAGGCTTGCCGTGATTGGTTTCATCAATCATTTCATAAGCAACTCCAAGAGATTCCAGCATGGTTGTTACGGCATCCTCACAACCGCGGGGCAGGGCGAGGTAATCATCCGTAAAGTCAGCACGGCAAATAATACGCGGAATGTTATAGGTAGAGATACGCATCGCTTGTTTGCTGTAAAATTCCGGATTTTTGAATGCGGCTATACGCTTGAGATGATTGGCCACTTTTTCGGATATGGAGTTTAGGGGGATGTATAGTCTGTCCGATTTTTTAATTTTCAGTTTTCCGTTAAAATCTTTCTGCGTGACATCCTGAGATACAGGAAGCACCCAAGGCTTTGTTTCTGAAGAAGTTGCCAACGAACCGAAATCTTCCTGTCTGTGCCGGGCCAATAACATGTCCAAGTCATGCTCATTAAGTTTTTTTGCATTGTATAAATAAGCCCATTGGTTTTTGAACTGAAGGAAGTTTTCATCCACAAAGACACTGTTTCCCATTTTTCGTGCCCTGCCTTGCAATGGAAGGGCTATCAGATTTCCGAATCCGCCTTCAGGCATCCTGTCCTGATTGGGGAAGAAACGGTCGTATGAATTGAAGGTAATATGTCCGTTGCGCTTCATGGCCTCAGTAAGGATGGCATTGCCTAATTTCCTGGTTTTACCGGCAGCAACCGGCTCTTCGAAAAATATCCATACATGCGCCCCGTTACCGGAGCGTGAACGTTCGATACTGTACGGAATTCCCCAATTCCTACAAACGGCAATGAAAGCCAGCACATCTTCCTTATATCCGTGAGTGCAATTCTTGTCATCAAAATCAGCGCAAAGAAAAGAGCATTTATTGTCAGGGGTGACAGCATATAAACCTATAACATCACACCCGTATTCATCTTTTCCCTCCAAATGGCGGTAGATTTCCCGGCTTGTCAGAGGAGCAAGGTTGCGATTCGGGCAATCCGGGCACTTGTATCGTTTCTTGTCGCAGACTCCTCTTCGCCATTCATTGGTACAGACCGGTTGATAGCCTCCCTTTCCCGTTGTCCTGCTGAACCATCTTCGTGCAAAAACATCCGTTCTTCCTTTGAAAAAACTGTTGAACAATGCTATTTTCTCATCAGGCGTAAAATTGACAGAAGGAAATATTACAGGAGAAAAAATCGGCTCCTTATCAGAGATTTCCGATACGGAATAGACAATGCCGTGTTGAAGAAGAATTGATTTCAACTCTTCGTTCTCGGCAAGCAATGCATTATATTTCCCGACAAGCGTGTCGTATTTCTTTTGCAGCTCTTCCATCCTGTTATGCTGCCATCAGTCCGCAAAGCAAAGCGATTCCGAAACTTAGAAATGTTCCGGCAAGGACATACTCGGTTTTTGCTGTATCCGTATCCTTGAACCTCAATATGGATTTTGCGGCTATGATAAAACCGATTGCTTCATACCTGCCTATTATTACAAATATTATTGTGAGAATACGTTCCAGGTTTCCTATCAATGCTCCGGCATTTTTGATATTCTCACAGGATAGTGTTTCTCCGATTTGGTACCTTTTCAAAACCAGTTTGATCAGGACATTGGCGGGTTTGATACACAACAGTACCGCCAGTATGAATAAAGGCATGGAGAAGTTCCCGGTATAATCCACAAATTGTACAGGCAATTCAGTGGTGATATCAAACTCGGTAGCCACAGCAGCCAATATTGCCAGATGTGCAGCCTGGTCAAGGGCAAAACTCCACAATCCTTTGGGACAATAGGCTTTGACAAGGTCAATGACCAGATGTGACAGGGCAATGGTCAAGGCATAAAACCCGAAATCGCTGACCGGGACCAAAGCCCATGATACTACAGCTACAAGAAGCGAATGTACATACAGGAAGCAGCTTCTGAACTTCTTTTCCTCTTTCTGTGAGCAGTATTTGTCATTTTGCAGGTAGAAATCGGCTATGACATGGCCCAACAGCAAACTTAAAAACAGCCAGCTATTCATATTCGTTAAAATTTATCTGTTCAAAATACTTCAAGGCTTCCTCTAGGCAATACCATTTTGTAGCCGATGAAGCCTTGTTTACACCGGATTGTGATATTCCCAGATTTCGGGCTATATCCGTTTCCTTCAATCCAAGCAGTTTGTAATAAATGACCTCGCTTTGGCGCAGGGTCATGTCATTCATGATGGCATCGGTCAGCAATGCGATCGTCTGTAAGGGGCAGGATAATTGTCTTTTGCTTGTACATACAGACAAAGTTCCTTTATTCAAGGCATTCATTCCCTCAAGTGAACGCCCCGACATATAAATGGACTCGCCATCCCAAATGCCCTGTTCCGTGTCCACTATACGCATGTTTCCAATACCGATAGCCATCCTGATACCATATGTCTGAAAGCTCTTCGCTTTCCTGTTTTCTGTAATCGGGAAAGACTTGATGCATGATTTGATTACAAGAGCTATACGAAAGACATTGGATACATTCTGCATTACACATTCGATATAATCGCCTTTGATTTGGCGACCGTAAAAATCCGGGTATTTTGTTTTGAGCAAAGCAAACAGTGCCTCTATCCTTTGCTTTAGTCTGATAGTTTCATCCACGGATAACGAAGTGGATGAAACTATATCTGCCGAAATGGTTGCAAACATATTACTATCTATTGTTTTGGCTGTAAAAGTATGAATATAATTTGGCATAGCCAAGAAATATACCCTAAAAAGGGTGTAACATTACTATATACCCAATAAAGGGTGTATCTGTATTGCATTACAAAACCAATCCGCACCACAGGTTCACTAAATGATGCGGATTCAGAAATAAAGAGTTGAACTTGGCGGATACCCATAATACGGGGTAATATTACAACCTGGTTCTACCATTCTGACGGTACGCCTCCTTGTACCCGTCCATCAACGTACGCTCTATGTCGGAAGCCCTGTACAAGATCCTGCCGCCTATCTGGATATAGGGCAGTATGCCGTTGTTGCGGTAATCCTGAAGGCTCCTGCGGCTGACCTTCAGTCTGACGGCCAGTTCCTTGTCGGTGTAATAGCGTTCCCCGTCCAGGGACGGCTTGTTGTTTTTACGTATTTTCTCCACCTTTTCCGATAGTTCTTCCAGCGACGAGAGGAAGGCTCTCACGCGCATGTCGTTTTCCGGTGTCAGCAGCCGGATATTGCCATTGTCATTCATAAGTCAGATATCTGTTTGTTGGTTGGTTTGTTGGCTTGTTTGTTTGTTGGTCACATTGCATTTTCTTTCCTTGCCGGCTGTTATACACCGTTTCATTTCCGCCACGGGAAAGACGGCTTTCACGTCCTCCGGTCTGTAATACACCTTGTGGCTTATTTTGGTGTAAGCCAGCGTTCCGTTCTCCCGCATCGTCTGCAAGGTTCTCGGACTGATGCAGAGCAGCCTGCACACGTCATCGCTGTCAAGCCATTCCTTTTCTCCCAAGTCCTCCTGTTCCCGGCAGAGCCGTTCCACCTTTTCCGCAAAAATCTCAAATCCCGAGAGCATCCTCTCGAAAGTCGCCTTGTCTATGACTACTACTTCCATAATTCTTAAATTTTAAGTTTGACATTGATTTTTCATGCAAAACGAAACGGCGGAATCAGGCTGTGCCTACCGTTTCCTGTGCGAAGGAAACAAAAAAACGAAAACAGTCCGCAAACCGGACGGTATGTGTCACCGTCAGACATTCCTTTTCACCGCAAGAGGATAATTGCAGGCGGTAAAAAGCAGAAAAGGACACACTCATTTCTTTGAAGCAAAGGTAGCCGTTCCCCACCGGAGCGCAAGGCCGGGCCCTGCGGGTCGGCGGGGAAAAAATCATCCTCGCGCTCTGCGCTCCGGTATTTTTTCCTGCCGAGCCTTGACGCTTTTCCGGAGGGAGAACGGCTGTAAGGCATTCAAAGAAACAAGAGTGCCCGCACCACGGGCCGGATGTCTAACAGATAAAAGCAAAAGGATATGGCAACAAAAGACGTGAAAGAATTCAACGGATGGTTTGACCGTTCATACATGAGACTGAAAGAGAGACTCTCCATCTATGGAAAAATCGACGAAGACGCGTTCCATGACGCCTATCTGGCAGTCAGGAAACAGGTCATGTTCGCAAGCGGCGGAATCGAGGAGTTGGAATCCTATTTCTTCGGATGCTACCGGAGAATCCTCCAGTCGGGCGCAAGGGATGAAAGCCGTTACGACAGCCCCGGAGACGAGTATTTCGCAAGACTGGGCGAGACGGACTGCGCGGAAGAGACAGAAGAACGGGAAGAGATGCTGACCGGATGCGACAGGCTGGTAAGGGACATACAGAAGTTCCTCAGGCGGCATTTCTCCTACGAGGATTACAGGATATTCATGCTGCGGTTCTACGAGACCGGAAGCTCGTTCCGCACCATAGCCAGGCACATGGGCGAGAAGACCTCGGTGGTGACACGCAGGGCGCAGGCGATGATGGAATCCGTCCGGGCAAACCGGAAGTTCATCGCCAGAAGAAGGCTGATCATGGCCGGAGAGGCGGCATGACACGAATAAAGGACAACAAGGTATAACAAAAAAATATTGATGATTATGAAACTGACAGTTTATGACAAGAGCAATTCCCATCCGGCACTGACCTATAAGGGCAAACGGATCATCACGGTATGCCGTGACGGCAGCATGTATTTGAGCCGGATACTGAGCAGGGAACTGAGCCTGCACGCAGGAAACAGGCTGTGTATCGCCAGGGACGAAGACAGGCCCAAGGATTGGTACATGTTCGTCTCGGATGACGAGAACGGATTCACGATATGGAACGATCCGCGTTGCGCCCGCTTCTCGAACAGCTTCATCGCCGGCATGATACTCGATGCGGCAAAAGTCGAGAAATGCGCCGGCTTCATGGTGGCGAAAGAGCCGGTGAATGTGGACGGCAGACTATGCTACCGGATAATACTTGACAACCCGATACCGAAGGGAGTAAGAGCCACCGGTACGAGATAAGCCCGATATCCGAAAGAAAAAGCAGGGGACATCCGAAGGAAGGAAAAAGATCCGACCTCCGGGTGTCCCTTTTTTCATGCGGCCACAGACAGATCACAACGGTTTCAGGTTGATACGGCTGCTGTAGATGGCGTTCAGCTCGTCACGGTACTGTTCCAGATGGGCAGAGAGGATATTGTCAATGTAGCAGGAAATGCTGACAGTCGGCGCTATCACGGAAAGCAGGGTGCGCACCCGTTCGTAGTTCTCGCTGCTGACATAGGTCTGCCGGCGTTCCTTCACGACGCTGTTATTGAACAGATGTTCGGGATACTCCTGAAGGGTGTTCCTTTTCCGGTGGGTTTTCTCCCGGATGACCGGGGACGGCGTTTCTTCCTCGCTGCCGGACACACCGGAACCGGGAACTTCCACCTTGTCGGATTTGGAAGGAATCCCGGACCGGCTTTCCGTTTCCTTACCGTCTTCTTTTGAGGAGCCGGTGTCGTTGTCATCACAGATGTTTTCCAGGGCGGTATCAGGAATATCCCCGGCCATTACGCGACGTATCTGCTCCTCGTCGATTTTAACTTCCTTTCTCTTTACCATGAATTCCATATTTTTGATAGTTGAACAATTCTTTTCCGGCAGTCCTGCATTTTCATCACGTTGTAAATGTAAAAATACCACCCATATTACATGCTTGCATTATCTGACGGGTATGTGCATCCGATCGGCAAGCCGGTCATGTAACCAATACTCAACGTGTTCTGTCTGACATTAAGCCAATCACGCATTCACGCATTCACATATGGGGGAACAGTGGCCTTATTATGTTCAAGCATATCCCCGTTCACCCGTTACCGGACGGTTTAAGGCAACCATGCACCCCGTACCTGATGCACACCTGGATGACTGAACTGCCGGACACATGCTGACATGCGACAAAATAACGATAAATTTTCCAGATTGGCACAGTCATGGCGGCTTGCTGACGGTCTGTGACACTGTATGTCATCCTGTTACACCGCCTTTATCTGACGGAGAGGGGTATCCGACCGGCAAGTCGGTCATGTATCCGATCCCCCACGTGTTCAGTCTGGCATTAAGCCAATCACGCATTCACACATGGGGGAACGGTTGCCTTATTATGTTCCAGCATATCTCCGTTCATCCGGTACCGAGCGGTTTAAAGCAACCATGCACCCCGTACCTGACGCACACCTGTATGACTGAACTGCCGGACACATGCTGACATGCGGCAAAATAACGATAATTACTCCGGATGGGCACTCATATGGTTGTCTGCTGACGGTCTGTGACACGATATGTCATCCTGTTACACCGCTCAAGTATCCTGCTGGTAGCGTTTTTTAGTATGCAGAACGTTATCAAGATGCCGACGGAAGGATTTTTTCGGAGGGAAGCGGTTGGAACGCTATCTTTTGATTTTTCGGATGAAAAATTCATGTTCAAACGAACATGGCAAGTTGTGTTTTCGGCTGCCCGAAATGATTCGGGCGTCCCAAAACAACTTGCCACTCGCCTGAAGGCTCGGGAGGGGCTTCACTCCAAAGTCGTTACGCCTGAAAGCCGAAAAAGAGGAACAAAAAAACAGGAAAATGAACGCTGTTATATATAGATTTGCTTTCAAGAAATGAGCACTGCTAAAAACATGAATGCTATTTATCCATATTTTCAATCTATCGTAAATCGTATTTTTTCATCTTTCGGTATAGTGTCGTGGGATTTATTTTCAGCAACCGTGCGGCCTGTTCGCGGTGTCCGTTGCATATTTGAAAAACTTTTGATTATGAATTTTATCTCCGCAAATCCGTCTTTTTAATACTAATGCAAAAATAGAAATCCATTCATTCGAGTTAGGGGAGCTTGCAAGGATTGCGGTAAATCAGGCGACAGATGCCGTTGGAAAAGGCAACGGCTTTATGCAACTGCCACCGCCGGGAAGGAAGAATATCCTGTACGGAATTCCCCTTTCCGGTGGAATAAGGAAACAGATAAACAATGAATTCGTCCACAAGGTTGTAGTGGAAGAGTCCCCGCAGAAGTTCAAGGGATTCTGCATCATGAACTTCTGCCAGATAGGTAAAAGAAGCGTTTTTGTGGTCTTTCTCGCAGAGCAGATCCAGAATGGAGTGAGGTAAAATCCAGCCAATGAACAAACCCTTTTCTGTGGTTCATTACCCATTGCGTCAGCACATCATCAGGTTCCGGCAGGAAACCGTCTAATGTCATTACCGTTACTGCTTGGATTTTTGACATATAAATTCTGTTTTAAATCCGGATCGGAAGCCGTCCAAAAAAAGAAGCGTGCAAACACACTACTTCAAACGACGGCTCTGGAATAGCCTTAACGGGGAGTACGTGAATGCACGCTATGCGAAAGCATAGCATAAGCATCACGCAATAGTTCCCGTTGTTCAAATTTTCCAGATTTTCGCTTGAGACGTCTTGCGGTCTTATGTTATATATAATCGGCAACCGCCTCACAGACGATATGCCGCTTTTTCTCTATTTACTTGCAAATGTACACATATTCAGCGACATTTACACTAACTGCGGGCATCTATTTTATTTCAGCCCGTATTTCTTCATTTTCCGGTACAGTGTTGCCGGATTGACATTCAGCATTGCAGCGGCTTGTTCCCGGTGTCCGTTGCAGGCTTTAAGGGCGTTGGCAATGTTCTTTTTTTCCAACGATTCATCCTTCAACGGCAGGACTGCCGGTATGGAAGTCTGAGCATTATCGCACGACGGAATTCCATTATCCAACCCTTCGATATCCAGTATCGGTTCTTCGGAAACAAGTACGGAACGCTTGATCTTGTTTTGCAGTTCGCGCACATTGCCCGGCCACGGGTAGGCGAGCATTCTGCGCTTGGCATCGTCCGTAAAGCCGCATGTCTCCCGTTTCAGTTCTTTCGAGTAGCGTTCACGGAAAAACTCGGCCAAGGGAAGGATGTCCTCCGGGCATTCAGCCAACGATGGCTGTTGAATTTCAAATTCGTTCAAGCGGTGATAGAGGTCTTCCCTGAACCGCCCTTCCTTGATAGCCTGCTGCAAATCCTCGTTTGTGGCAGAGACTATCCGTACATCCGCTACCCGTTCCTTGCTGCTGCCGATTGGCATATAGGTACTTTCCTGCAACACACGGAGAAGCATGGATTGAATTTCATAGGACATTGTTCCGATCTCATCCAAAAACAATGTTCCGCCTTTCGCCATGTCGAAGTAACCAACCTTGGCGGTATCGGCACCGGTAAATGCCCCTTTCTCATGTCCGAAGAGAAGCGAAGCCGCCAGTTCACGGGGCAATGCTCCGCAATTCACCGCCACGAACGGCATGTGCCGGCGTTCACTGCCCTGATGAATATACTGTGCAACAGATTCCTTGCCGGTTCCGTTGGCACCGAGTATCATTACAGCCATTTCTGACGGGGCGACCAGTTTGGCATATTTCTCCACTTGCAGGATCTTGGGGCTTGTTCGGTGGAAAAGGTTCTTTTCCTGCTTCCGTATAATAACCATCGGGCGGAATACATCCTCTGCCAGTTCCAACAGATGCTCCTTGCGTACCGGCTTGGGCAGGTAGTCTATCGCACCCAATTTGATGGTGCGTACCACATCCGGAACCGACACATATTCGGTCGTAATGATAAAGGGAATATCCTTCTTTTCCTTGCGGAGCCATCCCAGAAGCGAGATGCCGTCACCTTCCGGCAGGCGCACGTCCGAGAGTATCAGGTCGAACTGCGTCTTGCGTATCAGCGAACGGGCAATCAGCTCGTTCATGACTGTCACCGCTTCATAACCTGCCTGTGAAAACCAGTCTTTCTGCATCTGCGACAAGCCGACATTGTCTTCAACTATCAGTATTTTCCTTTTCATTTGTCTGTCTTTTTATTTCATTCTCCGCTTCCGCTATGAACTTGGCGGTACATTCCATTATCTGTCGTGTGTGTTCCCGCACAGCGTCATCGGTTGTGGTGTCGTCTTTTAGCAGGGTACGATAGGCGGACAAGATATCTTCCATCTGCAACAGTTCCCACATCGGCTGCATTCGGTGGACGGTCTCACGCAACTTATGACGGTCACAGTCATTCATCCCTGCTGAGAGTTCCTCCATATCCTTTTCAGACTGGATGATGAAAGAGCGTAACAGTCCGACCTTGTCGCTAATTTCGGATAACATTACGCTGAAATCAATATCCTGACCATCATCTTTCCGGCATCTTTTTATGGTCGAAAGCAGGCCGAGCAACTCCGAAGACGAGAACGGCTTGTAGATGCAGGCTGTAAATCCGGCATCAAGAAAGGCATCTTTTTCCTTGTCGCCGCGTGCGGTCATGGCAATAACGGGTATCGTGCGTGAATTGCCGATGTTCGAACTGCGCAGCAGGGTCAGTAGATCGAAGCCGTTGGTGCCCGGCATCTGGATATCTGAAAGCAGCAGGTCATAGTCCTTGCAGCGCATGGAGCTGACCACCTCTTTGGCAGTGGAACATACCGTACAGGGCACACCGTTGCGTTCCAGCATCTCCTTGATTACATCCCTCAACATGCCATCGTCATCAATGACAAGCACATTATGGGGCAGATGTTCGGGACACGGCAGTATCCGGTTATCGCTCACTAAAGGCTCCTCCGTTTCCGGCAATGGAAGGGCTACACGGAATGTGCTTCCCCGGTCAACGGAACTTGTCACCTCGATTGACCCGTCAAGCAGGTTAACAAGTCCCTGCGTGATGGGCAACCCCAGTCCGTAACCGTCGGCATTGGCTGCGGAAGTCTGACGCTCGAACGGGCGGAAGATACGTGAGAGTGTTTCCTCTGTCATGCCGATGCCGGTATCCTTTACTTCCATGACCAGCTGTCCGCTGTGATAACTGACGTTGAAACTGATTGTACCTGACTCGGTAAACTTGACGGCATTGGTAAGCAGATTGTCTATAATCTGCTCTATGCGGTCCGCGTCACCGTAGAGCCTGACTTCCGTATCCCTGAAATCGCAGTCAAACCGGATGCCCTTGTTGTTGACCACGTGGGAGAATCCCGAAGCGGTACGCTCCAGAAGTTCGTGCAGGTTGAACGGTACATCGTTGCGGATTTCTTTCGCCTCGTTCAGGCGGTACACGTCCAGCAGATTGTTGAGCAGGTGAACCACATGGCGGCAAACGATTCCGATATTGTCCAGGTAAATGTTCCGCCGCTTCCTTTCCCGTGTGTCCATCGCCAGTTCGGCGTTGCCGCTGATGATGTTCAACGGGGCGCGGATGTCATGGGAGATGGTCAGGATGATGTTCTTGCGCATTTCCAGCAGTGTGGCATTCTGTTCTATCGTCTCTTCCAGACGTTTCCTTGTCCTTGTCTTTTCGCGCAAGTCCCTTTGGATAATCAGGTATGATATGACGAGCAGCACGATGGCGGAGACAATCAGCCATGTGATAATGCGTACTGAGCGGTTGTAGGAGGCTTCAAGATGCTGTTCCTTTTCAGTCAGTATGCGTTCAGTCTGGTCATCCATTGTGGCTATCAGGGTACGCAATTTGCGATTGAGTGCTTTGTTGTGACGGTGCAGACTGTCAGCATAGGTGTCTATGGTTTCCTGCCGTTCTTCCTGCATGGATTGTAGTTTATTGTTCAGTACATCGAGTGTGGCGGAGGCGGAAGGCGTTACTTGCACCGTTTCCTTTGCCCCGAAAAATCCCGCGATGCCTTTCTTCTTGCGAGTCACGGTTTGGGTCTTGGCTTCTTCCGGCAATTGGGTAAGCAGCAGACCATCCGGATTGTCCTGTTCACGGAACAGCAGCATGATTTGGTGTAAGTGCTCTTCCTTGTTTGCCAACAAATGGCGGAGTGTATCTATCTGCGCGCGGCTGACAAACTCCTCGCTGCCACTCTGCATGGCAAGCATCATGGAATCTACCCGCAGACGGAGCAAATGCTAATCCTCGAAATCTTCCTCCTCCCAAGCAATAGCGGTCTCGCCACGCATGGCAAGGAGCGTGATATACCTGTGGGTGGTATTCACATCGTGCTGCACCTGGTGGATGCGTTTCATTTCGGATTCTATCCCGACCACCCGGTTCCGCTCATGTAGCAAAGTGGCGGCCATGCTTCCTATTATTACCACTAATACTGCATACCCAATAAGTATTTTATTTTGGATAGTCATATTGTTCCAAAACTATTTCTAAATTTACTTCCAAAGCTTGTTGTATTGTCTGTCTTTTTCAAGGATGTTTTATTTTCATCTTAACTCTATATTAAACCTGTTTGAAATCCGATTTCGGATTCCGTCTTGAATTTGATTTATTTCTTCATTCAACAATGTTCTGTCATTAGACCGGTAAATAATTCTATAAGCAAGAGAAACCTTATCCTGCTTTTTAAAACGATCTATTACGTTGACACTTTCTATCAGATCACCACCTAATTCACGCACTATTTCACAGAAGTTATTATGTTCAACCCATAATCCCTTCTGGTTTTCAGTAAAACCATTTACCCAAAAAGATACATCTCGTTGTACCGGAGGATATTTCGAATAAACTTTAAAATGAGTCAGTCCCTGCTGAAATTGACTTAAAAAACGAACATCATCCGTCCATATATACCGTATATCAGGTATGTCACAATAAGACATCAGCAAACGATCTATGCCTAACCCGAAAGCCCATCCGATTCCTTTAACTCCACAGTTTTCTAATATCTTAGGTTGGATAACGCCTCCTCCCAAAACTTCCATCCAACCGTCTTCAGACTCGACTTCTACTTGAATGGAAGGATTGGTAAATGGGAAATAATCATCCTCAAATCTATATTTTTTTCCTGGATATAAATATTCAATAAGCCCACCTAATGTATTCATCAAATCAGTAAGTGCATCACTTCCTTCCGGTAAAATTTTAACACCTTCCATTTGATGAAACACAGGATAATGTGTACGGTCTATAGTGTCTTTTCTATAGACATCTCCGGTAGCAAGAAACATCGTATGTCCCTGCTTTAAGAGCATATTTTGATGAGCAGATGTATGACTACGCAATACATGTGTATTATCCAAATAATAGGTATCATTCATGGATCTGCCCGGATGGTCTGGCGGCAAGAGCAAATCATCAAAGTTGTCCTTTACCGTGACCACTTCATCCAAATCATCAAATATTTCATATCCGCTAAAGTAAGCTTGGACATGTTTCTTGAACATACAAATCGGATGACTGGGATTGTTATGAAGTTTTCGGTTTCTTTTCTCTTCGATAGACCTTGAAATGTTGTTTTTTTCCATATGCCAAATACTATAAATGATTATGGATGCAAAGGTAGATGGACTCCTCCATAAGATTCATATCAAATTGATGGGTTTAGCTACCAATTTGATAAACAGAGTTCCTTGATATGAAAATAATTGCTACCTTTGCAAAATAAACAAAATATTCCACTCACATGAAAGAAGAACGCATAATAACTCCTACAGAAATCCGTTTCGACAAGACACAATGTGGCGTTGATTTTTTATTAAATACAGGTCCCGGCTATGAACATGCAGCCCATTATACTTCAGAGCAAGATTACATTACCGATTATTTTGAATTCCTTTTTTTTATAAAGGATGCAGGAACTGTACGAATAGACCATACAGTATTGGAGCTTAAAGCCAACAGCATTCTTTTTCTTTCTCCTTATCAACGCCATCAATGGAAACTGACCCATGGTACAGAAGGTTTTCATTATTTAATTTTTCAAGAAGACTTCCTTCATAATTTCCTTTCAGACAAATATTTTACATATAGACTGCTGTATTGCTATCCTAATGATACTCCCCCTATACTTTGTGTCAGCGAAAAAGACATGCAAAAATATACCCTTTTATTGGATGAAATAAAGCAAGAGTTAAAACGTTCCATAACAGACAGCGAACAAATATTGCGTTCACTGCTCTTTTACCTACTCCTTCAAATTAACAGAAGTTATGCGTTTGCCCATGATTTACCTTTTAAAAAAGCGGAGAATAACTACGCATTTCAATTCCGCATGTTAATGGAACAACATATCAAGAGCCAACATCGGGTTAATGAATATGCAGACTTGATGGGAATCACCCGTATTACATTAAACAAGGCTGTAAAGCAACAGTTTGGAGTTACGGCAACAGAATTGCTAAAAAAACGCTTGCTGGCTGAGATAAAACACGAATTAACCAATACGAATGATACTATTTCCGAAATAGCTTATAGGCTCAATTTCCCGGAGCCTAACCATCTGATGCGTTTTTTTAAGCAACAGACAGGCATGACCACAAGCCAGTTTCTGGAGGAAATCCGCTAAAGAGGAGGAATCTCAGTGGATATTATTGACAAACAACACCTATGAGGTAGCATTTCCTCATAAATGTTGTTTGTTGTTACACAACCATTATGACTCGTTTAGCCTTTCACGCCAGAGGCTTGTGCCAATATGTCTGTTCGATCAAAATGCGCTCTTTTTTCAATGATCAATCCATCTTTAAGCGTCAGCAACATAAACAGTGAGAAGCGTATATTCTTTCCTGAAGGAGAAACTCCCATTAAAGGGGCTTTGTTATGTTGACCTTCGAAAATCAAATAAGCAGCCACCTTGTTACCCTCAGCCAACAGATTGTGTATTTTCATTGTGAAATGTCCGAAAGCTGAAAAATTCTTTCTTTCAGACTCTACAAAACCGTCTGCTCCATAAATCGGTGTATCCATTTGAAAATAAAAAACAAAATCCTTATGACAAAGTTTTTTTGCCTCTGCATAATTTTCTTGTTCCACAAGCTCGTAAAACCGTTGGACAATCTTTTTATTGACTTCTGTTATTTTCATAGGGGCAGAATCATTAAAAACAGATTACTTCTCCATCAGAAGGAATATGTAAACTTGAGCTGAAGAGATGGCTTTCTGCATACTCATGTAACTCCTTTCTTGACAGAATACAATGATTGACCGCTTCCATGTGAATCGCTACAATTTGAGCGTGTGGAGCAGCCCTATGTACTCTCAACACATCTTCTTTACCAAAAATAATAGAGCCGAAACCTACAACTTGGGCATATCCTGCATTGACTACTACCACATCCGGCTGTAAAGTCTTCAAATTATTTTCCACCTCTTGGGTCCAAATGGTATCTCCTACAAAATAAACGCTTTTTTCTCCCTCGCTATGAAAAAAAAGACCGGATGCTTTTCCTATAATAGGTCCCATTACAGAATCAGCGATAATATCATTTGAACCATGTTGACATGCAGTTTTATTCCACACTACTTCATCTGCTTGATTTTCTTCCTCCATGATGCGCACATCAGAAAATCCATTTTCCATCAGATAACGTGCATCATGCTCATCTTGTACATATACAGGTTTTTCTTTAGGCAGTTTTTCGGTTGCTGCCATATCCCAATGGTCAGGATGAAGATGGGTTGCTATAACGGCATCCACGTCTGTGACAGTCTTCAAGTCAACCGGCAATCCAATTAAAGGGATGCGTAAATGAGAATTAACAGTTCCATCAAATCCGGGATATGCTTCTTTGTCAGCCAGCATTGGATCTATTAAAAAGGACTTGCCGGCATACTGAAACAAAACAGTTGCATTTCTTACTAATCGGAGATTTGTTTTCATATTTTTCAGTGATTAATATTACGAATGCAAAAGTACTTCCCTGCAAACAAAAGCGTTCTATCAAAACAGGACGCAATCCTATCAATTTGATAAGGCCAATCGTATAGCACGCTATCCTATCATTGTGATTTTATCAAAATGATAGGATATGGACGATGATTGATACTCACATTTTTAGGAATCTCGATTATCTTTGCGCAACAAAACATACATATTCATATGTTTGACTTTCCTCTGCTCACCGAATAAATACAAACATGGTACAGAGAAAGAATGTGATATGTGAGCAAACTTGCAAAGTTCAACAATTAATAAGTATAGACTGAATATGATTAAAGCACTTTTTTTTGATATTGACGGTACTTTAGTAAGCTTTAAAACGCATACGATTCCGGATTCTACCATTCAAGCACTTACTGCCGCCAAATCCAAAGGTATAGAAATATACATATCAACAGGTCGTCCATACCCTCTTATCAATAATATATCTGCAATAGAGCATCTGATAGACGGATATATAACAGCAAATGGGGCTTATTGTTTCATCGGGAATAATATAATAAGTTGCAGTCCGATACCTATTGAAGAAGTGGATTTTATTCTGAAAAAGTCAGAAGCTATGAATTTTGCATGCATGGTAGTGGGCGAGAAATACTATTCGATGATTCATCCAAACCAGAAAGCCGAACTAATGTTCAAGGAAATGTTGAATGTTTCAGACATAGGCAGCAACACCCCTATAAGCAAGGTGTTGCAACAACCTATATTACAGCTTACACCACTTATTACAGAAGCACAGGAGATACAGCTTAAATCGTCTTTGCAACATATAGAATCAAGCAGATGGTGCGCTGAATTTGCTGACTTTACTGCCAAAGGGGTAAATAAAGCCAAAGGGCTACAAGAAATAACACGCTACAAACGCTTTGAACTATCAGAAACAATGGCTTTTGGAGATGGTGGAAATGATTTGGCTATATTAAAAACTGCCGGTATAGGAATTGCTATGGGTAACGCTAACTCAATGGTTAAAGAAGCATCGGATTATACAACATTATCTGTCGATGAAGATGGAATATACCATGCCTTAAAACATTGGAATATAATATAATATCTAAAAAACTTACGAAAATGGAACTATTACATACACTTCTATTTATGCTTAATGAAATGTCTCCGTACATATTATTAGGCTTTCTGATTGCCGGTATCATGCATGCGTTTATTCCGCAACACACATTTGCACGACATCTATCTGGGATAGGCTGGAAATCAGTCATCAAGTCAGCAGCAATAGGTATTCCTTTGCCTCTTTGCTCCTGTGGAGTGCTTCCAACAGCAATCGCCATGCGTCGGAGCGGGGCTTCTAAAGCAGCTTCTACCTCTTTTCTCATTTCCACACCACAAACAGGGATAGACAGTATTGTCGCAACATGGTCATTGCTCGGACCTGCTTTCGCAGTCATTCGTCCGTTGGCAGCATTGATAACCGCTGTACTGGGTGGAATGGCAGTTGGTAAATCTGAAACAATAATGAATAAACAAGCTGTCTTCCAAGCAAAAGAAGCAGTTGAAAGTGAAACTAATTGTATTTTCCACAAATGCGGTAATGCCATACGATACGGCTTCATTGACCTTGTGGGAAGCATTGGTAGTTGGCTTGTTATGGGTTTGATTATCGCCACTTTGATAACAGTATATGTACCTGCTGATTTCTTTTCGGCACTTAGCAGCAGACCGCTTTTATCTATGATAACAGTATTGATTATCTCCGTCCCTATGTATGTTTGCGCCACAGGCTCCATTCCGATTGCTTTGTCATTGGTTCTCAAAGGTTTTTCACCAGGAACCGCATTTGTATTGCTTATGGCAGGACCGGCGGCAAATTTTGCATCCTTTACCCTAATTTCACGGGAAATGGGGCGCAAAGCTGCAATTGTCTATCTCATTTCTATCATCCTCGGGGCAATCACATTCGGATTGATTATAGATTATATGCTGCCAGATGAATGGTTCCGCTTAGAAAACATACAAGACATAGCCAAACATGACCACGGATTCTGCCTGTTCCCGTCCATTTGTTCGGCTATTCTTGTCATACTGCTTGTAATTACATTTATCAAAAGCCATAAACATCATCATATAAAACATTCAACCATGACAAAGGAATATACAATTAAAGGAATGAACTGTTCGCACTGTCAGATGACAGTAACCAAAAACATCAGTTCGGTAAAGGGGGTAAAACAAGTAGATGTAAACCTTTCCACGGGCATAGCCACTGTTGAAGGGAAACATAAAGCCGACGATATAGTTGCTGCTGTAAGAAAAGCGGGATTTGATGTTGTTTGATATATTTTTATAACTGGCTTGTCTAATAAATCTCAAAATAGAAACTACTATGTCAAGGGTTATTCAGACAATTGTAAACTTGTTAAAATCAAACTATTCTTGAATTCCTTGTGTATCTTCTATGTTTTGTTTGATAGTTATATATACCCCCAAATGGTGAAACTGAAATACAATAATAAAAAAGTATAAATACTGCAACTATATTGTGTACTGAACACGCAAATAGAATTTGGTTCTCATTGCAAGGTACAAATTCATCCCGCACAAAGTATAGCTATTGAATTTTTCGTAAAAAAATAGCAGATAAATAAAAAAATGGTATCTTTGTATATGAATAAAGCGTTCTTATAGCTTAATGCAAAATATGGTGAATATGTATAGTTTGCTCGTTTCTAAATTGTTACCTGTTTAAGATAACATCTGTTTTAAATATCTGAATTTCAACAAGAAAAGAGGATCTAAATGTCTTCTTGTGTGGAAGCAAATTCGTTTATTAATTCCACAGAGTATAGCTATATCCTTTAGATATTTGTTGATGTCCGCAGGGTCTTGAATAGGGAGTAGCTTCTCTCTACCCTTGTACTTATCCAATATCAGTTTGGCGATAGGGAGTAGGGGAATGCGTGATAGAACTCCTGTTTTAACCCTACGTTTCTTAATCCATATTCTGCCAGCGTTATCTTTCTCAAAGTGTTCTGGTGTCAAGGTCTTAATGTCAATGTAACTAAGCCCAGTGAAGCACCCAAATAGGAACATATCTTTAGCTCGTTCCAATCGTGGCAAGGGAGTATCAAAGTTGATAATCTTCCTCAATTCTTCTTCATTCAAGAAATCCACTTCTACGGGTTCACGTTCTACTTTATAAGCATTTACAGGATTGTAGGATATATAAGAGTTGGCGACAGCTAAATTTAGCAGCTTCTTTAAGAACTTTAAATGCTTGGTGCAGGAGTTTTGTCCCATCTTCTTCTCTCCTAAAAGGTAGGCATGGAATCCTTGAATGAAACCTAAGTTTACCTCTCTTAAATATAAGTCCTTACGTTTATATTTCTGCTGAATGAACTCTTTGAATAGTCTGCCTGTATATTCAAACACCCAATAAGTGGCAGGGGCAACAGTTTTACCTACCATTGCTTTGCGCTCTGTATTATGTTCGTTCAGAACATCCAATAAAGTCTTCTCGTTCAGAGCTTCCACCTTATCTGTGATAGCTTCTTTTAATAGTTCAGCAGTGATAAGGTAGCCCTTTTGAAGTAGCTCAATCTCTTTCTGATATATCTTATTCCGTAGTTGAATCAGATAACCGTTGGTTAGCTGCGCTTCTTCACTCTTGCCTTTTACAGCTTGCTTCTCTTTGTTCCAATCAGCAGCAGATATGTGTTTGCCTGTACTAAAGTAGATTCTCTTTCCGTTAGTGGTGATTGAAACCTCAATAGGTGATAGACCTTTCTTGTTTTGCTTACTTTCTCTTAATGAAAAGTAAACCATTGTACAATGTTTCTCCATTTTAATTTAAATGTTATATGGAGTGTATCGCATTGTATTATAGTTAATTATATCAATTCTTGCAGCCGTTTTTAAGAATGGCAAATTCGGCTGCAAATCGGCTGCAAAAGTAACCTGTTTATGGCTTAATTTGAGGGGGAATTGGCTACTCTTTGCATGAGCTGTTTGGACTTAAATAAAGCAGGATTTATCTTGTTATCTCCTTACTGATTCACCATTCATTCACTCTAAATAGTGAGTGATGCAAGGTGCTTCAATCTGTTATCTAAGCTAAGTTACCACAAATAAAAAAACTCCTGCAACCACAAGGATTACAGGAGTTTATCTGTATGAAGTAACTTATATTACTTGCTCAAAGCAGTAGCTACGTCAACTGCACAAGCTACTGTACATCCTACCATCGGGTTGTTACCGATACCCAGGAATCCCATCATTTCCACGTGAGCAGGAACTGATGAAGAACCAGCGAACTGAGCGTCTGAGTGCATACGGCCCATGGTGTCTGTCATGCCGTAAGAAGCAGGACCGGCAGCCATGTTATCCGGGTGAAGCGTACGACCTGTACCGCCACCGGATGCTACTGAGAAATAGGGCTTACCTGCAAGAACGCGTTCTTTCTTGTAAGTACCTGCAACAGGGTGCTGGAAACGGGTCGGGTTGGTAGAGTTTCCTGTGATGGATACGTCTACACCTTCTTTCCACATGATAGCCACACCTTCGCGAACGTCGTCAGCACCGTAGCATTTTACTTTGGCGCGAGGACCATCGCTGTATGCGATTTCACGAACAACTTTCAGTTCACCTGTGTAGTAGTCGAATTGAGTCTGAACATATGTAAAGCCGTTGATACGGGAGATGATTTGTGCAGCATCCTTGCCCAAACCGTTCAGGATACAACGCAAAGGTTCTTTACGTACTTTGTCAGCTTTAGCTGCGATTTTGATTGCACCTTCTGCAGCAGCGAATGATTCGTGACCTGCCAGGAAAGCAAAACACTTAGTCTCTTCGCGGAGCAACATGGCAGCCAGATTACCGTGACCGATACCTACCTTGCGGTCGTCGGCTACAGAACCCGGAATACAAAACGCCTGCAAACCGATACCGATTGCTTCGGCAGCATCTGCAGCATTCTTGCAGCCTTTCTTGATAGCGATGGCACAACCTACAACATAAGCCCATTTTGCGTTCTCAAAGCAGATAGGCTGAGTCTCTTCACACGTCTTATAAGGATCGAGTCCGGCAGCTTCGCAGATGGCGTTAGCTTCCTCTATGTCTTTGATGCCGTTGGCGTTCAAGGCTTCGATGATACCTTTGATACGACGGTCTTGACTTTCAAATTTTACTTCTCTAATCATAGTTTCTTTCCTCCTTATATTATTCGTGACGTGGATCAATGTGTTTAACAGCTCCCTGTTCTGCAGTGAAGCGTCCGTAAGTACCGGTTACTTTCTTCAAAGCTTCGTTGGCATCAGTACCTTTCTTGATTTCATCCATGAATTTACCCATGTGAACGAATTCGTATCCGCAGATTTCATCGTTTTTGTCAAGAGCAATAGTCTTGATATAACCTTCTGCCATTTCCAGGTAACGGGGACCCTTTGCCAAAGTACCGTATAGAGTACCTACCTGGCTGCGCAATCCCTTACCTAAGTCTTCCAGACCGGCACCGATAATCAAACCGCCTTCAGAGAAAGCAGACTGAGTACGACCGTAAACGATTTGCAGGAAGAGTTCGCGCATTGCTGTATTGATAGCGTCGCAAACGAGGTCGGTGTTCAATGCTTCGAGGATTGTCTTGCCCGGAAGGATTTCAGCAGCCATAGCAGCCGAGTGAGTCATACCGGAGCAGCCGATTGTTTCAACCAATGCTTCTTGGATGACACCTTCTTTAACGTTCAAAGTCAGTTTACAAGCACCTTGCTGAGGAGCACACCAACCTACACCATGTGTCAGACCTGAAATATCAACGATTTCTTTTGATTTTACCCATTTGCCTTCTTCGGGTATGGGAGCCGGTCCGTGGTTAGGACCCTTCTTTACAACACACATGTGTTCCACTTCGTGTGAATAAGTCATAATTAGCTCTTTTTTAAGTTATAATTTAAAAAACGTAGTTCTATGTTTTATTAAACGGTCACAAAGGTAGTCGTTTTCTTGCTTTCTGCCAACCGTTCAATTTGACTTTTTTATTAAAAATAGGTAATAATAAGTTGTAACTCTGTGGAATGTAAAGTAGACTTTGCAGTTTTTGTATTAACTTTGCAGCGTTAATTCAATATACATACTATTATGGTAGAAGTTACTGATGCGGCTTTGCAACAAGCTGCGGGCGAAGGAATGGATGCTTTCATCCAAGTATTTACAGATGCATATAAAAGAGTGATAGGCGGCGAACTTACTGCCGATACGATGCCGTTGCTTACCGGAGAACAGCATTCGTTGCTGGCGTATCAGATATTCCGCGACGAACTCATGGAAGGTGGCTTCTGCCAGTTGGTACAAAACGGATATGGTGGCTATATCTTTGCCAATCCGTTTGCCAAAGTAATGCGTTTGTGGGGAGTGGGCGATTTAAGCAAATTGGTGTATGCCGCCAAAAAGATATATGATGTCCATCGTGAAGATTTGGAACGTGAGCGTACTGATGACGAATTTATGGCAATGTACGAGCAGTATGAGGCTTTTGATGAGTTGGAAGATGAGTTTCTGGAGAAAGAAGAGGAGTATACGGCTTTGGTTGCAAGCTATGTAGATGAACATTTAGAGTCGTTTGCGAAAATAATAAAGTAACAGTTGCAGTATTTTTTAAGTTTCTGCATTTACCTTATGTGAATTGAATTTTATATCTTTGCAAACTCTAAAAAATAATGTTTATGAAACAATTGAAATTCTTAATGGTTGCCTTTACCTTATTAATGGGCGTTTCTTTTACTTCGTGTCTTAATGATGATGCCGGCGAAAGCATGTATGATGGAATAGGATATGTACGCACTGTAATGGGGAGTTATTTTGTTGATTTATATGGCAATACATATCATCCGACAATGGCTTCCGTTACAGAAATGGAAGCTCAGGGCTTTAAAATGTCGGGTACTGATTTAGCTCAGATTGCTTTTAAATATGTGGAAGATACTCCGGCAACTAAAGCTGAGGGTGGTACTTTTACTCCGCAGGATTATCGTATAAAGTTAGTCAGTGCAATTGCTGTGGATTCTTATTCTACCAGATATGCAAGTTCCGTGGAAGATATGGAGACTATACCAGAAACTGCTCCTATTGTGACTTTGGAGCCGACAGACAATTACGGACAGACTTATAAGCCTTGGATGTATGGTGCTGAAATGCTCGTGTTGCCTATTTCTTGGAAAATGGAGAATAAGGAGGAAATGTTGAAACAGCATACAATGGAATTGGTGTATATAAATGATGAATCTAATGAAAGCAGTACAGAACTTGTCTTTTATTTGAGACATAACAAAGGAACTGATACCAAGACAGATGTTTTTGCTGTTAGAAACAAAGCTTACGATGTAAAACAAATCATGTCGGATTTTAAAGGAAAGCACGGTAGCTATCCTACAACGATAAGAATTAAAGCAAAAACCGATATGGATGGTGCTAAATTGCCTGAGAAGTATACAGATTATACAATTGAAAATTTTAAATGGAATCCTTCAAATCAATAATAATTAATTGAATTACAAAGAACTGTTCCATATAGCAATGCAACTGATTTCCTCTCCGGCACGTGTCTGGGAGGAAATTAGTTTAGAGGATAGGCGAAAAGTTTTTACAGCTTTTGTCTATCCTATGATTGGTTTATGCGGGTTGTCCGTCTTTATAGGCTCTTTGGTGGCTAAGGGATGGGGTGGTCCGCAAAGTTTTCAATATGCCATGACGCAATGTTGTGCGGTGGCGGTATCCTTGTTCGGGGGATATTTTTTGGCAGCCTATCTCATCAATGGGCTACGTGTCCGTATGTTTGCTATGGACAATGATATACCTTTGGTGCAACAGTTTGCCGGCTATGCGTTGGTAGTGTCTTTCATGCTGAAAATCATAATCGGCATATTGCCCGATTTCAGTATAATAGCCCTGTTGCTTCAATTTTATATTGTATATGTGGTGTGGGAAGGAAGTGCTATTCTGATGAAAATAGCGGAAAAAGACCGTTTAAGGTTTACCATTCTTTCTTCCATGTTGTTAATAGCTTGTCCGGCAGTAATAGAATTCGTTTTCAATAAGCTGACGGTAGTGCTGAACTGATTGATTTTATGAAACAAGCTCCTATAAATATTAAGAATAAACGTGCCACATTCGATTACGAATTGGTAGATACCTATACGGCAGGCATTGTGCTTACCGGTACGGAAATTAAATCTATCCGTTTGGGAAAGGCAAGTCTGGTAGATACGTTTTGCTACTTCGCCAATAGCGAGCTATGGGTGAAGAATATGCATATTGCCGAATATTTTTACGGTTCGTACAATAATCATAATGCACGTCGGGAGCGTAAACTGCTGTTGACAAAGAAAGAATTGGACAAGTTGCAACGTGGTTCTAAAGACCCCGGCTTTACCATAATTCCTGTTCGTATGTTCATCAATGAAAAAGGGCTGGCAAAGGTAGTCGTAGCTCTTGCAAAGGGTAAGAAGCAATACGACAAGCGCGAGGCTTTGAAAGAAAAAGATGACAAACGCGATATGGCGCGTGCATTCAAACGATAAGCAGTACGTATAGTAAGTATAAGGTCTGAAGTATAAGCAGGTGTAATATTTATATCTTGATAATTTTATCGGTTGTATTTTAACTTCATACCTCGTATTTAATACTTCATACCTCATACTTTAAAAAGAATACCTCATACTTTATACTTAAATAAAAGTGGCTTCTATTGAAACGTTGGTGCGTGAGCGCATTCTTATTCTGGACGGTGCTATGGGCACTATGATACAACAATACAATTTGACGGAGGAGGACTTCCGGGGTAAACGTTTTGCGCAAATTCCCGGACAGTTAAAAGGTAATAATGATATACTTTGTCTGACGCGTCCGGATGTAATACGGGATATTCACCGTAAGTATCTTGCGGCGGGTGCGGACATTATCGAAACCAATACTTTTAATTCTACAAGCGTCAGCATGGCTGATTATCACGTACAGGAGTATGTGCGTGAGATAAATTTTGCCGCTGTAAAACTGGCGCGTGAAGTTGCCGATGAATTTACTGCTTTAACTCCTGATAAACCGCGTTTTGTGGCAGGCTCTATCGGGCCTACCAATAAGACTTGCTCCATGAGTCCGGATGTTAACAATCCGGCTTTTCGTGCATTGACTTATGATGAATTGGCTGCTGCTTATCGCGAGCAGATGGAAGCGATGCTCGAAGCCGGTGTGGATGCGTTGCTGATTGAAACCATATTTGATACGTTGAATGCTAAGGCTGCGATATATGCTGCGGAGCAGGCGATGGAAGCTATAGGTGTCCGGGTTCCGCTGATGCTTTCCGTAACGGTTTCCGATATAGGCGGACGTACTTTGTCAGGACAGACGCTGGAAGCATTTCTTGCTTCTGTGCAACATGCGGATATTTTCTCTGTCGGGCTTAACTGTTCTTTCGGAGCCCGTCAATTGAAACCCTTTCTTGAACAGTTGGCTGCTCGTGCTCCTTATTATATCAGTGCCTATCCCAATGCGGGATTGCCTAACAGTCTGGGTACATACGACCAAACTCCGGCTGAAATGGCAGATGAGATCAGGGAGTACATTCATGAAGGGCTGGTAAATATAATAGGCGGTTGTTGTGGCACTACCGATGAATATATTGCTGCATATTCGTCTTTGATAGTAGGAGCTGTGCCACGTATACCGGCTTCTCTACCCAATAATCTTTGGCTCTCCGGTTTGGAACTGTTGGAGGTAAAGCCTGAAAACAACTTTATCAATGTGGGCGAACGTTGCAACGTTGCCGGTTCACGTAAGTTTCTGCGTTTAATCAATGAGAAAAAATATGATGAAGCGCTAAGTATCGCCCGGCAGCAAGTAGAAGACGGAGCGCAGATTATCGACATAAATATGGACGACGGTTTGCTGGATGCGGAAATGGAAATGACCACTTTTCTCAATCTGATAGTATCCGAGCCGGAGATAGCCCGTGTTCCTGTAATGATAGATTCTTCTAAATGGGATGTGATAGTTGCAGGGTTAAAATGTATGCAAGGAAAGTCCATTGTCAACTCCATATCTTTGAAAGAGGGCGAAGAAAAGTTTCTTGAACATGCCCGTACTATAAAGCGATACGGTGCTGCCGCAGTCGTAATGGCTTTTGATGAACAGGGACAGGCGGATACGTACGAACGCAGAATTGAGGTGTGCGAACGCGCTTATCGTCTGTTGGTAGACAGGGTCGGTTTCAATCCGCAAGATATAATTTTTGACCCGAATGTACTTGCAGTGGCTACGGGTATGGACGAGCATAATAACTATGCAGTCGATTTTATCCGTGCTACCGGTTGGATACGGAAGAACCTGCCCGGCGCTCATGTCAGCGGTGGAGTCAGTAATCTTTCATTTTCCTTTCGGGGTAATAATTATATTCGTGAAGCAATGCATGCGGTCTTTCTTTATCATGCCATTCGCGAGGGAATGGATATGGGTATCGTAAACCCTGCCACTTCCGTACTTTACACCGATATACCCGCCGATATTCTGGAACGTATCGAAGATGTTGTTCTCAATCGTCGTTCGGATGCTGCCGAGCGGTTGATTGAGACTGCCGAACGGTTGAAAGCCGAGGCGGAAGCGGCTAAGAGTTCTCTCTCTAACGGTAACTCCCAGCTTTCAAGCTTCAGTTCTCAGCTTGCCTGGCGTGAAGATACCGTAGAGGAACGTTTGAAGTATGCTTTGACAAAAGGCATCGGAGATTATCTGGAAGAAGACCTCGCTGAAGCTTTGAAAGTTTATCCTAAAGCTGTAGATATCATTGAAGGTCCGCTGATGGCCGGAATGAACCATGTTGGCGATTTGTTTGGTGCGGGTAAGATGTTCCTTCCGCAAGTGGTGAAAACGGCACGTACTATGAAGAAAGCGGTGGCTGTTCTTCAGCCTGTCATTGAATCGGAAAAGCAGGAAGGGGCTGCCTCTGCCGGCAAGGTGTTGCTTGCTACAGTGAAAGGTGATGTGCACGACATTGGGAAAAATATTGTTTCCGTAGTAATGGCTTGCAACGGATATGAGATAATCGACTTGGGAGTAATGGTTCCCGCTGAAACGATTGTGCAGCGGGCCATAGAGGAAAAGGTAAACATGATTGGGTTGAGTGGCCTTATCACTCCTTCGCTGGATGAAATGGTACATGTTGCCATTGAATTGGAAAAGGCGGGACTCGATGTACCATTGTTGATAGGTGGTGCTACTACTTCTCCTTTGCACACGGCATTAAAGATTGCTCCGGTTTATCATGCTCCGGTTATTCACCTGAAAGACGCCTCGCAGAATGCAACGGTGGCAGCCCGTTTGATGAATCCTAACCAAAAGGAAGAGTTCGTGAAGAAGCTTTCTAACAAGTATCAGCAGTTGCGCGAGAAAAATCAGGAGAAACAAGTTGAAACGATATCTCTTGAAGAGGCAAAGGCTAATCGGCTGAATTTGTTTTGAGGTTTTCACTGTCGTATTGCAGATATAAGAACAAGAGAACAGAAAAATATGCAGCAAAAAGTTATACATTGCAACCTACTCTATTCTCTTGTCCTTATGTCTGAAAACGCTGTAATTTTTATGTCCTATCCCGTGAATCAGCTTTTTATCTTTTTCTTATACTGTTCAAACCTTGCCGTTATATCCCTCACGAAGTTATAAGTTTCTATCCCACGGAAATACCCGTTCTTGCAAACCGGATCGGTAAAGTACTCTTCGTTGCTCTTCAGGAGGATGAAGTTTTCCACGTTATCCTGCCACACATATTTGTTTTTGCCGTATTTTTCAGCCAATGCCATAGCATCGAATACATGTCCTATACCGGAGTTATATGATGCCAGAATAAAATTAATCCGTTCTTCTTGGGGAATTTTCGAGAAGCTTTTGGCTGTGGCGGCAATATATTTCGTGGCAGCTTTAATGCTTTCTTCGGGGTTTTGTTCTTTTCCCGGAGGAACTCCCATGGCACGAGCTGTGGCAGGCATCAGTTGCATCAGTCCTTTTGCACCTGCCCATGAAACGGCGGTAGTATCAAAGTTGGATTCAGTATAAGCTAAAGATGCCAATAAACGCCAGTCCCAATTAATGTCTGGTGCATATTTCTTGAATAGATGGTCGAAGTGTGATATTTTCCCTTCTCGCAGAGATAGAATAGGAGAGTGTGGGATAGCTTTGCCAATTTCAAAATACCGTTTCATACTCGCGGTATAAGCCGGAGAAGTCATGTTTTTCTCATGCCATTTATTGGCAGCTTCTGCAAGCTGCGGACAATCTTTACGTACAGCCCACGAAGCCCGTTGGTCGAAACTGATAGAAAGCCCGATGTTGAGGTTCGGGTAGTAGGTGGTATTGAGACGGGCTACATCATTGTCCGCTACGGTATACGGTATTTTGCCTTGTGAAACTTGCATAATAAGGTCTTCAATCGTGATGCTGTCATTGCTGACCTTATGGATATGGATGCCGCCACCCAGCTCCTTGTCCAGGTTGACAAGCCGTTCATAATACTTTCCGGGTTTTACGTACACATCCTTTCCGATAAGTTCCGTTACATCTTTCAACGGTTTGACGCGGCTGCCTGTACGTTGTACGATGACCTGATGGGTAATCACCTCCTCACCGCAGTATGTCAGACTGTCTTTCCATTCTTTGGTGATGGGCAGGTTGTAGGCAATGAGATCGCCTTCGCCTGCAAGAAGTCTTTCAATCAGGTCGTGTATGTTTTTGGCAACTTTTATTTTTAACTTGACGCCGAGGCTTTTGGCAAACTGTTCACCCAATTCATATTGAAATCCCATGTCCTGGCCGCGGTAAATAAAATAGGATGTAGAACTGTATAAAGTCAGCACTACCAGTTCTCCGTTATCTTTTATCTGTTGTAAATCAACGGCTTCTTCTTGTTCGGCTGCTGCATTATGATTGCCGCGACACCCCATAACACTGCAAAGCAAGACTAATGCAATCAGTAATTGACAGTGGAAAGCTGGCAAATTGCGCCCGGTTGGGGAAGTACGCTCGGCCATATGTACTGTTCGAATTATTTATAAATGTTTTTTGATATACATTGTGAGAATATCGATTGCTACCTGATTGTTTCCGCCTTCCGGTACGATAAGATCGGCATATCGCTTGCAAGGCTCTATAAATTGCAGATGCATAGGTTTCAGAATACGCGTGTAGCGTTCCATTACAGCCTCGGCAGTGCGGCCACGCTCTACGACATCGCGCTGGATGACGCGGATAAGGCGTTCGTCCGGGTCTGCGTCAACAAAGATTCTGAGGTCCATCATGTTGCGCAGCTTCTTGTCACATAGGGCAAGGATGCCTTCAATGATAATGACTTCCCGAGGCTCGATGTGGATTGTTTCGGGCTGTCGCGTGCAGGTCAGGTAGGAATAGGTAGGTTGTTCGATGCTTTTGCCTTCGCGAAGCATGGATACGTGTTTGGACAAAAGTCCCCAGTCGAAAGCATCCGGGTGGTCGAAATTAATATTCTGCCGTTCTTCTACTGGCACATGGCTGCTGTCTTTGTAATAAGAGTCCTGAGGTAATAAAACTACTTCACCAGCCGGCAGGCTTTCAACAATTTTACGTACGACGGTGGTCTTTCCCGACCCGGTTCCGCCTGCAATTCCTATTATTAACATCCGTTTAAGTATATATTTGAAAAAAACGAGTATTTTTGTGTCTTAAAAATGTTATTGTTTCGATTGACAAATATAGATTAAATCATTTAAATAACAAAGTTATGGTAAAGCATATTGTATTATTTAAGCTGAAAGACGAAGCTTCTGCTGACGAAAAGTTAGCGGCGATGAATGATTTTAAGAAAGCTATTGAAGCGCTGCCTGCTAAAATACCAGTTATACGTAAGATTGAAGTGGGATTGAACATTAATCCGGCTGAGACTTGGAGTATAGCTCTTTACAGTGAGTTCGATACTTTGGACGATGTGAAATTCTATGCTGCACATCCCGATCATGTAGCTGCCGGTAAGCTTATAGCCGAGGTTAAGGAAAGCCGTGCTTGTGTAGACTATGAAGTATAAATAAAATATGGGATAATAACATGAAGAAAAGTATATTCTCCATACTTCTGTTGCTGTTTGCCGTAGTGGTACAAGCACAGATACAAGAGCCGGTTAAGTTTAAGTCGGAATTAAAGACTTCGCAGGCTGGTGAAGCGGAAGTTGTCTTTACCGGAACTATTGATAAGGGCTGGCATGTGTACTCGACCGATTTGGGTGATGGCGGACCTATATCGGCCACATTCAATGTCGAGTCCATTTCAGGTGCGGAACTTGTCGGAAAATTAAAACCGGTAGGGAAAGAGGTGGCCGCATTCGATAAGTTGTTTGAAATGAAAGTGCGCTATTTTGAAAATACCGCTCAGTTCGTACAGAAGTTGAAACTGACCGGTGGCGAATATAAGGTAGAAGGTTTTTTGGAATATGGCGCATGTAATGATGAGAATTGTTTATCGCCTACACAAGTGCCGTTTAAGTTTTCGGGCAAGGCGGAAGGTACAGCTGTTAATGGACCGGCAGCCGATAAGGCTGCGGATGCCGGAGATGTAGAATTGGAAAAATCTTCCGATACCGCTCAAACTGCAGCTATGGCCGTTATTGGCGGTGCGGAAAGCAATACCGGAATAAATGTTGCCGGTGATGGAACCACCGATCTTTGGAAGCCGGTTATCGATGAACTGCAAGCATTAGGCGAAACCGTTTCGCAGGAAGATATGTCTTGGATTTATATTTTTATCACAGGATTTGTAGGTGGACTGCTGGCTTTGTTTACGCCTTGCGTATGGCCAATTATCCCTATGACTGTCAGCTTCTTCCTGAAACGCAGTAAAGATAAGAAGAAAGGTATCCGCGATGCCTGGACATACGGTGCGTCTATTGTAGTGATATATGTTGGTTTAGGGCTGTTGGTTACCGGGATATTTGGCGCCAATGCTTTGAACTCATTGTCGACGAATGCTGTTTTTAACATCTTCTTCTTTTTGATGCTGGTCGTTTTCGCAGCTTCTTTCTTTGGGGCTTTTGAAATTACGCTTCCTTCCAAATGGAGTAATGCCGTGGATTCAAAAGCAGAAAAAACAGGCGGTTTGCTGAGCATATTCTTAATGGCATTTACATTGTCATTGGTGTCATTCTCATGTACAGGTCCTATTATCGGTTTCTTGTTGGTACAAGTGTCCACTACCGGTAACATGATAGCTCCGGCTATTGGCATGTTGGGCTTTGCCATTGCCTTGGCACTGCCGTTCACTTTGTTTGCACTGTTCCCGTCCTGGCTGAAGTCAATGCCCAAATCAGGCGGTTGGATGAATGTAATCAAGGTAACGCTTGGATTCCTGGAATTGGCGTTTGCGTTGAAATTCCTTTCCGTTGCTGACTTGGCTTACGGTTGGCGCATACTCGACCGTGAGACATTCCTGGCTTTATGGATTGTGCTGTTTGCCCTGCTTGGGTTCTATCTGTTGGGCAAAGTCAAGTTCCCGCACGATGATGATGACACAAAAGTCAGTGTACCCCGTTTCTTCATGGCATTGGCCTCATTGGCGTTTGCCGTATATATGCTTCCCGGTTTGTGGGGAGCGCCGTTGAAAGCTGTCAGCGCTTTTGCGCCGCCCATGCAGACTCAGGATTTCAATCTTTACAATAATGAGGTGCATGCCAAGTTCGATGATTACGACCTCGGTATGGAGTATGCCCGCCAGCATGGCAAGCCGGTGATGCTTGACTTTACCGGTTACGGTTGTGTGAACTGCCGTAAGATGGAACTTGCCGTATGGACCGACCCTAAAGTTAGCGATATTATTAATAATGACTATGTACTCATTACACTTTATGTAGATAACAAAACTCCGCTTTCTTCACCGGTGAAGATTGTGGAGAATGGTACGGAACGTACTTTGCGTACGGTGGGCGATAAGTGGAGTTATTTGCAACGCGTAAAGTTCGGTGCAAATGCGCAGCCTTTCTATGTGTTGATTGACAATGAAGGCAAACCGCTCAATAAGTCATATTCGTATGATGAGAGTATTCCGAAGTACATTGAGTTCTTGCAGACCGGATTGGAGAACTACAAAAAAGAGAAATGATAAATTAAATTGGAAAAAGGATGCTGTATAAGCGTCCTTTTTTCATAATCCGTTTTTTATTTATGAAACACATTATCGACATTGACACTTGGGAACGTCGTGACAATTACGGCTTTTTCCGAACGTTTTTAAATTCATGGTATTCGGTGACTACCGAGATAGACTGTACGGAGGCCAGTGCTGCTGCAAAACAGTCCGGACACTCTTTTTTTCTTTATTACCTGTATGCGGTTCTCCGTTCAGCCAACGAGGTGGACGAACTCCGTTACCGTACAGACAAGAACGGACAGGTCGTTTTTCATGATCGGGTGGACATTATTTCTCCGATAGCTGTTCCGGGAAAGACTTTTTATACGGTTCGTATTCCTTATCATGAAGACTTCAAACATTTTTATGCCGAGGCCCATGCACTGATTACAAACATCCCTGAGGACGGAGACCCTTATAACGCTGAAAGAGTATTGATGCAACAAGGTGATTACGATGTAGTGCATTTAAGTGCAGTGCCCAAGATGTATTTCACTTCAACTACTTATACCGTTGCCGAAGCCGGTAACGGCTGCAGCCATCCGTTGATGACTGCCGGTAAAGTGGTGTCCCGCGGAGAGCGTCTGGTCTTTCCGCTTTCCATATATGTGAATCATGCTTTTGTAGACGGGTCGCATCTGGCGTCCTTCTTTGAAAAGATAGAGAAGCATTTGAAAGAAATTTCGTACGGGCAAGCCGTTTTTTAGCCATAATTCTGCTATCCTGAAAAAACAACTTGGATTTTTTGCCGTAACAATCGGTTTTGTGTAAAGAAATCTGATATTACAGTTTTGTTACAGAATTAATCTTTAGCTTTGCACACGTGAAATCAATGTTAAATGATATATTCAGGAACAGTTATGATAAAAAAGGATTCTTATACGTGGAAAATCTATGGTTGGGTAGTAGCAGTATTATGTATTGTACCTGCTTTTCTGCATGCACAGGAGAAAGACTTTACTACATGGGCAAGTGCCGGTTTTAAATATAAAGTAAAGCCGGCATTTACCTTGTCCGGAAAATTGGAATGGCGTACAAAGGATGATTTGGGTAAGACAGACCGCTGGGGATTGGATGTGGGGGGAGCCTATTCTGTGCTTCCTTTTCTGAAAGTAGCGGCCGGTTACGAAATCCATTACCGCAATCGTGGAGAAGCCGGTTGGAAATTCCGTCACCGTTATCATTTTGACGGAACGCTTTCCACGCGTGTACAAAGACTGAAGGTTTCACTTCGTGAGCGTTTTCAACATACTTTCGACAGCAGTGGCGATGAGTTTCGTTGGCGTTCGCGTGTTAAATTGGCGTATGATATTCCGAAATGCAAGATAGAGCCTTACGCTTCTGTTGAAATGTATAACGGATTGAACCGTGGAGAACGGTTTGATGTACAGCGTATGCGTTATCGTGGCGGAGTGGTGCTTCCGTTGTTTTCTGATTGTTGGGAAGCGGACGTCTTTTATTGCCGTCAGTGGGAGAGTAAGGCGCGAAAAAATATAGTAGGAGTGGCTTGTACTTATTCTTTCTGATGAGAACGGGCTGTCATTGTTTTTTCTTGCGGTGTTCCTTTTTCAAGCAGAAGTTAAAGCCTGCATACACTTGCAGTGTCCCGAAGCCGTTGTTCAATGAGAAATTGTTCCGGTAATAATCGTATGTTCTGCCTACGAATGAAGTACCTGCAAAATATTTGCTGTTGTTGTACACGATACCTACACGCAGGATGAAGTCGATATTGAAGTTTTTGTACCATTCGTCTGTTTCTTCTTCCGCTTTTCTGATGCGTGAGGTTTTGTAGGCTACTGCCGGATTAAGTGACAAGCAGGCAAGGCAGTTGCGTGCAAATACCCAGTTATAGGCATAGCCGAAGTTAAGGCTGATATTGGTGTATTTTATATGATTTACTTTCATGCCCGGATTCATCGTTTCCTGAATGATAGGGGGCAATTGGGTGTAATCAAAATCCAGATTATGCGCAGATACGGAAAATCCGGTAATAAAAGAGCCGGCACTGCGCCGCTGGTTGGTGGACTGGCTGAAAGCGGCAGGATAAGAAAAGCGTCTGTTATTGAATATATAATATAGATTCAACCCTTTCATCTTTACTTTCAGCCCGTTGAAATCTTCAGAATAATCGGTTGGAATACGGTCAGAGAACCCTGTTATTTTGTGTATTTTGTAAGAGTTTCCGGTACGTTTATAAAAAATATCCACACCTAGTTTAGAACTGTAAAGACTGAGGTCGAACTCTCTGCCTCTTTTTTTTCTGTTTTTCTTTCCGTAAAGTCCGTCTGCATCAACAGCCCATCCTAGAAAAAGCCAGCGCCAGCCAAAGTAAACGCCTATTTTATTATGTGGTTTTGGTGAGAAACGCAAACGTTGCGGTTCGGGGGTACCGCTTCCTACGGAATAGTATTCGTAATTAGTGAAATGATCGAGCATTAAGGCGTAGTTATATCGATTGGGGCTGATATATGCTGTGTCGAAATCGCTGAAATCGAGGAATTTTTTTATTGCTCTTTTGATAATTTCCGAACGTTTATGGACAGTACGGTCAGGTGCAATAAAATTGCTTTCTTCATTTTGGGCAAACAAAGAAAGCATCACCGACATACATATGCAAAAGCAGATTCCTCTTAGCATTCTATTATTGCTTTATTGATACGAAGATAGTGAATTTCCGTTTAATAAAGAGTAGAATACGTCCTTTTCCTTTTTTATTTCCTGAATTTTACATAGGTTTGTAACATCATAACGATACCTTTGTCGCAAAATCTAAAAATACAGTATGTACGCAACCAAAATTCCTAGTGATGAACGTTCTTTGGTACTTCGTTTGATTGAAGGAGAAGAAGATGCTTTTTGTGAGCTTTATGCTGCCTATAAGAATCGTTTGATATACTTTGCTATGCGCTTTTTGAAATCGCGTGAATATGCGGAAGATATTTTTCAGGATGCTTTTACAATAGTGTGGCAGGGACGCCGTTTCATCAATCCGGATGCTTCATTTTCCGCTTATCTGTATACAATCGTGCGAAACCGTATACTGAATCAGCTACGCGATTTGTCTTATCAAGATAAATTAAGGGAACAGATACTTTCACAAGCTGTGAATTATACCAACGAAACAAGAGATGAAATTATAGCAAACGACTTGCGGCAATTTATTTCCTGTGCATTGCAACAGTTGACCCCTCGCCAACGTGAAATATTCGAGATGAGTCGGGAGCAACAAATGTCTCATCGTGAAATAGCTGAAGTATTAGGTATTTCTGTTAATACGGTACAAGAATCCATTTCCATATCATTGAAAACACTGCGTGCTTATTTGGAAAAGAATTCGATAGTAGGTTCTGATTTGATTTTGATTCTTATTTGTTTGAATTTATAAAATGATAAATTCAGGTATTTATTCGACAAAAAATATTGATTTGAACTTGCTTATTTATGTAGAATCACTGACTTTATCTTGTGCTTTTCTGTGTTTTCAGTTATTGATAATCATGATTTTATTATTAATAAAGGCTTTTGGTTAACAGTGTATATTAAAAAATATTAATCACACCCCAGTCATTCTTTTCTTATGTGTATATCTTAATGTCAAAGGGTTATTTTTAATAATCTTGCTTCATTTAGAATTATATTTTATGAAAAATAGTGAAAATAATAAATCACTGCTGCGTCGTTATTTGGACGATCTGTATACAATGGATGATGCCCGTAAGTTGTTGGATGAGTTACAGACTTCGGAGTATGATACAGATATGCTTCAGGAGCTGGCTGCTGAAGTATGGGAAGAAACTTCCCTGCAATCACCGCAGACAGACCTTGAACGCGAACAATATAAAAAAGAGGCGCGACTGTTATTAAAGCGTATAGAGCATAAGAAACGTATGTGGATTCGTCGGGCTGCATTGGCTGTGTCAAGTGTGGCTGCGATGGTTTGTCTTGTATTTGGCAGTATTAGTTACATTCGTTATATAGATAGAACACAGGTATCTTATTTAGAGGCTTCTACTTCTTTTGGCGAACGTAAGGAAGTACAGCTTCCCGATGGTACGACATTGATATTAAACTCTTGTTCGCGTGTTCACTATCCAGATCGTTTTACCGGTAAGGAACGTAGAATCGAACTGGAAGGTGAAGGGTATTTTCGCGTATATCATAATGAGAAGCAGCCTTTCGTAGTGGATACCCGCCACTTCGATGTGCGTGTCTTGGGTACTTGTTTTAATATCAAATCTTATTCTTCGGACGAGGTAGTATCAGTAGATGTGGAAAGTGGTAAAGTCCAGGTTGATTTGCCGGAAGCGATGATGCGTCTACGTGCTAAAGAGCAGGTGCTTATCAATACTGTTTCAGGAGAATATAATAAGAGGCGCGAAGAACGCACTATGGCGGTTTGGCGAAAAGGTAATTTACGTTTCAATAGTACTCCGATACATGATGTGGCTAAAGAATTGGAGCGTATGTATAATTGTCGCATTACTTTTGCTGAGGGACAGAATTTTGACAATCTCATTTCTGGTGAACATGATAATAAGAGTTTGGACGCTGTATTACAGGCTGTGGAGTATACAAGCGGTATTCATTACAAGAGAATGGGGAATATGATTCAGCTCTATAAATAGTGAAAAAATATAAAATACACCCCTGTCTTTGAGAACTACAGTGTATTATATTTGTATTGTTAAACATTAATCTATATCGGATATGAAACCACCATCTTAATCTGCCAAAAAATAGGAGCTATCTCTCAGAGCAGCCCCTATACTAGTAATCCGGACAGATATTCATTCGTTTCGACCCGTGTGAATAGCGTCTCGTGTATTACAAACCTTTGTTTTAAATAATTTATTACAATTACTAAAACGCACAAATTTATGAATAATCTTCCTAATACAAAAAGGAAATCTGAAAATGTACATTCATTTTTAGCTTTTTTACTTTTCATATGCTTTTCATTTACAAGTTATTATATACAGGCGCAAGAAGTGAAGGGCATAACATTAAATGTTCAGAACGAAACGGCAGAAAATGTCTTTAATCAATTGAGTATACAAACAGGACTGAAGTTTTTCTATGATCAAGAAATTGTTAATTCAGCTCCCCGCATTACCCTCAAAGTATCAAATGCCTCTCTACAGGATGTTTTGGAGCGTATTACTTTACAGACAAAATTGTATTTCAATAGGGATAATCATACAATATCTGTTGGTAAACAGAAAACCGGACAAGGCACTTCGAAAGGTATAAAACTGAGAAATCTCAAGGGAAGAGTTGTTGATCAAGATGGTGAACCTATCATTGGTGCCAGTGTATTGGTAAAAGGCACTACTAATGGTGTAATTACTGATATGGATGGAAATTATAATTTGATAGACGTGCCGGAAAATGCATTACTTGCCTTTTCATATATCGGTTATCAGACAGTAGAGTTGAAAGCCAATGGCAAAGGACTTGATAAAATAATGATGAAAGAGGATAATGAATTGCTGGATGAAGTTGTAGTAGTAGGATATGGTGTACAGAAGAAGCGCGATGTGACAACTGCTATTGCCAGTATACGTGCCAGTGATTTGAAAGGACAGCCTGTAACTTCTATGGCTGAAGCAATGGTTGGCAAAATGCCGGGTGTACAAGTTTCACAATCTACAGGTGCACCGGGTTCTTCTTTACAAATTAAGGTGCGCGGTACAGGTACTATTACTGCTGGAACATCACCGTTGTATGTAGTAGATGGAGTACCTCTTGCCAAAGAGCAACTGAATACTTTCAACATGAATGATGTGGAGTCTATTGAGGTTCTGAAAGATGCTTCCTCTTCTGCTATTTATGGGTCGCGAGGCTCTAATGGCGTAGTGCTGATTACTACCAAGAAAGGACAGGAAGGACGAGCTACGGTTTCTTATAATGGATATTATGGTTGGCAGACTGTATCTAAAAAAATAGATATGCTGAACGCTTACGAATATGCCGATTTGGTAAACGACGCTCGAAATAATACCTATGTAGATAAAATGGAAGCGGTAAACCGTAAACGTATCGCTCAAAATAAACAGCCTTTGGCCTTTAGTATTACTGATAGTAATGCCATACGTTTACAAAATACCGGTAATGATTATAATACGATTGTTCCGGTTGAAATCTTACCTTATCTAAGGGGTGAAAAGGGATTGGTTGATACAGATTGGCAAGACGAGATTTTTCGTACGGCAGGTATGCAGAATCATTCTGTTTCGGTATCTGGTGGAAGTCAGAAGATAAAATATTATGCTTCTGTAGATTACTTGTCACAAGACGGTGTAATTATTAACAGTGATTTTACGAGATATAGTTCTCGTTTTAATCTGGATGTTACTGAAGGTATTTTTAAGTTTGGGCTCTCTTTAAATCCGTCTGTAACGATAGAGAATGCAGTGAACTCTGATGGTGCTTATAATAAGGATGGTGGTGGCATTATTGCTTCAGCTTTGCATAGTGCTCCTATATTTCCTGTTTACAATGCTGATGGTTCTTTTTGTTTTGCACAGAATGCTTGGAGTCCGAATACGCAGACGACACTAGAGGATGGTTCTGTTAAAAAAGGAAATAGCCAAACTCAAGTGTGGAATCCGGTAGCATTGGCTTTGTTGCAAAAGGATGAAACAAAAGCTTCCCGTATATTTGGTAATGTTTATGGAGAAGTAGCTTTTATGCCCGAATTAAAATATCGTGCAAATTTTGGTGTAGATATTTACAACAGCTCACAAGATACATTTCGTCCATCTACTATTCCTGTTGCCAATACGGAAGGTAATCCGGAATCTGAGCCTGAAGCAACAGCCAAAACGGCTAAGATGTATAATTGGTTGTTTGAGCAAACTGTAACCTATAATAAGGATATTAAAGGGCATTCTATTTCTGCGTTGGCAGGGTGGACTATGCAATATCAGCGCGATGAGAGTACATACGCTTTTGCTAATGGATTTATAACAAATAATGTGCCTACTCTGAATGCCGGTACTGTAACGCGCGGAGACTCTCATGCTTCTGAGTGGGCTTTGCTTTCAGGACTTGCTAGAGTCCAATATAATTATAAAGGTAAATATATGGTTACTGGAGCACTTCGTGCAGATGGTGCCTCTCGTTTTGGTAAGGATAATCGTTGGGGGTGGTTCCCTTCGGTATCGGCGGGATGGCGTTTAACTGAAGAGCCTTTTATGAAATCATTGACCTTTATTGATGATTTGAAACTTCGTGCTAGTTATGGTTTGACGGGTAATTTCCGTATTCCCAATTATGGGGCTCAGGGAGAAGTTGCTTATTACAGCTATGTATTAGGTGGGAATAGTGCAGATGTTGTTAAGGGAGCTGCCCCCAAGAGTATGCCTAATCCTGAACTACATTGGGAGAAGACAGCTCAAGTTAATATTGGTTTTGATGCATCATTATTTAAAAACCGTCTGACTTTGGGTTTGGACTTATACAATAGTAATACTTATGATTTATTATTGGATGTTCCGGTTCCGATGACAACAGGGTATAAAACTCGTCTGGAAAATATTGGTAAAGTCAATAACAAAGGTGTGGAATTTAATATTGCTACCAACCAGAAGATGGGTGATTTTAATTGGAGTGTATATTTTAATATTTCGAAAAACATCAATGAAGTAAAGGAACTCGGGCCAGGTAATGCAGATATAATTTCTTCCGGTTCAGTGAGTAATGCTTATTTTATAACCCGTGTGGGTGAGCCTATTGGAAGTTATTATTTACCTGTAGTAGAGGGAGTTTTCAAGAATCAGGAAGAAGTGGATGCAACCTTGCACTATATGGATTCTCCAACAAACTACGGCTTAGCAGACACGAAACCCGGAGATTTCAAGTTTAAAGATGTGAATGGTGATAAAGTGCTTGATATCTCAGATACAGACCGTGCTATTGTAGGTAATTATATGCCGGACTTTACTTACGGCTTTGGTGCAACGTTAGCTTGGAAAGGTATTGACTTTGGCATCGTATTTCAGGGTGTTCAAGGAAATGAAATCTTGAATCTTTCTCGGCGCTATTTTTATAATCATGAAGGGAATATGAATAATTATAAGGGTGCTTTAAACCGTTGGAAGTCGGAAGATGAGCCGGGAAGTGGAATGAACGTGCGTGCCAATCGTGTTAGCAAAGGACAGAATGGTACTACATCTACTTGGCATGTAGAGGATGGTTCGTATTTACGTATCAAGAATATTTCATTAGGATATACATTACCTGAAAATTGGATAAAGAAGGTTTATTTAAAATCTGCTCGTATCTACTGCTCACTCCAAAATCCATTTACATTCACTCACTATGAAGGTTATAATCCAGAAGTTTCCAATCGTAGTGCAGTGACTACCAATGGTGAGGATTATGGGGTTTATCCGTTGGCAAGAACCACCTCTATAGGTGTTAACCTTACGTTTTAATCTTAAAAATACTATAATATGAAAAAAATAATAATATCTATTTTTACAGCGATTGCTCTTTCTGGTTGTAATGATTTTATAGATTTGAAACCTGTTGATTTTCCTACAGAGGAAACTTTTTATACGGATGTCAAGGGATTAGAAGGGGCTATTATTGGTATTTATGATGAGTTGCAATCGAGTGATCAATATGGTTCTAAGTTCATGACTTTAATGGAAGTTCGGGGGGATAATGTTAAGAATGACAATTCTGGTGCCAGTGGTGGTATTACCTATCAAATAGAGGTATTTACCGAAACTCCGGCTAATTCCAATTTGTCGGGTGCATGGCTTTCTTTATATAAGACTATTTATCGTTGTAATCTTGTACTCCAAAATATGGAGAAAGTACAAATGACTGAAGAACAACGAACGCAAATAGCAGGACAGGCTTCTTTTGTACGTGCATTGTGTTACTTTAATCTAGTGCGTTTATGGGGAGAGGTTCCTATTATTACAAAAACGCAGACTGTAGCTGAAGCACGTAACAACAAGCGTTCTCCTGTTAGTGAGGTTTATGACTTGATTATCAAAGACCTGATTGTAGCTAAAGGTTTGCCGGAAGTGTGGGATGAATCAGAGCGAGGGCGTGCTACATCTTATGCAGCACGTGCTTTGTTGGCAAAAGTATATTTGTACATGAAAAACTATCAAGAAGTGATTAATGAATTGACTTCTGTAGTTGCTGATATCAATGCTAAGCGGAATTTATCTTTGGTACCTATGCCTCAAACTTTTCCTAATAATTTAAAGACTAGTAAAGATATAATTTTTGCAGTCCAGTATCTGAAAGGTGGTGTAGGAGAATCCGTTCATCAGAATAATCGATATAGAAATAATGATAACGGTAATATAATATCTTTGGAACAGGCTGAATTTGAAAATAATGACGATAATCGGAAAGCGTTAGTAGCTCCAACGGGAAGCGGTCAGCGGCCGGGTAAATTCGATGCTCCCGCAACAAATAATGAAACAAGTGCGGATTTCCCTGTTATGCGTTGTGCCGAAGTGATGTTGATGTACGCAGAAGCTGCCAATGAACTTTCTGCCATTCCTACACAGGAAGCTTTGGATGCTTTAAATGCAGTTCGTATTAATGCTAATCTCATGGGAAAGACATTAGAAGAGCTATCTACAAAAGAAATTTTTCGTCAGGCTGTATATAAAGAACGGCGTTTGGAATTGGCTTTGGAATGTGACCGTTGGTTTGATATCGTACGTACCGGACAAATGACTACTGTATTTCCGGGAATAGCTGCTTATCGTCAGTTATATCCGATTCCTCAGACAGAAATAGAGAATGTCAGTGATAAGGGCGGCTGGCAGAATGAAGGGTATACGGTTGAGTAATTAATAAACTATCCTGGAGAGATAACTCTCCAGGCTTTTAAAAATAATAGAAATGAAAAAAATATATATATTATTGTATGCTGTCTTTGTTGCATTGCAACTTTCAGCACAAGATCATGTTGCGCAGATTCGTGAAAAGCTGATGAGTCGCGATTCGACTTCTGTAATTGTAGTGGCTCATCGTGGAGATTGGCGTAATTTTCCTGAAAATTCGTTGGAAGCAATAGATAACGCTATTAAAATGGGAGTAGACATTGTTGAGTTGGATGTTAAGAAAACGAAAGACGGCGAACTGATTCTTATGCACGACCGCACATTGGATCGTACTACTACCGGAAAAGGATTGGTTTCTGAAAACACATTGAGTGATATTCGTAAGTTGAATTTGAGAAATGGTTGTAATATCCGTACTATTCACAAAGTGCCGACTTTGGAAGAGGCATTGTTGCATGCTAAAGGAAAAATCATGATAAATTTGGATCAGGCAGACCTTTACTTTGATCAGATTTATGAGCTTATGAAGAAAACCGGAACTACCAAACAAATTATAATGAAAGGGAGAAGACCGGTTGCCGAAGTGAAGAAACAATTTGGTGATTATTTGGAAGATGTAATTTATATGCCAATTGTTGACCTTGATGCTTCTGGAGCCGAGAAACACATAGAGGCTTTTATTAAAGATATGTCTCCAGTTGCTTTTGAGTTACTATTTGTAAAAGATACAAACTTGCTTCCTAAAAAACTTGCAACTACCCTGAATGGACGTTCTCTAATTTGGTATAATACTTTATGGGATACAATGGCTGGCGGACACGATGATGATATGTCTTTGCAGAATCCGGATTCAGGTTATGGCTACTTAATTGATACATTAGGATGCCGTATCATTCAAACTGACAGGCCTGCTTACTTGCTGGACTATTTACGGAAAAGAAAACTGCATGATTGAGATGTAAGGGTTACTTAAAAAGTATGTTGAAGAATATAATAAACTTTTACAGGGTTTCACAACCGAAACCCTGTAATGAAGAATCTTTGTCCGAACAGAAACAGCGTTTGAAACGTTTTCAGTGGTCTACTTTTCTTGCTGCTACACTTGGTTATGGCATGTATTATGTTTGTCGTTTGAGCCTGAATGTCGTAAAGAAACCGATTGTAGATGAGGGCGTTTTCTCGGAAACAGAATTGGGCATTATCGGTGCTGTGCTGTTCTTTACCTATGCTGTAGGTAAGTTTATGAACGGTTTTCTTGCTGACCGTAGCAATATCAATCGTTTTATGTCGACCGGTTTGCTGGTGACTGCTTTGGTGAACCTCTGTTTGGGATTTGTACATTCTTTTATTCTGTTTGCCGTTCTTTGGGGTATCAGCGGATGGTTTCAGTCTATGGGTGCTGCTTCTTGTGTGGTCGGCTTGTCCCGTTGGTTCACGGACAAGAAACGTGGTTCTTTTTACGGCTTTTGGAGTGCGAGTCACAACATTGGTGAGGCAATGACATTCATTATCGTAGCCTCTATTGTAAGTGCACTGGGATGGCGTTACGGTTTTCTGGGTGCTGGCCTTGTCGGTCTGATTGGCGCTTTGGTAGTCTGGCGTTTCTTTCATGATACTCCTCAGAGCAAAGGACTTCCTGCTGTCAATGCTCCTAAAAAGAAAAAGGAGATGGATGCTTTAGAGACGGAGGCGTTTAATTGCGCTCAGAAAGCGGTGCTGAGAAACCCTGCCATCTGGATACTTGCACTTAGTAGTGCTTTCATGTACATCAGCCGCTATGCGGTAAATAGCTGGGGTGTTTTCTATCTGCAGGCCGAGAAGGGCTATTCTACATTGGATGCCAGTTTCATTATTTCTATAAGTTCGGTATTCGGCATTGTAGGAACAATGTTTTCCGGCGTTATCTCAGATAGGTTTTTCGGCGGTCGTCGCAATGTTCCTGCCTTGATTTTCGGTTTGATGAATGTGTTTGCTCTATGTCTTTTCCTGCTTGTTCCGGGTGTACATTTTTGGATGGATGCTTTAGCGATGATTCTCTTTGGCCTGGGTATCGGTGTGCTAATTTGCTTTCTGGGTGGATTAATGGCTGTGGATATTGCTCCTCGCAATGCTTCGGGTGCAGCTTTAGGTGTAGTAGGTATTGCCAGTTATATCGGAGCAGGTTTGCAGGATGTGATGAGCGGTGTATTGATTGAGGGTAATAAACAGCTTGTTGATGGTGTAGAGGTTTACGATTTTACGTATATCAATTGGTTTTGGATAGGTGCGGCATTGTTGTCTGTTCTGTTGGCTTTGTTGGTATGGAATGCAAGAAGTAAAGAGTAGTATATCTTGTAATATTGGTAACAGTGTGAAATCGGAAAAACTTAACCGTTTATTCCGATTTTATACTGTTTTTTGTATTCTTACTAATATTCCATTTTAAAGATTTCGTATCTTTGTGAAAAGCATTGTGAATGAAAAACAGATGTAAAGGTATTATGGATTTTCATAGGATATATCTGTTAATAACAGTTGTACTATCTGGTTTAGTTGCCGCTCGTGCACAAGTCGCCTTAATAAGGTAATGTATATGTATAACGATTTACAAGGCTATACAGAAAGATATGATGTGGCAGAAGAGTTGTGAAAGAAATATATAATAAAGATATCGTATGAAGAAGATTATCAACCCATGGAAAAACATGGAAGGTTATAATTGTTTTGGCTGTTCTCCCGATAATGAGGCAGGTGTAAGAATGGAATTCTATGAAGACGGCGATGAGATAGTAAGTATCTGGAAGCCCCGTCCGGAGTATCAGGGGTGGTTGAATACGTTGCATGGGGGTATCCAGTCCGTATTGCTGGATGAAATTTGCGGTTGGGTGGTGTTCCGTAAGTTGCAGACCGGAGGAGTGACCTCTAAAATGGAGACTCGTTTTCGTAAGTCCATATCTACCAATGATACACACTTGGTGTTACGGGCATCGTTGCGTGAGCAGAAACGTAATATTGCCGTTATAGAAGCAAGATTGTATAACAGCATGGGCGAACTCTGTACGGAGGCTACATGTACCTATTTTACTTTCCCGCAGGAAAAGGCGGAAAAGGAAATGTGTTTTCATCATTGTGATGTAGAACCGGATGAAATCTTACCCCTTGTTTGATGAAAATGAAAGAAAAATCAAACTTTTTGTGATAATTCCTTGCTTGTTTAAAACAAATCGTTTACATTTGTCGCATTAGAAATAGAAAAAGTATGAAGAATATCGTTGCACATCATCACCATTATCATCCTGAGGAATAATCCGGTGGGCGTATGAGGATATGTGCATAACGAAGAACATATAATGAACGAGGCTTACCGAACATTGGTAAACCTCGTTTTTTTATTTGCAAACCATAAATATAAATAATATCATGTTAAGAATTGCAGTACAGGCCAAAGGCCGTCTTTTTGACGAAACAATGTCGTTCCTTGAAGAATCGGATATTAAACTAAGCGCAACGAAACGCACGTTACTGGTACAGTCTTCCAACTTTCCTTTGGAAGTATTGTTTTTGCGCGATGATGATATTCCGCAAACAGTAGCTACGGGAGTTGCCGATTTGGGCATTGTCGGTGAAAACGAGTTCATGGAAAAGGCGGAAGATGCTGAGATTGTAAAGCGTTTGGGATTCAGCAAATGCCGTCTGTCATTGGCTTTGCCTAAGGATATTGAATATACGGGCCCGCAATGGTTTGAGGGTAAGAAGATTGCCACTTCGTATCCCGGCATTCTTTCCCGATACCTCAAAGAACAGGGGGTGAGAGCGGAAATACACGTGATTACCGGTTCGGTAGAGGTCTCTCCGGGGATTGGCCTGGCTGATGCGATTTTTGATATTGTAAGCTCCGGTTCTACTTTGGTGAGCAACCGCTTGAAAGAAGTAGAAGTAGTGATGAAATCCGAGGCTCTGTTGATTGGCAACAAGAATATGAGTGAGGAGAAGAAGGAGATTCTGGATGAATTGTTGTTCCGTATGAATGCGGTAAAGACAGCGGAAGACAAGAAATACGTACTGATGAACGCGCCGAAAGATAGACTGGATGAAATTATTGCCGTACTTCCGGGTATGAAGAGCCCTACGGTGATGCCGTTGGCGCAAGAGGGCTGGTGCTCCGTACATACAGTGCTGGATGAAAAATGTTTCTGGGAGATTATCGGTAAATTGAAAGCATTGGGAGCGGAAGGTATTCTGGTTTTGCCGATTGAAAAAATGATACTTTAAATGTTGATGGTATGAATTTAATTACTAATCCTGATAAATCTCAGTGGGCGGAATTGCTGAAACGTCCGGTGATGAATACGGAAAACCTTTTTGATACGGTACGGGCTATTATAGACCGTGTAAAAACGGAAGGCGACCGTGCCGTATTGGAATACGAAGAAAAATTTGATAAAGTGGCTCTGACCGCATTGGCTGTGACGGAAGCGGAGCAGGCGGAAGCGGAAGCATCGGTAGGCGAGGAATTGAAAAAAGCCATTCGTCTGGCCAAACGGAATATAGAGACGTTTCATGCGGCACAACGCTTCGAAAGCAAACGGGTAGAGACTCAGCCGGGAGTTACTTGTTGGCAGAAGGCGGTTGCCATAGAGAAAGTCGGGTTGTATATCCCCGGTGGAACAGCACCGCTCTTTTCCACCGTGCTGATGCTGGCAGTTCCAGCCAGGATTGCAGGATGTAAGGAGATAGTGCTTTGCACGCCTCCGGGCAAAGATGGGAAAGTACACCCCGCCGTTTTGTTTGCAGCTAAGGTGGCGGGAATAAACCGTATTTTCAAAGCCGGTGGTGTGCAAGCTATTGCGGCAATGGCTTATGGAACGGAAAGCGTGTCGAAAGTATATAAGATATTTGGCCCGGGCAATCAATACGTAACGGCTGCCAAACAGTTGGTAAGCTTGCGTGATGTAGCTATTGATATGCCCGCCGGTCCTTCGGAAGTAGAGGTGCTGGCGGATGAAACAGCCAATCCGTCTTTTGTAGCTGCCGACTTGCTGAGCCAGGCAGAGCATGGGGCCGACAGTCAGGCGATACTGATTACCACTTCCCCGGCATTACAGCTGGCTGTGAAAGAAGAAGTGGAGCGTCAATTGGCTTTGTTGCCCCGTAAAGAGATTGCGGAAAAGTCTCTTGCCAATAGTAAACTGATTGTTGTGCGCAATATGGACGAAGCTATCGAACTGACCAATTCCTATGCACCGGAGCATCTCATTATCGAAACAGCGGATTATATGTCCGTTGCGGAGCGGGTGGTTAATGCCGGTTCGGTATTTTTGGGCTCTCTGACTCCGGAAAGTGCAGGAGATTATGCTTCGGGCACTAACCATACGCTGCCCACCAATGGCTATGCCAAAGCTTATAGCGGTGTCAGCCTTGATAGCTTTATACGTAAGATTACTTTCCAGGAAATTAAGCCGGAAGGAATACGCATTATTGGCCCTGCTATAGAGGAAATGGCTGCCAACGAGCATTTGGATGCGCATAAGAATGCGGTAACTGTCAGACTTGATAAATTGGGAGTTGAAAATTAAAAAAATCATACTTCATCATTGATAATTCATAATCCGTAAATAAACTCTTTCTGTCCATGAGAACCTTAGAAGAACTTACCCGACCGAATATCCGGCGTTTGAAACCTTACTCTTCGGCACGCGATGAATATAATGGCGCTGCCGCATCCGTTTTTCTCGATGCAAATGAAAATCCGTACAATATGCCGCACAACCGCTATCCGGACCCGATGCAACGGGAGCTAAAGAAAGAACTGTCGAAGGTAAAGAAAATCTCCCCCGAACGCATATTTCTGGGAAATGGCAGTGATGAGGCAATAGACCTTGTATTTCGCGCTTTTTGCGAACCGCGTATAGACAATGTAGTAGCTATAGACCCTACGTACGGCATGTATCAGGTATGTGCCGAAATAAATGATGTGGAGTACCGCAAGGTACTGTTAGACGAGGATTTTCAATTTTCGGCAGATAAGTTGCTGGCGGCTGCGGATGAACATACGAAGCTGATTTTTCTTTGTTCTCCCAATAATCCCACAGGAAATGATTTGCTTCGGAGTGAGATTGAGAAAATCATCCGCGAATTCGACGGGCTGGTGATATTGGATGAGGCTTATAACGATTTTTCAGAGGCGCCTTCTTTTTTGGATGAACTGGACAAATATCCTAATCTGATTGTACTGCAAACTTTCTCCAAAGCATGGGGCTGTGCTGCCATACGCTTGGGCATGGCTTTTGCTTCGCAGGAAATCATTTCGATTTTCAGCAAGATAAAGTATCCTTATAATGTAAACCAGCTGACTCAGAAACAAGCGATGGAGATGTTGTACCGTTATTATGAAATAGAGCGTTGGGTAAAAACATTGAAAGAAGAGCGTGAGAATCTGGAAAACGAATTTGTGAAACTGCCTTGTACGGTGAAAATATTTCCTTCGGATGCAAACTTTTTTCTGGTCCGTGTGACGGATGCGGTGAAGATTTATAATTATCTGGTGGCTGAAGGCATCATTGTGCGTAACCGTAATTCCGTGTCGCTTTGCGGAAACTGTCTGCGGGTAACGGTAGGTACGAGAAACGAGAATGAAAGGCTGGTTGAGGCGTTGGAGAAATATAAAGTATAAAGTAGCAGGGTATGAAGAAAGTACTTTTCATAGATCGTGACGGGACGTTGGTTATAGAGCCGCCCGTAGATTATCAATTGGATTCGTTGGAGAAACTGGAGTTTTATCCGAAAGTAATGCGTAATCTTGGTTTTGTCCGTAGCAGGCTGGATTTTGAGTTCGTTATGGTTACCAATCAGGACGGGTTGGGTACGGCATCTTTTCCGGAAGAAACTTTTTGGCCGGCGCATAACCTGATGATGAAGACGTTGGAAGGTGAGGGAATTGCCTTCGATGATATTTGCATAGACCGTAGCATGCCCGAAGACAATGCGCCAACCCGCAAGCCGCGTACCGGTATGCTGACGAAATATCTCGACAATCCTGAATACGATTTGGCAAATAGTTTTGTGATAGGCGACCGTGCTACGGATGTGGAGTTGGCTAAGAATCTGGGATGCCGTGCTATCCTCTTACAGGAAGATACGAATATGCTGAAACCGAAATCGGCCGGTGGTGAAGCTGCGTGTGAGGGCTTGGAGGACGTCTGTGTTTTGGCAACAAAGGATTGGGATAAGGTCGCCGAATTTCTTTTTGCCGGTGAGCGGAAAGCGGAAGTGCGCCGTACTACGAAAGAGACGGATATTTACGTGGCTGTAAATTTAGACGGTAACGGTCATTGTGATATTCATACCGGACTTGGTTTCTTTGATCATATGCTGGAACAGATAGGCAAGCATGGCGGCATGGATTTGACCATTCACGTAAAAGGTGATTTGGAAGTAGACGAGCATCATACGATAGAGGATACCGCCCTCGCTTTGGGTGAGTGCCTGTATCAGGCATTGGGCAGCAAGCGCGGCATAGAACGTTACGGGTATGCACTGCCTATGGACGATTGTCTGTGTCAGGTATGTCTGGATTTTGGAGGACGTCCCTGGCTGGTATGGGATGCCGCGTTCAAGCGCGAGAAAATAGGAGAGATGCCTACGGAAATGTTCCTGCACTTCTTTAAGTCATTAAGCGATGCAGCCAGGATGAACCTTAACATCAAGGCGGAAGGGCAGAACGAGCATCATAAGATAGAGGGAATCTTCAAAGCACTGGCAAGAGCCTTGAAGATGGCGGTGAAACGCGATATTTATCACTATGAATTGCCAAGCTCAAAAGGGGTACTTTAGTGTTTGACTCGGGACTGAGTCATTATTAACCGTCCGCAAACGAACAGGGGGAGTGTCCGATTTCGGACACTCCCCCTTGCGTAATACTTTCCTGCCTGCTTGGCACACTCTTTGCTTTTCTGTCAACGACAATTTTAAAGACCGAACATGAAAAAGAATATTTTACTTGCCGCTTGTTTTGGGATATCACTGTTTGCCTCGGCACAGAATGATACTTTGACGCACGAACGTGAAATCACTTTAGCGGAAGCCATTGCACTGGCGCGTACCCAATCTGTAGATGCTGCCGTGGCGCTCAACGAATTGAAGACAGCCTATTGGGAATACCGTACTTTCCGTGCAGACCTGTTGCCCGAAATAAATTTTACGGGAACATTGCCCAATTATAATAAGTCGTACAGCACCTATCAGAACTCGGACGGTTCCTATAGCTTTGTCCGTAACAATACATTGGGGTTGTCCGGTGCACTTTCCATTGACCAGAACATTTGGTTCACAGGCGGTAAGTTGTCGCTGGCTTCTTCTCTCGATTACATCAAGCAGTTGGGCTCCGGTGGCGACAAACAGTTTATGTCCGTGCCCGTAAGCCTTGAATTGACGCAACCTATATTCGGCGTGAACAGTTTGAAGTGGAATCGCCGTATCGAACCTGTCCGGTACGCAGAGGCAAAGGCTGCCTTTATTTCGGCAACGGAGCAGGTAACGATGAAGACCATTACTTATTTTTTCGAGTTATTGCTGGCAAAGGAAGCGCTTGCCACAGCGCAGCAAAACAAAGCAAACTCAGACAGGCTTTACGAAGTGGCCATTGCCAAACGGAAAATGGGACAGATTTCGGAAAACGACTTGCTGCAGCTCAAGCTGAACTCTCTGCAAGGCAAAGCCGATGTAACTGAAGCCGAAAGCACTTTGAACGCCAAGATGTTTCAGCTACGTTCGTTTCTCGGTGTGTCGGAGAGCGAGGGGCTGAATCCTGTTATACCTGCTTCCGTTCCTGGTATTAAAATGGACTACGACCGTGTTCTGAACAAAGCTTTGGAACGCAACTCGTTTGCCCAGAATATACGTCGCCGCCAGTTAGAAGCCGATTATGAAGTGGCTACGGCACGTGGAAATTTAAGGAGTATAGACCTGTTTGCCAGCGTTGGCTATACCGGACAAAACTATGAGTTCTCATCTGCCTATCAGGATTTGCTGGACAACCAGATTGTCAAGGTCGGTGTAAAAATACCTATCCTCGATTGGGGAAAACGTCGCGGCAAGGTGAGGGTAGCCAAGAGCAACCGCGAAGTGGTACTTTCCAAAATCCGCCAGGAACAAATGGACTTCAATCAGGACATTTTCCTGCTGGTGGCAAACTTCAACAACCAAGCCCAGCAGTTGGAAATAGCCGAAGAGGCGGACCAGATAGCCGAAAAACGTTACAAGACCAGTGTGGAGACTTTTATGATTGGTAAAATAAGTACCCTTGACCTCAATGATGCGCAGAACTCCAAAGACGAAGCCCGGCAAAAGCACATCTCCGAACTTTATTATTATTGGTATTACTTCTATCAACTCCGTAGCCTGACCCTTTGGGATTTTGAACGGAACATGGAGTTGGAAGCCGACTTTGAAGATATAATCAAAGGCTGATGCCGGTAGAAATTATGCCGATTTGTACGATTATAAAGGAAATAACAAAAAAATGGTGCAAATCTGTATGACCTGTGGCTAAAAAACTTACTTTTGCAAGTAACAAACTACAAAATACTATGATACTGATAGTCGATGATGATAGTGCCGTACGTTCTTCACTTAGTTTTATGCTGAAGCGTGCCGGTTATGAGGTAAAAACAGCACCGGGACCCCGTGAGGCGATGGATATAGTTCGTGCAGAATCTCCCGCACTGATATTGATGGATATGAACTTTACACTTTCCACTACCGGAGAGGAGGGGCTTACGCTGTTGAAACAGGTAAAGGTCTTCCGTCCCGATGTTCCCGTTATACTGATGACGGCATGGGGAAGCATCCAACTTGCCGTACAGGGGATGCAGGCGGGGGCTTTTGACTTTATTACCAAACCGTGGAACAATGCCGCCCTTTTGCAGCGTATCGAAACCGCCTTGGAACTGAGTGCCGCTCCGAAAGAAGTGCCGGAAGAGCAAGCGGAGGGTTTGAACCGCAGTCACATCATCGGAAAATCGCAAGGACTGATGGAGGTGCTGAATACCGTAGCCCGCATAGCCCGTACCAACGCTTCCGTACTCATTACCGGCGAGAGTGGTACAGGTAAGGAACTGATAGCCGAAGCTATCCATATCAACAGTCAGCGCACCAGACAGCCTTTTGTGAAAGTCAATCTCGGCGGTATCTCGCAGAGTCTGTTCGAGAGCGAGATGTTCGGTCATAAGAAGGGCGCTTTTACCGATGCAAGTGCCGACCGCATAGGGCGTTTTGAACTGGCAAACAAAGGAACTATCTTTCTGGACGAAATAGGCGACTTGGATTTGTCCTGCCAGGTTAAACTATTGCGTGTGCTTCAGGACCAGACGTTTGAGGTGCTGGGCGACAGCCGTCCGCGCAAAGTGGATGTGCGTGTTGTCTCCGCCACCAATGCCGATTTGCGCAAAATGGTTTCCGAACGCACATTCCGCGAAGACCTTTTCTACCGTATCAATCTGATAACCGTAAAACTGCCCGCCTTGCGCGAACGCCGTGAGGATATTCCCCTGTTGGCACGTCACTTTGCCGACCGTCAGGCTGCCGTAAACGGCTTGCCGCGTACCGAATTTTCAGCGGATGCGCTGAACTTCCTTTCCCGTTTGCCTTATTCGGGTAATATCCGCGAATTGAAAAACCTGGTGGAGCGTACCATTCTTGTCAGTGGAAAACAAACCCTGGATGCTTCTGATTTTGAATCGCAGTACCAACGTCACGACGAACCTGCAAAAGCCGCAGATGGCACTTCCTTTGCCGGCATGACGCTGGATGAGATAGAACGGCAAACTATCCTGCAAGCCTTAGAACAGCATAAAGGCAATCTCAGTCAGGTTGCATTGGCACTGGGCATCAGCAGGGCTGCTCTATACAGACGACTGGAAAAATATAAAATAGCGATTAGTGATTAGGGTTTAGCGATAAGTGTTGAGTCATTTAAATCTTGACCGTTAGTTGTCGCCCTACTAGCCCCTAATCGTTAATCACTACCCGCTAATCATTAACCCCTAATCGCTAATCGTTAATCACTAACCCCTAATCCCTACCTTCACGTGCGTATTAAATTTTATTTTTTTATTCTTGTATTGTTTTTGCTTGGGCTGGGTGGAGCGTTGATATATCTGGCAGGCAAAATGCAGACCACGCATCTATATGTTGTGGAGGGTATTATTGTATTCATACTGCTCTATCTGGCGGTGTTCTATCGTAAGATTGTCAAGCCGATGAGTACGATAGGAAGCGGTATGGAGTTGTTGCGCGAGCAGGATTTCAGCAGCCGGCTCAGCAGGGTGGGACAGTATGAGGCCGACCGTATCGTGAACGTTTTCAACCGTATGATGGAACAACTCAAGAATGAGCGTCTGCGTATGCGCGAGCAGAACCATTTTCTTGATTTGCTGATTCAGGCATCGCCTATGGGGGTTGTCATTATGACGTTGGACGGTGAGGTGTCACAACTCAATCCGATGGCTGTAAAGATGCTGGGCGTTCGTCTGGAAGAGGCGCAGAACAGGAAACTGGATAAAATTGATTCGCCTTTGGCGGAAGAGCTGGCATCCATTCCTAAAGAAACGACTTCCGTGGTGCGGTTGAACGATGCGAATATCTACAAGTGTACCCATTCTTCGTTTATAGACAGAGGGTTCAAGCATCCTTTCTTCCTGATAGAGCGCATGACGGATGAAGTGATGAAAGCGGAAAAGCGTGCATACGAAAAGGTTATCCGTATGATTGCCCACGAAGTGAACAATACCACTGCCGGCATTACCTCTACCTTGGATACGGTGGAGCAGGCGCTTTCTACGGAAGAAAATATGGAAGACATTTGCGAGGTGATGCGCGTGTGTACGGAGCGCTGTTTCTCTATGAGCCGTTTCATTACCCGCTTTGCCGATGTGGTGAAGATACCCGAACCTACAGTAGCGCAGGTTCAACTGAACGAATTGGTATCCATGTGCAAGCGTTTTATGGAGGGAATGTGCAATGACCGTAACATTATTCTCCGTTTGGAATGCGACCCCGAAGTAGGGCAGGTGCGTCTGGATGCTTCGCTGTTTGAGCAGGTTTTGGTAAATATCATTAAGAATGCTGCCGAAAGTATAGAGAGCGCCGGAGAAGCGGCAGGCAAGCAGGGCGAAATAACGGTAAGGACCACTGCCCCCGCTCTTATAGAAATCGTAGACAATGGTCCCGGAATCAGCAAAGAGACCGAAGCTAAACTCTTCAGTCCCTTCTTCTCCACCAAGCCGAACGGGCAGGGGATTGGCCTGGTGTTTATCAGGGAAGTGCTGAGCCGTCACGGTTGTGCATTCTCCCTGCGCACATACAATGACGGATTGACCCGCTTCCGAATCTTGTTTAATTGAGAATTCCCAATTCTCAACTTCTGTTTTTCCTCCATTCTTCTGCGTACTCATCCAATATCCGCTTGATTCCCTGGCCGATTGTAATATAATCACTCTCGTTCAGATTGGCAAGGGAAGCACGTACGCTCCATTCGGGTCCGTCGAAGCCGCCACCGTTCAGAAGCACTAAAGATGTTTCCTGAGCAAGGCGGAATACTACGTTCAGCGGACTGTACGTTTTTTTGAGGTATTCCACAAACTTCTCTCCATAGAACTTTTCGGCCCATACCAGCATGTCGATTTCCGTATAATAGCCTACCCGTAAAGGGTCTTCCACTAACGTAAACCCGGTATTGTCCCAAAGAGCCTGCAAGCGGCGCCGGATAATTTCCTGCATTTTCTGCTTGTAGCTGTTCTCTTTGTCCAGCAGGGCAAAGGCAGCGAATAAGCTCATCTGCATCTGTTGAGGCAATGAAAGTCCTGCCGTATGATTCAAGGCTATCTGACGGCTGTCCGCTACCATGCGGTCTATGAACTTCAATTTTTCGGGATGCAGGGTCAGCGTGGCATAGCGGCGGTTGAGGGCTTCGCGCTTCTCTTTCGGCAATCGGGATATTTGTCTGTCGAATACATTGTATTCGTGCAGCGCTATGACGGCATTGCGCCAGCCGGTAGCGCCGAAATATTTGGAGAAAGAGTACACGCAAAGCGTATTGTACGGAATTTCTGCCATAAACGAGCGGAAATGCGGGCTGAAAGTACCGTACACATCGTCCGTAATAATCATCAGGTTGGGATTGTCTTCCTTTACGATGTTTACGATGCGCGCCATTGTTTCGGGGCTGAGCGTATAGCTGGGCGGGTTGCTTGGGTTGGTGACAAACAAAGCCTTTATGGCCGGATTTTTCAGCCGGTCTATATCCTCGTCACTGTATTGCCACAGATGCAGCCCGTCTTTGCTCATGCGGTTGGCATGCAGTTCGGTCACCTTGAACCGGTAACGGTCCAGTTGGGGAATCTCTATGTAAGGTGTAAAGGCGGGAACCATGAGGGCGATACCGTCGCCTTTGTCCAGCAGGAAATTCTCTTGCAGCGAATCGAAGATATAACACATGGCAGCCGTTCCGCCTTCGGTGGCAAACAGGTTGAAAGCTCCGCGAGGCGGACGGTTGTCGCACATTTCCTGATTCAGGTAGTCGCATACCAGCATTTCGGTGAATTGCAGGATGCGGTCGGGCACAGGATACTGGTTGCCTATGACGCTTTCCGCCCATTCGTGTACGAGACTGTCGGGGTCTACGGCATGCTGCATCAGCATGTAGTGATAGGTTTGTTCCAGCAGTTTGGCTCCGGGCTGATAGGTATTGCTTTTGAGGAATTGCTCAAAGCGGGCGGCAATACCTTGTTTTTCGGGGATGCCGGCGATGCCTTCGGGGAGAAACATGACGTGACGGCATTCTTCCAGTCCGAATTTTCCCAGAAGGAAAAAGGCTTCACGTGGAGTGGTTGCAATCCAGTTGGGATTACCGCGCCCGGCGTTCAACATGGTACGGGCGGTCTTTTTCAGGCTTTCATCTGCCATGTCGGTAAGACGGTTTTTCAGTTCAAAGGGACTGATATTCTCCATCTTCTTTTCTAAAAGTTTTGTATCCATATAATCTGAAGTTTAGTTTTTAAAAAGCGTTATAATTAAAGTGACAGTCGGCATAAACTAATTCCAGGTATGCTAAAATCTATTCGTCCGATAATTGTTTTCCATTCGTCCGACAGCTGTTGAATTATCGTCCGACAATTGTTGAATTTTCGTCCGACAGCTGTCGGACGGAAAGATTTTAGTAAGCTTGAAAACAGTTTTTACTTATTAAGTAATCTGCTTAAAGTCTTCAGGGCATTAAATCAACAGGACGATAACCACTCCCCATATAATCAGCAGGGTGTTGCCTACGGCATACGTCACGGTATAACCCAGCGCAGGCGTTTCACTCTCTACGGCATCCTGTATGGCTCCGAGGGCTGCCGTAGTGGTCCTTGCGCCCGCACAGCATCCCAATGCGATGGCCGGATGAAACTTGAACAGATACCTGGCAAGCAACAGCCCGATAATCAGTGGGAAAGTGGTGGCTGCTGCGCCTACGAGGAACAGGCTGATACCCACATCGTGAAATCCCTGTACAAAACCGGGGCCTGCCGATATGCCTACTACGGCGATAAACATGTTCAGCCCTACATTGTTCAGTACCCATTGCGACGGTTCGGGAATGCGTCCGAAAGTGGGATGCTTGCTGCGCAGCCAGCCGAAGAGCAATCCCGCTATCAGCGCTCCGCCACTGGTGCTCAGACTGATTGGTACGCCGCCGATGTGGACGGATAGTGCACCGAACAACCCGCCTACAAGGATGCCGAGCCCTACGAAAATCATATCAGTCTGATTGGTAGGACGGTCTATATAGCCCAAACGTCTGACGGCTGTTTCCACTTCCTGCCTGGTTCCCACTACCTCTACCACGTCGCCGGCATCTACGGTGGTCTGCGCCATGACGGGGATGTCGATGCCCGCACGCCTGATGCTGCGGATACTGACACCGTGCATGAACTTCTCGTTGCGGATGGCCGAAACGGTCTTTCCGGCAAAGGTCTTTTTGGTAATCATGACGGGCAGTTTTTCTGCGGGGAAGTCCAATAGCTGCTGGTCTTGTATTTCAGGTCCTATCCAATCCTCTTCGCCGATAACGTATTCCCGGCGTCCGCTTAGTACGACTTCATCCCCTATTTCCAGTTGCACGTTGGGGCTGACCTCACGGATAGTGCCTGCCTTGCGTATCCGCTCCACAAACAGGCGCTTGTCCTGTTGCTGGAAGTACACTTCAAGGTCTACGACCCTTTTCCCGTTTTTGAACCATTCGTTTTCGATGCGGTAGGCGCGGAAAGTGACGGGGCGTGCGGCATGAATAAAGCCGGGTTCATCTGCCTGAGAGTTGCCCATGCGGACTTCCAAATCCTTGCAGGCGGCTTTCACCTTATCCAGTCCGCCCAGCATTTTCGGTCCGATGGACGATAGCACCCAAGCCGAGCCGGCGGTACCGAAAATGTAGGTTACGGCATAGGATACGGGGATGATGTTGACGTAGCTCTGCCGTTGCGCTTCATCCAGTCCCATGTTTGCCATTGTATCTTCGGCCACGCCGATGACGGCCGATATGGTTTGTGAGCCGGCAAGCAATCCGGCGGCTTCTCCCATGTTATATCCCATGAGTAGGGCAAGCAGCCAGGTTACTCCCAAAACGGATACGCACATCAGCACCGCAAAAGCCACTTGGGGCAATCCGTCTTTTTTCAGTCCGCGAAAGAACTGCGGCCCTACCTTGTAGCCTACGGCAAACAGAAACAGCAAGAAAAACACTGACTTGACAGGGCCGGGTACGGCAATATTCAGTTGCCCTACCACTACGCCTACCAATAACACGCTGGTGACGGTTCCCAAAGTAAACTTACCGATACGCAGCTTACCCAGCCAGAACCCCAGAAAAATGGTGAGGAAAATGGCTAATTCGGGACGTTCTCTGAGTTGGTTGAAAATCCATTCCATAATTAAGTATTTAGGTCGGTTTGTACGTCTTTTGTAAGTCGTATTCGCTATACAACGGGTTTTAACGGGAAGTGTTTTGAATAAAAGTGGTTTTTTAGAACATTTATTCCGCAAAACCGGACTTTTAGAAAAAGTTTTCTTCCGTACCTTTGCGCACTGAATGATAGATGGGTAAGGTATGAGGTTGTTTATTAGGGTATTTCTGCTGTTGCAGATAATTGCACTTCCTGTGAGGGCGCAATATATAGTGCAAGGTGTTGTCACGGATTCGCTGACACGGGAGCCGTTGCCATATACCTCGGTCTATCTGAAAGGAACCACAGAGGGGGGGATGACTGATGACAAGGGGGTATTTTCCTTCAAGACCTATCGCCCGGAAGCACGGTTGGTAATCTCGGCCGTGGGCTATAATGAATACACCCGGCTGATTCATCCGGCACGCGGGGAGCGTATAAAAGTGGCGCTTGCCCCCACCACTTATGCACTGAATGAAGTGGTGGTGAAGCCGAAACGCGAGCGCTACAAGAAGAAAAACAATCCGGCAGTGGAGTTTGTGCGGAAGATGATAGAGCACCGGGATGATTATTCTCCGGATGAGCGCGACTTCTGGCAGCGCGAGCGTTATGAGAAAATGACGTTTGCCATTAACAACTTCGACAGTGTGAAACAGCAGAAGTGGCTGTACCGCAAGTTCAAGTTCCTGACCGATTATGTGGATACCTCCGCCGTGACGGGAAAGCCGGTACTGGCGGTGTCCAACCGCGAGTTGCTGGCTACGGATTATTACCGTAAGTCGCCGCACAGCGAAAAGCAATGGGTGAAGGCGCGGCGGCAGGCGGGAGTGGACGAAATGCTGTCACAGCAGGGGATGGAGCAGGCCATCAGCGTCACTATGACGGACGTGGATATTTATCAGAACAATATAACGCTGTTTACCAATAAGTTTGTCAGTCCGTTATCTTCTTTAGGCCCTTCGTTCTACAAATACTATCTGATGGATACGCTGACCGTTGCCGGAAAGCCTTGCGTGGACTTGACTTTCGTGCCTTTCAACTCCGAGTCGTTCGGCTTTACGGGGCATCTGTACGTCATGCTGGACAGCACGTATTTCGTGCGTCGTGTAGTGATGAACTTTCCTCAGAAAATCAATCTGAACTTTGTGGATTACATGAAGATAGAACAGGACTTCGACCGTGCGGAAGACGGTACAAGGCAACTTATGAATGAAAGTATCACGACGGAATTCAAATTGGTGGACAACAGCGACGGCATCTATGCCAAACGGGATGTCTATTACCGGAATTATGCTTACGAATCTACTGCCGATGCCTTGCAGGCGTTCCGAAAACCCGAGAAGGTGATTGAAGGCATGGACTCTTCCGCTCATTCCGACGCTTACTGGGATGCCAACCGCCTTGCGGAAGTGAGCAAGAAAGAGACTTCCGTAGACAAGATGATGGCGCAACTGCGTAGTTATCCGGTTTATTATTGGACGGAGAAGGTGCTGAAGGTGCTGTTTACCGGATATATTCCCGCACCTAAGGAGAAAGCTCCTTTGTTCTATATCGGCATGATGAACACCACCATCAGCGGTAATGCGCTGGAAGGAGTGCGTGTGCGTGCCGGTGGGATGACAACGGCATGGCTTAATCCGCATTTGTTCGGCAGGGGATATGTGGCGTACGGTTTCCGCGACGAACGTGTGAAAGGGTTGGCGGAACTGGAATATTCTTTCCATAAGAAAAAAGAGTATGCCAATGAGTTTCCGATTCACTCGCTCAAATTCCGTTATCTGTCCGATGTCAACCAGTATGGGCAACATTATCTCTATACCAGTCAGGATAACGTTTTTTTGGCGTTGAAACGCCAGAAGGACGACCGTATCGGCTATCAGCGGAAAGCGGAACTGACGTATACGAACGAGTTTCATTCGGGCTTCTCCTTTCAAGTGACCACACGTCTGCGGAAAGATGAATCTTCGCATCTCATTCCTTTCATCAGGCAGGATAAAGATAAGTCGTTTGTAAAAAGTATTTCGACCAGTGAACTGGAACTTAAACTGCGTTATGCTCCTAATGAGAAGTTCTTTCAGACACAGTGGAACCGTTTTCCGGTATCTTTGGATGCTCCGGTATTTACGCTGACGCATACAATGGCCGCCAAAGGAGTGCTGGGTGGAGACTATACGTATCATTATACGGAGGCAGGATTTCAGAAACGTTTCTGGTTCTCGGCTTTCGGCTATACGGACGTCATACTGAAAGCCGGTAAGGTGTGGAATAAAGTTCCTTTTCCGCTGCTTATCATTCCCAATGCCAACTTGTCCTACACCATTCAGCCGGAGTCTTACTCGCTGATGAATGCAATGGAATTTATGAACGATGAATATGCCTCGTGGGATGTGACTTACTTTTTGAACGGTTTCCTTTTCAACCGCATTCCGTTGTTGAAAAAATTGAAATGGCGCGAAGTGTTGTCCTGTCGGGGAATTTATGGAAATCTGAGCGACAAGAACAATCCGGAATTCAGTGAAGGATTGTTTGCCTTTCCGGCAGGAAGCACTACTATGGGACACACTCCGTATGTGGAGGTAGGGGTAGGTGTTGAGAATATTTTAAAAGTGCTCCGGGTGGATTATGTATGGCGTTTGACTTACCGCGATTTACCTAATATAGATAAATCCGGGCTTAGAATCAGTCTGCACATGACGTTTTAACTTAAATCTTACTAACAGAGTATTAAATCGGATAAAAAGACTAATCTATATTGGGTAAAATACCCTAAATTTGAGCAATTTTTTAAACTAAAATAATTCAATGGCAATGAAAGAAAACATTAAGCCGGCAACCGGTCGTTTAGGCGTACTGGTAGTCGGAGTAGGTGGTGCGGTTGCAACCACTATGATTACAGGTACATTAGCAGCCCGTAAGGGGTTGGCAAAAGCTATAGGCTCAATCGCACAAATGGCTACTATGCGTATGCAGGACGGCAAAGAACATCTGATTAAGGATATAGTGCCTTTGGTTGATTTGAACGATATCGTTTTCGGCGGTTGGGACATTTTCGCTGATGATGCGTATGAAGCTGCAATGTATGCAGAGGTTTTGAAGGAAAAGGACTTGAACCTCGTAAAAGATGAGTTGAAAGCCATTAAACCCATGCCTGCCGCTTTTGACCACAATTTTGCAAAACGCCTGAACGGTACGCACATCAAGAATGCCGCTACACGTTGGGACATGGTAGAGCAGTTGCGTGAGGATATCCGCACTTTCAAGGCAAACAACAATTGCGACCGTATCGCCGTGTTGTGGGCTGCAAGTACTGAAATTTATGTTCCTCTGGCAGAAGAGCACAAGTCTCTCGCTGCTTTGGAAAAGGCAATGAAGGAAAACAATACGGAAGTTATTTCTCCGAGCATGTGCTACGCTTACGCTGCAATCGCAGAAGGTGCTCCGTTCATCATGGGTGCTCCTAACCTGTGCGTAGATACTCCGGCTATGTGGGAATTCTCCAAGAAGATGAATGTGCCTATTGCCGGTAAAGACTTCAAGAGCGGTCAGACTTTGATGAAAACTGTACTTGCTCCGATGTTCAAGACCCGTATGCTGGGTGTAAGCGGATGGTTCTCTACCAATATCTTGGGTAATCGTGACGGTGAAGTGCTTGACCAACCGGAAAACTTCAAGACCAAAGAAGTTAGCAAGCTGTCCGTTATCGACAATATCTTCGAACCCGAAAAATTCCCCGATTTGTACGGTGATGTATATCACAAAGTACGTATCAACTATTACCCGCCCCGTAAGGACAACAAGGAGGCATGGGATAATATCGATATCTTCGGCTGGATGGGCTATCCGATGGAAATCAAGGTTAACTTCCTGTGCCGCGACTCTATCTTGGCAGCTCCTATCGCACTCGACCTGGTTATCTTCAGTGACCTCGCTCTGCGTGCCGGTATGTGCGGTATCCAGACTTGGCTGTCATTCTTCTGCAAGAGCCCGATGCACGACTTTGAACACGAACCGGTACATGACCTGTTCCAACAATGGAGAATGGTGAAAGAAACCCTGCGCAATATGGTAGGTGAAACTGCACCGAGCTATTTGGACTAAAATAAGAAAACGGTAAGGTAATAAAAGTGATAAGGCGATAAAGTGATTGGTAAGTTTCTGCTTGAAATTTCATCACTTTACTGCCTTACCACTTTTATGACTTTATCACCGCATTATCTTGTCACTTTTATTATTCTATCACTTTTTATCAATGAAGAAACCCTCTTTTTTCCCGGTTATCATCGGTACGGGCTTCGGTTCGGGCTTTTCTCCTTTCGCTCCGGGTACGGCAGGTGCTTTACTGGCCGTGCTTATCTGGTTCGGAATATCTTTCATTGTTTCGGAAATATGCCTGATATGGCTGACGGTGGCTCTTATTCTCTTTTTTACGGTAATGGGAGTATGGGCAACCAATCGTCTTGAACCTTTCTGGGGAGAGGACCCGTCACGGGTGGTGGTGGACGAAATGGTAGGAGTGTGGATTGCATTGCTGGCAGCACCGTCTGGAAATGTATGGTATGCGTTGGGGGCTTTTGCCCTCTTTCGTCTGTTTGATATATTCAAACCGTTAGGCATCCGCCGCATGGAAAGTTTTCCGGGCGGAATTGGCGTGATGATGGACGATATCTTGGCGGGAATTTATAGCTTTGTAGTCTTAATCGGAGTAAGATGGCTGATAAGCTGAAAGGAAAACCGGGATTTGCAGGATGGCGTCATGCTGTTTGGGTCTTTATCAAGGCTCAGCTTTCGTCATACGTGGCAAGTCTCATAGATTTCTTGGTGACCATTTTGCTGGTTAAACTATCCGGACTTTTTTATTTGTATGCTACTTTTCTGGGCTCTGTAGTTGGCGGCGTGGTGAACTGCGTTATCAATTACGGGTGGGTATTTCATGCGGACGACTGCAAAAAGACGCATGTTGCACTGAAGTATCTTTTTGTTTGGGGAGGTAGTATTTTATTGAATACATGGGGCACGTTTGCCCTGACCGAGTGGCTGACGGGTATGCACTGGGTGGACGGATTGCTGGGACATTATATAAACGATGTGTTTATCCTGTCCAAGATTATCGTAGCCATTCTGGTGGCGTTCTTCTGGAACTATCATCTGCAACGGGTATTCGTATATCGTAATCATAATTTCGGGAAATTTATACGACAATATTTTAGAGACTAAATAGAACTGATATGAATTATAGAGATTGGCTGCAACAGTTGATTTATAAGATTATAAATCCGGTTGTGCATGGAATGATCAAGGTAGGTATTACGCCTAATTTTATTACTACTACCGGATTGGTGATGAACATCGTGGCTGCATGCGTATTTGTGTATGCGGGCATGTATAAACCGGGTGAGCTTGCTTATGTGGGCTGGGGAGGAGGTATTGTTCTCTTTGCCGGTTTGTTCGATATGATGGACGGGCGCGTGGCGCGTGTAGGTAATATGTCTTCTACGTTCGGAGCATTGTATGACTCGGTGCTCGACCGTTATAGCGAGATGGTGACGCTGTTCGGTATTTTCTATTATCTGATTTTGCAAGGGTATCTGTGGGGATCGATGATTACTTTTGTCGCATTGGTCGGTTCGCTTATGGTGAGTTATGTGCGTGCACGTGCCGAAGGATTGGGACTGGAATGTAAAGTTGGCTTCATGCAGCGTCCCGAGCGTGTGGTGCTGACCAGCCTTGGTGCTTTGTGCTGTGGAATTTTCGGAGATTGCAAGGCGTTTGACCCGATGCTGATACTGATTGTTCCTATGGCCGTGATAGCCGTTCTTGCTAATCTGACAGCATTCGCTCGCATTGCGCATTGCTATAAATTATTAAAGAAACAATAATGAGAAAAGATATTTTTCCTTCTGTCAAAGAAGCGTTGCCTGTTGTTGTCCTTACAGCACTGTTCTTGTTGTTGACAGCCGTGTGTATAGGGTTGCGTACAGAGCATCTTTTAATGACGGGGCTGTTTCTGATACTCTTTTTTGCAGGAAAAACAACCCGTAAATTGGCGGTAGCGCTACTTCCTTTTATCATCTTTGGCATTTCTTACGACTGGATGCGGGTGTATCCCAACTATGAGGTGAATCCTATTGATGTGCAGGGATTGTATGAGGCGGAGAAGTCCTTGTTCGGTATCTCGATTGATGGGACAAGATTGATTCCCTGCGAGTATTTTGCACAGAATCACTGTACGGTAGGCGATTTCTTTGCCGGTATATTCTATCTTTGCTGGGTTCCTGTTCCCATTGCATTCGGTCTGTGGCTTTATCTGAAAGGCGAACGCAAGGTATATCTTCGCTTTGCCATGGTCTTTCTGCTGGTAAATCTTATCGGGTTTGCCGGATATTATATTCATCCGGCAGCACCGCCCTGGTATGCCATGAATTATGGCTTTGAGCCGGTTCTCAATACTCCGGGCAATGTAGCGGGACTGGGGCGCTTTGACGAACTGCTGGGGTGCTCTGTCTTTCATTCCATTTATGGACGGAACGCCAATGTATTTGCCGCTGTTCCTTCATTGCATGCGGCTTATATGGTGGTGGCTGTAGCATACGCTATTATGGGACGTTGCAAGAAATGGCTGATAGCTTTGTTCTCTGTTATCATGGCGGGTATTTGGTGGACGGCTGTCTATTCCGGACATCATTATCTGATTGATGTGATGTTGGGCATTTCCTGTGCGTTGCTGGGGATTCTGGTATTTGAACAAGGGTTGATGAAGTGGGGCGCATTCAAGCGTTTCTTTGAAAGATACAGTCGGTATATAGGATAAATTATAAGGTGTGGATTAACGCAAATTTACGCAGGGGGCATTCTTTATATTGAAACTCTGCGTATATTTGCGTTAATCTGTTTTTATGTTATAGGTATATGAATAATTTTGTCTTTTACAGTCCTACCGAATTTGTATTCGGCAAGGACACGGAAATGCAAGTCGGTGCCTTGGCCGGTAAGTATGGGGCACGGAAAGTAATGATTGTGTATGGTGGCGGTTCCGTGCTGCGCAGCGGGTTGTTGGACAGAGTGAAGCAATCTTTGCAGAAAGCCGGTATTCGTTATTGCGAGATGGGTGGTGTGCAACCTAATCCGGTGGATACGAAGGTGTATGAGGGGATTGAAATTTGCCGTCGTGAACAGGCTGATTTACTGCTCCCGGTAGGAGGCGGTTCTGTAATTGATACAGCAAAGGCTATCGCTGCCGGTGTACCTTATGAGGGTGATTTTTGGGATTTCTTTATAGGTAAGGCAAAAGTGACGGAAGCATTGAAAGTTGCTGTTGTGCTGACAATTCCTGCTGCGGGTAGCGAGGGCTCGGGCAACTCGGTGATAACGAAAGTGGATACCCTGCAAAAGCTAAGCTTGCGTGTGCCGGAATTGTTGCGCCCTGTCTTTTCCATTATGAATCCGGAATTGACTTATACATTGCCGCCTTTTCAGACGGCTTGCGGCATTGCCGATATGATGGTGCATATCATGGAACGTTATTTTACTAATACGCAGGATGTGGAGATTAGCGACTGTCTTTGTGAAGGTACGCTGACAGCTATCATTAAAGAAGCTTATCGCATAAAACAAAATCCGGGAGATTACGGTGCGCGCGCCAATATTATGTGGTGTGGAACGATTGCTCATAACGGGACTTGTGGTGTGGGTTGCGAGGAAGATTGGGCTTCGCATTTTCTGGAACATGAAGTCAGTGCGATTTACAACGTTACGCATGGCGCCGGACTGTCTGTAATAGTTCCGGCATGGATGACTTTTATGGCCGGACATAATCCGAAAAAGATAGCCCGGTTTGCCAACCGTGTTTTCGGTGTTCCCGAATCGGAGGATTTGGAAGAGATGGCATTGGCGGGTGTGTCCCGTTTGAAACACTTTTTCCGTTTTATAGGGCTGCCGGTTAACTTTAAGGAACTGGGTATTGAGAATCCCGATATAGACCGCTTGGCGGATAGCCTGCATCGCAATAAGGGAGAGTTTGTGGGCAATTATGTGAAACTGACTAAACAGGACAGTAAGGAAATCTACCGTCTGGCACTGTGATAAACAAAAAAAACGGCGAAGTATCTTATCAGACTTCGCCGTTTCTTTTATTTGATTTCGATTTCTTCCTTCATGTCAATCTCTTCTCCCTGCGGATCGTAGAAAACATATTCCAGAAATGCTAATTTCTGACTTGGAATAATCTTGATTCCGAATCCGTATTTCATTTGCCATTTCCGTTTCAGTGAGAGAACTCCCTGATTGATGTAGGCAGCGATATACGGGTGGATGTGTAACGAGAATTTCTTTATCTTCAGTTTGTTGACAAGGTAGTCAATTTTACTCTCTAAAGTGTCCGTAAAGAGGATGGACGATTTAATAGTGCCTTTACCAAAGCAGGTTGGACAGGTTTCCGTAGTATTCACATCCATTGCCGGACGTACTCGCTGACGCGTAATCTGCATCAATCCGAATTTGCTGAGTGGCAGGATGTTGTGTCGTGCTCTGTCTTTCTGCATATTGGCACACATACGTTCGTAAAGCTTTTGTCTGTTTTCGGCTTCATTCATGTCGATGAAATCCACCACGATGATACCACCCATATCTCTTAGCCGCAATTGGCGCGCCAGTTCATCGGCGGCTCCCAGATTCACTTCCAGTGCGTTGGCTTCTTGCCCGTTGGCATTCTTGATGCGGTTACCGCTGTTCACGTCTACTACGTGAAGCGCCTCGGTGTGCTCAATAATCAGGTAAGCCCCGCTTTTGTATGAAACGGTTTTGCCAAATGACGATTTTATCTGTTTGGTGATACCGAAATTGTCGTAAATAGGAAGTTGCCCTTTGTACAGTTTTACAATTCCTGCCCGTTCAGGGGCGATGAGTGTTACGTAATCCTTGATTTCGTTGAATACAGCTTCGTTGTTCACATAGATGTTTTCGAAAGAAGGATTGAACAAGTCGCGCAACAAACCTACGGCGCGGCTGGTTTCTTCGTAAATCAGTGTCGGAAATTTGGTGGCTTTTTGTACTTTGACAATAGCTTCTTCCCAATGTTTTAATAGAACTTTAAGCTCTCCGTCAAGCTCGGCCACGCGTTTACCTTCAGCAACAGTGCGGACGATGACACCGAAATTCTTGGGTTTGATGCTCATCAGCAGTTGTTTGAGGCGGGCGCGCTCTTCACTTGATTTAATTTTTTGTGATACGGAAACCTTATCATTAAAGGGAATCAATACAAGATACCTTCCGGCAAAGGAGAGTTCGGAAGTCAGTCTCGGCCCTTTGGTTGAGATAGGCTCCTTTACGATTTGCACCACTACTTCTTGTCCTACCTTGAGTGTGTTGGATACTGTTCCGTCCTTTTCAAGGTCGGGAAGTATGGTTGCTTTGGTAATTGGATTAAGCTTTTTTTTGTCGCTTAAAGTTTGCTTTACGTATTTTTCTAATGAGTTAAATTGAGGACCTAAGTCCAGATAATGAAGAAAAGCATCTTTCTCGTAACCTACATCCACGAAGCAGGCATTCAGGCCCGGCATCAATTTCTTGACACGTCCCAAATACATGTTGCCCACAGAGAAGGAAATGTTTCTTCCTTCGCTTTGGAGTTCCACCAGGCTTTTGTCTTCGAGTAAAGCAATGGAAACTTCTTTGGGCTGTACGTCTACAACGAGTTCGCTTGTCACAATAATTTGCTTTTACATTTTTGTTATACAGATGTTTTCTGTTCAGATTTACCGGTACATCAATCTTTTTTACATTGACGAACCGGTTTGATACTTAAACAAAGAACAAACCCGCGAGACAATTAGCTTCACAAGTTTGTTCTTTATTTTGTCCTTCAGACTAAAAATTACTTTTTGCTTTTATGTCTGTTCTTTCTTAGTCTTTTTTTACGCTTGTGCGTAGACATTTTATGTCTTTTTTTCTTCTTTCCGCTTGGCATAGCTTCAAAATTTTATGGGTTAATACTAATTGTTTATTATTTTTTCACAGCAATGGTGAATGTCTTGGCAGGTTTAAAAGCCGGAATGTTGTGTTCCGGAATGATGATAGTAGTGTTCTTTGAGATGTTACGAGCTGTTTTTTGAGCTCTTTTCTTTACTACAAAACTACCAAACCCGCGGAGATAAACATTTTCATCTTTAGATAAAGATGCCTTCACTGCGTCCATGAACGCTTCAACGGTTGCAAGCACTGTCACTTTGTCGATTCCGGTGTTCTTTGTAATTTCGTTTACAATATCAGCTTTAGTCATTTTTTTCTTAAAAAAAATATTATTACTATAGTTTTCTAATTTTTTGGACTGCAAATATATAGCTTTTTGGCGGCTCTAAAAAATATATTTTGGACATTTTTTGAAAAAAGTCAAAGCATTAGGTTTTGTTAGACTGAAAAACTGTATTTTTGTTCTTTTGAAAAAGGATGTGTGTCCTTTTGAGGTATGAAACTATATATGAATAGATTGACTGAAGCTTTATTGGATTGGTACGCGGATAATAAACGTGATTTGCCTTGGAGAGGCACTACTGATCCCTACCGGATATGGATTTCTGAGATTATTTTGCAGCAGACGAGAGTGGTACAAGGATATGAGTATTTTCTTCGTTTTATCCGCCGTTTTCCTGATGTGAGAACTTTGGCTTCGGCTTCGGAAGACGAGGTCTTGAAGTATTGGCAGGGATTGGGATATTATTCTCGTGCCCGTAATCTGCATGCTGCTGCTAAGAGTATGAACGGTAAGTTTCCGGAAAGCTATCAGGAAGTGCGGGCTTTGAAAGGGGTAGGGGATTATACGGCTGCCGCCATTTGTTCCATAGCCTATAATATGCCCTATGCGGTAGTGGACGGAAATGTGTATCGAGTGCTTTCCCGTTATTGCGGCATTGATGTGCCTATTGACTCTACGGAAGGAAAGAAGCTCTTTGCTGCTTTAGCTGATGAAATGCTCGATAAATCCCGCCCGGCTGCTTATAATCAAGCTATAATGGATTTTGGGGCTATTCAGTGTACGCCACAGTCTCCTAACTGTATGTTTTGTCCTTTGGCGGATAGTTGTTCCGCCTTATCGAAAGGGCTGGTTATGCAACTTCCCGTGAAGCAACACAGAATAAAGACGTCCAACCGTTATTTTAATTATATATATGTACGCATGGGCGCGTGTACCTTTATACATAAACGAACGGCTGATGATATTTGGAAAAACCTGTTTGAATTGCCATTGGTTGAAACGGATAGAAATCTATCGGAAGAGGAATTTTTATCATCGGCATCCTTTCGCTCACTTATAGCGGAAGGAGAGGTACCGGAAGTACGTTTGGTGTTTCGAAATGTGAAACATGTGCTGTCCCATCGGGTGATATACGCTAACTTTTATGAAGTCGTTTTGCCGGAGAACTCCCGTTCTTTTTCGGAATACCAGTGTATCAGAATGGAAGATTTGGAGCAGTATCCGGTATCTCGCTTGGTACATGCTTTTTTGGAGAAGTATTTATAAAAGTTGGCTGTATTCTTGCATGATGTTGTTATTCTCGCTAATTTTGGCAACAAATTTTAAAATTGAAAGCGTATGTCAGTAAATAAAGTGATATTATTAGGAAATGTAGGCAGAGACCCCGAGGTGAGGTATCTCGATACCGGTGTGGCTGTTGCTACTTTCCCCTTGGCTACTTCAGACCGTGCCTATACATTGGCAAACGGAACGCAAGTTCCTGAACGTACGGAGTGGCATAATCTTGTCCTTTGGCGCGGACTGGCAGAAACGGCTGAGAAATATGTGCATAAAGGAGACAAACTTTATGTGGAGGGTAAAATACGGACCCGTTCGTATGATGATCAGACCGGTGCAAAACGCTATGTAACGGAGATTTTTGTAGATAACATGGAAATGCTGTCTGCAAGAAGCGCAACGCCCGGAACTACACCGCAGGCAGGTATATCCGGACAAACGGCTGCTCCTGTACAGTCAACACACTCGCAGGCTGCTCCTGCACAAAATAATCCAACGGACGATTTACCGTTCTAATTGTTTAACTAAAACCAAAATCTTTGGACCCAGACGCTTATTTATGCCAATTGGCAGATATTTTTAACAGTATAACCGTACATACTCCTTCTGTTTCGGCTATTATAGCTATTGTATTGGCTGGTGTGCTTTTGCTTGCTTCCGGTTTTGCTTCGGCTTCCGAAATTGCATTTTTTTCACTCTCGCCGTCCGATTTGAATTCTATTGAAGAGGGGAAACATCCTTCTGATGAGAAAATCAGAAATTTGTTGGATGATACAGAACGACTGCTGGCCACGATACTGATTACGAACAATTTCGTGAATGTGACCATTATCATGCTCTGTAATTTCTTTTTTATGAATGTATTCCAATTCCATTCGGTTATTGCGGAGTTTTTAATCCTAACGGTTGTATTGACTTTTCTGTTGCTGCTTTTCGGTGAGATTATGCCGAAGATTTATTCAGCGCAAAAAACATTGGCATTTTGCCGTTTTGCAGCTCCCGGTATCATGGCATGCCGTTCCATATTCTATCCGTTGTCGTCGATATTGGTACGTTCCACTTCGTTTCTTAACAAGCATTTTGTGCGTAAAAATCATAATATATCAGTAGATGAGCTTTCTCATGCGTTGGAATTGACAGATAAAGCCGAGCTTTCGGAAGAAAACAATATATTGGAGGGTATCATTCGTTTTGGAGGTGAGACGGCTAAGGAAGTCATGACATCGCGTCTGGATGTGGTTGACTTGGAAATTCGCACTTCTTTTAAGGATGTGTTAAAGTGCATCGTGGAGAACGCTTATTCGCGTATTCCTGTTTATGCGGAAACACGTGACAATATAAAAGGGGTGCTTTATATCAAGGATTTGCTCCCTCATTTGAATAAAGGAGATAATTTTCGTTGGCAATCATTGATTCGTCCGGCTTACTTTGTTCCGGAAACCAAGATGATTGATGATTTGCTGCGTGATTTTCAGGCAAACAAGATTCATATCGCTATTGTGGTGGATGAATTCGGAGGGACATCGGGTATTGTTACAATGGAAGATATTATTGAAGAGATTGTTGGGGAGATTCGTGACGAATACGATGATGAAGAACGTACTTATGCCGTACTCAATGACCACACATGGGTGTTTGAGGCTAAAACACAACTGACGGATTTCTATAAGATAACCAAGATAGATGAAGAAACTTTTGATGAAGTGGCAGGTGATGCCGATACTTTAGCGGGGCTTTTACTTGAGTTGAAAGGGGAATTTCCTGCGCTTCACGAGAAAGTAACTTATGATTATTATGAATTTGAGGTTCTTGAAATGGATAACCGCCGCATCTTAAAGGTGAAATTTACAATAAATGAACCGGTACGGGAGGGTTCAGAAACAGAGAAGTAATGCCTGTTTTTAAACAATATACAGAGAGTTCATATAAGTGGGGGATTTGGAAGACAAGTGAAAGTTTGGAAGAACTGCTTGCTTTACTTCCTCATAAAGAAAAATATGAAGAGGGTATTGGAAAATTTACAGCCGTTTCTCGTAAGTTGGAGTGGCTGGCTGTACGTGTATTGCTATATACAATGCTTGGCGAAGAGAAAGAAATACACTATTATTCCAACGGCGGACCCTATTTGGCAGACGGCTCTTTTTCCATCAGTATTTCACATACCAAAGGTTATGTAGCGGTCCTGTTAGGTGAACCGGGGAAAAGAGTCGGGATTGATATTGAGTGTTATAGCGAGCGGGTACGGAAAGTGGCGCATAAGTTCATGCGTGAAGATGAAAAAAAATCCTTATTCAAAGGTACGGAAACCTGGTCGTTGTTGCTTCACTGGTCTGCAAAAGAAACCATGTTTAAATGTATGAACGCTTCCGATGTCGATTTTCGGGAACATTTGCATGTAATGCCTTTTACGCCTGACGAACAAGGTGTGTTCTCCGCCGCCGAATACCGTACGGCGGAGAAACAGATTTTTCAAATTTACTACTATTTGTTTTCAGACTTTGTCCTGACATTGAGTTTGTAGTTACAGCCTTTCCAATTGTACTGTAAAGTGACGCATTAACGGAGCTTCCCAAGTAATACGTACTCCTCTTGTAATTGTTTCGCGTCTGTCATATACATTTTTGAGCGCAGCGGCTATTACATTCATGTGGTTATCGGTATACACGCGGCGTGGAATAGCCAGCCGGAGTAAATCCAGTCCGTTGAAGCGGTTTTCACGGGTAACGGGATCACGGTCGGCAAGTAAATAACCGATTTCACATCCGCGTATGCCGGCTTCCAGATATAGCTCGACGGTTAAAGTCTGTGCAGGAAACTCTTCTTTAGGAACATGTGTTAAAACTTTGGGAGCATCTACAAAGATTGCATGTCCTCCGGCGGGACGTTGGTACGGTATTCCGTATTCATCTAATTTTTTAGCCAGATATTCTATTTGGCGAATACGGGTTTCAAGATTATTAAATTCGGTGTTTTCATCCAAGCCGATGGCAAGTGCATTCATATCTCGGCCATTCATACCGCCATAAGTAAGGTAACCCTCGAATTGTACGCAGAATCCTTTTGCTCCTTCATACCAGTCTTGTCGGCGGGTTGCAATAAATCCTCCCATATTTACGATGCCGTCTTTTTTGGCGCTCATTGTCATACCGTCTGCAAGGGCAAACATCTCTTTGGTTATTTCCTTTATGCTCTTATCTTGGTAACCTTCTTCACGTGTCTTTATGAAATAGGCATTTTCGGCAAAACGGGCGGAGTCGAATATGACAGGTTTATTGTATTTATCGGCAATATTCCGGACTTCACGTAAATTTTGCATGGAAACAGGTTGCCCGCCGGCTGTGTTGTTGGTGATCGTAACAATGATGAATGGTATGCGGTCATTATGTTCTTGTAAGGCCTTTTCCAGTTTTACAGGATCTACGTTGCCTTTAAAGGGAATCTCCAATTGCGTTTGCCGTGCTTCGTCTATTGTACAGTCCAGTGCAATTGCCTTTCGGCTTTCGATATGTCCTTTGGTAGTATCAAAATGAGAATTTCCCGGGATAATATCTCCTTCATGAACCAGATAAGAGAATAGTACATTTTCGGCAGCACGTCCCTGATGTGTAGGAATGACATATTCAAAACCGGTCAGGCGGGTAATGACTTCTTTTAATTTGAAGAAAGAAGAAGCCCCGGCATAGCTTTCGTCTCCGAGCATGATACCGGCCCATTGCCGGTCGCTCATGGCTCCTGTTCCCGAATCGGTGATAAGATCGATATAAACTTGTTCTGATTTTAGTTGAAAAACATTGTAATGGGCTTCTTTCAACCACTGTTCACGCTCCTGGCGGGTACTTTTACGAATAGGTTCCACCATTTTGATTTTCCATGATTCGGCAAATGGTAATTCCATAGATTATTTTTTATAAGTTAGACAATAGGTCAACGGATAAATCCGTTTTTGTGTTTTATGTGCCGAATATAATGATTTTATAGATGATGAACAATGTTTTTGATGACTTTCTGTAAAACAAATGTCCGGGCGAATCACTTCGGCCGGACATCATTTAAATAAACTTGGCAGAGTTTATTCTCTTTTACTTTCTTTGAAAGAGTTTTGATGAATGAAATGATTGGATAGAATTTATCCCGTTCATTAGACTCAACGCTTTTTCCTCGAAAGCAATGATAAGATAATGCATGGCAGGTCTTCTGACTTGTTTCTGTTGCAGGCTGCCTTCCCGGAAAACGTTTCCAGTGGCATGGAGAGAGAATTCATTGTCTGCAACATTATGTGAAACTTACAGCAGCGGGACTGTTCAGGACTTGCACCTGATTCCCTTTTAATCGCTTCCTTTGAAAAAAGGCGGCAAACCAATGCATCGCAAAGATAATGAAAAAAGTAACAAACCAAAATGAATAAAAGAAATTATTTCTCCTTTGCCAACGTAAAAACGAATTCCAGTCCGCCACCTTGATTATTCTTGGCGGAGATTGTTCCGCCATGAATGATGACGGCATTTTTTACGATGGCAAGCCCTAAGCCTGTACCGCCTAATTTTCGCGAACGTCCTTTGTCTACACGATAAAAGCGTTCGAACAAACGATTCAGATGTTCTGGTGAAACGCCTACTCCGGTATCTGCAAAACTGAAATAATAGAAGTTCTCATCCTCACGGAAACAGTTGATGTTGATGTAGATATTGGTTCCTGCATAAGCCATGGCGTTATCCATGAGGTTACGGAATATGGAGTAGAGTAATGAATAGTTACCCTTTAATTGTATTTTGGGGTGTAAACCGTTGACTACCGTAATATGCTTTTCTTCCAGTTCCAATGATACTTCGTTGACTATATTGGTGACAAGCATGCTGATGTCTACTTTCTCCATATCAATCATGTTGGCTGCTTCATCCATACGTGTCAGTACGGAGATATCCCGTAATAGACGGCTCAGCCGGTTGCTTTGGGCATAACACCGTTCAAGGAAAGTCTGCATCTTTTCGCGGGGGATGCTTTCATTGCTGACAATTGTTTCCAGATACCCTTGAATACTGCTTACAGGGGTTTTCAGTTCATGTGCAATGTTCTGTGTCAGTTGGCGTTTCAAACGTACTTGTTCTTCTTCCTGTGTGATGTCATTAATGGATATTTCAAAACTCAGATCCTGAAAAATGATACATTCTACAATGAATATGCGCCCGTTTTTATTGATGTTGATGGAGAGACGCTTCTCTTCTTTATCCGAAGGTCTTCTTTGTGCCTTACTGATAAAATCGGTGATTTTTTGAAATTCGTAAATGGAAAATATCTCCTCGGTAGTTTGCAAGTTGGAATCGGAGATTAAATTGCCGTATTGTGTAAAGAGGTTATTGACTAAGATTTCTTTTTTGTCTTTAGTAAATACACCCAATCCTTCACGAGAAGTCTGTAGGTGTGTAATCAGTTTCTCACGTTCGATATATAACGCTTCTTTGGTTTCCCGCAAACGTTTATATATCTGTATAATGTGCTGGGATATTTCGCCAAGTTCATTATGCGGGAAAGCAGATTGTATATCGGTTTCCACCGGTTCGTTTTTATCGGCGCGTTTGGCAAATTCCCGCAGATGGTTGATTGCCGTACCCAGTTTGGATGTAAACTTATAGAAAACGAATATCAGCAATAAAGTAACAATAGCTGTAAACCAGAGGTAATGCGGATCGGCAGCCAGACTATTTACCAGGTTTACATCATAGGGTAATGCCGAGCGAATGATATACTGGGGATAGAGAGTTGCCGAATAGAAATAGGGTATGCCTGTTGTTTCGGAGGTGCGCCTTAAATCATATCCTTTGCCGTTCTTTAATGCTTTTTGGACTTCCTGACGATTAATGTGATTGCTGAATGCTTCTTGGGAAGTTTCATTGTAACTGTCATAAAGGACGCGGCCTTGTAAATTTACGATAGTGACACGAAGGTCTCTGTATGAACCTTTGGCTATATACCGGTTTAAAGTAGATGTCCATAGACTGTCCGGAATACTTCGCAGCTCCTGTTGCAGGCGTTCGTTATAGTCTTGGAGTTGCGTGTCGAGCAGTTCTACTTTATACTCTTTCTCCCGTTGATATTGATAAGCAATAAAACAGGCTGCAAAGACAAGAAATAATGAGATTACCGAAAGAAATAACTTCCGGCTGAATGACAGGAAATGTCTGTCATTATTCGGCTTCGAAGCAATAACCATATCCTAAGCGAGTTACAATACATTTGCCATATATTCCTATCTTTTTGCGCAGGCGGGTGATGTTTACGTCTATAGTGCGGTCCAACACATATACTTCGTCACTCCAGATGCGGCTCAATATGTCTTCGCGGGAAAATACGCGTCCTTTGTTTTGCAGTAGCAAGAGCAGTATTTCAAACTCTTTTTTGGTGAGGGGGGCTTCCTCTCCGTCTATGCTTACTTTCTTTTTGATGATATCAAGCACTAATGATTTATAGGCGATTTGTTCAGGTGCACGCTCCGTTTCAGTTTGCCGGGTACGGCGTAATACGGCTTTAACGCGTGCTGCTACTTCGCGTAAGGAGAAAGGCTTGGAGATATAGTCGTCTGCTCCTATATTAAATCCGGTTACCGTATCATTTTCGGTGTCTTTGGCTGTGATAAAGATGATAGGAATCTTGGCCGTTTTCTTTTCTTTCTTTAGCATACTTGCCATTTTGAATCCGGAAATTTCCCCCATCATCACGTCCAGTAATAGCAGGTCGTAAGTACTGATGTCCATTTTCAAGGCATCTTCGGCAGAGTTTGCGGTATCTACTTCGTAGCCTTCATTCTCAAGGTTGAACTTTAAGATTTCGCATAAATCTTCTTCGTCGTCTACTACTAAAATCCGATATTCGTTCATTGTATTTCTGAATTAATGTAATGAGAGACGTACAGAGTCTCTTTATTACAAAGTTAAACTTTATTTCTTTTCTTCGACAAAATTGCGGCGTTTTTGTTACGATGGAATGAAACAAGTATTACATTGCGATTACAAAATCTCTCTGGCAACTAATTAAGTATTATCTTTGTATTGTTTTAAAAAGGGTTTCTATATGAAAGAATTAATGGATATAAAGAGGTGGGGACAATCTAAGTGGCGTATGCCGTTAATAGTGGCTGTATTGGCTGTTGTAATCATTGGTTCGATTTGGTTGAACGTTGCTCCTTTCCGTTCCGGTTTTGAGATAACGGATGAATTGGGTGGGAATATTTTTCCTTCCAGCATTTTGTCTGTTGCAACGACAGATGCCCAGGTGATTGTGCCGGCTGATTCGATGTTTGTGGGAAACCCAAAATCTTGTATCGCTGTGAAAGTCCGGTCGGCAAAGGCTTATAGCCGGGTGAGGATAGAAGTTGCGGAAACCCCTTTCTTTTCCCGTTCCGTTTCGGAGTTTGTATTGGCAAGGCCACGTACCGAGTATACAATCTATCCCGATATTATCTGGAACTATGAAGCCTTGAAGAATAATAATCAGGCGGAGCCGATTAGCGTTGCCGTTACGGTAGAGATGAATAGGAAAGAGTTGGGGCAGCGGGTACGTACTTTTTCGGTGCGCAGTATCAATGAGTGTTTATTGGGGTATGTTACGGGAGGTACGAGATTTCATGATACCGGAATATTCTTTGCTGCTTATGTCAATGAAGAAAATCCTATGATAGACCATTTGCTACGGGAGGCATTGAATACTCGTATTGTGAATCGTTTCCTCGGTTATCAGGGTAGTCCTGAGGCTGTCGATAATCAGGTTTATGCCTTGTGGAATGTTTTGCAGAAACGTAATTTCCGGTATAGTTCGGTTTCTAATACAAGCCTGTCCAGCAATGTGGTTTTCTCTCAACGTGTTCGTACATTCGATGATGCCTTGGAGTCGTCGCAAATTAATTGTGTGGATGGGAGTGTTCTGTTTGCTTCTTTGCTGCGTGCCATAAATATCGAGCCGATACTGGTACGTACACCCGGACATATGTTTGTTGGTTATTATACTGATGCAAATCATAAAGATATGAAATTTCTTGAGACCACCATGATTGGGGATGTGGATTTGGACGATTTCTTTCCTGATGAACGGCTGGATTCTACTATGGTGGGAAAAACGCAGAATCAGATGTCCCGTATAACCTTTGATAAGTCTAAAGAGTATGCAAGTCGGAAATATAAAGAGAATGAAAAGGGCATTCATTCCGGCAGATTGAATTATATGTTTTTGGAAATATCCAAGGATGTAAGAAAGCGGATACAACCTATAGGAAAATAGTAAAGGTTGAATAGTTTATAAGATTAAATAGTACTTTGGGAACTTTGTTTCCAATCACTCACGTTTTCTAATTGCTTGCACTTCTGTTTTAATATTTTTTTTATTTTATGTGTTTTGTGTATATAAATGTTTGTTTTTGATTGTTAATAATACCGCCGCTTTTTCAGCAATTTTCTATTTTCCAAAAATGTGATAAAAGAATTAACAGAATGATAATAAACGTGTAGTCGTTTATTATATATGCTACTTATTTGATAAGAAATAATAATGTTTATTGTTTTATATTTGCCAATATTTTAAAATCATAAAAGCAAATATATTA
>ERZ791914.143-NODE-143-length-83318-cov-21.204473_pt1 | contig 83318 bp, 71 predicted proteins | sample MGYA00510140_ERZ791914 | MGnify/ENA primary metagenome ERZ791914 (study PRJEB30046, sample SAMN00792079) | human gut metagenome | study: EMG produced TPA metagenomics assembly of the A metagenome-wide association study of gut microbiota in type 2... | reverse complement strand
CTAACCCCTAATCACTAACCCCTAATCACTAACCCCTAATCACTAACCCCTAATCACTAACCCCTAATCGCTAACCGCTAACCCCAATCATCGTCAGTTGTATACGTTTCCGTTCGGTATCTACACTGAGCACCTTTACGCGTACCTGCTGATGGATGGATACAATCTCATTAGGGTTTGATACATACTTCTGCGCAAGCTGGGAGAGGTGTATCAAGCCGTTTTCCTTGATACCTATATCGACGAAAGCGCCGAAGTTGGTGATATTCCCCACGATGCCCGGCAGTTCCATGCCTATGCGCAAATCATCGATTGTACGCACGTTCTTATCGAATTCGAACACCTTGATAGGCCCGCGCGGGTCACGCCCCGGCTTCTCCAGCTCTTGCAGGATATCCTTCAAGGTCGGCATTCCGACGGTGGGAGAGAGGTAGCGTTCCGGCTGTATCTTCCGGCGCAGTTCCTTATCGGCAATCAGTTCGGCCACGCTGCATCCCAGGTCCTTTGCCATCTGCTCCACGATGTGGTAACTTTCGGGATGCACCGCCGTGTTGTCCAGCGGATTCCCGGCATCCGGTATGCGCAGGAAGCCGGCACACTGCTCAAAAGCCTTTGCACCCATGCGCGGAACTTTCATCAGCTCCTTGCGCGATGCGAATGCTCCGTTCTCGGCGCGGTAGTTCACGATGTTCTGCGCCAGTTGAGGGCCAAGTCCCGATATATACGTCAGCAGATGGCTGCTTGCCGTATTCAGGTTTACGCCGACCAGGTTTACACAGTTCTCCACGGTCTGGTCGAGGGATTTCTTCAGCTTGGTTTGGTCTACGTCGTGCTGGTATTGCCCCACACCGATGGACTTCGGGTCTATCTTGACAAGCTCCGCCAGCGGGTCCATAAGCCGGCGGGCGATGGATACGGCACCGCGCACCGTTACATCATATTCCGGAAACTCATCCCTGGCTATCTTGGAAGCGGAGTAGATGGATGCACCCTGCTCGCTGACAATGAAAATCTGCACTTCCCGGTTGAACGTCTGCCGTTTCAGGAAATCTTCCGTCTCGCGGCTGGCAGTGCCGTTGCCCACGGCGATGGCTTCCACCTTATAGGCCTCTATCATCTTCTGCAGTTTGGCAAACGCCTCTTTGCTTTGGTTCACCGGCGGATGCGGGTAGATATTCTCGTTGTGCAGCAGGTTGCCCTGTGCATCCAGGCACACCACCTTACAGCCGGTGCGGAATCCGGGGTCTATTCCCATCACCCTTTTCTGCCCCAGGGGCGATGCCAGCAGCAACTGCCGCAGGTTTTCCGCAAAGACGCGGATGGCTTCATCGTCGGCACGCTCCTTGCTTTGCGCGGCGAACTCGGTCTCGATAGACGGTTTCAACAGACGCTTGTAGGCATCCTGCACGGCTTCCGCCACCTGCTTCCCGCAGGCGTTGTTGCTCTGTACAAACTGCCGTTCCAGCCGTTCCACGCACTCCTCGTCGTTGGGGCTGATACTCACTTTGAGCAGACCTTCCGCTTCGGCGCGGCGGATGGCAAGCAGGCGGTGCGAGCTGCATCGCTTCAGGGGCTCCGAACAGTCGAAGTAATCCCGGTATTTGGCGCCTTCCTCCTCTTTGCCTTTTATCACTTTGGCGGTCAGCAGGGCTTGGCGTGCAAAGGTATTCCGCAGCATGTTGCGGGCGCGTTCGTTCTCGCTCACCTGTTCGGCTATGATGTCGCGTGCGCCTTTCAGGGCATCGTCCGCATCCTTTACATCACCTTTTACGAAGGCGGCGGCACGCTGTTCGGGATGAGGCTCGCGCTGGAGCATCAGCAGGGTGGCAAGCGGTTCGAGTCCTTTCTGGCGGGCGGCTTCCGCACGGGTTTTCCGTTTGGGCTTGTAGGGCAGGTAGATGTCTTCGAGGGCGGTGCTGTCCCACGTGTCGTCAATGCGCTTTTGCAGTTCCGGGGTCATTTTCCCCTGTTCGCGGATGGTGGCGACGATGGTCTCCTTCCGTTTCGCCGTTTCCTTCAGTTTTTCGTAATGGGTACGGATGGATTCTATCTGCACTTCGTCCAGTCCGCCCGTCATTTCCTTGCGGTAGCGGCTGATGAACGGGATGGTTGCTCCGTCGTCGAGCAGGGAGAGTGTCTGCCCGATTTGCTTTTCCGATATGCCGAGAATGGCAGCTATCATGCTGTGAAAGATTTGTGTCATGTCAGCTTCTTTTTTTGATAATGAGCGCCAAAAGTACGAAAAACAATCTTTCCCTACCGCCTTTTTGTGAGTTTTATTATATCTTTGCGCTGTTTACACATGGTATTTATACATTAACAGAACAACGAAATGAAAAGACTGACCTGCTGTCTTGCGTGGATGTTCCTGCTGATTGGAGCAGTTGCCGCGCAGGATAAAGAAGTAAAACTGAAAATAGTACAGACCAGTGATATCCACGGTAATTTCTATCCCCACGATTTCATCCTTCAGCGGGAGGCCGCCGGAAGCCTGGCACGCGTGCACGCATTCGTGCAGAAAGCGCGCGAAACCTATAAGGACAATCTGATTCTGCTGGACAACGGCGACATCCTGCAAGGCCAGCCCACCGCCTATTACTATAACTATATCGACACGGTATCGCTCCACGTAACCGCCGATATGCTGAACTTCATGGGCTATGATGCCGCCAATATGGGCAACCACGATGTAGAGACGGGACGTGCCGTTTTCGACCGTTGGGCAGGCGACTGCCGTGCTCCGGTGCTGGGCGCCAACATCATCGATACCGCTACGGGCGAACCCCACTTCCGGCCCTACAAGGTGCTGGAGCGCGACGGAGTGAAGATTGCCGTTCTCGGCATGATAACGCCCGCCATTCCGGTGTGGCTCTCCGAGAATCTGTGGCGGGGGCTTCGTTTTGACGACATGGAAGAGACCGCCCGCAAGTGGATGAAGATAATCCGCGAAAAGGAGCGTCCCGATATTGTAATCGGTATGTTCCATGCCGGACAGGACGCCTTGCTGATGGGCGGCAAATACCGGGAGAATGCCTCGCTGGACGTAGCCCGCAATGTTCCGGGCTTCGACATCGTGCTTATGGGCCACGACCACGCCCGTGAATGCAAGAAGGTGCAGAACGTGGCAGGCGATTCCGTACTGGTGATGGACCCCGCCAGCAACGGCATCGTGGTGAGCGACATCGACATTACCGTGACCCTGCGCAACGGCAAGGTTACGGACAAGCAGATTGACGGCGTGCTCACCGAAACCGCCCCCTACGGCATCAGCGGTGAATTCATGAAACGCTTCTCGCCGCAGTACGCCACCATTCAGGATTTCGTATCGAAAAGAATCGGACGCTTCACGAAGACGGTCTCCACCCGTCCCGCCTATTTCGGTTCTTCCGCTTTTATCGACCTCATCCATACCTTGCAGCTGGACATCAGTGGCGCCGAGATTTCATTGGCGGCTCCCTTGTCCTACGACACGCAGATTAAGGAAGGGGATATTTACGTGTACGACATGTTCAACCTCTACAAGTACGAGAACATGCTCTACACCATGAAACTTTCGGGCAAGGAAGTGCGCGATGCCCTGGAGATGTCCTACGACCTATGGACCAACCGCATGACTTCGCCCGACGACCACATCCTGCTGCTTCGCGACCAACCCCGCGAGGGCGCTGCGGACAGGGCTGCCTTCAAGAACTTCAGCTTCAATTTCGATTCCGCCGCTGGCATCATCTACACGGTAGACGTCACGAAGCCGTGCGGCAGTAAGGTAACCATCCTCAGCATGGCAGACGGCACCCCGTTCCACATGGACAAGATGTACACGGTAGCCCTGAACTCCTATCGCGGCAACGGCGGCGGGGAACTGCTGACGAAAGGCGCGGGCATCTCCCAGGACGAGTTGAAGGAGCGCATCATCAGCTCTACCGACAAGGATTTGCGCTATTACCTGATGCAGTACATCGAGCAGAAGAAGGTAATCGAGCCGCGTGCGCTCGGCCAGTGGAAATTCATTCCGGAGGAGTGGGCTGTTCCCGCTTCCAAGCGCGATTATGAATTTCTGTTTGGTACAAATCGAAATTAGTATTACCTTTGCCGTCCCTAACTCAAGAAACAAACCGTAAGACGTGAGAGGAATAAAAAGAACCATATGCGCATTATGCTTGCTGGCGCTCTTCGTGGCGTACCAGGCAAGCATAACGGCGTTTACCCACGTCCACTACGTCAACGGGGTGCTGATAACCCACTCGCACCCTTTCCATAACCAGCATTCGCACTCCACCGACTCGCTGATTGTCATCGGCCTGCTGTCGCACTTCAGTTCGGACACGCCGGACTGCTGCGAGCTGCAACACCCGATGCGCTCTCTGTTGCAGGTGATGGAAAGCGAAACCGATACGCCCGTCATAAAGGGAAAAGCGTGTCGGATGCCCTCTCTCCGCGCTCCCCCTTATTCCGTTACCCTTTGATAGTGTTGTACCAACGCCTGGTATGCTCCATACCAACGTTGGGTATTCGTTGTACCGATGCTTGGTATTCGATGTACCAATCTTTGGTACTCGCCGTACCAATGTTTGGTATCCGTCGTACCTGCCTTTGGTACTTGCCGTACCAAGTACCGGTACAGAATTGGTATCATTAAGTAACTGAAATAAAAGCGATTATTCAAATGAAACAAATTATATTGGCGTTGATGCTTGCTGTGGCAGGTATCGGCGCAGCCGTTGCCGCAAACCCTATCAGGGAAGGCAACATGATTTCCGGCCATGTTCTTGTAAAAGGTTCGGAAGAGAATATACCGTATGCCACTGTTTTGATTGTAGGCAGCGGACAGGGAACAGTGTCCAATGAAGAAGGTCAGTTCGAGTTCAAGAACCTGCCGGCGGGCAAATATACGTTGCGTGTATCCGCCGTAGGCTATAAGACACAGGAAAAGGCGATTGAAGTAAACAAGGACTTTACGGCGGTGGTGCATTTCCAGATGGAAGAGGAAAGCTTCATGACCGATGAGGTCGTGGTGTCCGCCAACCGCAACGAGGTGAGCCGCAAGGCCGCTCCCGTGGTGGTGAACGTGATGAGCGCCAAGCTCTTTGAGATGGTGAACTCCACCGACCTTGCCAAGACACTCAACTACCAGTCGGGCCTGCGGGTGGAGAACAACTGCCAGAACTGCGGTTTCCCCCAGGTGCGTATCAACGGTCTGGAAGGCCCGTACTCGCAAATCCTGATAAACAGCCGTCCCGTCATCAGTGCGCTGAGCGGGGTATATGGGCTGGAGCAGATACCGGTGAACATGATCGAGAGGGTAGAGGTGGTACGCGGCGGCGGTTCGGCGCTGTTCGGCGCCAATGCTGTGGGCGGAACTATCAATATCATCACCAAAGACCCCATTAACAACTCCTTCCAGGTGTCGAGCATGTTCTCCAACATGGACGGCAAGTCCTGGGAGCAGTACATGGGTGGGAACGTATCCCTGGTGGCCAAAGACAACTCCTACGGCATCGCCCTCTACGAAAGCTACCGCAACCGCAATCCGTACGACCGTGACGGCGACGGTTTCTCCGAACTGGGCAAGCTGAACATGAACACCTTCGGCTTCCGCGCCTACTACCGTCCCACGCATTTCAGCCGCATCAACCTGGAGTATCACACCACCAACGAGTTCCGCCGCGGCGGCAACAAGTTCGACCTTCAGCCCCACGAGGCGGACATCACCGAGCAGACCAAGCACATCATTAACAGCGGCGGACTGAGTTACGACCTCTTCTGGCGCGAGTATAAGCATAAAATCTCCTTGTACGGCTCCATCCAGCACACCGACCGCAACAGCTACTACGGCGCACAGAAGGACATGAACGCCTACGGCAAGACGGACGACCTGACGTGGGTGGCAGGCGGCATGTACGTGGGCAACATGAACAACTGTCTTTTCGCCCCCGCCACCTTCACGGGCGGACTGGAGTATCAGAACAACTCCCTGCACGATATTATGACGGGCTATCACCGCGATATGCAGCAGGATGTACGCATTGCCAGCGCCTTCGTGCAGAACGAGTGGAAGATGAACGTACTGACCATGCTCGTCGGCGCCCGCCTGGACAAGCACAACCTGATAGACAAACTGATATTCAGTCCCCGCGTCAACCTGCTTTATAAGCCTACCGAGGACTTCCAGGCGCGCCTGACGTACTCCACCGGTTTCCGTGCCCCGCAGGCCTACGATGAAGACCTGCACGTCACCGCAGTAAGCGGCGAAGGCGTGCAAATCAAGCTGGCGGACAACTTGCGCGAGGAGCGTTCCAACAGTTACAGCGGCTCGGTGGACTGGACCGCCCACCTGGGACACTGGCAGGCAAACATCCTTGTAGAGGGTTTCTATACCGACCTGCGCCACGTATTCGTGCTCGAGGACATCGGCAAAAATGATGTGGGCGATGTAATTAAGGAACGCCGCAACGGCAACGGCGCCCGCGTGTACGGCGCCAACCTCGATGCCAAGATTGCCCACGGCAAGGAAGCGCAGCTCCAGTTGGGCTTTACCGCGCAGCGCAGCCGCTACACCCGCGAGGAAGTCTGGACACAGGTGGACGGCAAGGACCTGACCACCAAGCGCATGCCCCGCACGCCCGACTATTACGGCTACTTCACCTTCTCGTCCGCTCCGCTGAAGAATTTCGACTTCTCCCTCTCCGGCACGTATACGGGCAAGATGATTGTACCGCACTATGCCGGATACATCGCGGAAGACCGCATGGAGACCACGCCCCAGTTCTTCGACCTCAACCTGAAGCTCAACTATACCTTCGTGCTGCACGACCATATCAAGTTCCAACTGAACACCGGTGTGCAGAATATATTCAACAGCTTCCAGAAAGACTTGGATAAGGGCGAGTTCCGCGATGCCGGTTATTTCTACGGTCCCACGCAGCCGCGTACGTTCTTCATCGGCTTTAAAATAATGAATTAGGATAACATTCACGATTTTTAAACCAATAATTCCGTGAATAATCCTATATTTGCCGGCAAAGCGCATGAATAATGAATACAAAACAGATACGCAACGTTGATATCTCCGGTATACAACACCTGCCCATGATTGACTTTATCGGCAATGATTTCGCTATTTTCGATGATATAAGGGACATCCCTTTCACGCCATATCCTACGCGTCTGAACGCTGCCTGCTTTGCCGTCTGCCGGAAAGGCTGGTGCAAGCTGAATATCAACTTGCGGGATTATGAAATGCGTGAAGGGATGCTTTGCATCATCCTGCCCGAGCAGATTGTGCAGCAGGGCGAGCGTTCCGATGATTTTTCAGGCAGCTTCATAGCCGTGTCCCGCGACTTCATGGACCTGGTGATACCCACGATGCAGCAACTGTTTCCCATGTTCTTCATGATAAAGGAGCGGCCTTGCATCGCTGTCACTGCCAACGAGTTGCAGGCGTTCGAGGAATATCACTCTTTCCTGTGGAGCAAGGTGAAGCTGAAGGACAATCCCTACCGCAAGGAGATTACGCAGGGATTGCTGATGGCGCTGTGCTACGAGATATACGACATCTATCAGGGACATGCCGTGAAGGAGCGCACTCCCAAAAGCCGCAAGGAAGATTTGTTCGAACGCTTCATCCGGTACGTGTACGAGTTTTACAAAGAGGAGAGGAGCGTGTCCTTTTACGCAGACAAGATGTTCCTTACGCCCAAGCACCTCTCTACCATGGTGAAAGAGGTGAGCGGAAAGACGGCGGGCGAGTGGATTGACAGCCTCGTGATTCTGGAAGCGAAAGCCATGCTGAAATCCTCCGAGCAGAGCATTCAGGAGATAGCCGACGAGCTGCACTTTGCCAATCAGTCTTTCTTCGGCAAATACTTCAAGCATCACACCGGCTTTTCGCCCAAGGAATACCGGAAACAGTAATATCCGGCAACCTCCCGGTTCCGGCAGGCAAATAAAAAACCGGACAGCTACGGCAGGAATCTTTTCCTGTGCTCCGTGTGCTGCCCGGTATTTTTTTAGTGTACCCTAAAAAACTAACCTTTCTCTTTCAAAAACTAATTTACTCTATCGTTTTCTAAATGACGTTGCAAATTTAAAGAGTTATTTTAAGGTACTGTTTGATATATATCAAAAAAGGATTATTTCCTGAACCGGCTCCAGAAACCGCCTCTCTTTTGTTGCGGAGTTTTATCGGTATCGCGATACAGCTCCTCATACGTCAGCTTCTCCTGAACCATGCGGTAGATGTCTCCCCAGTCGGGCAGGCCGCCCAGGTTGCGGTCGTCAATGAAGAGGTCCGCTTTCACCTTGCGCGAGAAGCCGTGATGGGCGGCATCCTCTTCGGGATAGTCCCGGTTGACGGCATAAAACTCCACGCCCCGTTCCCTGCACCATTCCACGGCCTCGTCCAGCAGCTTTCCTTCACGTACGGTCCACAGTATCAGGCGGTGGCGGTCTTTAATCAGCATCTTCAGCGTATCGGTGGCAAAAGGGATTTCGTTCCCTATTTTAGGGTAACGGTGCTCTACGATTGTGCCGTCAAAATCAATGGCGATAGTCATGATGCTTATGTATTGCTTTAAAAACGGTAACTTGTTCCTATGGAAGCTCCTAAGACAAACGTATATTCTCCGCTTGTGTAGGTACGTGCCGAAGGAGTAATCTTGCCGTTATAACCTCTCAGATACTCTTCCGCAAAGATATTCCAACGGTCGTTCAGCTTGAAGCTCTGTTGCAGACCGCCCTGGATGCCGAAGTAATTCTTGTCTTCCATTTCGTGGTGCGTATAGACGATACCGGCAAAGGCGTTGAGGTCGAATATGCGGTTCTCGCTATAATTGCCTATCATGTTGGTAAGGTTCAGCATGTAGTCGGCGGTGACAGACAGCGGATACACACCCCCGTGCTGATAAGCATACCGCCCAATCTCGATGCTTCCTCTTACGGCAGACAGCGGCGTGTACTGGCGTCCCACACCCAGGCTTATCTGTTGTCCCAGCATATCGGGAATATCCTTCATCTTCACACCTGCGGTGCGCATGGGGAAGTTGGTTCCCACGGTGGCATACGCAAAGTTATAAGGCTGGAAGAAACCGCGTTTGGCATCGAAGTCGGCCTTTCTTCTACGGTACTGTACACCGAACATCACGCCTACATTCTGCATGTGTCTGTCCTGTGTGATGCCGCTCTTGAACGGTTGCGTATAGAAGCTCTTGCTGTATCGCGCCTCACCCGTGATACCGATTTGGTCTGACAGGAAATATACCAGTTGCATAGACCCCGTAGGACCGTGGAATGTACGGAGCTTCTTGGCATAGTCGCTGCTTCTGTGCGCCAGTGCTCCGAATTCGTAGCCGGCGGAAAGGTTCACTTCCAGTCTCGGGTCGTCCACACTCGGCGAAACCAGCGTATTCAGGTTCACCAGCACTTCCGCTCTGCCGCCTGCATAGGCTTCTTCGCTTTTGAACTTGTCCGAATTGAAGGTATAGTGGAAGCCGCCGAAGCCGCTGATGCGCCATCCCAGCGGCATGAACCATTTACCTATCGCCAGTGAAGCGGTAGGACCCAACGGTTGCAGCGCCGGCAGATTGTTGCGCACGGGCTTTCCGAAATCACCCTGCGTACCGATAGCCGCTTCTATGAACATATTATCGCCCATATCTTCCGATTTCATCCTGATGGGAAGACCGGTAAAGCGGTAGGTCAGTCCGGTGTACACGCCATATCCCACGTCATACCGTTTGGGGCAGTCCGCACCGTCTATTCCGTCGGTATAGAGGTATAGTTTGGGTTCCACATACCAGTCCCAGTTTCTCGACAGATGATAGCGTGCCTGCAAGCCGCCGTGCACTCCGCCGGCTATCTTGGCATCCATACCGTCGCGTTTGCTCACATAGCCGCCTATACCCAATACGGTATACAGGCTGATGTGTGCGCCGCTTTTGTACCCGCCGATATAATCGGACAGGTTGAACAGGTGGTCCAGCTCGATGCCACCTTGTTTCAGCTCATCGTTGAAGCCGCCCAGCAGAGACACCCGGTAGGAGTTGAATGAATTTACATCCTTAGTCAGGGCAATACCGCCGTTGAACCATGCCGGCAGTGAAGAACTGCCCCTCAGTTTGTTCACACCGCCCATTACCGACAGGGAGAAATTCTTGCCCGGCTGGCTGTTGTTCACTTCTCTTCCCTGCGGGATATACCGTTTCTGCAATACATAGTCCATTGCATTGAAAGGCCTTTCGGTGCTGTCCTTCTTCAGGCTGTCGTCCTGCGCATGGAGCATTTCCGGCATTGCCGTACATGTGCAGATGCACAGTGCCGGAATCATATATTTCAATTTCATTTTCAATCCTTATTATGGTTATAGGTTAGACATATCCATAGCTGCCTGTATGATATCCTCGTTAAATTCACCGTCGTTCTGTGCGGTAGCCACGAAGCTCTTGTCGCGTTTGAAACATTCGGACAGGGCAATCACCGTATTCATGAACTCTATCTCACCCTCTCTGGCAGACAAGGTCGCTTTGAAGTACCAGGTCAGTGCGCTGTCCTGCGGCAGTTTGGCAAGCGAAGCCTTGGCGGCGGCGTTGCCGGCGCGGTTATCCAGCGCCATGTACATCACCACTTCGTTCTGGGGCGATGAAGCCTTGATGGTTTCAAAAGTCTTGTGTGCACGTTCTTTCTCTTCCGGAGTCGTTCCGCCCTGGAAGTAGCCGCCCAAAGCCCATGTATAGGCTTTCAGCAGGTCGAATTTGCTGTCCTCCGGCAGAATCTTCACCAATACGCTGGCGTGCTCGAAGTCTCCCTTCTTGATGTACATGCACAGTTGGTTGGTCACCACTTCCAGCCGGTTCACGATTTCCGTACGGCTTCCGTCGGCATTCATGCGCGAATAGTCGGTGGAGTGGATGCTCAGGTCTATCAGCGGTTCCAGTATGGAAGTATCCACGGTATCCCTCTCCAGGTAAGAAGCCGCCAGGTTGTTGCCGGCAAGCGCCCACGGATTTTTCTGTTCCAGCGATACTTCGTAGGCACGGTGGTACAGTGCTTCCAGCTCCTTTTCATCGGTTATCAGTTGGAACAACTTCCAGTATTCATAGCGTGTGTAATCACCTTTCAGACCTTTTTCTTTGTACAGTGCCATAACTTCCTCGTCAGTCGGTTCACGGTACACCTCATAAAGGCAATTATAGTTCACCACGCGCAGTTCGTCCAGATAAGGCACGATGACGGTGGGATACCAGTCAAGCTGTTTCAGCGCTCTGCCTTGTGCCTCTATGCCTTTGTTCTTTGCCAGAATTTCTTTCACCTTGCCGGCTTCCGTGCTTTTGCCGTCGCGTTCCAGCAGTTTCACCACTTCTTCCCACGAAGCCACTTCGGCATGCGGGTTGCGGTAAACACGCTCCAGAATATATCGTGGCAGTGCAGATGTAATTTCCTGTTCTATCTTTCGTACACGTCTTTCGGCAAGGTTCAGGTTACTGTTGTAATGACCGTCCGGAGAAGCCGTACCTATTACGTGGAACTCCTTCAATACCGTACCCGGAGATTCGGCTATCTCTTTCAGCTTGTTTCTCAGCATGGCAAGGCTTTGCGCATTTTCGGGCGTGTCCGTCAGTTGGTCGGAGTTGATGAGGAAAGACAGTTGTATCTTGTCCGACGTATTTCTTTTCTCTATCTGTGCCCTTTCCTTGTGCTGCAACGGATCCATCTGCTCCGAGAAGAGGTTGTATTGCAGGAACTTCATCGGGCGTTTGGTCTGGCACGTATTGATTTGGTACGTTCTGGAGTTCGACGCGCTGTAATCTTCCAGGTTCACGATGGCAAAGCAACTGTAGTTCCGGTTGGGGTCGGGCACGATGATGGTATCCGTCCAGTCCAGGTTCATGGCCCTTGTAGTCAGCGCCTCCGCTTTGATGTACGGACGCAGCGGGTCGCGGTCCATGTCATAGCCCATTTTGCGTTCCTGCGTCAGGGCATATTCCTTGCCGTCGTATACGGACGGGCGTGCAAAGGTTACCGTATCGTTCGTTTCGCAGTCCAGTACGTACGGCTGTATAATCAGTCGCGAGAAGCGGTTGCCGAAGTAAGGAGGCAGTTTGAAGGTATTGTACGGAATCAGCATGTTTCCGATCATCTTCGGCGCTTTCGGTTCCGGTTTCAGAACCAGCCGCATGGCGGTTACGGTCACACTCTCCAGCATCACTCCCTCGTCGATGCTCACATCTATTTTCATCTGATGTCTCACTTCCTTCAATACCGAGGGCGAGAGTCCCACTTTGAAAATCAGCGCACCGTTGTCCGGAACCAGTATTTCATAATACCCGTTCTCGTCGGTGGTTGTTTTCCCTTCCTGGTCCAGCAGCAATGTTTTTTCCTGGTCGTTGCTGTCCAGTATCTTCTTCATATCCTCGCCCACGGCTACGGTCTTGGCGGCATACACATCCACCGTCACGTCCGAGAAAGGCACTTTCCGGTTTTCGGCAATGTTATATACGGTACCCGATACCTTCACCATTTTCTGCGCCAGGGCAGTGCCGGTACCGCATCCCGCCACAACCAGAAGCAGGATCCATATTTTCAATCTTTCAGTAATCATTCTCCGTATTATTTAAAAATGTAAGTACACGAAATTCCCAGTCCCATGGGCATCACCTTGTGTCCGGTGGTGTTGTAGTCTCCCGGTGCGGGCAATCCCTTCTCGTAGCGTTTCTCCCTGTACCACATCAGTGATATTCCGGCGCTGAATTCTATGTTGAAGCGTTTGCCCAGCGGCAGTACATATCCGTACACCATTCCCGGGCCTACGGCATCGCCGAAGTGGTGTGTATCCGAGAATGTGGCGTCATACCTCATGCCCTGTATGCCCAGACCTATGAAGCTCTGCACCATTGCCCGTCCGCTCACCCAGTATCTCACTTGCGCTTCCGCACCTTTGATGCTGCAATCCAGCGGGTTCTGGTCAAGGCTGTAGAAAGCTCCCGCCATAACGCTGGTCCGGTTCGATGTCACCAGTTCCAGCGAGAAGTTCGGAGTCAGGTTTCCCCAAAGCAGTGCGTTTGTTCTTCCGGCAATGAGCTGTGCCTGCGCATTACTTGCCGTGCATGCCAGTACAGCTATCACTATCAGCCTCGCCCATATACTTTTCTTTTTACAATCTTTTGTCATACGAATCTCTTATTTTTGTCTTTGACTGTACTTGTTTCTGATAGAGCTGAAGCGGTACACGAATCCTACGCGTATATCGCTCACTACGGGGTAGGGCAGGAAATGCCTGTCTCTGCTCTTTGTACGTATCAGGTGGTTATCTTCATATTTATATTTGTCATATTCGGCATAGGCTGCTCCCACGCTCAGACCCAGATCCAGGTCTATTGCGCCCTGTTTGCATTTGTATACGGGCAACTGCCATCCGCCGGTCAGTCCGGCATGGAACATATCGCCGGCGATGCCTTTGCCCCATGCTCCGGCAAACTTGCTGTATCCGGCATAGAAGCCCCAGTAGTAGGTACGCCAGAATTTGGGAATCTTGGACTGTCCCGTCTTTACGGTAAAGGAAGGTTTGGCATATCTTTTCACTTCCAGTCTGTAATCGTTGATTTTCATCTGTATGCGTTCGTTCATACTGATTTTGGCATTGCCGTTCCATTTGGCGCCTATGCCCACTACCCACCGGTTGTCGGTAGAACTTGAAAGGTCAAATTCCACTTTGGCATTCGGCAACAGCAACAGCCAGTCCATTGCATTGGTTTCAAACGCCCACCGTTCTTTGGGCGAAATCTTTTCGGAGGTTTTCTGTTGGGCGTATGCTCGGACGCTTATCGCGCCCAGCATAGCCAGAAACAGAAACAGTACCTTTGTCCTATTTGTCATCAGTTGTCAATGTTTAGTTCTATATTCTGTATATCAGAAGTTGTAGGTCAGTCCGGCAGTCAGTGCGGCTGCACCTTCCCCTTTCTTTCCGCTGGCGCATCCGTCCAGCTTGTCCCCTACGAGATTACCTTTTAGCTCGACATTGATGTCCAGATGTTCCGATACCTTAAAGCGGTTCAGCACACCTACGGTAAGCACTCCTGTGGTGGTATTCAGTCCGGGGGCGTTGGCCACACCGCCGCCCACCAGCGGAATGAGGCTGTATGTACGTTCTTCGTCCACACCGCACCACCAGTTCAGCACGTCCACCATGATGTCGGCATGATACATCATGAAATTCCACGATTCGCTGCTTCCGTTCATGGCTTCGCCCGAAGCGTGCATTCCGCTTATCTGCAATCTGGCGCCTAATACGGGAGTAATCCATTTACCGCCGCTTACGTCACCCGTAATGGAAATGCGGTTTCCGAACTGTGCATGCATGTCATAATCGCCTACGTATACTCCGGCTCCTACCGAACCGCTTACAAACCATTTCTCATTGGCCGGATAGGCCTCCATTTTGCCTTGTGCGGCAACGGTAGTCCCTGCCGAAGCAAGAACTACCGCTGTCAGTATCCAAGGTCTTAGACTAAAAAAATGTTTCATTATTTCGAAGTAATTGTTATTCTGCCATTTGGGCTTTCAGGTACAGCTTTTTCGCGAACTTCATATCATGTTCCACCATGATTCTTACAAGTTCCGGGAAGCTGGTCTTTGTCGGGTTCCAACCCAGCAGCGTCTTGGCTTTAGTGGGGTCACCCAGCAGTTGTTCCACTTCGCAGGGGCGGAAATATTTCGGATCCACTTCCACCACTGCCTTTCCGGTTTTTACGTCGATACCTTTCTCGTTTACGCCTTCGCCTTCCCAGCGCAGTTCTATGCCGGCTTCCTTAAAGGCAAGTGTGGCAAACTCGCGTACGGTATGCATCTCTCCGGTGGCAATCACGAAGTCTTCCGGCGTATCGTGTTGCAGGATAAGCCACATACATTCCACATAGTCTTTGGCATATCCCCAGTCGCGGCGTGCATCCAGATTACCCAGATACAGCTTGTCCTGGAATCCTTGTGCAATGCGTGCGGCAGCCAATGTAATCTTGCGTGTAACGAAAGTCTCGCCGCGGCGTTCGCTCTCATGGTTAAAGAGGATACCGTTCACGGCATACATGTCATAGCTTTCGCGGTAGTTCTTCGTAATCCAGAAACCATACTGTTTGGCTACGCCATACGGGCTGCGCGGATAGAACGGAGTCGTCTCCTTCTGCGGCACTTCCTGCACCTTACCGAACAGCTCCGAAGTAGATGCCTGATAAATTCTTGTCTTCTTCTCCATGCCCAAAATGCGCACGGCTTCCAGCATACGCAGCGTACCTACCGCATCGGCTTCTGCCGTATATTCGGGTACGTCGAACGAAACCTTCACGTGGCTCTGTGCGGCAAGATTATAAATTTCATCCGGCTGCACCTGCTGTATGATGCGGATGAGCGAGCTGCTGTCCGTCATATCTCCATAGTGCAGGTTCACCAGGCGGTCTTTCTTCATGTCGCGTACCCATTCATCCAGATACAGATGTTCGATACGTCCGGTATTGAACGAAGATGAACGGCGCAATATACCGTGAACTTCATAACCTTTGTCAATCAAAAATTCTGCGAGGAACGAACCGTCCTGTCCGGTGATACCGGAGATTAATGCTACTTTTTTCATTTTGTGTATTTTATTAATTTGATATTTTCTCTTTTAATAAGTGTCCCAGGAAGATGGTATTGCCTATGATATATCTTTTCCACATTCTCTTGGGTTCCTTTATGAGCCGGTAAAGCCATTCAAGACTGTGTTCCTGCCACCATAAGGGGGCGCGCTGTATATTTCCTGCAAAAAAGTCGAACACAGCACCGATGGTGCCGATCGGACCTTTTACATCCAGCTCTTTCAGATGTGCGTATGCCCACTTTTCCTGTTTGGGGGCAGTCATTCCCACCCATAGCAAATCGGGCGTTACACGGTTCACCGCTTCTATCATCCGGCGGTTATCCTCTTCGGAGAATTCCGCTTTATAGGGTGGGGAATAGGTCTCTATCCGGATATTGGGATACAACCCGGCGGCTTTGGCCTTTATTTTCTGTAAAGTACCTTCGCTGCTACCTAAGAAGAAGCAAGTACCGCCTTTCGCGTTCAGTTTTTTCATTTCGTACTGAAACAAGTCCCATCCGGCAATGCGCTCTATCTTCTCATGCCGCAGCAGTTTGAATGCCAGTACGATACTCGCTCCGTCCGGAATCAGCGCATCGCCTTTCAGCAGCGCTTCGGCAAAAGCGGCGTCTTTCCGTGCGGTATTGTAAGAATGTGCATTAATGGTGTTAATCAGCAGTTTGCCTTCCGGCAACGTGTCAAGTTCACCCGGGTGTCCCAGCAGTGAAATTGTTTTCAGTCTTAACATGTATGATAAGGAATATTTGCCGTAGAGTACGCTACGCTACTGCCTGTCACATAAGCGGTTGTTACGGACAGGCAGATAATATAAGGAATATTTCTCCGGCAAAATTAAGTCAAATGTATTTGATAGCCAAGAAAAAAATGAAAAATGTATAAATTTATCATCTTTTTCCTGGCTTTTCTCAATCTGTCCGGTGATTGATGCAGATACCTTTCAGGTACCATTCGTACAACCGATGTATACCTTCGTCTATCTCCACCTTATGATGCCATCCCAGGTTGTGCAGTTTGGTTACATCCGTCAGCTTGCGCAGCGTGCCGTCCGGTTTGCTTACATCCCATCTCAGTTCGCCCTTGAAGCCGATTTCCGCCATGATTTTTTCCGCCACTTCCCTGATGCTGAGTTCCTTTCCGGTTCCCACGTTAATGTGGCAGTTGCGTATCTCTTTCGAACCTGCCGCATACGTATCCTTGAAGTCTACGTTCAGCAACACATGTACGCTGGCATCCGCCATTTCTTCGCTCCAGAGGAATTCGCGCAGCGGCTTGCCCGTGCCCCACAGCGTAACGGCTTCCGGCGTAATTCCGAATTTTGCCAGCTTTGCCAGTATCTCCTCATCGGTGCAGCTTCCGTTCACACCCTCTACCGGGCGCAGGTCTATATCCTTGCGTACGGCATCCCAGTTGCCTTCGTTCAGGCATTTGGCAAGGTAAATCTTACGTATCATGGCGGGCAGCACATGGCTGTTCTCCAGGTGGAAGTTATCGTTGGGTCCATACAGGTTGGTAGGCATCACCGCTATGTAGTTCGTGCCGTATTGCAGGTTGAAGCTTTCGCACATTTTCAGTCCGGCAATCTTGGCAATGGCATACGGTTCGTTGGTATATTCCAACGGCGATGTCAGCAGCACTTCCTCTTTCATCGGCTGCGGAGCTTCACGCGGATAGATGCAGGTACTGCCCAGGAAGAGCAGCTTCTTCACTCCGTGTCTGAAGCTTTCACCAATCACATTCTGCTGTATCTGTAAGTTCCGGTAGATGAAGTCCGCCCTGTATTGCAGATTGGCCATGATGCCGCCCACATGGGCGGCAGCCAATACCACGGCATCCGGTTTCTCTTCATCGAAGAATTTCTTTACAGCAACTCCATCCAACAGGTCCAGCTCCTTGTGGGAGCGGCCTGTCAGATTAGTATATCCTCTTTGCAACAGGTTGTTCCAGATGGCGGAACCCACCAGTCCGTGATGGCCTGCTACAAAAATCTTAGCGTCTTTTTCCAACATAATTTATCAGGTATAATTATTCTTTATCTTTTTCTTTCACTTCGCCGCGGCGTGCCTTTTCGGTGTAGCGCAGTTCCTTTTCAATGGTCATATCCTTGCCCAGACCATACGTATGCAGTCTTTCAGGCTCTATACCCACCTTCACGAGGAACTTCTTCAAGGCTTCGGCGCGTTTCAGCGTCACCTTCTTGTTTATGGCTTCTCCGCCCGTATGGTCGGCATAGCCGCAGATGTCAATCTGTACTTCCGGATTCTCTTTCAGTGTTTTGGCAATGGTGAAGAGTTCGCGTGCATACTTGTCCGTATCCAGTTTCCACTTTCCGCGTTCAAAGTATACGGCGGGCAAGTCTTTCGGGAAACCTTTGCATACCACTACTTCCGGAGATTTTTCAAGCACTTTCTGTTCGATGTAGATAGTATCGTGCACCACTTTCGTAACGGTCTTTGTAGCGCGCTTCCACATAGGCAGATAGCCCGGAGCGTACATGATGTTGTCTTTCTTTCCGCTTTTTCCATTGCCTATTTTCCATACCAGACCCACTTGTGCGGTAAACATCGTATTTCTCTTACAGTTGCAGATGGTTTTGATGCCGTCAAATTTGTTGTTGTTAATCCACATCATGCCGCCTTTCAACTGGGCGTCCAGATGTTTGTTGATGCGGTAACGCAATGCTACATCTCCGCCCAGTCCCAGATTGACTTTGTTGCTCAGCTTATCTGCAAACCGGTTTCCACTGCCTTTTTCTTCCACTTCGGTTGAGAATTTCTGCATGTATATACCCGGAGCTACCAGTAATGCCCACCGGCGATTGCCATCGCTGCGTCGGAACAGGTTAAACATATTCACTTCAAAATTCAGTCCGAAGTTCCACATCCTGATGTCACTGCGCAGCTCTTTGTAGTATTTGGCTCCTTCCGGAAAATCTACATTGTAATAGGTTTCCGCATTTGGCATGAGGATGAAATCGTCTTCATAATCTCGCGAACCGGCTTTGTTGGCGGCATAGTCCACAGACAGCCGTATGCCGAACAACGGATTGAACTGGTATCCGCCTTGCAGTCCTACCATTCCGCCCCAATAACCGTTACCTTTGGTTACGGAACGGAAGTCTCCTGCAAAAAACGGAACACCGCCGTTAATACCTATGCTCCACCGTGAGTAATCATTGTACAAAGCTTTTTTGCTGGGATAATCCTTCCAGGGATCATCCACTTTTATTGTTTCTTGAGCCGAAGCATTCATGCCGGATAAGAATATAAGGCATGAAGCGGCTGCTATATTCTGTAACAATTTCATAATACTGTACTTTTTAAGTGACTGAATCGGTTATTTCTTTAGCAGTTCGATGCAGACATATGCCGGTTTTCCGTAGAAATATCCATCTTGGTTAGCCTGCAACTGTACGATTACTCTGTATCCCTCAATGGAAGTAATTCCATTTCCCGGATTCAGATGCTGTTTCATGAGTATTCTTCCGTCAGTTGTTATTTCTATATAGCTGTTCATATCACTGGCGGGTTTTCCACTCTCATCATAAATAACTCCGAGAGAATATATTACATTCAACTTTTTGGCTCCGTCATTTTTGGGACTTGCCTTTACATCATCGCCTTTAAGTATTTTTTGTGTCTCTTTGATTTCTACCAACTCGTTTCCTAAGTCTTCTACATCAGCAAGGATGTTACGTTGGTAGGTAATGTCATTAAAGTTGCTTAAGTCCAGACCTGTGGCAACATTTACCTTAGTATTACCTTGAAAGAAATCATAATCCTTGTTACCATCCACTACTTTTCCAGGAGAGAAGCGTACTCCGTAATATCCACTCTGGCAACTGTTTCCGTTTGTTGCGTTTTCATTGAATACAACGGCTACCTGACATGCTAAATCTTTGGCCACAGAACTTGGTAATCCTTCTACTTCTGTGGCAGAAGCTGTTACCGTCAATGTTGCTTCATCATATTTCTCTACTTTTTCTACGGTAAACTCCGGACCTGCTTCCGCACTTCGTGTCACGGGAGTCACTTTTCGGCTGTCTATTGAAATAACATCTTTTTGCTCTATCATTTCATCTATTACCGATGCAGGCATCACTTTTACATTAATTTTCAGGGTATACTTGTTGCCATCTTGTATCAGAAGAACGCTTTGGTTGTTGAAGTCTGGAATAATATCCATCTTTTTGATGCGATTGGCAAGTTCATCGATCTTGTCCTTCAATTCATCAATCTGACTTTGTAAATCGTTGATATTGTTTTCCAATGTATTGATTTTGCCAGTCAAATCTTTTTCCAGCGTATCAAGCAGTCCCTGGAATTTGTTTTCCAGTTCTGTTAACTTTTTAGCCAGTTCCTCATCGGTAATGCCTTGATTACCGGTTATGTTATCTATCTGGTCTTGCAGCCCTTTTATTTTATCGTTCAAATCATTAATCTTATCTTGCAGTTCGGTCTTGGCGGTTTCCAATGCCTCTTTCAGTTCTTTCAGCTGTGCTTCGCAATCGACATCGCAACCACCTCCATTGTTTCCGTTCTGTAAATCCTCTATTTGCTTTTCGATAGTGGTAACCCTTTCTTCAAGACTGGTTATTTGCTCCTTAAGTTCGGTGTAACTGTTTTCTCCCGCTTTCAGTTGATTACGGATGATTTCCAATTGACCGTCATAATCTTTTTGGCAGCTGGTCATTAAAAAACAGCTGCTTCCTGTTAATAGTAGCATGACTATAAACAGAAACATTTTAGAATTTCTTTTCATAACTAATTTTGTTTTAGGGTAAAACGTTTAATATTTTGTTCTTCTTTCAAGCTACATACCAGCAGTGCACCGTTCCGTTCGGCAATGATATAGTCGTCCAGTCCTTCCACTACTACTTGTTTCTCTCCGGAAGTGTGTATAATACAGTTACGGCAGTTGTGCAGGCTGATGTCATTCCCCACACCTGCATTTCCGTATTCGTCCTGAGGCAGCAGGGTTCTTAGCGAACCCCAGTTGCCCAAATCACTCCAGCCGAATTCGGCAGGCAGTGTATAGATGCTTTCCGCTTTCTCCATTACAGCGTAGTCTATGGATATTTTCTCACAGGTGGGGAAGAGTTTTTCTACAGTGTCAGTCTCTTGTGCTGTGTAGAAATCCCGGCTCATTTTGTCCATAATAGCAGCCAGGTCCGGAGTAAACTTGCGTATGGCATCGGTTATGGTATCCACGTTCCACACAAAAATGCCGGCATTCCAAAAGTAGCTGCCGTGGGCAACGTATTCTTTGGCAGTCTTCACATCCGGCTTTTCTTTGAAGGCGTCTACCTTGTATATTTCAGTACCGCTAATCTGTTCTGCAGCCTGTATATAGCCGTATCCGGTTTCCGGACGGCTGGGTTTGATGCCTATCGTTACAATGGAATTGTTTGTGGCGGTAAAATCAAGTGCGCAGCGCATTACCCGTTGAAACTCAACGGTGTTTATTACTAGTGCATCCGACGGAGTTACTACGATATTTGCCTGCGGATGCTGTTTCTTTATCTTCCAGCAGGCGTAGGCAATGCAGGGTGCTGTATTGCGGGCAGTCGGTTCTGCCAGGATGTTGCATTCGGGCAAATCGGGCAACTGTTCTTTTACAATATCCGTATATTTCTCACTAGTCACTACCCAAAAGTTTTCCATTGGGCATAGTGGTGCAAATCGCTCTACGGTAAGTTGTATCAGTGACTTGCCGCATCCCATTACATCAATAAACTGTTTAGGATATTCAGGTGTACTCATCGGCCAGAATCGGCTTCCGATGCCGCCTGCCATGATTACAATATGATTTTCCATTTCTATCTAATGGTAAATATCGACAATGTATGTTTATGTCATTTAATTACACAACCTATGGTTATGATTTCAATATCCGTAGTTGCTTTTAAAGAGTGCAGGGTGTTGGCAAGTATGCTGATAAAATCTCCACTGCTACATATTATCTGTTTCTTGCCGACTGTCATTATCGCATCTCCTTTTTGAAACAGAAAGAATTCTTCCATGGTAGGATGCAAGTGTTCTTTTGCCATTTCTCCGGCTTTTAGTCGGGTTACGGCAATTTGGGTGAGGGGAGTGGATGTCTCCTGGCTGTTGAGTAATACTCGTTTCTCACCGACATTATGTGTGGTGGAAATAGGAATGATATCAATAATCTTTTTTTTCATTAACTTATCTTATCATCTTATTATATGAGTTTCGTATAGAGAGTTTCAATTTCTTTATTTATGGTTTTTATATTAAATGTAGTATTAGCTAAATGAATAGATTCCTGCGAAAGTCTATCACGTAGGTCTTTATCACGGATAAGTCTTTCTATTTGTGTTGCTAAACTGTCAATATCTCCAGGAGAAAAGAGTAATAAATTACTTCCTTCTTTGGCTATATCGGGTATTCCTCCTACTGGGGTTGTAATAACAGGAAGCCCATAACTCCAAGCATCTAATACTGCCATAGGAAAACCTTCTGCATAACTAGGAAGACAGAATATACTGGCTTCTTTAAAGGCTTTATCTTTTGCAGAACCATTTATCCAACCGAGGAAATTTGTTTGTCTTTCAATGCCAAGTTCTTGGGCTAAAGTTTTTCCTTTTTCAATTTCTCCATTACCGGCAAATACTATTTGCCAATCTGGATATAAAGAAGATATTTGGGCAAAAGCTTTTATCATATCTGCATATCCCTTGCGGGCATTTACGGTTCCAGCATAAAGTATTTGTTTTTTTTTCTGATATTTGTTGTCAAGCATTTCAGTGGTACATGGATTATAAATCACTTGTACTTTATTTCCTAATTGAAAAACTTGATTGACATTGTTTTTCCACATTTCTGATAAAACAACGACAACATCTGCTTTATTGAAGAGATAATGATAAATCTTTTGGTATTTACTATTGATAGTAGTCTCTGGTGAAAAGGCATGAAAATGTACTATTACTTTTTTTCTCCAAAGTTTAGCCCACCACATAAACACACATTTTCTTAAAGCAGAAGGAGGCTCACTTGTGTGTATATGTATTAATTTACAAAATGGGAGAAAATATAAAAACTCAGAAAATCCTTTTATAAAATACCATAGTTTACTTTTTCTATTTCTATCAATATGTGTTTCAATCCATTTGCAATGAAACTTTTTCCACTGTTCACCAACTTCGTGAGCTTTTATTACAGCAGTAATACCACCTCGTGTTTTTCGTGAGGTAGCTATAATAAGAACTTTATTCATATTGTCCTATGTTGTTTATTAGTGAAACATTACAACACTCATTTTTTCATAGCATTTTTTCATACTAAAATTTAAAGTCGACTCGTGGTAATGGGATGATTGGATTGCATTTATAGCTTTTATCCAGTCATCTATTGTATTTACAACATGAAATTTTTGCACTCTTTCTTTCGAATGATAAGGATTATAAGTTATTATTAATGGTTTATGTAATCCTTCTGCATCTGTTATGGTTGAAAGTCCCACACAATAATTAAGTTTGTCTTTGCGTAATGGGCAGACTAGTGCTTTGGCATTAGCCATAGCCGATAATATTTGTGGATAAATATCACTACTGTTTTCCGTTACTATTACCTCAATATTAGGAATTTGTTCACATAGTTCGGGTAATTGTTCAAAGTTGTTTCCAGCATGACTTTTACATGTAATAATTTTTAATGGTGCGCCTGTCTTTTTGAAAGCTTCTATTAATATTTCGAAATCTCGTTGCTCTTTTCCTGTTGATATAAATGTGTTTCCCTCATGTGGTTTTATTCGAGAGAAAAAAGATTCATCAGCTCCCCAACCTGGTACTGAGCATTTTTCTCTTTGTATATATTGCCCTTCAATGCTTTCTTGCATTGTTAGTTCTGATAAAAAAAACAAGTGTTTAACTCCTTTTAGTAGCAATTGATAAACTCTTTGTTTTGCCCTATTGCTTGTATTTGGTGCATGATGTAAATAAGCAAAAATTGGTATTTGTATTCTGTTGAAAGCAGCAAGTAATAGTAATAGTTTATGGGCTTGTAAATTGAGATTTGGAATAAAGATAATATCGGGATTATATTGTTTGATTAATTTTAAATCATTAAATATGTTGTATCGTTCTTGTGTCCATATTACTTCATGTCCTTCTTCTTCCATTTCACATGCTCCATATAACCAATGAGAGGGATTTTTACCTTCTTTCCATAAATCGTGATTATGCGGTGTACCGATATATAATATTTTCATACTTTTCTATAGATTGTATTGAAATAATTTGATTTAGCTGTAGTATATTGTTGTAAACATTTGGTGTTGATTATTGAATTTTACTAATGAGATAAATATTAAATAGGTATTCGTTTAACAATTAAATAACTTATAAAAGTAGTAGGGATTGCCAAAAGCAGGCCTATAATAAAACAACCTTGGCTATCAATAGGTCCAATAGTAAAAAGCCATAATCCACATTTGTCTATTAACAGTGCTGTTTGGCAATAACCAATAAGCATTAATGATAATAAGCAATTATGTATTCCCATAATCCCTAGTGATTGGCATCCCCAATTTTCGAAGAGAGAGGTAAGGGTGCCTTTTAGGTATCTATATATAAGTATAGAAATGATCAAAGTTGTATTGATACCGGCTATTGCTCCAATATAATAAATATATACTTTTGGAAAAAGGAGAGCATTTAAATCAGAGTATTTATATAATACACTGAAAATTAATAAATTACCCCCCCCCCTATTAATAGAAGCATATAGCATGGTATTGTATCTTTTAGAGTTATATATAGGGATGTCTTCGTTCTATTGCTATTGATATTATGTAATAAATGGCCAAGGAAAAAAAATGGTATCTCTATTAAAGCATGAGTAAGAAATAATCCATGATAATGATTTGTATGTGTTTCATACCAACCGATTAAACATAATAATATGCAACCTACTCCAATAATCCATTGTGACTTTGCTAGTTGCCATAATAAATTGCTTAAACAAAGCATCCAAAAAAGAGCTAATAAGAACCAAAGAGGACCAGCCATAGCATGAGGAGCCCAAAACTGTAATAATCTATCACTCCAGTTAAATGGTTGGTCACGTAGCATGTGTAATATTCCATCGAAAATATTACATATGTAAAAATATATTATGTATGGGATTAATAACCTTCTAGACTTTGATTTTAGGAATTGGCACCAATTTGGATTTGGACGGAAGAATATTCCGCTAAGGAAAAAGAATAGAGGCATATGGAATGCGGATATCCATTCTGGGGTAGCGCTAGTATGTCCCCATACAACAAGAAATATACCTAATCCTTTAGCAATGTCTATGTTTTTATCACGATGCTTTATCATTTTTGGTTCTTTTGTATGTATTTTTTTATTTTTTGTGCTAATTTTTTTGAATAAACTTCTGCACCAGCATAATTCATGTGGTATGAATCTGAAAATAAGTCTTTGCAGTAGATTATATCTTCATCATTGTAATGTGAGATAACTGGGATATTATATTTTTTAGCAAGTTCATAAATGGCTACATAACTTTGATGAACATTTTTATCGCCACCATAGAATGGAGAAAGAGTAAATATAAGTTGAGTTTTGTTATGTTTACAATCTTGGATAAATTTTTCCATAAAATATATTTTGAGACTATCGACTTTTATAATTGGAGACTTTGTTTCTTTTGTTATATCATAATTTATAATACCTTTACTAGGTCGATATCCATAACTTTCTTCCCTTATATTTTTTACATTATCAGTGAGAATTTGCAGTATTTTACCATTGTAGCGATACATTTGAGACATCATTTTGTAACGTTCTTTAGGCTCAACTTTCCAAAAAATACTATCAATACCATCATTCTGATAATAAGGTTTTAGCCATGTTAGATAACTATAATTGTTATTTTCTTCTATATCAAATCCCACGAGTATGTCATAGATAATTAATTGGGGAATATATCTTTTAGTTATCATTTTGTATCTGCCATAAAAGAGGATAATCCCCATGCCATCCTGACCACAATTATAACAATTTATTCCAAGACTATCTCTGAATATTTTAGGGTCATAATGATGAATCGCACGGCTAGAACCAAAAATTAATATAGGAGCCTCAACTTTATTGGCTATATATTCATTGCGTGCAGTATCACCACCTATTGCAGACTTTGTTAATTTTCGAAAAAAGAAACCACATAAAATATCAAGAATGACAATCAAAGCAATTAGTAGCACTAATTTTAGCAAAAATCTTTTCATTTTTTTATATGATTAGAATTTTACATAAATGAATTGAGAGGAATCAAATACTCCACAAAGCATGATGAGAGTAATAATTATTAAGTAAGAACTCCATCTTACAACTACATTTTGATTATTAAATAATTGAATTTTTGAAAAATATTCTTCACAAATTTCTTTGCTTATTACAATAGTAAGAGCAATCAACATAAAGGCTAACGTAGAGTTAGAAGGTAAGAATAATCCAGAACCTTCCCATGTAAATATTTTGCTAAAAACAATATTTGCAACTTCTAGTGAAGGTAAACGGAATAAAATCCATGCGAAATTTACTAGGAGAAATGTAATTAATATTCGAATGGGTGTTAATTTTCGGAATAAAGGATGATTGGAATATTTTCCCTTGGGATCAATACCTAGAATCTTTTCTATACATTGTAACATGCCGTGTATAAATCCCCAAAAAATAAAAGTCCAATTTGCTCCATGCCAAACTCCACTAACCAAAAATGTTACCATTATATTCCAATATTGACGAATTTTGGAGCAACGATTTCCCCCCAATCCTATATAAATGTAGGTAGTTAACCAGTGAGTTAAGGATATATGCCAACGTTTCCAAAATTCGGTGATACTTGTAGCAAAATAAGGATGATTAAAGTTGTTTACTAAGTCAAAACCTAATAGTCTGCCCACCCCTATAGCCATTAATGAGTAACCAGCAAAGTCACCATAGATTTGCATTGTGTACATAAATGAGGCTACTAAACAAGAAAATCCAGATTGATATTGAAAGTTGTTATATACGCTATCAACATATAATCCCAACCTATCCGCCATTACTGTTTTCAAAAACATCCCCCATAGTAACCACTTTAAACCTTGTACGGCCTTAACCTCACTGAATGTACGTTTATTTTTTATCTGAGGCAATAAGTCAGAAGCACGGCTGATAGGACCAGACATAATCTGAGGGAAGAAACTTACGAACAGTGCATAATCTATGAAATTTCGTTCCATAGGTACGCGTTGTTTATAAACATCTACTAAATAGCCTATAGCCTGAAAGCTAAAGAATGAAATGCCGATAGGAATAGCCCAATTTAATCCTGATAGATTTCCGTGATTTAATACTTCATTTATGTTATTAATAATAAAGTTATAGTACTTGAAAATTACTAAAGGAGTAATACCTAATATAGTTCCTAACCAGCAAATTGTTTTTTTCTTTTTGTAAGAAACAGTTATACAGATTGCCATGAAATAGGTGATAAGAGTTACCCATAACAATACCAATGTATACCAAGGTGCATATTGCATATATAAGGCATATGAAATTAGGAGCAATAGTATATTACTTTCTTTACCTTGTTCTTTCTTTTTTAGTAAGTAACTAATGGTATAATACCCTCCAAAAATCAGCGGAAATAACCAAAGAAATTGAAATGAATTAAAAATCATATATCCAATCTGCTATTTGCTGAACGAGATAGTTCATTGCGTTCATTATCGTTTTTACTTATAATAATTTATGCCATCAATAGGTAGCATAGGAATTCCAAATTTACTTGGATGTAAAGATGCCTTTATTTTTTTCCATTTATTTATCACTCTTTTACACTGTAATATATAAGCATGAGGATACCATTTCTGAGAGACATCAAAGCTCCTTAGCTTATTAATATCTAAATTTTCGATGAAAGGAATATAAGCATTAGGAATCATCATAAACTTTTCTTGTACATTTGTTTTGATTTCCATTTTTCGTTTTTGGAAATGGACATACATCGTTTCGTCTTTATGTAACTTTCCATTCATCTCATATATTCTGTATAATTTATTGTGTTCATAAGAATATATAAAATAGTTTTTTCCTTTATCTTCTTTCTTTCTAAATTGAGGAATAAATGGATATTTATAACAATCGAGATCGTCAAAAGGAATTTCTTTATAAAACTTATCAGGAAGATTTATCGCCCAATACCGACTTGTACCAAAATATTCTTCAAATGCACTATTTCTAGGGAAAGTGAAAACTTGTTGGTAATTTGGTTCTTCACATTTCATGTACATTGTATTAACTTCCGGTATATTCCTATATAAAGAAAAGTGTCCCATTGCCAATAGTTTATCATATTTCTCTAAGAGAGAATTTGTCATAAAAGCTCGAATGTCACCTAAAACCAAGTCAGTGTCACAAAATCCCCAAAAATCATATCCTTTCAGGTAATCTGAAAATATTTCTCCAAAAGCTGGTCTAAAATCTGGAAATTTATAAGGTTCTGGTACGCAAATTTTAAAGCTAAATTTTTGTTGAGCATACTCAACAAGCTCCATAAAACTCTTATGAATAACTATAAGATTGTTACATTGTATAGGTACTTCAAGATCTGTAAATATCAAAAAGTCAATTGTTGGATTATTTTTTATGGAGTGGAACCAAAACTCTATATCTTTCCCAAAATGTCCATAATAAAAAGTAATTATTACAATTTTTTTCATTTATGTTTTATAGTCTTTAATTTTTCTATTAGCGTTGCATAACTAAATAATAAATATGGTCTTTTCCATATTATTAGTAAATAAAATACTCGTTGATATATTGGAAAATAAGAAGGTTTGAAAGCTCGTACCTGCTCCCAAATTTTATCATTCATCATTCTTTTTATTAATTGTATTTTTTTCTGTGAGTTCGAGCTAGCAAGTCTCAAAAAGTGCATTCTGGCATCGGAGATAATAAATCGATCTACACGGAGTTCTGCTTCTTTATCCCCTTCCAATTCTTTTTTCAGCAAAGCATGCATTATTTTCAATTTGTAGAATTTATCTATGTTGAAAGTGTGAGTTAAAGAAGTGGTATTTAGATAGTAATAATAAAAAGAATTTGGAATTCTAACCAAGGTTTTTACATGTTTTAAAAGTTGTGTCTTAAAAATTGTATCTTCTGAAGCAACCTCTTTTTCAGAGCAGAAACGTAATCTGTATTTTTCTATCAGACTTCTTTTGATACATGAGATACAAATAGAGACAGGATATAATCTTTCTGTTTTTTCGTATGGGGCGGTAGCTATCATATCAATCATATATTGTCTGACCTCATTATCATGTAAAACCACTAATCCTTCAGGTTGGTCTGTCTTATGCCAAATGTCAGGTTGGATTTCAGTGTTAAAATTACCAACTACCATCTCCGCTTTATATTCACACGCTGCTTGGTATAAACATTCACAAGAATTAAGTTCTATGGTATCATCACTATCTACGAACATAACATATTCACCCATAGCTATATTCAAACCTGAATTGCGAGCAAATCCTAATCCTCCATTTTTCTTATGAATAACTTTTATTCGTTTGTCCGCTTGTGCATATACGTCACATATTTGTGGACAATTATCTGGTGACTGGTCATCCACTAAAATGATTTCTATTTCTTTTAGTGTCTGATTTTGTAAAGACTGCATACAACGGGCAAGATATTTTTCAACATTGTAAATAGGAACTATAATTGATATTTTAGGTTGCATATCTAATTTTATTAAATAAAAAGGTCTAATGATTCCAAACAAAACTGCCTCGTGGGTTTAGCAAAATAAATCTACTATAATAAAGAATGGTAAAAACCAAAAAAAATATTGTACTTATTCTGCAAATTAAATTTTTGTGTGTTCCTAAGTTTATTTTTGAGGAATATAATATATAAAATGCGTAACCAAGAGGAATAAAGTAGAATAACTGTAGGGATTGCCCCATCCGGTGTAACAATTCCATCTGCAAACCGGCCCTGAAAATGATAGCTCCAACAGTGGAAGTATTATATAAATATGTTACTTTTTTATTTGGATATTTGGATAGAACAAAATAACCTATACAAAACATACCTATATCGGACAGTGTATTAAGAATTAATGCTGGTATACTTTGTCGGTATGCTTCATTTAGAGCATCAATACCAAACCAAGAATCGGCATGTTCTGTATATCCTTTAAAATTATCGGAGACATCAAGTGTAGACATAAAAACACTAAGATTACTTCCGATGTAATGACCAACAGTTTGATCAAATAACACACAAACCAAATATAATGGAATTGTTACCTTGATTGGCAATGGCTTTTTATAAATATTTTGTAAGAAATAGAAGCCAATAACAATTCCAGCGAACATAGCAGTGGAACCATGAATATTTAGCATGATAAATCCAAATAAAATCGCACATTTATAATTCTTTTCATTGAGAAACCGTAAAGCAATAAACATAAAGGCAAAAGCTATAGCTTGTCGAATCATTGCAGTATTAAATAAAAGTGTTGCAGGAAGAAATAAGGCCAACATATATTTATTATTATGATATCCTTTGATAAAAAACAATGATCCAAAAAGGAAAATAATAGTATAGACTACTGTGGCAATCGTATAATCAGCTCCTATTGACTGCAAAAGCCAATTAATGATTGTAAAACCTTTTTCTCCCTTTTTTTCTAATGCTGGAATATTATACGAGGCACGATATCCCCACCAATCATTTCCCCAACCATAGCGTAATCCAACAATCAAAATATAAGAAAAAACTAATGGACTAAGTACTTGCCAATAGTTTTTCTTCAATTTGGCTTGTGGCATTCTTGAAATCTGAAAAAACAGCCAAAAAAGGAATGAAAATAAAACTATGTGGTCAATATTTGACATAATTGTACTATTTAGAATTGTAGACTTTATCTTTTTAGTATATTAATCGCAGCCTTAATTCCACGTCCTAAAATATTTGTTCGGAAGAAATATCCTTTCCACATCATAAATTTATCTTTTTTAGACATCCAAGTTGCTGAGTAATGATGGATAGTACGAGTATTTTCTGTTATTTCAAGTTTATTTGACATAAACTCTATAGGACAGAAATAATCCCAAGGATAAATAGTTATACCTTTTATATTTGTTGGATTGCTTACTTTATTATGCATACCATACTTTCGCAATACTTTAGTTACAATAGGAACGATTGGAATTTGTTCCATGTGTCCGTCAGGAAAAATGTAATGAGTACTTTCATAGAAAGACATAATTTCACTGATGATAGGATGATGTGGTCCTACTGCAAAACCAACACCTACATTCACCATATCATCTGTTGTTGGGGTAGAGGTATGCTTTTCTATTCCCATCCACGGTCCATTTGCAAGAATATCATCCATATTCTTAATGACTTCAACATCTGTATCAAAATAAATGCCACCATGCTCATAGAGAATTTTTAGTCGAGCATAGTCACTTACATATGCGAACTTTTTTGCTTCATAGGCCTCACTACTAAAAGGAATACAATGAACATCATAGTTATTCTCATTCCATTCTCTGATTTCGTGTTTAGGAAAGAACTTTTTCCAACTATCTATATTTTTTTTATATTCATTTGGTATTGGCTTTTCTCCAAACCAGCAATAATGTATGATTGGGGGGATCATTATTCTTAAATTGTCTTTATCCATTTATTTCCTATATTTGAAACTTTTTTGGCAGGAATACCGGCAATAGATATTCCTTTTTCTTCGAAACTTTTATTAACAACGGAATTAGCTCCAATAGCACATCCGTCTGCAATTACAATTTTTCCAAAGAGCTTGGCTCCGGGACCTATCCATACATTATTGCCAATAATGGGAACGTCAGTAGAACAATTTCCATGTTGGCCTATATTTACTCCTTGATGAATGTCGCAAAAAGCACCTATTCGAACGTTGTCATTTATGACGATAAGTCCAAAATGATTAATTTTTAAACCAGGACCAAATACATTAATTGGTATATCCCAACCCATTTTTATGCCATAATGTCGATGGATTAAATACCAAATTTTTTTCATGATTCTGTGATAAATTCCTGATTGATTAGCATGATATTCTTCCATGCGTAATGCAATTTGGAATTTCCAATTTTCATCTCCAATAAGTTTGGGATATTTTCTAATAATTCCATAAACTTGTTTATCTGCTTTGAGATAAAGGGATAGATCATCTTTTGATTTTATCATCCTAAATGGTTTAAATTAGTAAGCCGTTAATTTTGATATGTAATATAGGAACAGTAACCAATATTTGAAAAACTCAAAAACAGTTTTATCTTTTTATAGTCTGCCAATATTTTTATATACAAATACAATATGTAACTGTATATATTTAGGTATTATATTTCACCTCTGACTTCTTTATAATTGAATATTATTTTTTTATATTTCTCAATATTTTCTTCTTTATTTATTTTCCAATATCCTTTTCTCCAATAATATTCAGTTTCTAGCCAAGGAGTTTTCTTAAAAAATAAGAAATGAAGATAAGGAAGTTCTCGATTCTTTGAATCGAAAATTTTATGATGTTGGATATCATAGTTCCATTCTTTTTTTATTCCCTCTTCCGGTCCTGCATGAGGGCTTGTCCAATATTCTTTAAAAAAACATTTTCTTACTAAAAGTGGGTTTAGCCAATCAAGGATAGTAAAATAATGTATGCCTAATGGTTTTAATATTAATCCATATATGCGATGAATATATTTGATGAATGGGTTGACTAAGTTAGACCATGCACCTTCGTCTAAAGCATAACACTGATTATCAATAAGTCTTGTTTCCCAATTCTTTATTTTAAAACATAACGTCCGCCAATATTCATTATTTTTGCATAAGGTAAAATGTCCAGCTATATGATAGTTATGAGTTGTCAATAATTCATATCTTCCTAATGTTTTATCATTGACTATTATGGATAGGTCTCCATATATAAGATCTAGATCTCCAAATCCCCAAAAGTCATATTTTTTTAATTCTTTTTGGTGTATATATCCTATAAAGGGTTTTAAATCTGTAAGTTTGTAATTATTTTCAATATCGTATTTTATACCAAGACGTTCTCCAACGAATTTACAGTAATTCTTGAAACTTATTGTAATAAACTTTATATTAGGATAACTATGTATGGGGCTTTTGCAATCTGTATAGATGATAAAATCTACATTAGGATTTTGTCCACATGAATAAAAATATAATTCGATCCACTCTGGCCATTTGCCAAAATAAGGTATAATCTGTGCAACTTTATATTTCATAATTATTATGTATTATTTACCAAAAAGTAATACTCCAAGTAGTTTTATCTTTGTGGTACATTTTATTATATACCATGATATAAATGTCATAAATATGGCTATGAATATAGATGTTATATATCCTGTATGGTTATTAGGTAATTGTACAAATCTATTTAAGGCAGCTTCTACAAGTAAAGATTGTAACATATAAATAGATAGTGTATTTTGTCCTATGTTTTGAAATAATTTTAAACAATTAGTGGCCGTATTACATTTAGCTATATGTCCTAAAGACATGAGAAATATGGAAATACTGACTCCGCCTATAAATCTAATGATGAAAATATGCCAATTATTAGAATAAAATAGAACATTGAACGATGATTCAAAATAATTGTTATTTGTAGTATAATAAGGAATAAATATAATAAATAGAAATACGCATATGATACTGATTGCTTTGTGTAAATTTATATAATTTTCATGGCTTTTAAGGGGGGGGGGAGATACATGCACTGAAGGCGAAAATAGAATAGGTATATAAAGATAGTGACATAAGTTCAGATATAATTTTGTTACCTATAAAAATGAGATTAAAGCATATGAGTATAATGCAACCTATATACAAACGCATCCAATTAGACATTTTTTGTAAAAACTGCCATAATAAGTAGGTAATGAGATAAGCTTTTATGAACCAAAGAAAATTAGTTAGCCAACCATTAACAAAGGTATAAAAGATGTCGTGTATTGGTAAGTCTATTATTTTATTTATACCTAAATAGAATAATGATAAAATGATAGTCCAAGTAGTGTATGGGATGATGAATTTTCGTGTAATAGACAGTATAAAAGACATATTAATTGTTTTATCTTTTACAAAGTAACCACTAATCATTAGAAATAAAGGAATGTGAATAGTATATATAACCCCTATTAATGGATGGTAGTAGCCACCTTTTATGCAATTATTTATAATATGTCCTAATATTACAAGATAAATAGCAAATGCTTTTAATAAATCCATCCAAGAAGAACGAACAGCAGACATTTTTTTTATATATTATTAACGATTTCTTTTATCTTATTTTCTAAGCTTTCATAATATTCCCAAATGGCTTCATCTGCACCGTCAATGAATCGTTTTTGACATGCGAATTCCATGTATTTTGAAGGATTAGAATTTAATTCTGTTATTAGTTTTATTGAATTGCTATTTTCTTTTCCCATTTCGATAAAGATAATTGCATTTTGATTTAGAATATTAGGTTCAGGGTGATTGTTTGAACCATTATAAATAGGTATACATCCAGAATATATAGCTTCAAAAAGCTTCTCTGTTACATAATTATCATGATTTGAATTTTCAGGTGTTAGATTAAATCGATAATGTTTGAGGTATTCCAGTTTGTCATCGTTATATATAAGTTTTAATTCATCATTATTATGAAATAGCCGGCCATCACAATCAACTTTGTCAATGTTATTAAGTTGATCGAAAATTTTTTCACGACCTATATCATTATGGCTACATAAAAAAGCACAAAATTTTCTATTTTCGTAAGAATGATTTTCTGGAGAGTTCATTTTTACTATCTGTTGCTTTATTTCATCATGTGTAGCAGTTGGTGAAAAGGTATTCCACATTATCCAAAAAGGAAAACGCATATATTGTTGATGATTAATGAAATCAAATCCTAATGAAAGATCAATACGACTGTTATCAAGAAAGCGATGTTGCCATTTTTGCATATTTTCTTTATGCAAATTTTCTCGCTCTATAAAAATGCGTATGTCATTATGATCTAAGTAATTTAGCCACATCGGTGCAAAAATACTATAAAGCCCAATTTTAATTTTAGGTTTATTTTTAAGTAAACCACGTTTTTCTATAAAATTAATGAGCCAGTAGTCTTGTTTCCAAACATTGCACCAATTATATAAACGAACTTGGTGGTTTTTAGTAGCTTTTAAGGCATTTTGGTGTCTTTGGATAATATTTTTCCAATATAAATATTTTTCGATTATAATGTTTTTCATGAGATTGCATTTTTTAGAAACATCAAATTATTTCCGGTATTTGTATTTATCATAACTAAGCTGATTCCTTTATCATCATCCATTTCGGAAGTTAATTGTTTTATTCCCCAACAATCTGCTATTGTCAAATCACTATTTGAACGTCCGCCTTTGAATTTGCATGCATAACATGAAGGTCGTAAGATTATATCATTTAAGAAGAGATTCATATATGTGTTTTTGTAGAAAGGTGAAGATAAATTCATTATCTCATTATTGAGTAATTTAAAAGAAATGGTAAAATGATAATTTCTCCATCCATTAGATTTATCTCTGAAATTTATACTTTTGATAGTTGAATTTGCAAAATGATTAATTAGTGTCTCAGATGTTTGTTTTAAATAATATTGCCAAACAGTAGGGCTTGGTACTCCGTGACATATAAAGTCTATAGTAAATAGATTACTATAATCTTTTTGAAGATAGTTTTTCAATCCTTTTATTTGGCAAGGTGTGCCTGAGAATAATACTAAGCGTTTTTCATTTAAGAATTGTTTTACTTTGTAATAATTATCTTCTATACGGCTTTGTACATATTTGGAACCTTGAAATAATGATAACTCTTTTATTGTTTCCACGTAATCATGCCGTACTCCAAAATGCTTATCAAATACAGTTCCAAATACAACGCCACCTGCATTGATGACTTTTTTTGCACATAACGTAAATATTCCTCCAGAACTATTAGCTAGACGTATTTCCTCTGATTCATTATATGCAACTAATGCTTTAATGGGTAGCTTTTTATCTTTGTTGTTTAGCATTGGACAAACCTTCTTGCATAATCCACATTCTATACAAGTAGTTACATCTATCTGAGGATACCAAAAAACTTCTGCATCTTCAATTAGCGATATACAATGTTTAGGGCAACTTTGTTCACATGCTGCACATCCACAACAGTCTTCTTTGTTTGTTTTTTTGATCATTTTAATATTGAATAAGCTTGTGCGCTATTGTATATAACCTTAATTTTATCATTAAATATCCTAATTTCCAACGTAAACTTTTAGTTTCATGAAAAGCGGTGTGCGCGTTCTTTTTAAATTCTTCCTTTATTTCTGTTTTAGTCAAACAATTATTTATAAATCCTTCTGTAAAAATACCGAGGTTGGTAATTTGCTTTGCTTGATTATATTTATAATTTGTAAGTATTTCATTTAATTTTATAGCAAATGCTCGTCTTGTTTCATAACTTTTACGATTAAATCTATGTGTTATTGAATCCGGATTTATACTATAATGATAGTATGGTTTGTTGAGGTAACAAATCTTTATATTTTCATGTTTTAAAATTTGAGCCCATATTAATACATCTTCGCAATAATTAATGCCATAAAAAAACTTGACATTATATTTTTGATATAATTTTGTTCTTAATAATTTATTCCATAAAGCTCCAAATAATTTATTTTTTAAAATGTCAATTAATATTTGAGAGGAATTAGTTGATGAAGGCTTTTGTATACAGATATTTTCCTTCATCCACATTCTACTATTATTAATAAAATAGTCTGTAATTACAATATCAGCGTTTTCTTTTTTTGCTTGGTTATACATTTCTTCTAACATAGTTGGCTCTATCCAGTCATCAGCATCAGCATGTATGGAATATTCACCATGGGCATTATTGATACCTATTTGGCGAGACATAGCTACTCCTGCATTAGGTTGATGAATTACTCTAAATCTTGAATCTTTTTTTACATATTCATCACAGATATTAGGGGAATTATCTGTACTTCCATCGTCTATTATTATTACCTCAAAACTAGACATTGTTTGTGCTTGTAGGCTATCAAGCATACATTTTATTGTTTTCTCTGCATTATATATAGGTACAATAATAGAAACCTTTATGTTATTTTGTGCTCTTTTTACAAGTGAGTCCATTCACATATTTTTTGTGTTAAATATTTTTATTTTTCAAATATAGCATCTGAAAGATAATATTTGCGATAATTGATATATGAAAAGTGTGATTAATATAAATAAGTCGCTTTATAATTTCATTATTAAGATTTTGATGTTATATTAGAAAAACTAATTATAATTTCTTTTACTTTTTCAGTCCATTTTTGCCAATTGAGTTTATTCTTATACATTTCTACTGCACCTATACTGAGTTTGTTTAGTTGTGTATACTTGTAGCAATTATTTATGCAATGAGCAAATTCTTTCCCGCCAGAAGATAAAGGAAGCATATAACCATTTTTTCCGTTTGTTACATAATTACTTGTGCCACCTGTGTCATAGCAAAAGATAGGAAGACCAAATCCGCATGCTTCACATAAGGCAATGCTGCTACATTCTGCTTTACTAGGAAAAAGGAAAATATCCATTTGTTTCATGATGTTTATTATCTGGCAATATTCGTTCTGGTTGTTTTTATTTAAAAAACCATATGTTTTGATGAATGATTTATTTGAATGTTGAATAGGCGGTGTCATACCTGTAATATGAAGAGTGACATCATAGCCTATTTGTATAAGTTCTTCACAACATTCTACAGCTTGTTCTCCGCCTTTTCTTTCCCATATCACTCCACTTATATAGATATTAAGGTGTGACTTGCCATCTATCTTTTTAGGAACAGCAGGTATGTCTTCGTGTTTTAGGTTAGCACCAAATTCTACTACGGAAATTTTATTTGGCTCTATTTGGTAACTGTCTATTGCATTTTTTTTACACCAGTCGGAAGAAGCGATTATTAAATCAGAACGTTTAAATGCTTGCTTTGAAATGTATGAACCTTCTATTTTGTTCTGCCATGTCAAGCCGGAGAATTCCTCGTAATAATCTAGTAATGAGTCAAAAGTTGCATCAACAAGATGTACTACCTTGGCTTTTGTTTTCGTTGGCAGTGCAGCGACCATTGCCCAATGTGTGGGTATAAAAATGACGTCATAAGCAGAATAATCAAAATCTCCCAAAACTTGAGCATAATTGTATTTACAATAAATAGTTTCGGTTATACGGGTTTTCACTTTAAATCTTTTACCTATTTGAAGCCACCATTCGCAAAGAAGTTTTACAAAGAATGATGATTTCCCTTTTTTCATAGCACAAAGATAATCTACATTAAAGCCTGCTTGTTGGAGACATACAAAACTCTGATGCATTGTTCCTGACCACTCTCTTTTATTGTCTGATGTTTCGGATTGTGCTATAAATAATATTTTCATTGCTTCTTGAATTTCTGAATATATTTACTAAGTATTTTGTTTTTTACCATATCTCTGGTTTCCCTATTTAATCCCCATGACCATATAACTAACGAAGTGGATAAAACAGAGATGAGGCATACTATAAAGAAACGATAAAAATTGGATTGCATCTGTTGTTGAATCAAATAGGGAATTATCATTGAAATGATAATCAAGAAAATATTTTTTAGAAATATCTTAATTAAGTATTGTCCACTGGGAAAATTAAGTCTGATTTTGATAATTACTAGGTTAATTAAGAATGCAAGGAGAGGAGGAATACTGCCAGCCCAGTAAGCTGCTACTGGCCCCCATCCCATCCAAAGAATGAAATAGAATAATGGTATTGAGAGCAAATATACGGGTATAGAAAGTAAATTGAATAATTTTACAAAACCGGCGGCAATAATACCTTGATCTATCATTGTATTACTTCGGTATATGATACTGCAAATCATAGTAATTTTTACGAAACTACAGGTATAGGGAGGAACATTTCCACCTAACCAAAGATTGATTACATAATCAATCTCTAATATGACAGGAACAGTAAATATTGCTAATAAAAAAAGAGAATATTGAGTGACATTGAATATTAGTTTCTTGAAATTTTTCATATCTCCAGCACCATAATATTTGACTAATTGCGGCTGGGCAGCAGTCATGAATCCAGCTACAAAGTTGGCAATCATAAAATTGACAGTGTGAGCTAATCCACGAGCTGCGTTCATTACAGTATTGAAAAAAAGATTAAGTATGATTGCTATACCTTGTGAGTTTATTACGGTAATAATATGGCCAAAAGCTGACCACCCTGCAAATTTAGTCATATCTTTGAGTAACATCCTATCAACCTTTAAGCTCATATTACACTCTTTGAATTTATGAATACAATATATTCTATATCCGAGTAAATTTATTAGAGAGATAATGAAAAGCAATGCTGAATATATGATAAGTTTATCACCAGGTATAGTGACAAGTAGATAAAGTATAATGAGTTTTGATAATGCATCAAATACACTCATTACAGCATACATATTAAATTTTTCATGTGCCGTAACAGTTGCTGTATAGGGAGTTTGGGTTATGTTTAAAGATACAGAAATTGCAGAGAATTGAAACACCCAATTTGCCGCATGTATTCTGTCTGGTGCTATATTCAATCCTGTGTTGAGATACCATAAACCAAAGGATTCAAGAACTAAAAATATAATTAAAGATATTATAACATGTAAAGTAAAAGATGTTGAGAATGTCCGTTTTTGTAAAAGTAAGTCTCCTTTACCTAATGCTAAAGCAATAAATCGTCTAGTACCAGTATTTAGAATGCTATTTAAAACAGTAAACATTCCTACAAAACCACCGACTAAAGTATATATACCATAATCTGATACTCCTAATTTATCTAAAACTACCCGTGTAGTGATAAAACCTAAAATGGTCATCACTAACATACGTATATATAGATATACAGTATTTTTGGCAATTCGCTTATTATTTTCCTCCATTTTTCGTCAAAAAATTACGTCCATGTTGTTGAATGCGCCAATACACATCTAGTACTAATTTTCTATTTATTTTGTTTTGAATTAATTCTGTATAGCTTTGTGAAAGATCAGATTTTAATAAATGTTGATTTAATGAGAAATCATTAAGCAATTCTCGAATTCTATTTCCGCGATTATTCCAAGGTGCTATATAAGCATAAAAATTATTAGCTCCTAGAATAATAGAAAATACAGAACAATGGAATGAATCAGTGATGACCATATTGGCATGAGCAATATAACCTAGCCATTCTTTTGGGCCAGCATCATTGATCCATATACAATCGGAATCTGTATCTTGATTATTGTTCCATTGGCTGATAACTATAAGTCGTTTTCCACTCTCTTTTGCTATTTTTTTTGCATAGGATAATTGATTATTATCCTTTTCTAATGTGAAAAGCATGATATAATTATCTGTTTCAGGTTTTATAGATAAATTTTGCCAAAAATCAACATCTAATAAAAATGTGGGATCTGAAACTTTTTCAATGTCACGTTTGGTTAAGGCACACAACAGTTTTTGCGCTTTTTGTTCTCTGACTGAGATTGCATCATAATATTTTAGCCATCTTTTGTAATCTTTGGCCACTTTATTGGGCAGAAACTCCTGACCAATACTTGAGGCGTATGAAATACGCTTCCCTTGTTTGACAAAAGTAAGGAAATAGGGTTCTATGCAATATTTTTGTGAGGGATTCCAAACTTGGTCACTTCCTGTAATATAAATATCATATTGGGGTGGATTTGAGTATAGCTCATCAACACCATAGAACGGTTTAGAAAGTTTTATTTGTGAGTTGAAAGACTCTATTTTTTTTATTGCAGGATTAAAAACTTTTTGGGGAGGTATTTGTTGTTGTTTCGATTTGTTGATTAATCTTTTAATTTTTCGCTTTAGACGTTGTGCTAAAGGAAGCATACTTTCCGCATAGGTCACATATTTGTGGCTTTGTTTATAATCTGCATGATACGGTCTATGCAAATCAATTATTTCTACATTATAATCTTGAAGTTTCAAATATTGATATAATGCAAAACTTTGAAGGCAAGCGCCGTAATTTGGAGAATTGTGTATTGTTATTATCCCTACTTTCATCGATTAGGCTTAAATTTTCTAAGTATATTTTTTATATATTCTATCTTTTCACGCTTTTTTTGTTTTCTCAGTACTTTATTCATTGCAATTTCAAAATCACCATTTGTTTTTTTCAAAAATGTCTCAAAGTCGTACCGCTGAACAGTTTTTGGGGAAGGTCTTCTTAATTGAGCATCACCCATTATTGGTTCTTCTATAGGTCTTTGCTCTGCATAGATATACCCCTCGGCCTCAAGCTGTTCCACAAATAGTAGTCCTTTAGGAGTATGCGTGAGAATAACGGAAACTTCATCTTGTGTGTAAGTACAACGTTGCTTAATTCCTAATCCGTGATAATCACCTATTGTTATATCACTTACTCTTTCTGGACGAGCAAAATTGCAATTATAACAATTTTCTCTGTAGGCAATAGAGCGATGAAATGCTATATTGTATTTATCTCCGTCAAAGGAACGTTTACTATAAAAGATTTCACCTTTTTCATTATATAGAGTAAAATGATAAGTTGCAGTTCCTTTTTCTGGTGCACGGAAAGACATTCGGAATGCTTTTTGCCTATACTCAGTTTCTAAAGCATGAATATGTTGTTGTAAATATATGGTTGGCACAGAACCATGACATACAATATCTATTAATAACAGATTTTCGGATTTAGGAAATAACTTGCGAAATGCAGCTATTTGACAAGGTAATCCGATTATTATTATATCTTGTTTTTGTTTTAAGAGATGTTTTACTTCGGAAAAGATATTATATGCATTACTGAATACATATTTAGAGTTCTTAAATCCTCTAAGTTCATTCGCTTTTCTTGCAATTTTATGAACAACAGAAAAGTCCACTTCTTGTACCGCTCCAATACAGATATATTGGTGTTTTAAAGCATATTCATACATAGCTATTGCTATGCCACCAGAAGCACTTGTTTTGCGCTCTTCATCTATTACATTCCAAGCTGCATAACATTTTTGAGGATAATAATAACTACAAGGATTGTGTATAGGACAAATTTTTTCACATAAGTTACATTCTATACAACGAGAAAAATCTATTTTGGGATATAATGCACCTTGCTTATCAGTTTGCATGCTGATAGCTTCTTGAGGGCATGCGGCCATACAGGCACCACATGCAGTACAACTATTATGTGGAACTAACTGAGGCATACTTTATTTACTTGGTCCAAAACATAATTCAGATATTAAAGGAAATGCATCCAAAATTTTTCTTATCAATAAACATATATAACAAACTATTATTGCAAGTGTACCTCATCCAAAGAATTTTCATTAATTGGGGCAATGTTGTTGCTTGTTCTTTTCGATAGCTTACAAATCCACTGATAATAAAAAAAGAGGCATAAGAATGAACATCACTTCATTATCTAAAGGAGTCATAGTAGACATGCCACCACTGAATCCGAAGAATAAGAAATGATTATAAACCAAAAGAATAATACCTATTCCTCTTAGAGCATCTATGTAGCAGCCTAATCTATTCATTTCTTTCTAATTCGTTAATCCATTTGTTAATAGTATTGTCTAAATCAAACTTTTTTGCTTGTATCAAGCAGTTTTGGCTCATTGTGATGCGTGTTACCTCACTTTTCATTAGTTTTCGGATGGCATTGGCAAATGCTTTGTAATCATTATTCCTAACGAGGATACCACTCTTCCCATTTTCAATAATTTCGCTAAAAACAGGACTACTGTTCATTACTATTGGAACTACCCCACGTTGTAATGACTCTGTGAGAGTGAGTCCCCAACCCTCAGCTGATGATGTCATTAAAAAAATAGATGCTTCAGCATAGTACGGCTCTGGATTTTGTTGTCCTAGGAAAGTAATATTAACAAGTTTATTATCACGAACGTATTTTTTGTACTCTGTGAGACTAGGGCCATCTCCGATAATTTTAAGTGTCCAAGCTTTCGCACTTCCTTCCTTGACTAATTGTTTCCATGTTTTTAGAATAATGGATATTCGTTTATGAAATTCACTCATGCGAGCGACTACAAGTACGATACGCTGTTTTTGAGAACAAATTGATACTGGAGATATATCTTTAAATGTCAAAGGATTGTTTATTGCTATTAGATTCGAGTAGTCATTTCTGTGCCAAACTGATTTCATATATTTGAAATGAGTTTTAGAAAGGACGATGAATTTATCAGAGTGAGTGTAGATATATTCGAATGTATTGGCTGCAGAATGATTGGATTTATGCTCATATCTTTTGTAAAATAACCATGTTTTAGCTATATTTAAATAATCCTTTATCGTGCCGTGAGAACTAATTTTGGCATTAAATAACGCACTGGGATTTTGAGGATCAAAATGTAGGCAAGAAAAAATTTGTCCTCCTTCCTGTTTCCAACGTGCTCCTCCTTGTTTTAAAAACTCTTCAAGTAACCAGGTACTGTATGCTATTTGATTAATGACTACATCAATTGCTTTATCTTTTAAAAAATGATATAAATCCACAATAGGTTTTGCATCATAACTCATTTTACGTGAATTATAATCGCAAACTAACATTGCAATACAATTATAGTTGTGTGAAGATAATCCAGAAATAATAAGAGATGTAATACGTTCCGTTCCACCGGCTTCTGGCTGGAGAGGCTTTTCATAGATGAAAAGTATATTCATTATTGGGGGGATTGAAGTGAATTTTTTAAATATTCAAGAGATTTTCTCCTTAGTTGCTCCAACTTGATGAACACCTCTTCATAGTTGATTTCTGATTCAAAGGTAATTTCATTAGAATCTATATTCAAAGCTCTATTTGATAAACCAAGAGGCTGCAATATATTCATTAATCTGCTGTCTGTATCTCCTGTTATCATAATAAACTTTTTTTGAAAAAGTATTGAAAAAGCTAATAAATGAAATGATTTACCAATAGAATAAGTTGCATTTTTAAGGATATTGAGATATTCACAAGGACCACAAGAACGCACGAAGTGAATATTGGATCCTTTGTAAAAGTCACGCATTTGAGTGATGACAATTGGTAATCCGGTACGTTGGGATAAAATTTGGGCTTTCTCAAAAATAGGAGGTTCATCAACTGGGGAGTAATAGAATATATATTGTCCCGTTACAATAGGTCTCTTATTGATTAGCGGATTGTAATCTTCTGCATCCAATAATAATGTGGGATCCAATACTACCTCAGCCTTTCTTCCTGTCAGTGATTGTATAAAATCAGCTCCTCGCTGCTCGCGTGTGGATAAAGCTGTGAAGTCAGATATATATTTTTTAAATAATATTTGTTGTGCATCGTCTATATGTTCCGGTTGTGGTCCAAGTGAGGGTGCATATGCTATTTTTTTATATGTTCCGCTAAATGGTAAAAAATAAGACTCATCAAAGTCAAAGCATGAAGGATTCCATATCTGGTCACTTCCTACTAAAACTGCATCATAATGCTCGTGTTTGATACAAGTATTTACATCTTCTTTAGTGGAGCAAATATGGGTAGAAGTGTTTAAAATATTAGCTATAAAACTTTCAAAATGATTATATTTACGTTGTAAGGCTAAATAGCTAATAGGTTGATGTGTCAATTTACGGAACATATCACCAGGATGTTTCCATTGAAGTGGTTGCATGTAAAGGTAAAGTTGTGCATTGTTTCGTAAATTTATTATCTGGCTTTCATGCCCCATATTTTTTAGTAGACACTGCATAGCATAGGCTTGTAGCATTGAACCATAGTTGTGGGAAGCATGAAATGTTAATATCCCGATTTTCATTCTTGTTCAATATTGGTTTTGTCTACTTTTTGATTTTTTTTACCGCTTCCATTGCAGAATTGGGTAACATTTTTCTAAGTGATTCTTTGAGTTTTGAAGCAAATGTTTTTGAATGAACATCTTTCTGTTGGCTATCATGATAGAATTCATGCACAATGTCTGAATCGTGTTTCATTTCTGTAAACACCTCTAAGAAAATAGATTGTTCGGAATTCTCATCAAAAAAACTTTCGAGAGCTGTTTCTAATGAAGCTTCATTATTGGCAGAAAGATATTTGAATTTGTTTTCACGAACCCAGCCTTCTGCTTTTGTACTATGCCTGGCTGTTGTATGGAGATCACTGGCTTCATTGATATAAGAACCGTTATAATAAAATTCACTGCCTCCTCTGTTGTTGATAAGTAAAATGCGTAAATTTTTTCCTATATGCTGAATTCTTAATGCGTTCATATCATAAAAGAATGCTAGATCTCCGATGATCAGAAAACATAATTTGTCCGTTGCAGCAGCTTGTCCAATGGCAGAAGACAGACATCCGTCAATTCCATAAGTTCCGATGTTAGCATAAACTTTAACCTCAGGTTGAAGTTCGAAGAAATTGGCTATACGAATTGCATTATTGATAGCTAAATGCAATATATTTCCGCTTGAGATTCTTTCGACGACATTTTTGATGGCATAAGTACTAGAGTATTTAAAGTTCGGATACTCAACACTATCTGCATATTGTTTGATGGATTTATAGTAAATTAAATTATTGCATTGATTACTATTAGAATGTTCATTCATATATTTGAAAAAATATTGAGGGGAACATTCAAATATTGTTGTAAGAGAATTATACATATCTACAACAGAACCATCTGGTTGTATACTCCAATGTTCATATTTGCCATTAAACCAGCGGAGTATCTCTTTTATTCCCTGTGTTACATTGTATCCGAAAGAGATAACAAGTTCTGGAAGAAATTCATAGAAATCTCGTTTCATATATCTAGTATCAAAGCATACCGATGTGTGTATTGAACCATCACATTGAACATTTGTCATATGTTCAATTGAAATACATGCGTTGTAATTTTTAAAAAATAAACTTAATTGTTCATTCAAGCTATTATTGAAGATAGGGCTCTGACCGGGAATAATAAGTATTCGTTTATAAGAACTTAATTTATTTACATATTGTTTCCAATCTTCATTTGGACTTTCAATTCCGACTCGATCAATTTTTCTAACTTCAGGTAGTTCTTTGACATCAAATTCCATACAATAATCTTTCATCGGAACATTGATGTGTACAGGGCCAGTTCCGTGATGATTAAGTTCTAATAAAGCTTCATTAACCAATCGTTGACAATAAAGCATATCGTCTTTACCATTGATGATCGGTAGATTTACTGATTTACGGACATGTCTGTCAAACATACCGACCTGGTCTATCATTTGGTCTTCCCATTGATGAAGCATAGCTGGATTACGATCACTGGTAAGTACAACAATGGGAACACCTTGATAGAAAGCTTCACCTATTGCTGGCCAATAGTTACTACTTGCGGTTGATGCCGTACATGAAATGAGAACTGGAGATTGTATTTCTTGTGCTAATCCCATTGCAAAATATGCAGCTGAACGTTCATCTACAACAGAATAACAAGTGAAGAATGTGTCTTCTTCTACTGAATGTACAAAAGGAACATTACGACTTCCTGCCGAAAGTACAAGGTGTTTGATATTGTATTTTTTTAGTAAAGCAATAATTATTTGATATGATTGTAGATTAGTGTACATAAGAAGTATAGAGTTTAATGATTATGTAAAACATATTTAATCACTTTTTTTATTTTCTGTTTAAATGAAACCCATTGATGGTTATATGTATAACGCATATACAAATAATATTTGTAGTCATCTTTATTGCTGAATTCATCTGGATTCGCAACTTCACCGGTAAGGCGGTCCATTAATGCTTGGCGGTGCCAGTCTATATTAGGAAAGTAAGGATCTTGTAAAAAGTCATGAAGACAATTTCTCAATGTTTCATCTGCTCTTTTAAATTCTTTTACATCTACAAACTTTCCAATTTTGCTATTGTCGAAAATCCGATTATAAACTCTGTCATAGAGAATTTGAACGTTTTTGTATCCAGAGTTTGAATAAGCATCTTTGTTGGTAATAAGAATCTTTGGACGTATTCCTTTTATTTTTTCTATTTCATTAATATAAATATTTAATACATCACTCCATTTGATAGTTTCAGTCTGTGTGATATGATAAATTTGTCCTATTGCTTCTTTTTTGCCTATCAATATTGAAATTGCATAAGCAACATCATATCCGTAAGTTAGTGTTGTTGTTGCCTGTGCTATACCTTTATAGAGTTGAATGGTTCTTCCTTTTAATGCACGATACAGCCAATCTTTTATTTCATAAATTCCCAATTGAAGCCTTGATTCACTATATGTTATGTATGGACGAATAATAGTCCAATTATTGCCTATAGAGCGTATGATATCTTCTTGATGGCATTTTTCAATGGAATACTCATCTCCTTGAATATACTCTTTATCTTTGCTTGTTTCTAGAAGTCTAGGAGAGTTTTCTGTTATTGGAGTGATACTATCGGCATAAACACGGGCTGAACTTAATAAAAAATATTGTTGGGTGTGTTGCATTAATAGCTGGGCATGTTGAGTAAACTCTTGTGTGCTGTAATACATAAAGTCTATAATAGCATCATAGTCTACTTTATCAACAATAGATTGTATAAAGTTCATATTATGTGCATCCCCTAAATAGTATTGTAGGTTGTCGCCAGATATGTGATGGGAGCGTGAAGTTATATATAATTTGTTGTTTCTATTATAGCTTAGGATTTTTACTAAATGCTTTCCCATAGCTCCGGTTCCACCAAGTATAAGTATTTTCATTTGACTGTTATATAAAACATTTTATTGAAAATGTGTTTTTATTATTTTTGTGGAAGATAATGGTTGTGTCATTATTTTTGTTGGACATATAATATGTCATGTATGAAAATATGCTTTGCTTATTTGAAGGTTGCAGCAATTTTTTACTAATTTGTTTGTAGTCTTAGGTAGATGATGTTGGATTGTTTTTGTATAACTTATGTTATGAGTACGCTACGCTTTCGCCCCTCCCAAAATCCGGAAAAGACGAAAGCAATAGTAATTGATAAATGTGCGGCAAATTTACAAATTTAGTTGTAATATGCCAAGTTTTATGAAGAAAAATTAATGACATGTCTCCTCGTAAAACTGCAATAAAACTTTACTCTTTCAACTTGGGAAATAAAGTCTTTACCCCCTCCCGATAGATACGTTGTGCGTTTTCCGGTGTCGTGAACTCTTCAAACCCTCTCAGAATCCTGTCATAAACGCTTACTTCATAATTATAGAGCCCTTTTTTATGTTGTTGAAGTGGGTGGGGCTTATGTGGCAAGCCTCACGGAGCTGGTCTTTGGTGATTTTAAGCTGTTTCATTTCCTTTTCGAGGAATTCGCTGAACTCAGGATGGTTGGTAGCTAATCTGTAATGTTGCATAATAAAATTGTTTTTAGTTAATTATATAAAAATATATAAATCCCGTACCCATATAGTGGGTACGAAGAATATGGGTACAAAGGTATACCTTTGCAACAGTTTTTAAAACAATTTAAAATATAAATGCTATGAAAGCACATAAAACTACTCTTTCCGTACGGGAGCTGCAAAAGACCATAGGGCAGTGGAAAAGTCGGAAAATTACGGATTCCACCATTGCAAAGCTGTTGGAACTGATGTTGGGGATGACCGCCTACATGAACGAGGATGCGGTTTATCCTGTGGAGAATTTCTATGATATCAGCAAGGCGCTGAAGTTTAAGAACGCGCGGTATCTGGTGGAAGCGGTCAGGCTGAGCGGAGCGTTCGGCATCGTACCCGGCGACAATGTGTACGGGATGAGTTCGTTCTATTCCTACCTCTGGAAAGAGAAAGAAAAAACGGATGATTCCGCGGTAATTTTACCGGTAACTTTACCGGTAAAATTACCGCAGGGGGATATATATAATATATATACTATACAGGATAATAAGAATAATACATCCTCCGGAAGGATTTCTTCTGCGGAAAAAAGCCTGGAAGCCGCACGTAATTTCTTTCACCTCATCAACAAAAATCCGATGGATAAGATGCGGATTTTCACTCCGCTCATCGACGGCTTCCAGCAGAAGGAGGGACTGGCGCGCGAAGATGCCTGCGCCAACCTGGTGTACCTGGTGAACGAATTGCTGGTGCCTTACTTCGCAAGCCAGGAACGCTTTATGAAATCCACCCATGTAGGGCGGCTGTGCTGGCTGAGCAACCTGCTGAAATCCGCCGGCGGGCTGCGGATGCTGAAAGATGCCACGGATGCCGGAAGGCGGCAACGGGTACAGAACCTTGCCGACATGCGGAGCGAACAGCGCAACAATCATCCGCTCTGCGAGTTTGAGTGGACGGATAAGGAAAGCGGCCTGCGCTTTTACGACGACCCGCTGGAAGGGATGGTGAACATACCGGACAATGCACCGCCCCGCCCGGGAGCGGGAGCGGAGTGGAACGTGCTGAGTGGAAAATGGGGGGAGTTGTGAGTTATGAGTTATAAATTATAAAATTTCGGAGGATGAAGCCGTTTTATTATTTGAGTGATTTTCCCGAGCGTAGAAGAGCGGGGAAGAATTATATAGCAGAGTGTCCCAAGTGCGGGAAAAAACATCTTGCCATTTCGCGCGATACGGGATTGTACTGCTGCTTTTATGCGGGGTGCGACTTTCACGGGAAGCTGAAGGACTTTTGGACAGAGCGCAGAAGCACGGGATGGCAGGATGCCGGGAGTCCGGCGGGAGCTTCGCTGATGGCGAAGGGAAGTGCCGGGAAAGGAGAGCCGGGCGGTATGGCATCGGCAGGCGGAGGGAACGCCGCATTTGAGGTGTCGATGATTCCCGAAGACTACAAGCGACTGTCGCCTGAGGTTATCGCCAAAATCAAACCGCTGACCGATGACCCGGAGACCTCCGATACCGGACAGCTTGCCGCCCGCCGTTATCTTGCCGATATGGGAATCTCGTTGAAAACAGCCATCGACGCGCGTATCGGCTGCCTGGTGCACCGCTGCTTCGGAGGCAAGGACAGCAAGGACGGAAAGGATAAAAAGAATGCTGCGGGGATGATGTATCAGTGCATCGCCTATGTGAACTATATCAACGGGCAGCCCGTCAACGTGAAGTACCGCTCGTGCGATGCCACCGCTTCCGGCTATACCAAATGCTGGAGTCAGGATTCGCCCACCACGCCTTGCCCGCCTTACAACATCGACTGTATCAACCCGCTGCTGATTGCCGAAGAGAATATTCCGCGCCTGATTGTCACCGAAGGGGAAAGGGATGTGCTGACTTTGCGCGAGGCGGGCTACCCGTATGTTATCAGCGTGCCCAATGGCGCGGCAAGCGACCTTTCCAAAGGCTTCGAGGCTTTCCGCCCCTGGCTGGACCGGGTGCAGGAGCTGGTGATTTGCGGCGACAGCGACCTGCCCGGAAGGACGCTTGTGAAGCATCTTGCCGACTATTTCGGTACGCGATGCCTGTTCACCGTCCTGCCCGGCGGCTGCAAGGACATATCCGACGTGCTTGTGGCGTACGGCGCCGATGTGGTGCGCGAGATTATCGGCTCGGCATGTCCGCACCGTACATCGGACATCATCACCGTGAGCGAACGTGCGGATGAGATTATGAACGTGTTGAACGGCAATTACGACCACGGCTACGATGTGGGTTACGGTCCGCTTACCGACCGGGTGTTCCATCCCACCGACCAGGGTGGACTGATAATTGCCACCGGAAAGCCCAACAGCGGCAAGACGGATTTTCTGAACGACCTGACCTGCCGCCTCATGGCCAAGACGGGGCGTAACGTGTGCTACCTCTCCTTTGAGGTGCCCGACAAGAACAAACACATGGCAAATCTTATCCGCCTGATGCTGGGCAAGGTGAACACGGCGGCATACACCCACGAACAGTTGCAGCCCATCGTCTCTTTCCTGGACGGGCACATGGTGCATCTGGACCTGCACGAGGTTTCGCCCACGCCCGCCAACATCATAGAGCGCGCGGAGCGGGTGAAACGCGCCATGCCGCTGAAGTACCTCATCATCGACCCGTACCTCTTCATGGAAATGGAAACCGGACGCTACAACACGGAGACGCAGGCCATCAAGGGCATGCTGACGCAGATGCAGGCGTGGGGGCGTAACAACGGTGTCTGGGTGATTATCGTGGCGCATCCCCGCAGCCTGAAAAAGCTGAACGGGAAGAACGAGCTGGAGGAGATAGATATGTACACCATTTCGGGCAGCGCCAACTGGGCGAACCTTGCCGATTTCATCTTTTCCATAAGCCGCATCGAGGAACCGGACAGGCGCTATACCCGGCTCGATATGCTGAAAGTGCGCGACCAGGATTTGTGCCGGACGGGAAGCGTGCTGTTTGTGAGGCAGCCGTGCGGGCGGTATGATGAACGGGAATCGGAGGAGCAGATAATGACCGAGATGCAGGGGAGGGTTCTGGATAAGGACAGGCTGCCGTGGATGGGGCTGGTAACCCCGTGAGTTTGCTCTTGAAAGACCGGGTGTTTGCTCCCGGAATGCCTTGTGTTTCAGGCTAAAATGCCCGGAGTTTCAGATGCAAACTCCGGGCATTTGGCTTTTAAACGCCTGGCTTTTCGGGGGCTATGGTTCTCCCAATGCTTCTACGATGACGTGCACCTGAATCGGAGTGTAGCACTTGGCATTGGGAAGCATGCCGGTGGCGGCAAGCTGTTCCAGGAGTCCGGGTTTGAAGGCTATCCAGCGGTTGAGCTTGCGGACGGCTGCCTTGGGCGTGATGCTGGGACTGTATAAGATTGCCAGCTCGCTTTTGCTGTAGCTGCGGGGGATGAAAGAGGATTTTTCCATGTTCTTTATTACTTGTTTTTATGATGTAAAGTTAGTGAAAATTAGTGGTTTGCGAAAGAAAAAAGGAGAGTTTATCGCGTCGTAAGGTGTCATAAGTCGCAGAAAAACGCTTTATGGTGTGCAATGATGTGCGAAGGAGCGGAAAGGGGCGGAAGCGGGTGGGGAAGGTGCTATCTTTGTATCGCCGGTCAGAAGAAAGGGCCCCTTCGGATTGAGCGATGAATGATTTACAATTAACAATTAAAACTTAAGAATTATGGCAACAGCATTGGTGGTACGCGCACAGCGCTACAAGAAGATTGGCGACAAGACGTCTCCGTTGGTTTATATCCTGAAAAGAAAACCGCGCGACGCGAAGATGTATGATTTGAAACGCATCTCGGAAGAAATAGAGGCTTTGGGAGGTATGTCGGCAGAGGATGTGCTGCACGTGGGCAAGGCGATTGTGAGAAACATGCGCGAGAAGCTGACCGACGGCAACAGTGTCCGTCTGGATGATTTCGGTATCTTCCGCACGTCGTTTCACTGCATAGCAACGGAAAATCCCAAGGATTGTACGGTGAAGAATATTGACAAGGTGCGGATTAATTTCAAGGTCGCCACTACGCTCAGACTGGTGAACGACTCGGTTGCCACCACGAAGGGCGCACCCAACAACATTAATTTCGAGCTGGTGTCCGACGACAACAAGACATCGGGCGGTAGCGGCAACGGCGGCGGAAATGCCGGCGGTGAGGAAGAGAATCCGTTGGGATAAGGATAAGGTATTTTGAATGATGAATTTTAAATTTTTAAATTGAAAAAAAGAAGTATGGGAAAAAGTAAAGGTTTTTGGGATACGATTTTGAAAGTGGTAATTGCAGTGGCTTCGGCTGTGCTGGGTGTGTTTGGTGCGAATGCGATGAACTATTAGGAGATGAGAGCGATTGACCTGATAGTAATCCATTGTAGCTCCACGCGCGAGAACTATGCGTTGACCGAACAGGCGCTGGAGGCTTCTCACAGGCTTATAGGGTTCGACGGAACGGGGTATCATTTCTATGTGCGGCGTGACGGAAGAGTCCTGGCTACCCGTCCGGTAAGCAAAGTGGGGGCGCATGTGCGGGGCTACAATGCTCACTCGATAGGCATCTGTTATGAAGGTGGGCTGGACCGTTACGGAAATCCGAAAGATACGAGGACAGAGTGGCAGCGACATTCGCTGAGTGTGCTGGTGGGAAAGTTATTACAGGAATATCCCGGTACATGTGTAGTGGGGCACAGGGACCTCAGTCCCGACCTGAACGGAAACGGGGAAGTGGAACCCATGGAGTGGACCAAGCAATGTCCCTGCTTTGATGTAGGGAAGGAATTCTGATAGCGGGATGCTGAAAAGGCTGTAGGGTGATAGTAAAATCATCGTACAGCCTTTTCTTCTTGTTGCCTCCTCTTCTGTATCTCTTTTGTCTTTTTGTTCTTTTGTCCTTCCATTCCCTCCCCCTTTTTCTCGACAAATCCTATAGGTACATCCACATGCGCACACCCCAACATATCCAGCCGTACAGCAACTTTACTTTTCCCGTTCACAGTGATAAGCTCTCCTTCGAGTCCGGCAAGCGGCCCTTTTATTACCTTCACGGCATCGCCGGGAGCCAGCGGGGCGCTGCACATTTCCACCGCTTCGGGACTGTAGTCGAGCATGAAGCGGAACCGGTCCATCTGTTCGTCGGGGATAACGGCAGGGGTGCTTTCGCCGCGCAGTACCATATAGCGGCTGACCGCCTGCAGGCTCAGGGGGAGCGGCCGTTCCTGCGGAGTGACATGCACGAATATCATCATGGGAATCACAAGACGCTCTACCCGTTTGCGGCGGTCGCTCCACTGGCGAATCTCGCTCTGGACGGGCAGGTAGCACTCGATGCCCATAGCGGCAAGCCGTTGTGCAGTCTTTTTCTCAAGGCACGACTGTACATAGGCCACCAGCCATTGGCGGGGTGCTGTATTGTTTTTTGTTTCTATGTGATTCGTATTCTGCATTGTTTTTTACGTTCGGTTGGGTTAAAAAGTATGCCGGGCAGCAGCGCTCTGCTGCCACAGCATACAAGCAAACAAACAAAAAATAAGCCCGGAAACAAGGACAGCATTGCATGTAGAAGTTCCCCAGGCTTATGGGGTGAATATCTTATTTCGAATCAGAAGTATCGCCATAACCGTACCCATAGCCATAGCCGTATTTCTTGCCGTAGCCGTAGTACCTGCCGTACTTGCCGTAGCCGTAATAGTAGCCGTACTTTTTCTTTTTCATGTCCAGGCCGTTGATAACAGTGCACAGACCGGGCAAACGCTTGTTGGCGTACAGCTCGTTGATGAGCTGGTAGTCGTTCTTATGCGTATAGTCGGCACGGCATACGTAAACGCTGATGTCGGCAACGCGTGCTATGAGCTGCGTGTCGGTGACCATGCCGATAGGGGCGGTGTCGAGCACGACATAGTCGTAGTCTTTTTTCAACAGTTCGATGGCATCGTCCAGGGATTTGCGTGCCAACAGTTCCGTGGGATTGGGCGGGATGGCTCCACCGGGTAGTACATGAAGATTGTCCGATACCTCGGAAGGCAGTATCATGGAACGCAAATCGGTACTTTGGGGAGCGGAGAGGAAACCGGTGATTCCCTTTTCCTTGTGGTGTATGCGGAAGACCTTGTTCAATCCCGGCTTGCGGATGTCGAGCCCCACGATGATGACCTTCTTGCCTAATAATGCCAGACTGACAGCTAAATTGGATGCTATGAATGTTTTTCCTTCACCGCTCATGGTAGAGGTGACGAGAATGACTTTTCTGTCCGGGTCGCCCAACATGAAAAGCAGGTTGGTGCGCAGGCTACGGAAAGTTTCCGCCATGATGTCGTTGTCGTTTTCGCGGACGGCAATGGCGTGCTTGTCTTCCGAATCGTTCAAGGGAACATCGCCGATAATGGAGACATTGGTAAGTCTTTCAACGTCGGCGCGTCCTTCGATGCGGTAGCTCAGCAGGTTCAGTATCCAGATGATGGCAACCGGAATACCGAGACCGAGCACAAATGCCATCATGTAAATTTTTTTGCTTTGGGGAGATACGGGGAAATCATCTGCCAGCGCATCGTCGATGATTTTGGCGTTATTGGCGGTGGCGGCAAGTGCAATATTATTTTCCTCGCGTTTCTGCAGCAGCATGAGATAAAGTCCTGCCTTGATTTCCTGCTGGCGCTGGATGCTGACGAAGCGGCGTTCCTGGGCAGGAGCATTGCTGATGCGTCCGGCATACTTGCCTGCCTGGCGGTCGAGGTCGGCTTTGGTGATAAGCAGTCCTTTGCGTACACTGGCGATGGTTGTGAGGATGCCGGCACGCATGTCCTGTATGTTGCTGTCGAGACGGCGTACAACCGGGTTGCTTTCCGAAGAGGTGCGTAACAGGCGGTTACGTTCCAGAATCAACGCATTGTATTGAGTGATGAGCCCCGATAGTGTTTCATCGTTCAGTCCTACATTGGCAGGAAGAGTGGTGGCTGCGTTCTCCGGTTTTTGAATATACTCGGAGAGGTATTGGACCAGATTGAGCTGGGTGCCGTTCTCTACGCAAAGCTTTTCGTAGGCAGACTGTTCGCTGACGGCAAGCTGGGCATCGCTGCTAAGGTCGGTAAGTCCTGCTTCGCGCTTGAAACTTTCCAGTTCCTGTTCCGTAGTGCCTAATTCCTGATTGATGACGGAGATGCGTTCATCGATGAAGCGGGCGGTGTTTTGTGCCACTTCATTTTTGTCGTTGTTGGCGTTTTTATTATAGATTTCGACAAGTTTGTTTATGAAGTTCTCACCACGTTTTTTGTTCGTATTCTTTATCGATACGGTAACAACGGAAGTGGTCTTGCTGGTCGGTTCGATGGATAAAGCGCTTCGATATCCTTTGGCTATGGACAGTGGATTGACAATACTTACGTCTACACTGCCGCTACCGGTAATGGGGGTGGTGGGATTGGAGGTAAACGTGAGTGTACCTGCCTCTCCGGACAGAACGGCGGGCAGTTCCGTGAAATGCTTGTTGACGGTGTTTCCATTGATGGTTGCCGTTACATCTATCCGGTTGCCGGACTGATAGCTGACGGTCAGCAAGATGGGGGCCTTAAGCCGTTCGGCATCTTCGGGCAGAAAATGTACGAGTACCGGAGAAGAACCGTACAAATCGGGCTTTTGGAATCTGCCTTCGCCCGAATAGCTGATGTACAGTTCCAATTCACTGACCACATCCTTGATAAGCGATTTGCTACGGAGAATTTCGATTTCATTATCGATATTCTGAGAAGAAGATATGATACCAAGGTCCTCAAAAGCGCTGAGGTCATTGCCGGTATTGCCTCCTTTCTTATTGTCTTTGATAATCATGGACGCACTTATGTTGTACACGGGAGTAATGGTCTTCAAATAGAGCCAGGCGCATACCAGACAGAAAATGACTGAGGCGATGAACCAGGGCCACCGGATGATGTATTTGAAAAGCATAGCCTGCCAGTTGGTCTTTTCTTCTTTTTCTTCGAACAAGTCGTCGTATATTTCTTCTTTCACGTCTGTAATTTTTTATTTTTGTTTGTTGAGGTTCAATTTCTCTTATTTTGTAATTGCGATAATAAGACTCGCCAGCGATACTAATGAGCCGATAACCGAGAACCAGATGGTGGTACTACTGCTGATATTGGATGTCTTTGCCTTGGTCTTATTGGGAGTGACATATAAGATGTCATTCTGTTGCAGGTAGTAATACGGCGATTGCAGAATGTCCTGGTCGTTCAGGTTGAGTGTGACAATTTCCCGCTTGCCGGTATTGTCCTCGCGAATCAGTTTGACATTGTCGCGAATGCCGTAGATAGTCATATCGCCTGCCATGGCAAGGGCCTCAAAGATATTGACCTTCTCATTGGAAATGGTGAAAGTTCCCGGACGACCGACTTCACCAATGACGGATATTTTATAATTGATCATACGTACTGTGACAATGGGTGTTTCACGGAACTGAGATTTGAGCTTGTCCTTGATATATTGCTCGGCTTCTCCCTTGGTAAGTCCCCCTAAGTGAATAGTGCCCAATACGGGAAATTCTACATTTCCGTTATTGTCTACGAGGTACTGCTGTAATGCCGGTTGGGAAGTAAGCGATTGGCTGCCTGTATTGCTGACAGGGGTTGCTATGGTAAGGTTAAACGGTTCTGCCAGCGCTGGCTCTTCCGGGCAGCTTACCACGATTGTCAGCAGGTCTTTCGGCATGATACGAGCATCATACAAGGTCATGTCTCGGACGCTTGTATCTGCCATGGCAATCTGCTGCAAATCGTCTTGCAGATAAGGTACTTTCTTGTAGCTTTGGCATCCTGCCAACAGCAGAGGTAATAATAAAAATATCAGACTTCTTTTTTTCATGTGTTTTTGATTTAAACTTTCAACTCTCAGCTTTCAACTTGTTTTAGTAGGCTTCTTTTTCTCCTTTTACCGCATTCTTCACGGTTTTGTAGATAATGTACAGGTCGAGCATGAATGTCCAGTGCTCCAGATACCAGATGTCGCGCTCCACGCGTCCTTCCATCTGCCAGAGTTTCTTGGTCTCTCCGCGGAAGCCGGTGACTTGCGCCCAACCGGTGATGCCGGGTTTGACAAGGTGGCGTACCATATACTTATCAATCAGCTTGGAGTATTCTTCGGTATGTTTCAGCATGTGCGGGCGGGGACCTACTACGGACATGTCGCCCAACAGAACGTTGATGAACTGCGGCAGTTCGTCGATGCTTGTTTTGCGCATGAAATTGCCCAGGCGGGTTTTGCGCGGGTCGTTTAAAGTAGCCTGCACCTTATCGCTGTCCTTGTTGACACGCATGGAACGGAACTTGTAGCACCAGAACTCCTTGTTCTCCTCGCCGCTGCGCTTCTGCTTGAAGAAGATAGGTCCGGGCGAGGTTATCTTGATAGCCAGTCCTATTATGATGAAGATGATAGGAAAGATTGTGCATAGGAACAATAGTGAGAACACGATGTCGAACAAGCGTTTTGCCAACCGGTTTTCGGGTTGCGCCAACGGTTCCTGACGAATGTCCAGTACGGGTACGTTTCCTATCAGTTCAAGGTGCATGCGCCGTTTCAGGTAGTTGCGTACGTTGGGCACGCTGTAAAAATGAATCAGATTGTTTTCGCAGTAGCTAATGATAGGCATTATCTCTTTGCTATGCGAGGAAGCAAGACCACAATATAACTGTTCGGCCTTACTTTTCTTAAGATAAGGGATTACTTCTTGGGGAGTGCCCAGATAGTGGCATTCCTTCGGATAATTGTCGGAAGGATGCTCGGCAAAATAGCCCACTACCTTGAAGCCGGAAGTAGGGTCGGCGGTCATCTCTTCGTAGAGTTCGACCATATTGGAGCCATCGCCCACAAGTGCGACAGTACGACGGTTGCCTCCCTTGCGGCGGTATATTTTGACGAAATGTCTGAATATGAGTCTGTATGATACAAGCAGTGCAAGGAATGCTGTATAGAATATAACGAGGAAGCGTGTGGACAAGCTGCCGAAATGCACCAGCGTGATAAGGCTGATGAATACTACCGCATGGCAGAATGTATTGCGTACGGCACGCATTACGATATGGTCTGCACGTACGATGCGGCGGTGAAGCACGACTCCTTTGGAATAGTTACATAAGAGATAGACCAAATTCAACAACACCAACAATTGCGGCAGTGAATCGGAGAGAAGGATACGCTGGGTATCTGTGTCCAATACATAATACAAGGTTATAAAGAGTGCATTGAGAATGCATAAATCACCGGCAATGATGATGCTCTTGATAATTTTGTTGAAACGCAAAATTTGTTTCATGGTCTTCGTAATGTCCTGTCAATCATTGAATTTTTGTAAATAAAATAATTGATTTCCCTGTCTTATTTGTTATGATTAATTATGGGTTCTCTTACTTACAAGGTAAGAGATGCCCCATTCCCTTACTTACAAGGTAAGAGAACCATTATTCCGTTTGCAAAGGTATGAAAAATATTATCATTACAAACAAAAAAATATTTATTTTTAAATCTCAAATTCCCATCATAACTACTCATAAAAAGGTATAAAACATATTTTCAAAGTATTAAATATTTACATATTTCATTGTATACATCGCTTTTGTTTAACAAAGTTTCAAAAATGTCATTTCGCTTCCATGCCTTTATAGAAGCATAAGGGATACAATAGGAAAAGTGCTTTTATGTTATTATAAAAAGCTTTTTTACAGTATTTTATTCATTCTCTTACCTTGTAAGTAAGAGAATGAACTATCTATGAAACAATTTTATATAGCAAGTAATATTAATTTACATGCTATTTTTTATTCTATTCCCCTTTTTTTCTCTTTTTCTTTTTGGCATGGATGGTGGAAATAACCTTCCGGTTGGCTTTACTCATTGCATTATTGTTAAAAGAAGAGAGGTATACGTGTGTTACCTTTTCGGAACTGTGTCCCAGCCCTTCGCTTATCATGGCGATGGCTACTCCTTCTTCTTTGGCGGTGGTAGCCCAACTGTGGCGTGCCACGTAGGAGGTGAGCGGCACACTCAGGCGCAGCATCTTGGATAGCCGGTGCAGGTGCTGGTTGTAAAGACGCAGTGCGCTTTTGTACTGCCGGTAGCCTTCCGGACCGACCGCTGAGAGTATGGGCAGAAGGTAAGGAGAGGGGGAGTGCTTGTCGGTGTAGCGTCGCAGAATCTCGGCGGCGTACGGTTCGAGGTAGACCGATAGCTGCTGGCGGGTCTTGCGGCGGTAGTAGTAAATGGTGTTGTGCTTCATGTCCGTTTTGCGGAGATGAACCAGGTCGACAAACGGAATGCCTCTCAGGTAGAAGCTGAGCAGGAATAAATCGCGGCTGAAGCGCAGGTGGGGAGAGTGTTCCAGATTCAGTTGCGAGAGACGCCGTATAAGGGCGGGGGAGATGGCACGTTTGGCGGTAGGCTCGTAGCCGGTGAATACGAAGCGGAACAGCTCGTCGGCAGGTATCGTATCGGGAATGCCTTGCTGGTATGCCTGGTTGAATATGGAACGCAGCATGCGCATATAGGCGGAGATGGTATTGTGGCGCCGGCCTTTCTGCAACAGGCTTTCTTCGTATCGTTTTATCATTCCCGCCGTCACTTCCTTGAAGGTAAGGGGGATGTCGCCGGTAAAATTCCGGAAACTGTTGATGGCGCCGGAGTACAGGTTGGCTGTGCCGTAGCGGCCGGCGCTTCTGGCTTCTTCGATTGCGCTTTGCGCAAAAGTGTATATGGTAGTCATAATCTGAATTTTAAGTTGGATAATGAGCTTGATAACAAGCTATCTCAAAAAAAGATTTGAGATAAGACAGGTTTAAGAGCCTGCTTAAATTTTGTTCAGCTTCTTTGGGAAGTTCTTCTTGAAGAAAATTTAAAAGGACTCCGTATATAGAAAGGGTAAATTTCTATATGGATTCAGATTATGACCGGTCCGGGCATTCCCGTAAAAATCAGAGTATGCCCGAACGTACCCGGCTTAAGGTTTCGGGAGTCATCAGCAGATAGGAGGCGATGTGCGACAGAGGGGCGCGCTTGATGACTTCCGGCTGCTGCTCCATCAGCTGGCTGTAGCGTTCGCGTGCTGTCTCGAACCGCCAGGAATCGGCTTTGATTTGTGAAACAATAAGGGAATATTCGAGTATCTTGCGATAGAACATATTGATTTCCCACGATATTTCGGTAAGAAGCATCAGCTTGTCATAGGGAAGCAGGTAGACCACGCTGTCTTCGAGCGCTTCAATCATGAGGTGGGTGGGCTCTTTCTTCAGCGTGCTTTCAATGCAGATGACGATGCATCCTTCATAAGAGAAATGTTCGGTGACGTCTTTTCCGTTTTTGTAATAGAACTGGCGCAGCATGCCTTTGCCGACGAGTACGATATTATGGCTTACCTGTCCCTCTTTCAGTAGAAGTTCGCCTTTTTCCACTTCTCTGCGGACCAGGATTTCTTCCAATTGCCGTCTGCCTTCGGGCGCCATGCCGGGATAGCGGGAGTTGACGGTGGCATTCACTGTTTCTTTGAGTAATGTGTCCATAACGGTTATGCAGGTTTGGGTGTCATTTAGCGTGGCAAAGGTAGCAAAAAATATTTGATATGCGTCAAGTTGTTCTCCCTTTCCTTTCCGTATCTTTGCGCGATTTTTATCATAGCGCTTCTACAACAATGATACAGCAGGAGAATCTGAAGAAACGGCTTGCCAGGCTGGCGGCCCCCATTTTCATAGAGACATTATTAATCATGATGCTTGGCGCGGTGGATACCGTTATGCTGAGCCGCCATTCGGACAACAGTGTGGCTGCCGTAGGGGTGGTCAATCAGATTATCATGCTGACTTTCCTGGTGTTTGAGGTGATTAATCTCGGTACTTCCGTGCTGTGTTCGCAGTATCTCGGTGCACGGCTGCATAAACAGGTGGTGCAGGTGGTGGGAGTATCTCTTCTGGTGAACTTCGTGGTGGGTGTAGGCATCAGCATGCTGCTGTTCGGGTGTGCGGAGCCTATCCTGCGGCTGATGGGGCTGGGGCCCGAACTGATGCAGGACGGCATGGACTATATGCGTATTGTAGGGGCGTTCGCCTTTTTCCAGGCGTTGTCGCTTACTCTTTCCGCTTCGTTGCGCAGCGCCAACAAGGCAGTGTATCCGATGTTGGTGACGGTGGTGGTGAATGTGCTGAATATAATAGGCAACTATTCCTTGATTTTCGGACGTTTCGGCTTTCCGGAATTGGGCGTGGAGGGGGCGGCCATCTCTACGGCTTTCAGCAGAGGGGTGTCCATGGTGATTCTGTTTGTAATCTTGTTTCGCAAGCATATCCACCGTTTCCCGCCGGCTTACTTCCGTCCGTTCCCTTGGGTGGAGTTGAAGAACCTGATGAAGGTGGGGCTGCCTTCTGCCGGCGAGCAGCTTTCTTACAGTTCGTCGCAGGTGGTGATTACTTATTTCATTAACATGCTGGGAGTGGAAGCGCTTGCCACGCGTACTTATTGTGTCAATATCATCATGTTTGCTTATCTGTTCAGCATTTCCATGGCACAGGGCGGGGCGATATGCATCGGGCATCTGATAGGGGAGAAGAAACCGCGGGCGGCTTTCCTGATGGGGAAATATGTAATGAAGAAGTCGGTGATGATAACCGTGATTCTGTCTTGTATTCTTGCTCTTTTCGGGCATGTTATTTTCGGCTGGCTGACATCCAATGCCGAGATTATAAAGATGGGGGTTACCATTCTGGTTATTGATATTGTGCTGGAGATAGGGCGTCCTGTCAATATCTTCGCAACGAATGCGCTGCGTGCGGCGGGCGATGTGAATTATCCGTTCTATGTAGGGTTGGTGGTGATGTGGAGTGTAGCCGTAGGGCTTGGCTATCTGTTCGGCATTCCGTTGGGTTGGGGCATTTGCGGCATGTGGGTAGCGTTTTTGCTGGACGAAAATATCCGCGGGGCTATTTTTGTGCGCCGTTGGTACAGCATGAAATGGGCAAGCAAGAGTTTTATAAGATAATGCTTAGGGAGGAAAGGCCGGTTTTCTTTATGGGAAGTAAACGGGGTGTGTACCGGTAAAGATAGGGAAACTGAACGGGGATACTCTAAAAGGTGTCTGAGAAAATACTTTTTGAAGAAAAATTAAACAGCGTATTGTGTTTTGAGTGTTAGCGTGTTATCTCTTTTCCTGCAAAAATACTGAAAAAAATATGCGGGAAAGATTTGCATAGTCCAAAAGTTTGCCATACATTTGCACCGCATTTGAGAACAAATGTTGGTTACTAAGGAAGTTTGGGTGAGTGGCTGAAACCACCAGTTTGCTAAACTGACGTACGGGTAACCGTACCGGGGGTTCGAATCCCCCAGCTTCCGCAAGGAACTGAAAGCATCGGTCTGAAAGAACCGATGCTTTTCTAAAAAAAAAACTTGTTGGTGGATTCGTCTAACGGTTAGGACACATGCCTCTCACGCATGTAATACGAGTTCGATTCTCGTATCCACTACAGTAAAACTTGTTTATGCACTCTTAGCTCAGTTGGTAGAGCAACTGACTCTTAATCAGTGGGTCCAGGGTTCGAATCCCTGAGGGTGTACGAATCAGAAAAGTAAATTGAAAGAAGGCTCTGAAAATCAATGATTTTTGGAGTCTTTTCTTTTATGGATTCCTATAGGATATAGGCTCAAAGTTTTTTTGATTTTACTTTATAACACATATAATAAAAAACGTAAATACAAAGAAAATAATAAAAAAAATAGTACCTTTGTACATTCATTCAATTTGTATGTATAATTATTTGATAAAAAGCAAAATATAGTATAGGTCTATGTCTAAAATATTTTTGATAACATACGATTTAAAGGAACCGGGACAAGATTATTCAGAGCTTTACGAGGCTATAAAAGGTCTTGGCGATTGGCAGCACCCATTAGAATCTATGTGGATGGTGAAAGTCAATGACTTTGTTGTTGCTCAAAATGTATATAACTCTTTGCGTCCACAAATTGATGAAAATGATTTATTGTTTATCGTAGATATTACTGATAGAAATTGTCAAGGGTGGTTGTCTAAGACTGTTTGGACATGGCTTAATTAAGGAATAATATGATTAAAAATATAACTATTGAGGGTTTTAAGTGTTTCCATGAAAGGCAATCAATTCCCCTTTCTCAAATTAATTTATTGTATGGGAAAAATGGTCGAGGCAAATCTACTATAGCTCAGTCTTTTTTGTTGTTAGCTCAAACAATGAAGGAATGTAATGACATTGCAGAGTTACGTTTAATGGGTGATTGGGTAGCATTGGGAACTTTTGACGAAGTGGTGAATGTCAATACGGAATCTAAAAAATTTTATTGGGCATTTCAAGATGACGATAATCGGATAGAGTTAGGTTTTGAAAAGCTCCCTCAAAAAACTCAAATGGCAAAACTATGCGAGCTATTAGTTAATGGGGAAAATCGTTTTGATGTAAAAACAACTTCAGATAAAGATATCGTTAGTGAAAATAAATCTGTTAGTACGACATCTGATATCATGATGTTACAAAACTTTAAATTGTTGCAGTATGTCTCAGCCGAACGTTTAGGACCTAAGAATATTTCTGCTAGAATAGATTCATTGGATAATAATTGGTTAGGGGTGAAAGGCGAGTACGTTATTAATGTACTTTCAAATCAAGGTGCTTTATTCCAAGCAAAAGTGTGTGAAGTTTTATCGGAAATATTAACAGGCGCTACTCTAGAGGCTAAACCTAAAGATAATGATAGTGTTGAGCTTTTTCTTGACTCGGTAAATAATGGTCATAAATTTCGCCCAATCAATGTTGGGTTTGGTTATAGCTATGTTTTACCTGTTATTGTTGCAGCTCTGCTTGCAAAAAAAGGAAGTATACTGATTGTTGAAAATCCAGAAGCTCATTTGCATCCAGGAGCTCAATCAAGATTGGCCAAATTCCTTATAGAAGTATCTATTAAAAATAATATCCAACTTTTGATTGAAACCCATAGTGATCATGTCGTAAATGGGCTCCGTATTGCAATGAAACAAAAATTAAATGATTTGTCTCCTAATGATGCTGAGATTATTTTTTTCTCTCATGATGATATAAATACAAATTCGTCTGTAGAGATAATTAAGTGTGATCGTTTTGGAGAGCTAAGTGATTATCCTGATGACTTCTTGGATGAATGGACAAAACAATTAGTTACTTTAGTTTGAGTTATGGACGCTTATTTTAACGAACTCTCTTGTTTTCCTCTATGTAAATCAAAGGAATGTGCAAAAGAAAGAGCGTACAAATTTGCTTCGCTGCTATCCGAAACGAAGAAACAGGGTTTTAATGTCGTACGTTGTCATGATAGAGGAATGGCTGAAATTCTTCTGAGCCAAGACTATTCGATTGCAGATTTTTGCAATGAAAATTTACGTGGAATTAAGGAAATGTTGTTATTATCAATGTTGCATCCACCATATTTTGAACCTGGTTCTGAGGAAGAGAAAACATATATAGAGAATACCTTTTCTGTTTCTGTTACTAATGATCTTAATCAGGAGGAAAGGAAACCTGCTTATGGTTTGTCTGCTGTGCATTTATATAATTCTATTGGTCAGAATCTTTGCTCTTGTGATTTTTGGGAACAAAGCAAAGAATATGTGATATATGACGTTGATGATTCAGGCAAAGAAAAAGAACGCAAAGTTTTATCATTTTCGAATCCTGAAGACTATAAAACTTTAGAATATAAACAATGGCGAGCAAAAACAAAACCTTGTAATTTTTGCGATTGCGGATTAGAGAAAACTAAGAAACAATGCAAATTATCGTCTGATCATCACGGCAATGATGTGTTGAAAAAGTTTGCTAAGGAAAGTTTATTTATTCTTCCATATATTGAGAGTGTAGTTACATCATTGGCATATACTCCTGATTCAAAAACATTTGTAAAAAAATTACATTATGGTACAGGTCGAATTGAAATTGTATTAACATGGACAGAAAAAGGGTATGGAATGGTTGTGCAAACTACAGCTCGAGATGACATTGAATTAATCCAGATTGGATATGAGTTGGAAAAACGTTTTGGAAATGGCAATTGATTTAATGCAGAATATGTTTGTATAATATTTTCTTAAATCGCCTTTGGCCGTTTTAGATAGCGTGGTTTGTTTGCCTAAACAACAATGTATTTTAGGCAACTTATTGAAAATAAGGATAAAACAAATTCTTCCGGGAAGAAGGATGATTTGAATATGTGGAGATTATATGGTGGTAATGCGAGAGGTATTTGTATGGTATTCTCATTTAAATCTCAGCAAAATAGTGTTTTAAAGAAAATTCAATATGTGGCAAAAGAGGATGACATTATAAAAAGACTCAACCAACTCATGTTATCACTCAAAGATTTAAATATAAATTTTTTTTTAGATAAATATTTAAACTCCACTTGTATTCGTATTAGACTTCTCCAACTTCCAAACATCAGGAAGAAGTTCACGAACATTTTTCCCGGAGTCCTTTTCCAGATAATATGGAAGTTTGGCTATGATATCATTCAGCCATTCCCTAGAGTTAATTTCCTGTGCTTTACAGGTAGCACTGAATGTTTCTTTTTAGGCACGGAATACACGGATTTCACGGAAAAAAATAAAGAAAATCCGCGTTTTCCGTGTATTCCGTGCCTAAAAAAATCATCAAGCGTCTTTCTGCATCCCCTCTTTGTCTTTGGCGATTCGCTGAAAATTTACCTTTTCATAATCTTTTTGAAATCCTCGGCAATCTGCTGCCCCATATTGACTATCGCGCTATCGACTTTATGTACCTCTGCCGGTGTGACCGCATCTTTGTAACGCGCCTTGCCGAGCTTGAACTTCATATCGTCCAGAGTTCCGGATATATTCAGGCCCAGTTTGAACGGAATGGGGGATTTCAGGATGGAGATGTGATAGTCGAACTTCATATCCAGCCCTTGTGTGCCGCCTACCGCCGCTCTGTAACGGTCCATTGATATTTCGAACGGATAGACGGTTACATTTCCGTCTTTGATGCCGATGTTTACGGAAATACTGTCTATCATGTTTCTTTTCTTGTTTTTGAAGAAAAATTTTTTGGAGATTTCGGCGAAAGTCTCACCGTCCATCAGGACAAGGCTGTCTCCCTTGACATGAATGGCCGACCGCATGGTGGGGATTTTGATGTTCAGGGCGGAGTCCAGGGAAGCGGCGGCAGCCACATTGAAATCGACCGTTCCTTCGAATGAGCGCAGCATGGGGACAATCGTGTCCAGGGAAGGGGCGAAGTCTACCAGCTTCCCGATGTTGATGTTGTGCAGCCGGAAGTCGAAACCGGCAAATCCCTCTTCCGGAGATTTTGCCTGATAGACGAGGGTGGTGTTCATGTCGGAACCCATGCCTTTCATGCTGAGCTGTTTCAGGTAGACGGACTGGTTGCGGATGTCCACAGCTCCGCGGACATCGTTGAATGTGACTTTCTCGTAAAAGACTTTCCTGAAATCGGTCTGCAGTTCAAAATCCAGGTTCTTGGGGATGACGAACAGCTTTACTTCGGTGGAGACCGTATCGCTTTCCGCAGCTAGTGTATCCGACGGGAGCGATATCGACCGTATCAACTGGTTGCAGTCCAACTGTTCGGACGATACGTCCAATTTGGCGCGCAGAAGCTTGTGATGCCGCATGGCGCCGTACAGGTCGTGAATTGAACCGGTAGCGGTGATATCGGATTTGCCGATGCGCATGGTGGCATTGCGCAGGGTGATGACGCGGTCGTTTACCGTGACGGAAGTTTTCTGCACCTGTATGGGAAGTGCACATTCCGGGGTGCGGAACGCCATGCGGTGGAAACCGATGATGCCTTTGGGTGTCCACAGCGAATCGCGTACTTTTTCGGCTGTTATTCCGATGCCTGCTTTGTCCATTCCCAGGCGGGTGTCGCCCATGCGGCAGAACAGTGTGTCCACTTCCAGTGTAAGCCCTATCTGCGGATTGGCAGGGTTGTGCTCTCCGGGTTGCAGCTTGAGGCGGGCGGATGATTTTCCACAAAAGAGGTCGAGCGAATCCGCCAGGGATACTCTCAACTTGTTCATCTCTATCTTGCATTCCGTCTTGGCAGGGCGCAGCGTGTCTTGGGAGGGATAGGTGCTGATTGCCGCCGTAAAGCTTTCCGTGGCTGAGTTCAGGGCAGGTGAGCGGAGCGTCATATCCTTGATTTCAACACGCCCTCCGAGCCATTCGTTGCCGGCAAAGTCCAGCGTAGCGTTGCTTGTGAACTCGAAATTCTTTTGGGTATGGCGCAGCACGAGTTTGTCCGTCCTGATTTTGCCTTGAACCTTTATCCGTCCCCAGTCCTGTTTCTTGAGGGTGGACAGGCGGCAACGCAGTTTCAGGTCGGCATTCATCTTTCCATCCATGCCGATGCCTTCCTGAAGAGGGAAAATCTGCGCCAGCGTATTCAGGTCGACGGTGGAGCGGGTATGAAAGGTGATGTCCGGGTCGGTGAGCAGGTTGTCCACTTTCATATCGGCCAATATGTCGGTGTCGGCGCCTTTGAACTGGAAGATTTTCAGGTTCAGGCAAGAGGGGGTATTCCGCATGAGGTCTATCCGGGCGGAAAAGTCGGCGTTTACCTTGTCTATGCCGTAAGGCAGCCCGGCGTATCTGGCGAAAGCATCTTTTATCCTGATGTCCAGCGTGGCAAGGGGCATCTTCTGCTTGCCGTACATGCCTTTCAGCGTGCCGATGAAACTTACTTCTCCTCCTGCCGATACTTCCGCCTTTTTCAGGATGCTCTCCGGAATCATGTGCAGTACGGTTTCCAGCGAGGGGGTGTGCAGCCCGTCTTGCCAGAAGAGAAGGTTCTTGTTGCGGAAATCTACTGCCAGCATGGAATGGCCTTTCTTCATATTGGCTTTCAGGGTAAGGTTTGTGTCCCATAGGTTGGCGAAAATGCGTGTGTCACGGTCGTCCATGGTTACCGTGGCGTGCTGGATGGAAATTTGCCGGATGTCGAGCTCGCTGATGTTCATGGCGTCTCCGGCAGGTGAAGAGGCGGACTGTACCGTATCCGGAACGGTGATGTCCCAGTTGGCAATGCCGTCTTTGTTTTTATAGGCGTAGATATCGGCATGTTCCAGCGCCAGGCGGTGGATGCTGATTTTCTGTTGCCGCAGGTAGTCCATGGGGTTGACCACCGCTACCGCCTTTTTGAATGATACCGGACAGTTTGAGTATTTTCTTGGTTTGACTTTTCATTTTGTAATTCGTTCTGTAAATATTGGGCAAGGAGTGGCTTCCTTTCCTTAATCACATGCAAAGTTATAACTGTAATTTGATAAAGCCGTAAGCCGATATTGTTAAAAAATGATTAAAGGAATTTATGAATGATTTTTCCGCTATAATGAATAATTGAGTTCTTTTTTTATGTTAAAGCGTGAATAAATGCTGCTTAAATTTTATATTTGTACCGTTGGTATCCGGTTACGCTGCCTTATATATAAGGTGTATCGGGATGCCTTAAGTTTAATCTAATAAATTGATGTTATGAAAAAGTACATTGCAGAAATGCTGGGAACCATGGTTCTCGTTCTTATGGGCTGCGGCACGGCAGTCAGTCTGTCGTGCACATCGGCCGACCCTAATCTGGCGGCCACGGTAATAGGTACGGCGCTTGCTTTCGGATTGTCGGTGGTGGCTATGGCCTATACTATCGGTGGCGTTTCGGGCTGCCACATTAATCCGGCGATAACGCTCGGTTGCCTGCTTTCCGGCCGTATGAGCGGAAAGGATGCCGGTATGTATATGCTGTTTCAGGTAATAGGAGCTATTTTAGGTTCTGCCGTTCTTTGGGTGCTGACTTCCAATTCGGGTGTGAGCGGAACAGGCGCCAATGCCTGCCAGGAAGGAGTTTCCGTAACGGGCGCCCTACTGGCCGAGATTGTGTTTACATTTGTGTTTGTACTGGTGGTATTGGGCACTACCGATGCCAAGAAGGGCGCCGGTAATTTTGCCGGACTTGCCATAGGTCTCTCTTTGGTACTTGTACATTTGGCCTGCATCCGTTATACCGGTACTTCGGTTAATCCGGCTCGCAGTATAGGCCCTGCGCTCTTTCAGGGTGGAGAGGCTTTGAGCCAGTTGTGGATTTTCATTGTAGGCCCGTTTATCGGTGCGGTGCTGAGTGCCGGGGCATGGAAGATAGTTGCCGGCGGAAAGGAATGAGCCGGTGCCCGGCCTGAACCGGGCCGCTGATATTTGAAGAGGATATTTAAAGAGGATGTTTCCCGATTGCGGCAGAACGCAGTGTTTGGGGAACATCCTCTGTTTTTTTACTCTTTCGACTGGTGTACGGTGAGTTGCGGGAACGGGAATCCGATACCTTCTTCATTGAATGTCTGGTAGACGATTTCGTTGATATCGTACAGTACACTCCAGTAGTCGGCGCTTTTTACCCATACGCGTACCGTGATATCGACGCTGCTTGCGCTCAGTGAACCTAAGACGATGAGAGGAGCGGGGGTGTCCAATATGCGGCTGTCTGCATTGATGATGCGTTGCAGCACGGCTCTTACTCGCTTCACATCCTCGCCGTACTCTACGCCGAACACCCATTCGACACGGCGCTTGTCCTGCTTGCTGTAATTGGTGACGGCATTGCCGCTGAGGCTTCCGTTGGGCACATAAATCATACGGTTGTCGAGGGTGGACAGTATGGTGTGGAAAATCTGTATTTCCTTTATCGTGCCGCTTATTCCCGGTCCGTCTATGTAGTCGCCTACCTTGAACGGCTTGAAAATCAGTATAATCAGTCCGCCGGCAAAGTTGGACAGGTTTCCGGAAAGCGCCATACCCACAGCCACACCTGCGGATGCAAGCAGCGCCGCAAAGCTGGTGGTTTCCACACCGAGTTTGCCGATGATGGCAAAGGCAAGAATCATATTCAGCAGAATCTTTATCAGGCTCTTCAGGAAGGTCTGCACGCTGGTTTCAATCTTCCGCTTTTCGAGTATTCTGGCTACCAACGCGCTTATCTGCCTGATGATGAAACGTCCGATTACATAGATTAAAATGGCGATTAATATGTCCTTGCCGGCATCCATTCCAAAATCTATCAGTTTTTCCAATGCCTGTTCGAGTTTCCCACCGGTGGCGGGAGTGTTCAATAAAAGTAAATTCATTTCTTTTTCGCAATAAATAAAATAATATTATAAAATAGGTGTATATTCAGCATGCAAAGATAATCAAAATCCGGGCGGTTGTGGCGTATGAAATATATAATGCGTATTATTTCCTAAATAGAATTAAAACATTAATTTTGCCGAATATTACACTCTAACTTAAATAAATTAATAAAAAATGAACGTATGAAAAAAGTATTAACTTTATTCGGATTGCTTTTTGTGCTGTTGGGTAGTGCCCATGCACAGAAAGGAAAACAGGCGATAGGTTTTGGCCTGAGTTACGGAACGGAAATCGAAAGTATCGGGTTGGGTATCAAGTATCAGTACAATATTACCAATCCTATCCGTATAGAGCCGTCTTTCAACTATTTCTTCGAGAATGACAATGTAAGCATGCTGGATTTGAACGTGAATTTTCACTATCTGTTTCCGGTGGCCAAGAGCGTTAAGCTTTATCCGTTGTTCGGTTTGACATTGTCCAACTGGATGTTCGACATGCACGACTTTGATATTGATATGGACGAAGGCCATGTGCATATCGACGATAACGGCAATCATAACGAATGCCGGTTCGGTGTAAATCTGGGAGCGGGAGCGGAATTTGCACTGCCTCGTAACTGGGCGATGAATTTTGAGTTCAGATACCAGCTGGTAAGCGATTTCGACCAGGGGGTTATCAATATAGGAGCTGCATACAGATTCTAAGGGAGCAGCGTATATTTTCGGGCACGGATTACACGGAATTCACGGAAATACAAATTACACGGAAAACACGGATTTTCTTTATTCTTCTTCCGTGAAATCCGTGTAATCCGTGCCTGAAAAAAAATATCATGTGCATTTTGCACGTCCTCTTATAACGCGTTAAACAAGAGGTGTTTCAGTATATTAGAAGTTTGTCCAATCGCACGGAAAAGTCATTGTTTCTCCATATCCGCTGAGGGTGTATGAAGATATGGCTTTATTCTCATTGAGCGTGTAGCTCAGATTATAACGTTCGGTTGAGTTCTCGCTCGGATCCTCCAGGTCGGTGTTTTTGATAGTCATTGCGGTGGGCAGGTTTGCACCGGCATTTCCCAGATAACCAGTTATGGCAAAGACGTTGAATACGCAATCGTCCGAAGCCAGCGCTTCCGGGAGAAGAAGCAGGGGCATGGCGTTATAGGTGTTCTTTATTGCCTGGGTATATTCATAGGTTTGGCTACAGGTGATGTTTTTGCTTTTTGCTTCTATTTTTTCCAATACCTTGTTGTTGTAGGTGTAGTTGATTTCACCTGATTCGGAGTAAGAACCTTCGTCATCTTTACCGTCGACTTTCATGCTGATTTTCTGCATCTGTCCGTCCGCATTGTAATTGAAAGTATAGGCTATATTCATTTCTTCTCTAAAGTCCGGATCCGTATCTGTATATTTTAATTTATAGGCAGTGACAAACCCTGAAGTGTTGAAAGCAAAATCGGAAGCAATCCAGCGTTCGCTTTCACGTTCGGATGAAGTGATGCTGATTAAAGAGCGGATAGGGTCTACCTTTATTGCACGCGAAGAGGCATAATTGAAAACAAGAGTGTTTCCATCTACTTCCGCTTCTTTGATGGTTCCGTCTTCATTGTAGGTTACGTCAACGCCCGACATGGAAGTGGCGCGTACACCGTCGATAACCGACGAGGGAATGCCGATTGGTGCAGGACCGTTACCTTGTGTGCCGTTTTCGTCATCGTCGTCGCAAGCTGTAAGATTCAATGCGCAAATTGAAAAGCAAACACAGTACAGCAGGTTCTTGCTCAAATTTGCCAACTCAAATTTCTTTTTCATAATGTAATTCTCCTAACCCCAATTTCGAAGGTCCGTTAAAAACAGAAATAGAAAGAGATGTGAAATTGTATATGCTATTCTTTATATAAAAGAGAAAAGCTATAACATCCTTTCGTTGCAATTCTTGAATATGTAAAAATATCAGTAATGCAAAAGTAGGGTTGAATTCTTATTTAAGGAAATTAAAACAGAGATTGTTAGGTGCGAAAACCGACCGGATAATCCGGTTTTTGTGATGTATAGTCCGATAGGTTGAATGCAGGTGATTTGTCTTTATTTCTGCATATCCGGCATTAATGATATATTGTCAATATTCAGGAATTAATCTGTTTTTAAATATGATCCCCGGAAGATGGAAATACACCTGATGGGCGTGCCTTGATTTTATCCGCGAATTTTTTCCAGCCTTCGGCCGTTTTGTAGGCTTCGACGGCTTGTGCGGGTACGGAAATGCTTGTTATGGTTTCCGGAAATCCGTACCATTCGCCTTCGGAAGTGGCAGGCGGTGTGAGGGCTTCCACAATGACCTCTTTTATGCCGGTATTGTCGAAAGCGGAAAAGTCAATGCGGGTGACGCGGGCGGGAATGGTCAGTGTATGTACCTTTTGGTTGCCGGTTATCAGGCCTTGCCCCAGGATGCTTATGCTTTGAGGAATTTCAAAGCGGGCAAGGTTGGGGCAGCCTACAAGGCAGTGCTCTTTGATTACGGCATCCGGATGGTTGCTTGAGGCAGGACCGTATGCGGATACTTCCGTCAGGTTGGGGCATAGGTAGAAGGCACGTGCTTCTATGGTGGAGATGCTGTTGGGAAGTTGTACAGTGGTGATGCCGCTTCCCCGGAATGCTTCCATACCGATATGTGTGACGCTTTGGGGGATTACTGCGGATTTCAGATGTTCCGTCATCATGAATGCTTGTGTTCCGATGGCTGTGAGTGCAGACGGCAGTAATACTTCTTCTACTCCGGAGCATGCGAAAGCGCTTTCGGGAATCCGGGTGATTTGGGTGTGCGAGAGGTCGACCCGTTTCAGCCGGTCGCAGTAGTAGAACAAATCCGGCGCAAGCTGCTGCAAGGTGGACGGGAATACGATTTCCTGTATGCCGGAGTTGAAGAAGGCCATTTCGCCGATAGAGGTCAGTCCCTCGTTCATCACGACTCGGGTGATTTGCCTGTTCTGCATAAAGGCTTCCGGTGCAATGGCTGTTACGTGTGGGGGAAGCGTGATTTCGCTGTATCCTTTATATGTTTCTGTCAGTACGCCTTCCTGTACGCGGATGGGAGCAATGCTGACGGTGAAGGTTGCCTGACGGTCTTCTATGCCGATGGTCAGTACCAGCCGGTCTGCCGGAGCATCGGAAGAAAAGCCGCTGACTTGTTCCGGAGTTACAGTGACGGGATATTCTTTGCCATTACTATATACGCCGGTCAGCAGGAGTCCGTCCAAATCGAGTGGTTCTCCCAAAGTATATGCTATTTTATGAGGCGGCTGTGCAATGGACAGCCCGATGAGTGTTCCTTTGTCTTCCGGCTGCTCTTCTCCGGGGGTGAGGGCGGAAGTCAGGCGGATTTCAAGCTGTATGTCTTTTCCGGCATCTATCGTTTTCCCAACGGACCATATACGGTAGTTGTCCGGACCGCCGCCTTCCTGTACGACAAATGTCAGGAAGCGCTGCGATTGTCCGGAGAACCATACTTCGCCGGGCAGCGTGAACAGGGCGATACCCTGCGCATTGGCGGTTGCGCCGGCAGTGGGAGGCGTGAGGTTATCTTGCTCGAATGCCTTGTAGTCTTTTTCGTCATACATCTTTACGGGAATGCCGGGCATCGCTTTTCCGTTTTCGTCATAAACGGTTACGCTTACACGGCTTTCTTTTCCTGTGTGCTGTTCCTTTTCGCATGCTACCGTCAGGAAGACCGCACATACTAAAAAAATAATCTTATTCTTCATATTCTTACACATTTTTAATCGTTGTTCCGGTTGCAAAGATAGTGAATACGGCTCTTCCGGGAGTTACGATTTGAATGCGTAAATCTAACAGGTACGTTTTTATACTACTGTTTTACAGTGTATTATGAAATGAGGCTTTGTCTTTTTCTAACACGGCTCTGACATCTATCCGAAAAGGGATAAGAACAGGTCGGTATGGGGCGTTCCGGCTGCTTTGATGCGCGACTTCAACCGGGATTTTCGGGCATATATGTTTGCCACGCTCTCTTTCGTGAACAAGCTGATTACCTGCGGGGAGAATCCGGTGAAGATGTAGCAGAGCAGGCGGATGTCATTTTCTTTCATTGCCGGAAAGTCCTGCCGGAGTTTCTGCATGACGTTGTCATGGCAGGTATCTGCCATTTGTTCGAGTTCCCGGAGCATTTCACTGTTTTCCGAGAAGTCGGTGATTATCCGTTTTACTTCCTGAAACATGGCTGCCTGTTGCGATGATGTATTCTCGCGTTCGTAATAGGTTTTTCCGAGTTTGTCGAGGATGTCGAAGCGGGAAGCAACCAGGCTTTTCAGCCGTTTTTCCGTGTTCTGCCGTCCTTCCAGTTGCCGGGTGAGCGCCCGGTATTCGGCACGGGCCTCTTCCGCCAGCAGCAGGTAGCGGTCGTTGCGTTCGCGCTGGATGCGCAGGCGCTGGCGGATGATATAAACGGCTATTCCGGCGAGGATGAATATGCCGCAGATAACGGTGGTTTCCCAGAAGATGCGGTTCTTCATCCGGTATTCGGCAAAGGCGGATTGTTCCTGGAAATACTCTTTCTCCGTTATACCGGCGGAGACCTGCATGGTGGAGCGGGTGAGGGAGTCCGTGAGGTAGATATAGCGGTGTATATGGTCGGTCGCTTTTCGGAAGTTTCCGGAGAGGGCCTCTATCCGGTAGGCTGTGTATTGCAGTTCGGCCAGGTCGAGCACGTCATTGTCTTGCGCCTCTGCCAGTTGCAGGTAGTGGCGCGCGCTGTCCGTACGGTGTTTGAGAAGCTGGACGTCTATCATGGTGTGTGCGCTGTAGCGGGATGCCTTGCGTGCCGACTGTTCGATGCGTAGCAGCAGGTCCTGGGGGATTTGTTTTCTGCCCGATTTTACATAGAGGGAGGCAAGGTTGCTGAGGGCTGCTCCGGCAAGACGTTCGTCTGCCTGTTCGTCGGCAAGGTCGAGGGCGGCGGAATACAGCCTGATGGCACGTTCCAAATCTTTCTGGCGGTAGGATGAGGCTGCCATATCAAGCGTGGCTTCCGTTTCCTTACGAAGACTGTCGGATACTTGAAAATTTTCTCTGGCCTGCTTGAAGTAGTGGTAGGCGCGGACGTAGTTCATCTGTCCGTAGTATATACTGCCGATGCGTTCGTAGAGAAGCCCTTTATTGTAAGGGTCTTGCCGGCTTTGCAGCTGCTCTTCGATTTGCAGGAAGATGCGCAAAGCTCCGGATTTATCGCCGGCATCGGTCAGCAGGCTGTCCGCGAACTCAAGGCTGGGGAGCGGTTTACGTTCATGGCATCCCGCCAGCGACAAGAGCATACATATAATAGGTATGATAAGGCGTTTCATGCCGTGAATGTAGTGATAAAAGATGTTTTGCACAAGTGAAAGGCGGGAAATGAGGAGCTTTGCGTGAATTTCCTGCATTTCTTTTTTTAGGCTTCGCGGAACTTCCTATCTTTGCACTTCTAAATGTAGATAAAACCGTAACACTTTGGAATGGCTATATAGTTTGTTTGTCGAACACTCCGCATTGCAGGCGGTGGTGGTGCTCTCGCTGATTTCCGCTATCGGATTAGGGTTGGGGAAAATACATATTTGCGGTATTTCCCTCGGCGTGACGTTTGTTTTCTTTGCCGGTATTCTTGCCGGACATTTCGGACTGTCCATCGACCCGCAGATGCTGAACTATGCGGAAAGTTTCGGACTGATAATTTTTGTGTATGCACTGGGACTGCAGGTGGGGCCGGGCTTTTTCAGCTCTTTCCGCAAGGGCGGGGTACAGTTGAATATGCTGGCGCTGGGAGTAGTGCTCCTCGGTACGCTGATGACCGTATTGGGCAGTTATACCCTGAATATTTCGTTGCCGGACATGGTGGGCATCCTCTGCGGCGCTACCACCAATACGCCGGCGCTGGGTGCGGCACAGCAGACATTGAAGCAAATGGGGCTGGAAGCCAGTACGCCGGCTTTGGGATGTGCCGTGGCATATCCGCTGGGGGTAGTGGGCGTTATTTTTGCCGTGCTGATAATACGCAAGGCATTGGCGCGTAAGGAAGATCTGGAGTTGAAAGAGAAGGACGATGCGAACAAAACTTACATTGCGGCGTTTCAAGTACACAATCCGGCCATCTTCGATAAAAGCATCAAGGAGATAGGCGGCTTGAATTATCCGAAGTTCGTAATCTCCCGTCTGTGGCGGGACGGCAACGTAAGCATCCCCACTTCCGAGAAGATAATCAGGGAAGGAGACCGCTTGCTGGTGGTGACTTCGGAAAAGTATGCTCCGGCACTGACCGTACTGTTCGGTGAACAGGAACATACCGACTGGAACAAAGAGGATATAGACTGGAATGCCATAGACAGCCAGCTCATCTCGCAGCGTATCGTGGTGACACGTCCCGAACTGAACGGAAAGAAACTGGGCTCGCTGCACCTGCGCAATCATTACGGCATCAACATCAGCCGTGTGTACCGTAGCGGCGTGCAGTTGCTTGCCACCGCGGAACTGACCTTGCAGTTGGGCGACCGTCTGACAGTGGTAGGTGAGGCTGCCGCCATCCAGAATGTGGAAAAAGTGTTGGGAAATGCCATCAAGAGCCTGAAAGAACCGAATCTGGTAGCGGTGTTTATCGGTATCATCCTGGGGCTGGCTTTGGGTGCGATTCCCATTTCCCTGCCGGGTATCAGTGCTCCGGTGAAGCTGGGACTTGCCGGCGGACCGATTATCGTAGGTATCCTGATTGGTACGTTCGGGCCGAGAATGCACATGATAACCTATACCACACGAAGCGCCAACCTGATGCTCCGTGCATTGGGACTGTCGCTCTACCTGGCTTGTCTGGGACTGGATGCCGGAGCGCATTTCTTCGATACGGTGTTCCGTCCGGAAGGCCTGCTGTGGATTGCCGCAGGGTTCGTGCTGACCGTTGTTCCGGTGCTGATAGTGGGAGTGGTTGCCTTTAAATGGATGAAGGTGGACTTCGGCTCCATGGCAGGTATGCTGTGCGGAAGCATGGCCAACCCGATGGCGCTGAATTATGCCAACGACACCATTCCGGGCGATAATCCGTCGGTGGCTTATGCAACGGTGTATCCGATGTGTATGTTCCTGCGGGTAATCATAGCGCAGGTGCTGCTGATGTTCCTGTTGAATTGAGAGCTGAGAATTGAAAATTGAGAAATAACAGAAAGAGCTTAATTGCTGATAATTGAATATATATCATAAATCTAAAATCATAAATCGTATCATGGGAACTATTACTCCGGAAAGTATAGTCAACGACTTACGCTATTTGCAACTGTTGTCGCGCAGTTTTCCTACCATCGCCGATGCCAGTACGGAAATTATCAATCTGGAAGCTATTCTGAATCTGCCTAAAGGTACGGAACACTTCCTTACGGATATTCATGGAGAGTATGAGGCTTTTCAGCATGTATTGAAGAATGCTTCGGGTGCGGTAAAGCGGAAGGTGAATGAAATTTTCGGGCATACGCTGCGCGAAAGCGAAAAGAAGGAAATCTGTACGCTGATTTATTATCCGGAAGAGAAGTTGCAGTTGATAAAGGAACAGGAAACGGATCTGGACGACTGGTATCTCATCACCCTGAACCAACTGGTGAAAGTCTGCCAGAACGTATCTTCCAAATACACACGCTCGAAAGTGCGTAAAGCCTTGCCGGCGGAGTTCTCCTATATCATTCAGGAGTTGCTGCACGAGTCCAGCGTAGAGCCTAACAAGCATGCGTATATCAACGTCATTATCAGTACGATTATCTCGACCAAGCGTGCGGATGACTTTATCATTGCCATGTGTAAGCTTATCCAACGGCTTACAATCGACTCGCTGCACATAGTGGGAGATATTTACGACCGCGGTCCGGGCGCACATATCATCATGGATACGCTTTGCGACTACCATAATTTCGACATTCAGTGGGGCAACCATGACATACTGTGGATGGGTGCCGCATCGGGCAATGACGCCTGCATAGCGAACGTTATCCGTATGTCCATGCGCTATGCCAACCTGGCAACACTGGAAGACGGCTACGGCATCAACCTGCTGCCGCTGGCTACCTTCGCAATGGATACCTATGCGGATGATCCTTGCACTATCTTTGCTCCGAAGATGAACTTTGCCGATGCCAATTACAACGAAAAGACACTGCGGCTGATTACGCAGATGCACAAGGCGATTACGATAATCCAGTTCAAACTGGAAGCGGAGATTATAAACCGGCGTCCGGAGTTTGACATGGACAATCGGAAACTGCTGCACAAGATTGACTTTGAACGGGGCGTATTTGTGTACGAAGGCAAAGAATACGAACTGCGCGATGCCAATTTCCCGACTATTGACCCTGCCGACCCGTATCGCCTGACGGATGAAGAAAGGGAGCTGGTTGAAAAGATTCATGCTTCGTTCATGAACAGCGAGAAACTGAAGAAGCATATGCGTTGCCTCTTTACGTACGGCGGCATGTATCTGGTGTGCAACAGCAACCTGCTTTATCACGCATCCGTGCCCCTGAATGAGGACGGAAGTTTCAAGCATGTACGTATCGGCAAGAAAGAGTACTGGGGGCATAAACTGCTGCAAAAGACCGACCAGCTTATCCGTACCGCCTACTTTGACGAAGATGGTTCGGAGGAGAAGAATTTTGCGTTGGATTATATGTGGTATATGTGGTGCGGCCCGGATGCGCCCTCTTTCGACAAGGATAAGATGGCTACTTTCGAGCGTTACTTCATAGCCGACAAGGCATTGCATAAAGAGAATAAAGGTTATTACTACACGCTTCGCAACCGTGCGGATATTTGCGACAATATCCTGGCAGAGTTCGGGGTGGAGCCGGGACCTCATTCGCATATCATCAACGGACATGTGCCGGTGAAGACGATTAAAGGTGAGCGCCCCATAAAGGCTGATGGAAAGTTACTGGTAATTGACGGCGGTTTCTCCAAAGCCTATCAGCCCGAAACGGGTATTGCGGGCTATACGCTGGTATATCACTCGCACGGCATGCAGTTGGTGCAGCATGACCCGTTCCAGAGCCGTCAGAAAGCGATTGAAGAGGGACAGGATATCAAGTCCACAACTTTCGTCATCGAATTCAATTCGCAGCGTATGATGGTGAAGGATACCGATAAGGGCAAGCAGCTCGTGACGCAGATTCAGGATTTGAAGAAGTTGCTGGTGGCATATAGAACGGGATTTATCAAAGAAAAGGAGATTTTCTGATATAGCTGTATGTTCCGGTGCTTGCATTGCCTGGCTTTTCAGGCACGGATTAGTATTTGAATAATACCACACCGCCTTCTACAATGGCTCCCTTGTCGAAGTTGGCATTTCTGTTGTAGTATCTGTCCCAACCGTAACCGCCCGTAACGAATACTCCTAATTTTGCCGTCAGACGGTATTCGAGGTTGATACGGGTTTGGAGAGAATAGAGGCGGGCAGGGAAGCCATAGTCTTTATTCTTGAAGGTTTCTACGTGCTGGTATCCCAAATCGCCGCTGATGAACAGTTGCTTGCAGACGGGCAATTCCAGTCCGGCGCGGTAGAAAAGCGCACCGGAGAACTTATCGCTGAAGTCGAGGAAATGCGTACCGCCGCCGAGGATGGTATAGAACAGTTTGTTCTTGAAGCGGGCTGCAAGGTTCAGTTTCGTGGTGTTGCCGCCGAAAAACATCATCTGTACTTTGGTGTCCGGGTTGGCATTGACCAGTCCCAGTTGGAAACCGTCCAGCTTCTCCTTGTAGTAGTTTACCAAACCTATCTGAAGGCCTTTGGCACGGACGGCTACATTCAGGGGAGAGAGCTGCACGCCGGCAGACGTACCGCCTGTGATATTGCCCAAACCGGAAATCTGGAGCCCTTTCATATCATCGCCCACCACATTCAGCAGGCCGGATATGGTGATACCGGAAAAATTGCCGCCCGATATATTGGCGAGTCCTGAAAGCTGTACGCCGGCAGTCTTTTCGCCTGTAATATTCAGTAAGCCGCCTACAATCATTCCGTTGCTGTTATCGCCCGTGATATTGGCAAGGCCGGAGAAAACCATTCCCCGTGCGTGATTACCCGTGATGCCCACAAGACCGGAAACGGACAGACCGCTGAGGTTATTGCCGTTGATATTGGTGATGCCCGCTACCTGTACGCCTCGCATACTTCCACCCACCATATTGGATATACCGGAGATTTGAATTCCGTTCATGTCTCTGCCCGTAACAGCTCCCAAAACATTTACTCCCAAGCCGTTCAAACGGTTCATCGCCGAGAAGATACCGAGATTGAAGAATGTGCTTCCGACCGTATCCGTACGCTGTGTGGAAAGATTCTTCCAAAGGGAAAGGTTGATACCGGTTTTTTCTTTATGGGCAGACTGTTGCCTGCCTGTCCGGGCATGGCCTGTCCCTGCCAATAGCAGGGACAGACAGATAAGTGGAAATATACGTTTCATAATTCTTTATAATGTTTCATCGGGCCAGGGCGCCAGCCGGTTGGTGGCACGTAATACAGGACGCTGCGCATCCACCGACCGCAGATAGTTGCTCAGCTTTTTTGATAGTTTCTTTACAAGTTTGGGGTTCTCGGCGGCTACGTCATGTTTTTCGCTGATGTCGGCAGGGATATTGAACAATTCGTGCTTGCCGCTGTCGAAGTAGTACACCAGTTTCCATTCTCCGGAACGGATGGAGCAGGTGGCGCCTATACCCGGACCGGAAGGGCCCCAACTGTGCGGGTAATGCCAGTAGATGTCACGGGCGGGCATTTTACCTTTGCCCGTAAGCAGGGGCAGGAAGTTGATGCCGTCGCGTTTCTGTACCGTATTGTAGTGCTCCACACCGGCTATTTCGAGAATGGTGGGGAAGAAATCTTCTATCATCAGATAATGGTCGCATTTGGTTTCTGCCGCTACTACGCCGGGCCAGCGTACAATCATCGGTTCGCGCACTCCGCCTTCGTAGGCGGAACCTTTTCCGCTGTTGAGCGGATAGTTCTGCCTGTGCAGCTCTCCTGCACGGGTGTGTGCAGCCAGTCCGCCATTATCGGACATGAAGAGCAGTACAGTGTTGTCGGTGAGGTTGTTTTTGTCCAGATAGTCCATCAGGTCGCCGAGGCTTTTGTCCATGCCTTCAATCAGGGTGGCATACGCTGCTTCTATCGGGGGAAGTCCTTTGTCCAGATATTTTTGGTAGAAACGCATGTCGGGCTGGATAGGCGTATGGATGGCATAATGGGCCATGTAGAGGAAGAAAGGCTTGTCCGTTGTCCGGGCGTTGTCCAAAGCTTTCTCGGCTTCTATGGTAAGGGCTTCGGAGAGGAATATGTCTTTGCCGTGATATTTTTCCAGTCCGGGTACGGCAGCCAACGGGCTTTTTCCGCCGGGTTTGTTTCCGAAGTTCTGCATGCCGTAGTAGCTGGCGGGAGAGCCTGCCGCATGACCGGCTATGTTCACGTCAAAACCCATTTTCAGCGGATCGGCTCCGGGCGTGTCATTAGCTCCGAAGTGGGCTTTTCCGCAATGAATGGTGTGGTAACCGTTGTCCTTGAGCACTTGTGCCAGCGAGGTGACTTGCGTGGTGCGTTCCACACCCGGTTCCTGACAGATACCGTTGACATTCCATTCGGGGTATATCATAACGGAGTCCGGCTGTTCGTGGGTGGTATTCTTGCGTAATGTCCAGCTTGTCACCCGGTGACGCGCAGCGTTCATACCCGTAAAAAGGCTGACACGCGTAGGCGAACTGATGCTACAGGCATAGGCTTGCGTGAACATCTTGCCCTGCTTTGCCAGACGTTCCATATTGGGTGTATGGAACGTGTCGTTGTAGCGGGTGCGTTGTGTCCAGAAAGGCAGGGATGTGTCCTGCCAACCCATATCATCCACCAAGAATAAAATAATGTTCGGACGCTTGTCCGTAACAGGAGCCGTTTCATTTGACGGCCTTGTGTGTACTTCTCCTGCCATTCCACATAACGGAAGCAGCGCAGCAGATAATAACAATTCGTTTTTCATCGGGAAAAGAGGGGTTAGGGTTAGTGGTTAGTGATTAGTGGTTAGTGATTAACATTAAAAATAGCGGTAAATAATTAGCGCAATATACTGCACAGCCTACTAATCGCTAATCACTAACCGCTAATTACTATTTCATCATCCTTTTGCTTCCTGATACAGGAAGCGTTTGATAGATTTTTTGGGTGTCTTTTCAAATTCTTCGGGATATATCTTCATTTTGGAAATCTGGCTGTAAGCAGGCAGTTCTGCATTCAGAGCCACACGATTCTCTTCCATGACACGTTCTATATCGTCGTTGTTGAGGCCGTGGGCAAAGGCATCGTCAAAGTCGGGATATACCAGTCCCACGAGCTTTTCGTTCTGTTGTACGATGATGCTTTCAGCTACGTACGGCAGGTTGTTCAGCTTGTCTTCTATTTCTTCGGGGTAGATGTTCTGCCCGTTTGGACCGAGGAGCATATTCTTGCTGCGTCCTTTGATGGTGACATTGCCTTCGGCATCCATCAGGGCAAGGTCGCCGGTGTGCAGCCAACCGTCTTTGTCCACAACTTCGGCAGTAGCCTCTTCATTCTTGTAGTAGCCCAGCATGACGTTGGGACCGCGGCAGACAATCTCGCCGGGGATATTCTCCGGATCGGGAGAGAGAATCTTCACTTCCATGCGCGGAGCGGCTTTTCCGCAGGAACCGGGTTTGAAGCGCGTCCAGTCTTCGTAACAGATGATAGGACCGCATTCTGTCATACCGTAACCTACGGTATAGGGGAAGTCTATCATGCGCAGGAACTGTTCCACCTCCTGGTTGAATGCCGCACCGCCGACAATGACTGTGGCAAAATTGCCGCCGAATGCCTGTACCATTTGCTCGCGTACGGTGGCTTTTATCTTGTCGTTGATGATAGGCACTTTCAGCAACAGTT